>RCUK01000049.1_pt1 | contig 165489 bp, 164 predicted proteins | sample 2166381 | NCBI WGS metagenome assembly RCUK01 (sample SAMN09932809, study PRJNA488358) | compost metagenome | isolation source: compost soil in an enriched community | place: Germany: Experimental Botanical Garden | reverse complement strand
AAACCCTGATTCGTCATCACCAGCCAAGCCCAAGACTATAGCACAATTTTTGCAGGTAGTGCAACTGGCTTCTGCCTGATTTGCACCAGCCTTTGCAATAACCGCCAGGCTTTCATTTCTGATCGCTTTCGCGGCAGGCCTTACCGGGGAACCCAGCCAGACCTGTTGCACTTGCTTGGCTTCGCGGCTCAAAACTGCTTGAACTGCGAAGGAGCGAGACTATAGCACAGAATTTCGGCGTGTGTCGCCAGCATGACACCCATTTTGCAGAAAGATGAAATATGTCGGGGACGCACCCTCTTTTCCGTGGCGTCTGACTCGCACCACTATATATAGAGAGGAGGTGCCCCCTCCATCGGTGACGGAGTCTTCAGGCGCTCTCTATCTATATAGACTGCATTCAAAGCCGCCCCGGAACCGCGGCCTAGTATGGAGACCCGCTAGGGAAATGCGCGGCGCGGAGAAACCGGGCGAGTTCGCCAATCCTAGGTCTCTTCCCTTGGCGGCGGCATCCGGCCTGCCGGTTCCTCTGTCTCGCGACCGGCCTAGAGGCGCAGTTCGGTCGTTTCCTTGATCTGCTGGAGCGCGAAGAACGAACGCATGTCCACGACCGCGGGGTGGCGCATCAAAGTGTCCATGGAGAAGCGCGAGAAGTGCGCCAGATCCGCCACCTGGATGCGGAGCAGATAGTCCATGTCCCCTGACATGGCATAGCACTCGACCACTTCCGGCCATAGCTGCACGTCGCGGGCGAAATCGCTCATGGGCGCGTGACTGGAACCGCTGGTCTTGTTCAGCCTGATGTTCACGTAGGCCAGCAAGCCCAGGCCGACCTTGTCGGCGTCGATGAGCGCCACGTACTTTTTGATGAAGCCCTGCTCTTCAAGCCGGCGGACGCGCCGCAGGCAGGGACTGGGCGACAGCGATACACGGTCGGCCAATTCCTGGTTGCTCAAGCGGCCATCGCGTTGCAATTCGGCCAAAATCCTGAGATCTGTCCTATCAAGCCCTGTGTCAGACATTTTTAGCCCGTTAAATCGAATACAGCGCAATATTATTGCTCAATCCTGGGACGTGCTGGGCATATTTGCAATTGTCTGCCCGCCCTTCCTCCCTACAATCTCCGTCTAGACTTGAAGAACAAGTCATCCTCAAGAAGACGCAAGGGAGCAGACTTATGAGCAGCGCTTTCCAACCCTGGGACAACCCGATGGGCACCGCCGGGTTCGAGTTCATTGAATATGCCGCGCCGGACCCCGCCGCGCTGCGCAAGGTGTTCGAACTGTTGGGATTCAAGGCGATTGCCAAGCATCGCCACAAAGACGTGACCCTGTACCGCCAAGGCGGCGTCAACTTCCTGATCAACGCCGAACCCGACTCCTTCGCCCAACGCTTCGCCCGCCTGCATGGCCCGTCGATCTGTGCGATCGGATTCCGCGTGCAGGATGCGAACGCGGCATACAAGCGCGCGCTGGAACTGGGCGCGTGGGGGTTTGATTCGCATAGCGGACCGATGGAACTGAATATCCCGGCGATCAAGGGCATCGGCGATTCGCTGATTTACCTGGTGGACCGCTGGGCGGGCAAGGAAGGCCACGGCGGCATTGGCGACATCAGCATCTACGACGTGGATTTCATGCCGCTGGATCCCGCCAATGCCCAGACCGACGTCGCCTGGCGCGGCGCGGGCCTGACGCTGGTGGACCACCTGACGCACAACGTGCACAAGGGCCGCATGGCGGAGTGGTCGGAATTCTATGAGCGCCTCTTCAACTTCCGCGAAGTCCGCTACTTCGATATCGAAGGCAAGGTGACCGGCGTGAAGTCCAAGGCGATGACTTCGCCGTGCGGCAACATCCGTATTCCGATCAATGAGGAAGGCACCGAAGAGAAAGGCCAGATCCAGGAATACCTGGACCTGTACCGCGGCGAAGGCATTCAGCACATCGCCATGGCGACCGATGACATCTACGCCACCATCGAAGCGCTGCGAAAGACGGGCGTGGTGTTTCTGGACACGCCGGAAACATATTACGAGCTGCTGGACCGCCGCCTGCCGAATCATGGCGAGGACGTGGCTCGCCTGCAGAAGAATCGCATCCTGCTGGATGGCGCTCCGGGTGGCGGTCTGCTGCTGCAGATTTTCACCGAGAACCAGATCGGCCCGATCTTCTTTGAAATCATCCAGCGCAAGGGCAACGATGGTTTCGGCGAAGGCAACTTCAAGGCCCTCTTCGAATCGATCGAACTGGACCAGATGCGCCGCGGCGTCGTGAAGACGGTCGAGTAAGCCTCTTCCCCCGCCAGCGCACGGCGCTCTAGCATCGGCGCTGGCCTTGAAGCCTCACCTTCCGGTGAGGCTTTTTTTATCACCCGCCCGCCCCCAACGCGGCGGTCAGCGCAAGGCTAGCGCTGCAGGCGGTCCTGGAACTGCTTGCGGAACTTGGCTACCTTGGGAGCGATCACGAACTGGCAATAGCCTTGTTCGGGATGCAGGGCGAAATAGTTGCTGTGATAGTCCTCGGCCTGCCAGAATTTGGCGGGCGCAAGCAGCCTGGTGACGATCGGCGCATCGTAGACGCGTTGCGACTCGACCTCGGCGATGACCGATTCCGCCTGCTCGCGCTGGGCGTCGTTCTGCCAGAAGATCGCCGATTCGTACTGCGGACCGACGTCGTTGCCTTGGCGGCCCGGCGTGGTGGGATCATGAGTCGCGAAAAACACGCGCAGCAGATCCGCATAGGACAACTCGGCCGGATCAAATTCGACCCGCGCGACCTCGATGTGGCCCGTATCCTTGCCGCAGACCTGCTCGTAGCTGGGATTGTCCACATGGCCGCCGCTGTAGCCCGGCAATACGCTTTTGACTCCGCGCAGCTCTGTAAACACTGCTTCGACGCACCAGAAGCAACCGCCGCCAAGTACGGCGACTTCATTGCCCGGGGATGGTTGTTCTGCCATGACGATTCCTTCTTGATGAAAGGCCGCCGCCAGCGGCCCGCGCGCCCGGCTTCATCAGCGGGGCATAAAGAATAAGGCTACTGCTTGGCCGGCGCCAGCGACAAGATCCATTCGGAAAGCTGCCGTGCGTCCTCGGGCGTGACCTGGGTCTGAGCCGGCATGGGGACCGCACCCCAGGCGCCTCGGCCGCCGCCACGGATCTTGCCGGCCAGATAATCCACCATGGCGTCGCCCTGCCCGGCATAGCGTTCAGCCACGCTCTTCAAGGGCGGCCCCACCCGCTTGGCTTCAACTTGGTGACATGCCATACAGGCCTTGCTCTTGGCCAGATCCAGCCCCGCGGTTTGTGCATGGGCCGCGCCAGCGCAGAGGACGCTGGCCACGGCCGCCAACAGACTAATCTTCAAATGCATCGGTTACTGCCCCACGGCTCGCGGTGCTGGCGAGCTTGCCGAACTTGGCAAGCACACCGCGTGTATAACGCGGCTTGGGCTGAACCCAGGCCTGACGACGAGCCGCCATTTCCTCGTCGCTGATGTTGAGCTGCAACAGCAGCTTGTGGGCATCGATGGTAACCGAATCGCCTTCCTGAATCAGCGCGATCGGGCCGCCGACAAAGGCCTCGGGCGCGACATGGCCGACCACCATGCCCCAGGTGCCGCCCGAGAACCGGCCATCGGTGATCAGACCAACCGTTTCACCGAGCCCCTGGCCAACCAGCGCGGAAGTGGGCGCCAGCATCTCGCGCATGCCGGGGCCGCCCTTGGGGCCTTCATAGCGGATGACCACCACGTCGCCGTCTCGAATTTGCTGCGCCATGATGGCCGTCATGGCGTCGTCTTCGGAATCGAAGACGCGCGCGGGGCCCGTGATGACCGGGTTCTTCAGGCCCGTGATCTTGGCGACGCAGCCTTCGGGCGACAGATTCCCCTTGAGGATCGCGAGGTGGCCCTGGGGATAGAGCGCTCGATCCATCGGCATGATGACGTCCTGGTCGGCGCGCGGCGTGTCGGGCACATCGGCCAGCGTTTCGGCGATGGTTTTGCCGGTGATGGTGATGCAGTCGCCGTGCAGCAGACCGGCGTTGAGCAGCAGCTTCATGACCTGCGGGATGCCGCCCGCGCGATGCAGGTCGGTGGCAACGTATTGGCCGGAGGGTTTCAGGTCGCACAACACCGGCACGCGTTTGCGGATGCGTTCGAAATCGTCGATGGTCCACGGCACTTCGGCGGCGTGCGCGATGGCCAGGAAGTGCAACACGGCGTTGGTCGATCCGCCGATGGCCATGATGACGGACACGGCGTTTTCGATGGACTCCCGCGTGATGATGTCGCGCGGACGCAGATTGCGCCGGACCGCGTCCACCAGCACGCGCGCCGACTCCGCGGCGGAAACGACTTTTTCCTCGTCTTCGTTGGCCATCGTGCTGGAATACGGCAAGCTCATGCCCATGGCCTCGAAGGAAGAGCTCATGGTGTTGGCCGTGTACATGCCCCCACAGGAACCCGAGCCTGGAATCGCGCACTTTTCGATCTGCTTGAAGTCGGCTTCCGGCATGCGGCCCATGGTGTATTCGCCGACAGCTTCGAAGACGGACACGATGGTGAGGTCGTTGCCCTTGTAGCGGCCCGGCTTGATCGTGCCGCCATAGACATAGATGCCAGGCACATTCGTGCGCGCCAGGGCGATCATGCCGCCCGGCATGTTTTTATCGCACCCGCCGATCACGACGACGCCATCCATCCATTGGCCCTGCGCGGCGGTCTCGATGCAGTCGGCGATGACCTCGCGCGACACCAGCGAATATTTCATGCCCTCGGTGCCCATGGACATGCCGTCCGAAATGGTGGGCGTGCCGAACACCTGGGGATTGGCGCGGGAAGCGCGAATCGCGTCGATGGCGGCGTCGGCCAGGCGCTGCAGGCCGCTATTGCAGGGGGTGATCGTCGAATGGCCGTTGGCCACGCCGATCATGGGGTTCTCGAAATCGGCTTCCTTGTAGCCCAGCGCGTAATACATGGCGCGATTAGGCGCGCGCGCGACGCCATGGGTGATATGGCGGGAACGTTCGTTGTTCGGCATGGTCTGTGTCTCCTGTCGGCCGTCGGGGCGCGGACATGACAATCGCACCCAGGGAAGCTGGCTCGCTTGCATGCGAATCTTCAGTGCTCGCCGGTTATTATCATTCAACTTTATTGTGTCGGGCAGAACATGCTGCAATATCCGAAAATCGACCCCATCGCCCTGCAGATCGGGCCTCTGGCCATCCATTGGTATGGGCTGATGTACCTGGCGGGCTTCGCCCTTGTGTACCTGCTGGGCCGCCGCCGCATCACAAGCGGGCACACCACCTCGCTGAACGTGCGGGATCTGGAAGACCTGATCTTCTATAGCGTGCTGGGGGTGGTGTTGGGGGGCCGGCTGGGCTACGTGCTGTTCTACAAGCCCGCGTACTACCTGGCGCACCCGCTGGAAGTGCTGTACCTGTGGCAAGGCGGCATGTCGTTTCACGGCGGCCTGATCGGCGTGATTCTCGTGATGCTGCTGTTCGCTCGCAAGAAGCGCCTGCCCTTTTTCGCGGTCAGTGATTTCATCGCGCCGTTGATTCCGCTGGGCCTGGGTTTTGGCCGCCTGGGCAATTTCATCAATGGCGAACTGTGGGGCCGGCCCACCGATGTGCCGTGGGCCATGGTGTTCCCCGACAGCGGCGACGGATTGGCCCGCCATCCTTCGCAGCTCTATGAGCTTGGGCTGGAAGGAATCGTGCTGTTCGTGCTGCTGTGGTGGTTCTCGAGCAAGCCGCGTCCGCTGGGTCAGGTGAGCGGCCTCTTCCTGATGGGCTACGGGACCTTCCGTTTCCTGGTGGAATTCACCCGCGAGCCAGACAACTTCCTGGGCCTGCTCGCGGGCGGGTTGAGCATGGGACAGTGGCTGTCCCTGCCGATGGTCGCCTTGGGCGCCATCATGTTCAGCCTTACTGCAAGACGATCGTCCCGTTGACCGCAATGCTGACCGTGACGTTCCCCGCTTCCAGGGGAACGCTTGCATTGAAGCTGCTCAAGCTGTCCTTGGACATGGCGGCCCCCACCATGCGCGGCATGGGCGCGGCGCCGCCGGAACCGCCCAGTTCCAGCTTGGAAAGGCGGTAGCCAGAGAAACCGAAGGCGTTGGCCGCAGCCAATGCGCGATCCTTGAAGGCTTGCGCGGCATCTTTCAGCAGCTTGCGTTCTTCGGCGTCGCGCGCTTCGCGCGATAGCGAGAAGCTGATGTTGGAAATCGCCGTCTTGTCCGATAGCTTGGACGCCAGCGCGGCCGCGGCCGCGAAGTCCTTGGATTCGAGCACGATCTCGCCTTGGCCGCGCCAGGAACTGATCTTGCCCTTGCTGTTCATGTTGGGCCAGACATTGAAGCCGCTCGAACTCACATCCACGCCCTTGGTGTCGCGCGCGCGCTTGACGACGTCGTCAAGCACCGTCGTCAGCTTCTGGCCCGCGGCGGGCTGATCCGGCGCGTCCACTTCGGCGGTCAAGGAAATGCGCACCGTGTCCTGCTGGACCTCTGACGATGCCATGGCCTGCAGCGTCATCTCTGGAGACCGGTTGGCGGCCGGCTCGACAGCGGTGGGCGCGGCGGCGGGCGCCTGAGCCTGTGCATAGACGGGCTGAGCGGCGGCGATCGCGGCCACGGCTGCGCACGCTGCACCAAGCTTGGTCAGCGAAAAAACAGGGTGTTTGAACATGGACTGGTCCTAGGAGGGAGGACGAAGGGGAGTGCCGAGGCGCCCGACGCGGACCTGCTCTTATGGCAGGCCCGCTGGGATAGATGCCCCGCCTGTGCCGTCAAGGCCGGCATCTCGAACCCTGAGGTTCAAGGTGGTCGCGTTCCGTAGAGCATCGGGTTCGTCTACGAGAGACAATCACTCCAGCTCTGCACTCCCGCAACCAATATGCCAAAAAGACATAGGTTCAGAGAATGTATGGCCTAGTCACGGACACGGCAGGGACAAACTGAAAAATCTTGAATACTGCTTATGAACGTTAGAGCAGTTTTTCCTGACCCGACAAGGCGTCATCGAGTACTGCGTTCATGTCCTCAATTCTACGCTTGAAGTCGCCGACCGCCAAACCGCCCAGCGGACCGTCGGGAGCTTTCATCGCGAGCAGCTCGCCGGCCACCTGCAAAGCGGCCATCACGGCGATGCGCTCATTGCTGGAAACCTTGCCGGTGCCCTGGATACGCAGCATGAGTTGATCCACATGGCGCACGGCGGCCAGCAGCGTGGGCTTCTCTTCCGCGGAGCACGCCAGGGAATAGTCGCGGCCGAGGATCGATACGTCTACACGTTCCATTAGTGTTGCTCTCCGGACGGCGCACCCGGCAAGCGGGCCAGCACGGCGTCGATGCGCTCGCGGGCCGACGCGGCGGCCACGCGCAAGCGCTGTAATTCGGTATCGCGCGTCTGCAGGTTGCCCTGCAGTTCGGTTTCCCTGGCGGAAAACCGCGACTCGAGCGCCTGGCGTTCGGCGGTCTCGCGGGCAAGCTGTTCACGCAAGACGATCTCGGCTTGCTGAGCTTGCTCCAGCATGGCCGTGACGGCACCATCGTGGTCCTGGAGCTTGCTTTGCAGGGTGACGATCTCTGCTTCGCGGTCGGCGGCGCGTTGCTTCAGCACGCGCTGCTCAGCTTCGAAATCATTCAGGCGAAGACGCAACGCGTCACGCTCGGCGTGGAGTTGGCGGGTGCGTTGCACCAGTTGCCCGATTCGGGCGGCGAGTTGGTCTAGATCTTGCAGCATGGGCGCTATCGTAAACCATCCTGGGTTGAACCGGGCCTCTTCACGCAAGGTGAGAAACCCGGCAATATTCAGTAGGAAATTCGATTGGGATTCCGGCGGCGCGAAGGTTACCGAGTCTTGGGACCGATGGAAAGTCCCATCCGTCAAAACCGCCGCTTCCGGCCGATCCGGCTTTCGCCTTTCTTTCTATAAACTTTCACTTAGCTTTCAAAAAGCCCTCAATCTTCCCGCGCCGTTACAACTCGGGGTCGGGAGTTCCCGAATTCTAGGGAAAACCCCAGGCTTTCACAGAGCTTACAGGGTTTGCAGCGCCGCGGGCGTCCATTACCATTCGCCCTTTCAAGAAACCACGTCGTCGCTTTCAGAAGAACTAATGGCACCCCGAAGTGCCTTTTTTGTGCCTGTCGCTCGCCTGTCGGCGAGTGACTCCGGCTACAAACCTTTTTATCTACATGCTGTAAACAGGAGCCAACCAATCATGCAGCTACGCAATCGACAGGACTTCTGGTCGGGGGTGATGTTCATCGCCCTTGGACTGGGATTCGCCTGGCAGGCCAGCAGCTACCAAATGGGTACTGCTGCCCGAATGGGCCCCGGGTACTTTCCTTTTTGGCTAGGTATCGTTCTCTCATTGCTGGGCGCCGTCGTGCTGCTTGGCTCACTGTCCAAGAAGGCCCACGACACGCATATCGACAAGTTCGATTGGCGCATCCTGTTCCTCGTCGTGGGCTCAGTTGTCCTGTACGGCTTCATCCTCAAGCCGTTGGGCATCTATATCTCGGTCTTCATCCTGGTTGTTGTCAGCAGCCTGGCCAGCCACGAGTTCAGCCTGAAGGTCGCCGTCGCCAATGCGATCTTCCTGGTGGTCTTCTCGTATCTGGCATTCGTCAAGGGGCTGGGGCTGATTTTCCCGCTGTGGCCGTCGTTTCTGGGCATGAACTAAGGAGCAACCGGTCATGGAATTGTTTGACAACCTGATGATGGGCTTCTCGGTGGCGTTTACGCCCGAGAACCTGTTCTACGCACTGCTGGGCTGCATCCTGGGTACGCTGATTGGCGTGCTGCCGGGCATCGGCCCTGTCCCGACGATCGCAATGCTGTTGCCGATCACGTATGTGCTGCCCCCTATCGCCGGCCTGATCATGCTGGCGGGTATCTACTACGGCGCCCAATACGGCGGATCCACCACAGCCATTCTTGTGGCGCTGCCAGGGGAAACATCCGCGGTGGTGACCGTGCTGGACGGACACCAGATGGCCCGCAACGGCCGTGCTGGCGCCGCGCTGGCCATTGCCGCGCTGGGTTCGTTCTTCGCGGGCTGCGTGGCTACGCTGCTGCTGGCCGCGTTCGCGCCTCCTCTGGCTGAAGTCGCCTTCAAGTTCGGCCCCGCCGAGTACTTCTCGCTGATGTGCCTGGGCCTGGTCGGCGCCGTGGTGCTGGCCTCGGGCTCGCTGCCCAAGGCGATCGCGATGATCATCCTGGGCCTGCTGCTGGGCATGGTCGGCACCGACGTCAACTCGGGCGTTGCCCGCTACGACTTCGGCATCCCCGAACTGCAAGACGGTATCGACTTCGCCATCGTGGCCATGGGCGTGTTCGGCTTCGCCGAAATCATGACCAACCTCGAGCAGAAGGAAAACCGCGTCGACATCACCGACAAGATCGGCACGCTGTACCCGAACAAGCAGGAATTCAAGGAAGCCGCCCCCGCCGTGCTGCGTGGTACGGCCCTGGGTTCGGCACTGGGTATCCTGCCGGGCGGTGGCGCCGTGCTGTCGTCGTTTGCGTCCTACACGCTGGAAAAGAAGATCTCGAAGAATCCGGAACGCTTCGGCAAGGGCCACCCGGCCGGCCTGGCTGGTCCGGAATCGGCGAACAACGCCGCCGCCCAGACTTCGTTCATCCCGCTGCTGACGCTGGGCATCCCGGGTAACGCCGTGATGGCGCTGATGGTTGGCGCAATGACGATCCACAACATCCAGCCCGGCCCGCAAGTCATGACGAGCCACCCGGAGCTGTTCTGGGGCCTGATCGCCTCGATGTGGATCGGCAACCTGATGCTGGTGGTGCTGAACCTGCCGCTGATCGGCCTGTGGGTCAAGCTGCTGAAGGTGCCCTACCGCATCCTGTTCCCGGCGATTCTGGTGTTCTGCACGATCGGTGTGTATTCGTTGAATTACAACCCGTTCGACATCTTCACCACCGCCATGTTCGGCATCGTCGGCTACGTGTGGTCCAAGCTGAAGTGCGAAGGCGCGCCGCTGCTGTTGGGCCTGGTGCTGGGCCCCATGATGGAAGAGAACTTCCGCCGTGCCCTGCTGCTGTCTCGCGGCGACTTCACTACCTTCGTCACGCGTCCGCTGTCGGCTTCGCTGCTGGCTGTCGCCGCCTTCCTGGTGATCCTGGTCGCGCTGCCGGCCATCCGCAAGAAGCGCGAAGAGACCTTCGTCGAAGAAGAGTAAAGAACGGAACCGCCGCCTTGCCGCGGCGTTCTGGATCAGAGACCCCCGGGCTTGCCCGGGGGTTTTTCTTTGCGTCCGCGAAACGCAGGGCCGCTGAAAGATACAATCGATTACTGTACGCTACAAATCGTACGCGCGTCGTCGCATCTACGTTAAGCTACGGGTTTACCCCACGCGATGATTCGGCATGAATTTCGACTGGAAGAATCCCTACCCCACCACCCGCACGCCGGTGTTTGCCCGCAATGTCGTGGCCACGTCCCACCCTTTGGCGGCCCAGGCGGGCTTGCGGATCCTTGCCCAGGGCGGCAACGCGGTAGACGCCGCGATCGCCGCGGCCTCCACGCTGGCCCTGACCGAACCCGTCAGCAACGGCTTGGGCTCGGATTGCTTCGCCATCATCTGGGACGGCTCGAAGCTGCATGGCCTGAACGCGTCGGGCGCGGCGCCCGCTGCGTGGAACGTGGACTACTTCCGGCGCAAGCACCAAGGCACGATACCCGCCAGGGGTTGGGACAGCGTGACCGTGCCGGGATGCATCGCGGGATGGGCGGCCTTGCATGAAAAGCTGGGCCGCCTGGCGTTCGCCGACATCCTGGCGCCGGCCATCGAATATGCCGAGCGCGGCTATGCGGTTTCGCCTGTCGTCCAGGAAAAATGGGCCGCGCAAGCCGATATCCTGCAGCCACAGCCCGGCTTTGCGCAGCATTTCCTGCCGCGCGGCCGCGCGCCGCACGTCGGCGAGCATTTCATCCTGCCGGGCGCGGCGGCCACGCTCAGGCGCATCGCCGCCAGCGGCGGGCGAGACTTCTACGAAGGCGAGACGGCGCACAAGCTGGTGGCGCACGCGCAGGCGCATGACGCCGCCCTGACGCTGGCGGACCTGCGCGACTACACACCGGAATGGGTGGCGCCGATCAGCCAGGCGTACCGCGGCCATACGCTGCATCAGATCCCGCCCAATGGCCAAGGCATCGCTGCCTTGATCGCCCTGGGCATCTTGCAGAACTTCGACCTGGCGGCCCGGCCTGTCGACCATCCCGACACCCAGCACCTGCTGATCGAAGCCATGAAGCTGGCATTTGCCGATGTATACGCGCATGTCGGCGATGCCCGCCATATGCGTATCGCCCCCGAACAGATGCTACGCGCGGACTATCTGGCCGAGCGGGCCCGCCTGATCGATCCCCGGACGGCCCAGGCTTTCTCGTCCGGCCATGCGCCGCAGGGCGGCACCGTCTACCTGACCGCCGCCGACCGGAACGGCATGATGGTGAGCTTCATCCAGTCGAACTACATGGGCTTCGGCTCGGGCGTCGTCGTGCCCGGCACGGGCGTCAGCCTGCAGAACCGCGGGCATTGCTTCAGCACCGATCCGGCTCATCCCAATGTGGTCGCGGGCGGCAAGCGGCCCTTTCACACCATCATTCCCGCCTTTCTGATGCGCGACGGCGCTCCCGTGATGAGCTTTGGCGTCATGGGAGGCAATATGCAGCCGCAAGGGCAGATCCAGACGCTGGTGCGCATGCTGGACTATGGGCAGCAGCCTCAGGCCGCCTGCGACGCGCCTCGCTGGAAATGGAACCACGGCCTGGCGGTGGATGTGGAGCCCGCCATCGCTCCGCCCGTCTTGCAAGGGCTGCGCGCGCGCGGTCACGTGCTGGAGGGCATCGACGATCCTTATATGGACTTCGGATCTGGCCAGTTCATCTGGCGCCTGGGAGATCCGGCGGTGGACGGGTACGTCAGCGCCAGCGACAGCCGTCGAGATGGACTCGCCGCCGGCTTTTGATTGCGTTAAGGTTAGTGTCCTGAGACTGACCTTACCCTTCTAGAGCGGAGTTTCCTGCATGGCAACGATCGGTACCAAGAGCTACGACGCGGTCGTAGCCCAGAAAGTCGCTTTCCTCGGATTGGGCGTGATGGGCCTGCCCATGGCCGGCCATCTGGCGCGCGCCGGCCACGACGTGACCGTCTACAACCGCACGCCGGCCAAAGCGCAGGCCTGGGTCGCCGAATTTGGCGGGCGCAGCGCCGCCACGCCGCGCCAAGCCGTGGACGGGGCGCAGATCGTCTTTGCCTGCGTCGGCAATGACGACGACCTGCGCAGCGTCGTGCTGGGACCGGACGGCGCGTTCGCGGGCATGGCGCCCGGCGCCGTGTTCGTCGATCACACCACTGCATCGGCGGACGTGGCGCGCGAACTCTATTCCCAAGCCAAGGACCTGGGCCTGAATTTCGTGGACGCGCCCGTGTCGGGCGGCCAGGCAGGCGCCGTCAATGGCGTGCTGACGATCATGTGCGGCGGAGAACACGCTGCCTTCGACGCAATCCGGCCCGCCGCCCAGTGCTTCGGCCGCGCGGTCACCCTGGTGGGCCCGCCGGGAGCCGGCCAGTTGGCCAAGATGGTCAACCAGATCTGCATTGCCGGCATCGTTCAAGGCCTGTCCGAGGCCGTCGCGTTCGGCCAGGCGGCGGATCTGGACATGAAGCTGGTGCTGGACGTGATCAGCAAGGGCGCGGCGCAGAGCTGGCAAATGGAGAACCGCGGCGGCACCATGGTCGACGACAAGTTCGAGTTCGGCTTCGCGGTGGACTGGATGCGCAAGGACCTGGGCCTGGTGCTGGCCGAGGCCCGCAACAACGGCGCGCGCCTGCCGTTGACCGCCCTGGTGGACCAGTTCTACGGCGACGTCCAGAAGATGGGCGGCGGCCGTTGGGATACGTCCAGCCTGGTCAAGCGCCTGCGCGACTGATCCGGCCTGCGCACGGCCTGCACAGGGCGTGCGCTTGGCAAAAAGGCGAGCCCTGCGGGGCTCGCCTTTTTGTTGCCGGGCTGCCGGCGGTTTTCAAGCAGCCAGGCTGGTCTGCGCCGTTTCGGCCAGCAGCGCATCGATGCGCTGCTTGGCTTGCGCCACGCCTTCCAGCGCGGCCACCTCACCCATGGCCATGCCTTCCGCTGCGACGAAGGTCACGTCGCTCATGCCCAGGAAGCCCAGCATCTGGCGCAGGTACGGCGTCAGCGTGTCGGACGGCGTACCTTCGGCCTTGCCGCCGCGCGCCGTCAGGACAAACACCTGCTTACCCTTGACGAGGCCCTCCGGCACCCCTTCCGGCGTATAACGGAACGTGACGCCGGCCCGGGCCAGATGGTCCAGATAGCTCTTGAACTGCGCAGGCAGATTGAAGTTGTATACGGGCACGGCAAACACGATGCGGTCCGCTTCCATCAGTTCCGCCACCAGGGAATCGCTCAATTCGACGATGCGCTGCTGCTCGACGCTGCGGCCTTCGGCCGGCGTGAACAAGGCACCGGCGGTGTTGCCGTCGAAATACGGAATGGGTTGGGCACCGATGTCGCGGACCTTGACGATGGCCGCCGGGTTGGACGCCTTGACGCGGGCGATCAGGTGATCGGCCAACTGCTTGCTGTTCGAACGCTCGCCGAGAATCGAGGAAAGGATAACCAGGGTCTTCATTGCAAATATCTCCAGTGGTTGCCCGGCATCGCGGGCGGCCGGGATCCGCGGGCGTCTCGCTCAGGCCCGGAAGGGGCGGCGGACGTGGCTGGCCACCGAAGTGGCGTTGCCGGATCCCGAAGGCATGACGTCACTGTAGACGGGTTCATTGAACACATAAATACAGGTAAGATGAACTGTTCGTTCCAAACATAGAACAATCATGCAAGATCTCAATGACCTCTACTATTTCTCCCAAGTCGTCGAGCAAGGCGGCTTCAGCGCCGCGGCCAGGGCGCTGGACATTCCGAAATCCCGCCTGTCCCGCCGGATTTCGCACCTGGAAGAAAGCCTGGGCGTAAGGCTCTTGCAGCGCACCACGCGGCGGCTGCGCCTGACCTCGGCGGGGGAACGCTATCTGCACTATTGCCGGGAAATGGCCGCTTCCGCGCGTGCGGCGGACGACGCCATGCGGCAATTGCAGTCGGAACCGACTGGCCCGGTGATTGTGAGCTGTCCGGTATCCATCGCGCAGGACGTGCTGGCCCCCCTGCTGCCGGAATTCCTGGACGCCTGGCCGGCCGTGTCGGTGCAACTGCTGGTCACCAACCGGCGCGTCGACCTGATCCGCGAAGGCGTGGACCTGGCGCTACGGGTTCGCACCAAGCTGGATACGGACGCCGAACTGGTGGTCAGGCACCTGGGGACGGCGCGCGGCACGCTGGTGGCCAGCCCGGGCTACCTGCAGCGGCATGGCGCGCCGGACTCGCCGCAGGACCTGGCCTCACATACCACACTGAGCTTCAGCGATCCGCAGAACGAAGTGCGGTGGCCGCTGCGTAACGACAAGGGCGAAGAGGTGCACATCGAGCTCAAGCCTCAACTGTCCTGCAACGACTTCATCGTGCTGACCGAAGCCGCCGTCCGCGGCCGGGGCATCGCGTTGCTGCCATCGATAGCGACGCAAGAAGAACTGCGCCTGGGCCAGCTGGTGCCGGTGCTGCCGCAATGGCAGTCGCCAGAGGGCATCGTGCATTGCATCTATCCGTCACGGCGGGGCATGATGCCCGCCGTGCGTACCCTGCTCGATTTCCTGTCGCAGCGCCTGCCCTCGATGTATCAGCGCCTGGAGAAGGCGACGGCGCCGGCGGCTCAGTAACCGCGCGAACGCTCGACCACGCCGGTGATGGGCTCGCCGCGCGTCAACTGCGCCACCTTGCCCGCGATCTGAGCGATGCTTTCATCGCGCAGCGTGCGCGCCGCGATGTGCGGCGTGACATGGACGCGCGGATCGCGCCAGAACGGGTGGTCCTTGGGCAGGGGTTCGGTATGAAAGACATCCAGCGTGGCGCCGGCAATCTCGCCCTCTTCGAGCATCTGGACCAGGTCGTCTTCGACCAGGTGCTCGCCGCGGCCCACGTTGACCAGGTGCGCGTCGGGCAATAGCTGCGACAAGGTCTGGCGATTGAGGATGCCCTGCGTATCCGGCGTGAGCGGCAGCACGTTCACCAGGAAGCGCGTGCGCGCCAGGAAGGCCGGCAAGGCGGCCTCGCCCGCAAACGACTCCACGCCCGGGATGTCGCGCGGCGTGCGCGACCATCCCGCCACCGGGTAGCCGAATTCGGCCAGAGTCTGCGCGACGCGCGCGCCAACCTGCCCCAGCCCCAGCACGCCGACTGGCCAGTCCGCCTGGCGCGTGCCCTCGCGGGTATCCCAGTGCTGGCGCGCCTGCGCGTGGTCGAAGGCTTCGAAATCGCGCGAGACCCGCAACAACGCATACAGCGCGTATTCGGCCATCTGCACCGACATGCCCGCATCTTCCAGGCGGACGATACGGACATGCGGGGGGATCTCGGGCATCTTCAGCAAGGCATCGACACCCGCGCCCAGGTTGAACAGGGTCTGCAGGGAGGTCTCGTGCTTGAAGAGCTCGACAGGCGGACGCCACACCAGGGCGACTTCCGCGCCCGACGGAGGACCATCGGGATTCCACACGGAAATGCGGCAGCCGGGCATGGCGGCTTCAAGGCGAGGCACCCAGGCGTCGGGATCGTGGTGGGGGCAGGCAAAGAGGATGTGCATGGTGGCTGTGCGCGCGGGCGATGAAAACCTCAAGCATGAGGGATGGCGCGGCACAAATCAAACGGCCCGGCATGAAGCCGGGCCGCGCGTACTGCTACGGAGCAATCCGCTTATGCCGCCTGCGGCACGCTGGGCTTGTTCCGGCCTTTATTGCGGCGCAGGAAGGCCCAGACCTGCAGCAGGATCAGCAAGGCGCTGGCGGCAATGAACCAGGCGCTGATCGGACGCTCGACGAATACCGCCAGGTCGCCGCGCGACAACAGCAGCGCGCGCCGGAAGTTCTCTTCGACCATGGGCCCGAGCACGAAGCCAAGCAGGATCGGCGCCACGGAGAACTCCAGCGTCATGAGGATGGCGCCGATCACGCCGAAGGCCAGCACTTCCCAGATCTGAAAGAGGCTGTTCTGCGTACTGAACACGCCCACCGCGATGAAGAACAGCGCGGACGGGAACAGATAGCGGTAAGGCACCTGCAGCAGCTTCACCCAGACGCCGATCAGCGGCACATTCAACACCATCAGCAGCACATTGCCGACCCAGAAGCTGGCGATGAGGCCCCAGAAGATGTCCGGATGTTCCGTGATGAGCTGCGGGCCGGGTTGGATGCCCTGGATCAGCAGCGCGCCCAGGATCAGCGCCATCACCGCGTCGCCCGGAATGCCCAGGCTCATGGTCGGAATGAAGTCGACCTGCGTCTTGGAGTGCGAAGAGGCTTCCGGCGACGCCACGCCCGCGATCATGCCGGTGCCGAACTTCTCGGGCGTCTTGGAGATCTTGCGCTCGAGCGCGTAGGCCACGAAGGTCGTGATGGTGGGACCGGTGCCGGGCATGGCGCCGAACAGGGTGCCGACGGCCGTGCCGCGCACCATGGGCCAGAAGGCGGTCTTGAGCTCCTGCTTGCTGGGCCGCATGTCGCGCAGGCGGAGCTTGGCGCCGCTGCCGATGATGGTCATGCGGTTCACGCTCATCAGGAAGTCGGCCACGCCGAACAGGCCCATCGAGATCGCCACCAGTTCCAGGCCATCGGACAGATCCAAGAGACCGAACGAGAAGCGGATGGTGCCGGTGTTCACGTCGGTGCCGACCACGCCGCACATCAAGCCGAACAGCGTCATGGCCACGCCCTTGAGCGGCGAACCGCGCGACATCGTGGCGCCCGCCAGCAAGCCCAGCAGCATGATCGAGAAAATCTCGGTCGGGCCGAACTTGAAGGCCACTTCCACCAGCAGGGGCGAAGCGAAGATCATGACGATGATGCCGACCGATGCCGCGAAGAACGAGCAGATCATCGTGATGCCGAGCGCGGTCCCCCCCTTGCCCTGCTTGGTCAATGGATAGCCGTCAAGGCAGGTGACCGCGTGCGGCGGATGCGAAGGCAGGTTGAGCAGGATCGCGCCGATGGCGCCGCCATATTGCGAGCCATAGAAAATGCCGGCCAGCATGAGGATGGCGGGCACCGGCTGCATGACGTAGGTCAACGGCAACAGGATGGAAATGGCCGACAGGGCGCCCATGCCGGGCAGCACGCCGATGAGGTTGCCCACCAGCACGCCGAAGAACGACCACATCAGGTTGTGCCACTGGAACGCGACGCCAAAGCCGTACCAGAGGTCCATCAAAGCTTGAGAAATCATGGCGCTTCAACCCCAACGAAACAGCGGAAGCTGCAGTTGCAGCGCCCACCAGAAGACAACGACCGCGATCGCGGACATGGCGACCGCCAGCAGGACGGCCTGCTTGATCGTGTTCTTGCGGTCGCCCAGCGCAGAGATGAAGACGATGGCGAACGTGGCGGGCAGCAGGCCGCCGTAATGGCCCAGCAGCAGGAAGGCCAGGATGCCGAGCAGGATGAAGGCGCTGCCGCGGATGTCTGGCATCCCGTGCGGGTGGCCCTCGGCCGGCGCGGGCGCGGAGGGTTCCGCCGAGCGCGCCGACATGGCGATCAGCAAGCCCGTCAGCGCCAGCAGCCCTCCCAGGGCGGCGGGAAAGAAGCCTGGGCCCATGTGGCTGAGCGTGCCGATGTGATAGTCGGTTCCGCCATAGATGGCTCCGAGCCCGATCAGGACCATCAGCGCGCCGCCGTAGTAGTCCTTTCTGTTGATTGTCTTTTGCACTTCCATCCTCCTTCCTGGTGCAGGACCGTGCCGGCCCTCGATGTGCCGCTCGGAACGAGCCGCACCCGGCCCTTGACGACTGGCCGGAACGCAGATTACGGAAGGAAGCTGCTAATCCGCTTTCTGTGCGCTGTCGCGTTCCTGAATCCAGGGGTTATCCCTGATCGGAAGCCGCGATCGGCTGGAACACAGGCGGTGGGAAGTTTGAAAGCCGGGCGCTTACTGATCGCCCTTGAGCTCGACGTCGCTGGGCCTGGGGTACTGCGACACGGTGGGCGCGAGCGGCAGCCACAGCACGGATGCGAGTCCGACCCCGCCCTGCCCGTTGGGTTCGCCATCGCGCAGTTCGATGTCGCCATCGTTGCGCCTCGCGTAGGCCCGCGCGATCGCCAGCCCCAGGCCGGAGCCCGAGGACGCCACGGGCTTGTCCGTGCCCACGCGTTCGAAGCGCGCGAAGGCGCGCACGCGCAAGACCGGGTCCAGGCCAGGACCGTTGTCGGACACGGCGACCTCGGCGCGGCTTTCCTGCCGGCAGACGGATACGGTGATGCGCGCGCCGGCGGGTGCATAGTGGATCGCGTTGTGCACCAGGTTCGATAGCGCCTCGTGCAGTTCGGCCTCGTTGCCGGACACCGGGACCGGCGTTTCCAGCCCCTCTTCGGAGCCCGCCTGCACCCACCCCAGGTCCTGCTGCTTCTCGTGCGCCAGCGGCAGGTACTGCAGCACGACTTCGCGGGATACGGCGTTCATGTCCAGCAACTGCCGTGGCAGCGGATCGGCCTGGTTGGCGTGCGCAAGCGACAGGAGCTGCTCGGTCAGGCGGCGGGTGCGGCCCAGTTGGTCGACGATGGCGCGCAGGCCCTCTTGCGCGCGCGCGGGGTCCGGTTCGCGCAGCGCGTATTGCGCCTGCGTCAGCATGATGGCCAGCGGCGTGCGCAATTGGTGGGAGGCGTCGGCCAGGAAGTGCGACTGTTCGTCCAGCACCCGCCGATAGCGGGCGATATGGTGATTGACGGCTTCGACCAGCGGCGCGACTTCGCTGGGCACGCGCGAGGCGTCCAGCGGCGTCAGGTCGTCCGGGCGGCGCCCCCGGATGTCCGCGCGCAGCCTGCGCAGCGGCTTGAGGGCCCACGACACCCCCCACCAGACCAGCACGACGACCAGCGCGAGCATCCGCGCGTCGCGCAGGATTTCCTGGCGCCGCGCGTTGTTCTCGGCCTCGATGCGCTTGCCGGTGCTTTCCGCCACGACGACCAGCACCTGGCGATGCTGGCCCTGGTAATAGAGGTCGCGCACGACCGACACGACGCGTACCGGATCGTTGCGGTACACGCTGTCGTAGAAGATGGGCTGACCGTTAGAACGAGGCCAGCTAGGGGGCCGCGGCATTTCCGGCATGCCCAGCAGGGTCTTGCCTTGAGCGGCGGGCACGGCGGCGCCGTCCGGCAGGGGCGGATCGATTTCTTCGATGCGGAAATACTTGCGCAGGCCCGCGCGGGATTCGAGCATGACCTGCGCGTAAAGCGGCGTGGCCACCTGGAGATTGCCCTCGGGCGTGAACTCGAGGCTGCTTTCCAGCACGCGCGCGGGCTCCACCAGCGCGCTGTCGTAGGCTTCGTTGGTGATCTCGGCCAAGGTGCGGTAGTCGTTCAGGCTGTCGATGACCAGCAGTACCACCACGCCCGGCAGCAGCAGGATGATCAGCAGCGCGCGGATGCCGACGCGCGGCAGTCCCGGGATCCGCAAGCTCACTTAGGGCCTGTGCACATTGAGAGCGCCTCGCATGGCCCTTAGGGTTCCGCGGACTCGCTGGCCACGCTTTCCAGCATGTAGCCGAGTCCGCGCACGGTCACGATGCGGACGTCGCTGCCGGCGAGCTTCTTGCGCAAGCGGTGCAGCACGACTTCGATGGCGTCCGGATTGGCTTCGCTGTCGTGCGTGAAGACCTTGCCGAACAACTGCGACTTGTCCACCGGATAGCCGCTGCGGGTCAGCAAGGCGGCCAGCGCGGCATGTTCGCGCGGGGTCAGGAACAGGAGCGAGCCGTCCAGGGTGAAGGCGCGGCTTTCGCTGTCGTAGGACAGTGAGCCGCATTGCAGGCGCGGATGCTGGCGGCCGCGGCTGCGGCGCACCAGCGCGGTCAGCCGGGCTTCGAGTTCTTCCAGCGCGAAGGGCTTGGTCAGGAAATCGTCCGCGCCCAGGTTCAGGCCGCGCACCCGGTCTTGCAGCGCGCCCTGGGCGGTCAGCAGCAGGACGGGCGTGCGGTCGTCGCGGTTGCGCATTTCGCGCAGGACCACCAGCCCGTGCTTGTCGGGCAGGCGCAGGTCCATGACGATGGCGTCGTATTCCGTGCCCGCCATGAACGCTTCAGCGGTACGGGCGTCCGCCGCGTGGTCCGGCACGAATCCGCTCTGGGCGAGCGCGCGCATCAACCAGGACGCCATGTCCCGTTCGTCTTCAACCAGCAATATGCGCATGACCGTCCGTTCCTTCGGGCAAATTCTCTGCCGCCCGCTGACCATGCACACGCTGGCGCAGATAGCGGGTTTCGTGATGACGCCGAAAGAGGATAGCCGACAACTCGTTCAACGCCTGGGTATAGACGTCGCGCTTGAACTCGATGACAGCGTCCAGGGGTACCCAATACTGGCTCCAGCGCCAGGCATCGAATTCCGGATGCTGCGTCGCGCGCAAGCACACGTCACTGTCACGGCCCACCAGGCGCAACAAGAACCAAATCTGTTTTTGTCCTTTATAGTGGCCACGCCACTCACGCCGGACAAAGTGATCGGGCACGTTATAACGTAACCAATCGCGTGTACGCCCCAAAATACGGACATGCTCGGGCTTCAAGCCCACCTCTTCATGGAGTTCGCGATACATGGCCTGCACCGGGCTTTCGCCATATTTGATGCCGCCCTGGGGGAACTGCCATGCATGTTCCCTGATACGCTTGCCCCAAAAGACCTCGTTTCTAGTGTTGACGAGAATGATGCCGACATTGGGGCGGTAGCCTTCGCGGTCAAGCATGGGCCACCCCCACCGAATTCAATACAATTACGGTCGATTATACGTATCTGCTGCCACCTTTAAACATGCGCGCATCCAACTACCACATCAACACCCTGAAAGAAGCCCCTTCCGAAGCCGAAGTCGCCAGCCACCAGCTGATGACCCGCGCCGGGATGATCCGCAAGCTCGCGGGCGGCATCTACACCTACATGCCTCTGGGCCTGAAGATCATCCGCAAGGTGGAGGCCATTGTCCGCGACGAAATGAACGCGGCGGGCGCCATCGAACTGCTGATGCCGGTCGTCCAGCCCGCCGAACTCTGGCAGGAATCGGGCCGCTGGGAGCAATACGGCGCGGAACTGCTGCGCATGAAGGACCGGCACCAGCGCGATTTCGTGCTGCAGCCCACGTCCGAGGAGGTCATTACGGACATCGCCCGCAATGAAATCCACAGCTACCGCCAGCTGCCGCTGAATTTCTATCACATCCAGACCAAGTTCCGCGACGAACGCCGTCCGCGCTTCGGCCTGATGCGCGGCCGCGAATTCACCATGAAGGACGCCTACTCCTTCGACCGCGACGAAGCCGGCGCCCAGCGCAGCTACGACATCATGTTCAACGCCTACATGCGCATTTTCGGCCGCCTGGGCCTGGAATTCCGCGCGGTGGCGGCCGACACGGGCTCGATCGGCGGTACGCGCAGCCATGAATTCCAGGTCATCGCCGACACGGGCGAAGACCTGCTGGTCTACAACGCGGATTCCGACTACGCCGCGAACATCGAACTCGCCGAAGCCGCTTCCCTTTACCCGGTGCGCGCCGAGGCCGCCGAACCCATGGCGGACGTGGCGACGCCGGGCGCCGCCAAATGCGAGGACGTGGCCAAGCTCCTGGAGCTTCCGCTGGAACGCACGATCAAGTCGATCGTCCTGGCCACCGACGGCGACAAGGGCAAGGTCGACATCTGGCTGCTGCTCCTGCGCGGCGACCACGAACTCAACGAGATCAAGGCCGGCAAGCTGCCGGGCCTGGCGGGCTTCCGTTTCGCCACGGAAACCGAGATCGTCGAACACTTCGGCTGCAAACCCGGCTACCTGGGCCCCGTCAAGACCGCCAAGCCCGTCCATGTGATCGCCGACCGCACGGTCGCCAACATGGCCGACTTCGTCTGCGGCGCCAACCGCGAAGACTTTCACACCCGGGGCGTGAACTGGGGCCGCGATCTGCCCGAGCCCGAGCTGGTCGCCGATCTGCGCAACGTGGTGGCTGGCGACCCGTCGCCCGACGGCAAGGGCACGCTGTCGATCCAGCGCGGCATCGAAGTGGGCCACGTTTTCTACCTGGGCAAGAAGTACTCGGAAGCCCTCAAGGCCACGTTCCTGGACGAAACGGGCAAGCCGGCCGTACTGGAAATGGGCTGCTACGGCATCGGCGTCACCCGCATCGTGGGCGCCGCCATCGAACAGAACCACGACGCGCGCGGCATCATCTGGCCCCGGGCGATCGCGCCGTTCGAAGTCGTGATCTGCCCGGTGGGCTGGGGCAAAAGTGAAACGGTGCGTGACACCGCGAAAAAGCTCTATGAATCGCTGCTGGCGCGAGGGGTGGACGTCATCCTGGACGACCGCGATGCGCGTCCCGGCGTCATGTTCGCCGAGTGGGAATTGATCGGTGCGCCGCTGCGTGTAACAGTTGGAGAACGCGGCCTGAACGATGGTGTGGTGGAATTGCAGGCCCGTCGGGAAACCGAAGCAGCCAAGATTCCGGTAGAGTCCGCGCTTGAAGCCGTGCTGACGAAACTCGACACCCTTTAAACCCTAAAGTAACTACGGACTTCCCGTGTCCCGACCTGCACCATTCCCATCCGTATCGTGACCGACCCGAAGTCCGCCGAATCCCTCCTGCAAGTCCGTGTCTACTACGAAGACACGGATGCGGGCGGGGTGGTTTTCTACGCCAACTACTTGAAATTCCTGGAACGCGCCCGCACCGAGTGGTTGCGCGATCTGGGCGTCAATCAGTCCGGGCTGGCCGCCAGCGAGCAACGTCTTTTCGTTGTCCGCTCCTTGGACATGTCCTACCGGAAGCCGGCCAGACTGGACGATTTGCTTACCATACGCAGCCGAGTCACCAAACTGGGCCGCGCTTCGATACACTTCGCGCAGCGCGCGGAACGCAACGGGGAACTGCTTGCCGAAGGCAACATCCAAGTCTGTTGCGTCGATGCCGTTCACATGCGGCCGGCGGAGTTGCCGGCTGACGTTCGCGCCAAACTGGAATTCATTCAGGAATAACCATGCAAGCCACCAACGACATGTCGTTGCTTTCGCTGATTTCGCACGCCAGCGTGCCGGTCCAGCTGATCATGCTGATGCTGTTGGGCATCTCGATCATGTCCTGGACCTACATCTTCGCCAAGCGAATGGCGATCAAGCGCGCCCATACCCAGACCCGCCGCTTTGAAGACGATTTCTGGTCGGGCGGCGACCTGTCCATGCTGCAGCAGGCCGTGGCCTCGCGCCGGGACGAGCAAGGCGCGCTGGCCCGCATTTTCGATGCCGGCATGACCGAATTTCTGAAGGCCCGCCGCGGCAACGCGGGCGGCGACGCCCTGCTGGACGGCCCGCGCCGCGCCATGCGCGCCGCCTACCAGCGCGAAATGGACGCGCTGGAATCGCACCTGAACTTCCTGGCGTCCGCGGGTTCCGTGTCGCCGTACATCGGCCTGCTGGGCACGGTCTGGGGGATCATGCACGCCTTCATCGGCCTGTCGAACATGCAGCAGGCCACGCTGGCTTCGGTGGCCCCCGGCATCGCGGAAGCGCTGATCGCTACCGCCATCGGCCTGTTCGCCGCCATCCCCGCCGTGGTTGCCTACAACCGCTTCACGAATGACATCGATCGCATCTCGATCCGTTTCGACAGCTTCGTCGATGAATTCCTGAACATTCTGCAACGGCAGGTGCGCTAATGCCCTCGGTAAGCTCACGCGGCAGGTCCGGCCGCCGCATGAAGGCCGACATCAACGTGGTGCCGTACATCGACGTGATGCTGGTGCTGCTGGTCATCTTCATGGTGACGGCCCCCCTGATCACGCCCGGCCTGATCCAGCTGCCTTCGGTGGGCGCCGCGTCCGACGTGCCCGTCAAGCCCCTGGAAGTCCAGATCTCCGAAGACGGCAAGGTCGCGCTGCGCATGCGCGAACCCGGTGCAACCATGCAGGACATTGCGCGTACCGAGCTGGTGGCGCAGGTGCGTTCGCGGATTACGGCGGAAACCCCGGTAGTCATCGCCGCCGACGGCAAGGTGCCCTATGAGACGGTCGTGAAGGTCATGGACGAGCTGCGCACCAATGGCATCACCCGCCTGGGTCTGCTGGTGGACCAGTCCGCCGGCGGATCCCAGCCCGCACCCGAGAAAAAACGCTAACGCGCCGCCTTGCGCCGGCCTGGCCGGCGCGCCTCCCACATGACGCCACCCATTATTCGACACCGCAGCGGCCCACCGGCCACCCCGCCCAACAACGACAACCGGAATTCGCTCATTCTGGCTGTGGCGGTGCATTTGCTGCTGCTGGTCGCCCTGATCTTCGGCGTGAACTGGCGAACCGAGAACCCTGGCCCCGTCCAGGTGGAACTCTGGGCGGACGGCAACTCGCCCGACGAGCCGCCGCCCACGCCTCAGCCCGAGCCCCCGAAACCGCAGCCCAAGCCGCAGCCTCAGCCCGAGCCCGAAAAGGCGCCCGAGCCGCCGCCCCCGCCGCCGCCGCCTCCTCCGCCCGAGCCCGAACCGCAGGTTCAGCCCAAGACCGAGGAAGTCGACCCCGAGATCGCCATCCAGGAAGCCAAGAAAAAGCGCGAGCAGGAAGAAAAGGCGCGCCAGGCTGCCGAGGCCGCCAAGGAAAAGGCGCGTCTCGAAGAAGAGCGCAAGCAGGCCGAGCTGAAGGAAAAGAAGCGTCTGGAGCAAGAGCGCCAGGCTGCTGAAAAGGCCGCCGCCGAGAAGGCAGCCGCTGAGAAAGCCGCTGCCGAGAAGGTCGCCGCCGACAAGGCTGCCGCCGAGAAGAAGGCCAAGGACGACGCCGCCAAGAAGGCTGCCGCCGAAAAGGCCGCTGCTGAAAAGGCGGCCGCTGAAAAGGCCGAGAAGGCGGAAAAGGCCGAAAAGGCTGCCGCCGAGAAGGCCGCGGCTGAAAAGGCTGCCGCTGAAAAGGCCGCTGCCGAAAAGGCCGCCGCCGAGAAAGCCGCTGCCGCGAAGAAGGCCGCCGCCGACAAGGCGCTCAAGGACGCCTTCCGTAACGACGCGCTGGGCGCGGCCGGCATTCCGGGCGGCACCGCCGACCGCAATCAGGCTGGCGGCGGACGCGACAGCGGGTATGGCGCCAAGGTCCGCGCCTGCGTGCAGCCGGGGGTGGCTTATCCGCCTCAGGCCCGCAGCGGATCGCAGAATCCGACGGCGCAATACCGGGTACAGTTAGGTTCTGACGGGAAGGTCAACGGCGTCACACTGACCAGTTCTTCGGGCAACGTCGGCTTTGACCGCGCGGTCGAGACCGGCATCCGCCGCTGCAACCCCTTCCCCAAGCCCTCGACGGGCCGCTATGAACCCATCATTGACGTTGTGTACAGAATGTATGATTGACAGGAGATTGATGAATATGACTCCCGCTTATAGCCGACGAGTACCCCCCTTCGCTCTCTGGCGATCGTATGGACTCGGGCTGCTGATGGTGGCATTGGCCTGCCTGATGGCCATGAAGCCCGCCCATGCGCAGCTACGCGTCGATATTTCCGGCACCGGGGCAACCCAATATCCGGTGGCCATCGCTGATTTCGCCGTCGATGACACCCACGGCCGCGCGCTGGCCGAAGTGATCCGCGCCGACCTGACCCGCACGGGCCAGTTCCGCCTGATCAACGCCGCCGGCTCCGGCCTGAACGTCGATTCCCCCATTGCCCACGACGACTGGCGTGGCAAGGGCGCCGACTTCATCGCCTACGGCAGCATCACCCGTGGGGCCGACGGCCGCTACGACGTTCGCTACCGCCTGGCCGATACGGTCAAGAAGGCGCAACTGGACGGCGTGGCATTTTCCGGCACGGAGCAGGAACTGCGCCGCGTCGCCCACCAGATCGCTGACCGCATCTACGAAAAGATCACCGGCGTTCGCGGCGTGTTCTCTACCCGTATTGCGTATGTGCTGAAGAAAGGCGCCACCTACGAACTGCAGGTCGCCGATGCCGACGGCCAGAATCCGCAGGTCGCCCTGCGTTCGCGCGAGCCGATCATCTCGCCGGCCTGGTCGCCCGATGGCGCGAAGCTCGCCTATGTGAGCTTCGAGTCCGGCAAGCCTGTCGTCTACGTGCACACATTGGCTACCAGCGCCCGCGCTCCCGTCGCCAACTTCAAGGGCAACAACAGCGCACCCGGCTGGTCGCCCGACGGCGGCAAGCTTGCGGTGGCGCTGACTCGTGACGGTTTGTCGCAAATTTACGTCGTTAATGCGGCCGACGGATCGAATCCGACCCGAGTTACGCGTTCTCCCGGGATTGACACCGAACCGAGCTTTACGCCCGACGGCGCTTCCATTATCTTTACGAGTGACCGCAGCGGCGGGCCGCAAATCTATCAGACCGGCTCGACAGGCGGCGAAGCTCGCCGTCTCACGTTTAATGGTGGTTACAACATATCACCCCGAATTTCCCCCGATGGATCGACGCTGCTGTACGTTGCAAGACGAGACGGCGCGTTTCGAATCGCATCCTTGAACCTGTCCACTGGCGCCGAAGCCTTGCTGACTGATGGTCGTGACGATCAGTCGCCTAGCTTTGCGCCAAACGGCATGCAAGTCCTTTACGCCGCCATCCAAAATGGACGTAGCGTGCTTGCTGGTGTATCGAGCGATGGCCGCGTACGACAGACGCTTTCGGTACTGAACGGGGAAATACGTGAACCGACTTGGGGCCCATTTACCCGATAACACGTGTGACTCTCTTTGCAAAGGAACTATCATGAAGTCGCGCATTGCCAAAAGCCTAACCATCGCCGCTCTGGCCGCCACCCTGGCAGCTTGCAGCTCCGTCCCTCTCGACGATAAAGCGGGTCAGGGCGGAGGCGCTGGCCAAGGATCCTCGGCCTCTGGCCAGATCCTTGATCCCTTTAATCCCCAAAGCATCCTGGCGCAACAGCGCTCGGTGTACTTTGATTTCGACAGCTACACCGTGTCGGACCAATACCGCGGCCTGGTCGAAACCCACGCCAAGTACCTGGCCTCGCACCAACAGCAGAAGGTCAAGATCGAAGGCAACACCGACGAACGTGGCGGTGCTGAGTACAACCTGGCCCTGGGCCAGCGTCGTGCCGACGCCGTGCGTCGCATGATGACCCTGCTGGGCGTCAGCGACAACCAGATCGAAACCATCAGCTTCGGCAAAGAAAAGCCGCGCTCGACGGGTACGACTGAAGCCGACTTTGCCGAAAACCGCCGCGCCGATATCAACTATCTGCGTTAAGCTTTTCGCTTAGTCTAGAGCCCTACCACGCGTCGGGACGGTCAGCCGGCCGTCCCGACGCTTGTTTTTATACCCGGGAAATATTCATGCGCGATAACGTTCTGTCCCTGCGTCCCCTGATTGTGGCCACTGGTCTGGTGCTTGCCGCCCTGACCGCGCCCGCTCACGCTTTTTCCGATGATGAGGCCCGCAAGGCCATCCTGGATTTGCGCCAGCAGGTTCAGCAGCAGAACGAGCAAAGCCAGCGCGCCAAGCTACAACTGGCAGACCAGATTCAGGCCTTGCAACAGGAAGTCGCCCAATTGCGCGACCAGCTCGAACTGGTGTCGCGCCAGCAGCCCAGCGCCAAGCCGGGCGCCGCCGCGGGCGGTTCGAACCCGCCGGGCGCGTCCGCCGGAGACCCCCAGGAACAATCCGCCTATGACGGCGCCATGGACCTGTTCCGCAAAGGCCAGTACAAGGATGCGGCCGAATCGCTGGCCGCCTTCACCGCGCTTTACCCGAACAGCCAGCTTGCCCCCAGCGCCCAGTTCTACCAGGGCAGCAGCCGCTACGCGCTGAAGGACTTCAAGGGCACCATCGAGCAGTTGAACGCCATGGTCCAGAAAGCCCCGGACAATGCCCGCGCCCCTGACGCCCTGTTGATCATCGCCGGCAGCCAGATCGAACTGAACAACCGCGCCGGCGCCAAGGCGACGTTGCAGCGTATCGTCCGCGACTACCCGACCACGCCGGCCGCCAGCACGGCCAAGAGCCGGCTGCAACTGCTGCAGTAATGCGGCAAGCCGCAAGCGCGGTCGCCGCGTACCGGCACATCCTTCGCCGCCGGGCAGGGCTTATCGCCCTGCTCCTGGCGGCGATTTTCATTGCGCTGCTGATCGACTTCACCGTGGGCCCGTCGGGCCTGCCGTGGCGCGACCTCTGGCAGACCCTGACTTCCCCCGCCCAGGCAGATCCGACCTACCGTGTGATCGTCTGGGATATCCGCCTGCCTTCGGCCCTGATGGCCGCGCTGGTGGGCATGGCGCTGGGACTGGCGGGCGCAGAGATGCAGACCATCCTGAACAATCCGCTGGCAAGTCCGTTCACGCTGGGCGTGTCATCGGCCGCCGCGTTCGGCGCGTCGCTGGCGATCGTGCTGCAACTGGGCCTGCCGGGCATCGCGGGCGCCTGGCTGATAGCGGCCAACGCCTTTTTGTTCGCCTTGCTGGCGGCGCTGCTGCTGGACGCCGTGGCCCGATGGGGCGGCATGAATACGTCGGGCGTGGTGCTGTTCGGCATCGCCATGGTGTTTACCTTCAATGCGCTGGTGTCGCTGGTGCAATTCACGGCCAGCGCAGAAGCCCTGCAGAATCTGGTGTTCTGGACGATGGGCAGCCTGGCGCGTTCGAGCTGGTGGACCGTCGGCGTGCTGGCGCTGGCATTCGCGCTTGCCCTGCCCATGGCCATGCGGCAATCCTGGAAGCTGACCGCGCTGCGCCTGGGCGAAGACCGCGCCGCGAGCTTCGGCGTGGACGTGCGCCGCGTGCGGGTCGGGGCGCTGGCGCGGGTAAGCCTGCTGTCGGCGCTGGCCGTGGCCTTCGTCGGCACCATCGGCTTCATCGGCCTGGTCGCGCCGCATATCGCGCGCCGGCTCTTTGGCGAGGACCACCGGTTCTATCTGCCGGGCAGCGCGCTGGTGGGCGCGGTGATCCTGTCGCTGGCCTCCATCGCATCCAAGAACCTCGTGCCCGGCGTCGTCGTGCCGGTGGGCATCGTGACAGCCTTGGTGGGCATTCCCTTCTTCGTGTCCGTCGTGCTGCGCAGGCAACTGCCATGACGGCCCCCGCCGACGCGTTGCGCAAGCCCGAACTGGCCGTGGAGGGCCTCACGGCCGGATACGGACGCCAGGACGTCCTGCACGGCCTGTCGATACCCGCACTGGCGGCGGGCGAAGTCACGGCGCTGCTGGGGCCGAACGGCAGCGGCAAATCGACCCTGCTCAAGGCCGTGGCCGGCCTGGTCCGCGCGCGCGCCGGCCGGGCATCGCTCGACGGCCTGGACCTGACCCGCCTGAATCACGGCGAACGCGCCCGCCATGTGGTGTACCTGCCCCAAAGCCTGCCGGCGGCCGTGCATCTGCGGGTGTTCGAGTCGGTGCTGGTGGCGGCCAGGGCCAGCGACGGCGTGGCGGGTCCCGTGGATCTGCAGGCCATCGACCGGCTGCTGGAACGGCTGGGCATCGCGCATCTGGCGCTGCATTACCTGGACGCGCTGTCCGGCGGACAGAAGCAGTTGGTGGGCCTGGCGCAGGCGCTGATCCGCCATCCCCGCGTGCTGCTGCTGGACGAGCCCCTGTCGGCGCTGGACCTGAATTACCAGTTCCACGTCATGCGGCTTTTGAAACAGGAAACCCGGGACCACGGCCTGATCAGTCTGATCGTCCTGCATGATCTGAACGTGGCGCTGCAGCACGCCGATCAGGCCGTGATGATCCACGAGGGGCGGCTGCACGCCGCGGGCGCGCCCGCCGACGTGATCACGCCGGCCTCGCTGGCGGCGGTTTATAGCGTGCAGGCACGGGTGGAGGCCTGCTCCCTGGGAAGGCGGCAGGTGCTGATCGACGGACTGGACGAGCACCCCGGATGATCCGCGGCCCTGCCGCGATCAGGCGCGCTGGGCCACGTCCACCACCGGTGCGCCGGTCATGCCCGCCAGTTGCGCCGGCGTCAGGTTGAACACGGCGTGCGGGTGGCCGGCGGCGGCCCACAGGCTGTCGTAATTGAACAGGTCCGCATCCAGCAGCATCACCGGCTTGACCGCATGGCCGATGGGGCAGACGCCGCCGATTGCGTAGCCGGTCATGTCGCGCACGAACTTGGCGTCTGCCTTGGCCAGCGCGCCCACTTGCGCCGCCACCTTGGTCTCGTCCACGCGGTTGGCGCCGCTGGCGATGACGAGCACCGGGGCGTTGTCGGCGGCGCGCCGGAATATGATGGACTTGGCGATCTGGGCGACCTCGCAGCCCAGCCCCGCCGCCGCTTCCGCCGAGGTCCTGCCCGTTTGGGGCAAGACCACCACGGGTTTGTCGTGCCCCAGTTCCAGCAACAGGCGGGCCACGCGCTGGGCGGATTCGGGCAAGGCGGCAAGAGACTCTGGGGACATCTGGGTGAACTCCGTTCAAGGGCTCGGGCGCGCGGACCCCGCGCCCGCACAGGCTGGAGCCGAGTTTATCAGCGTCGAACGGCGTCACCGTCCAGCCACGCCGGGCTAGAATGCGGACCTGGCTTTCCCTCCCGACCTCCATGCGTTCCGAACCCGTCCTGCCCCTGCAAACCGCGCCTATCGGCGGTTATGCCATGTCATACACCGAATTCGGCAGCGGCACGCCCCTGGTGCTGGTGCATGGATCGCTGTCCGACAGCCGCTACTGGAAGTCGCAGATGGCGCCGCTGGGCCGGTCCTTCCGCGTGCTGGCCGTGTGCCTGCGCCGGTACTGGCCCGAAGCCTGGGATGGCGAAGGCGACGGCTTTTCCATCGGGCAGCATGCCAGCGACGTGCTGGAGTTCATCGACACGGTGGCGGGCGGCCCGGCCCATCTGGTGGGCCATTCCCGCGGCGGACGGGTCGTGCTGGAGGCGGCGCTACGCCAGCCGGACGCCCTGCGCAGCCTGACGCTGGCCGACCCCGGCCTGCCTCTGCCCGGCGGCGGCGACGAGCGTGGCGGCTTTCGCCAGCGCGCGCTGGCGCTGATCCGCCAGGGCGAAATCGAAGAAGGCCTGGCGCTATTCGTGGACACCGTGACCGGACCGGACACCTGGCACCGCATGGTGCCGTGGTTCAAGGAGATGGTGCGCGACAACGTCGGCACGCTCTTCGGCCAGGCGCTCGAAAAGCCCGAACCCCTCACGCCGCAACAGATCGGCGGGCTGACGATACCTGTCCTGCTGATCGGCGGCGCGCTGAGTCCGGCGCCCTACCCGGCCGTGCTGGACGCGCTGTCGCAATGGCTGCCGCATGCCCATCGCGTGACCATCACCGGCTCGTCGCACGGCATGAACCTGGGCAATCCGCGCGCCTTCAATGGCGCCATCCAGGAATTCATCGGGGGCTGAGACCCCTGCCCGTCAGGGTTCGACCGAAGGCGTGTGCTTCAGACGGCGCAGCACGAATGTGGAGCGGCTATGCCGCACGCCGCGCAGCTTGTACAGGCGTTTGCGCAGGAATTCCTCGTAGCCCTCGGTGCCCGCCACGGCCACCTTGATCAGGTAGTCGTACTCGCCCGTCACCAGAAAGGCTTCGACCACCTCCGGCAGGCGGGTGATCTCTTCGCCGAAGCGCGCCAGCGTCTCGTCGTCGTGATGCTCCAGCGTCACTTCGATCATCACCGTATCCGGCAAACCCAGCGCCTTCTGGTTCAGCAAGGCCGCATAGCCTTCGATCACCCCCGCCTCTTCCAGCGCCTTGACCCGGTTCCAGCAGGGCGTGGGCGACAGGCCGACCCGCTCGGCCAGTTTCAGGTTGGTGAGCCGCCCGTCCGCGCGCAGGGCGCGCAGGATCTTGCGGTCGGTTTCGTCGATTTTGGGCGGATTGGACATGATGGCGGGTAAAAAAAGAGAATATCTCTGTAATAAACAATTTTACAGGAAGTATATTTTTCAAAATACGGTGATCCGGCGTGATTCAGGAAACCTATTTTGTCCGGCCGCCCGTAGACTTTCCAGCAAGACGGGCACATATCCCGCCCGTCGGTTTTCGGCGTTCACGCTGCGGCACAACCCGGCGCCAGCGCCGCAGTTCCCACGCAGCAATCCGCGCGCCGATCCGCGCGGCTGGAAACCATGTCCCACGCAGCAGCAGCATCCGCAAGAACCGGCCTGGGCCTGTCCGGCGCCCTCATGCTTCTTTCCGCCCCGGCGCTGTTCGCCTCGAACATGGTGGCGGCCCGTTGGGCCCATGACGCCAGCCTCCCCCCTGTCTTTCTGGCCTTCGGCCGATGGCTGATCGCCCTGCTGATCCTGCTGCCGCTTGCCGCCCCCGCCTTGCGCGCGCATCGCAAGGCATTGTGGCGAGGACTGCCCTCGCTCTTGCCCTTGGCGGTGCTGGGCATGGGCGTGGCGGTGGCGCCGCAGTACATCGGCGCCCAATCCACCAGCGCCACCAACATCGCACTGATATTTTCGTGCAGCCCCATCCTGGTGGCGTTGTTGGAGGCCCTGATCTTGCGCAAGCCCCTGTCGGCGGTGCGCGCGGCCGGACTGGCGCTGGCCCTGGGCGGCGTGCTGGTCGTGCTTGCGCGCGGCGACGCGCAGACGCTCGCCCGGCTGGCGTTTGGACAGGGCGACTTCTGGATCCTGCTGGCAGCGACCGGCTGGGCGTTCTATACCGTGCTGCAAAAGCGCCTGACCCTGCCTGCCGTGCCGGACAGCGCGCGGCTGGCCACGCTGATGCTGGGCGGCGTGCTGGCCTTGGCGCCCTTTGCCGCCATCGAGGCCGCGAGCGGCATGGCCCCGCCCTGGACGGATCCGCGCCTGGCGGCCGTGCTGCTGTTCCTGGCGGTGGTGCCCAGCCTGGGCGCGTATTACGTGTATGGCCGGCTGATCAGCCAGGCCGGCCCGGCGACCGCGGGCCTGTCCATGTTCCTGGTGCCGGTGTATGCGGCGCTGCTGGCGTGGCCGCTGCTGGGCGAAGCCCCCCAGCTATTCCACGCCTACGGCTTCGTGATGATCCTGCTGGGCGTGAAGCTGGCCGCGGCGCGGGTGCGCACGGCGGCGGCCACGGCCGCCGCCCCCGCCTGAGGCCGGAACACAGCCAGCTTAGCGGGCCGCTCCCTGGGCCGCGATGACTTCCTGCGCGACCTGGCGCGGCGCCTCGGCGTAGTGCTTGAACTCCATGGTGTATGTCGCGCGCCCCTGCGTCAGCGAACGCAGCGAGGTCGAATACCCGAACATCTCGGCCAACGGCACTTCGGCGCGCACCACCTTGCCGCCGCCTCCCGCGATGTCTTCCATGCCCTGCACCATGCCGCGGCGGGATGACAGGTCGCCCATGACGTTGCCGGTGAAGTCCTCGGGCGTTTCCACCTCGACGTGCATCATCGGTTCCAGCAGCACGGGATCGGCGCGGCGCATGCCTTCCTTGAACGCCATCGAACCCGCCATCTTGAAGGCGTTTTCGTTCGAGTCCACGTCGTGGTAAGAACCGAAGAATAGCGTCGCCTTCACATCCACGACGGGGTAGCCCGCCAGCACGCCGGCGTTGAGGGATTCGCGGATGCCCTTGTCGACCGCCGGAATGAATTCACGCGGCACCACGCCGCCCTTGATGGCATCGACGAACTCGTAGCCCTTGCCGGGTTCCTGCGGCTCAAGCTTCAGCACCACATGCCCATACTGGCCGCGGCCGCCGGATTGCTTGACGAACTTGCCCTCGACCTCGTTGCAGGCCTTGCGGATGGTTTCGCGGTACGCCACCTGCGGCTTGCCCACCGTGGCTTCGACGCCGAACTCGCGCTTCATGCGGTCGACCAGGATTTCCAGATGCAGCTCGCCCATGCCGGAGATGATGGTCTGTCCGGATTCCTCGTCGGTGCGCACGCGGAAGGAGGGATCCTCCTGCGCCAGCCTGCCCAGCGCAATGCCCATCTTTTCCTGGTCGGCCTTGGTCTTGGGTTCCACGGCCTGCGAGATAACGGGCTCGGGGAACACCATGCGTTCCAGGATGATGATGTGCGACGGATCGGTCAGCGTGTCGCCAGTGGTGACGTCCTTGATGCCGACGGCCGCAGCGATATCGCCCGCGTAGACCTCGGTGATCTCGCGACGCTCGTTGGCGTGCATCTGCAGGATGCGCCCCAGGCGTTCCTTTTTTTCCTTGATGGGGTTGAAGACCGAATCGCCGGATTTCACCACGCCTGAGTAGACGCGGAAGAACACCAGCTGGCCGACGAAGGGATCTGTCATGATCTTGAACGCCAGCGCGGAGAACGGCTCGTTGTCGGCCGGATGGCGCTCGATCTCGTGATCGCGCTGGTCATGGCCCTTGATGGCGGGCACGTCCAGCGGCGACGGCATGTAGTCGATGACGGCGTCCAGCATGGCCTGCACGCCCTTGTTCTTGAAGGCGCTGCCGCACAGCATCGGAACGATCTCGTTGGCGACCGTGCGGATGCGCAGGCCCTCTTTGATCTCGGCTTCGGTCAGGGGTTCGCCCGACAGGTACTTTTCAAGCAGGGTTTCATTGGCCTCGGCGGCCTTCTCGACCATCTTGTCGTGCCATTCCTGCGCTTGCGCCTTCATGGACTCGGGGATCTCTTCGTATTGGAACTTCACGCCCTGGCTGGCGTCGTCCCAGATGATCGCCTTCATCTTGACCAGGTCGATGACGCCCTCGAAGTGGTCCTCGGCTCCCACGGGCAACTGGATGGGCACGGCGTCGCCCTTCAGGCGCTCGGCAATCTGGCGATGCACACGCAGGAAGTCCGCGCCGACGCGGTCCATTTTGTTGACGAATGCCAGGCGCGGCACCTTGTACTTGTTGGCCTGGCGCCAGACGGTCTCGGATTGCGGCTGCACGCCGCCCACCGCGTCGTAGACCATGACGGCGCCATCCAGCACGCGCATGGAGCGCTCGACTTCGATGGTGAAGTCCACGTGGCCGGGCGTGTCGATGATGTTGATGCGATGTTCCGGGTAATTGCCCGCCATGCCCTTCCAGAAGGCGGTGGTGGCGGCCGACGTGATGGTGATGCCGCGTTCCTGCTCTTGCTCCATCCAGTCCATCACCGCGGCGCCGTCGTGCACTTCGCCGATCTTGTGAGTAATGCCGGTATAGAAGAGGATGCGCTCGGTGGTCGTGGTTTTGCCTGCATCAATATGGGCGCTGATGCCGATATTGCGATAAAGCTCGATGCGCGTCTTGCGAGTCATGGCCTCTTCCCTAGCGGTGAACTACCTGGCAGAACGGCAAGCCCGACCGGGCCTTGCCGCGGCGGGCGCCATGCCGCGTGCAGTGCTTGGGTGTTGCGAAACCGCGCCCGCGCTGATGGGTAAATATTACGCGCCGCGCGGCAAGATACAAGCCTGGAAAGGGCTTGTGCGCGGATATCGGCGGGGCCATGGGTCTGCCCCGATCATACGAAGGTATGGATGCCGCCGGGCGCAATGGCGCTGGGCGCCGGGCAGCGGCGGGCGCCACCTGCGGCCGAGAATAGGGACATATGATTCGACGCCGCCGCGCGATGCGCCGCGCACGAAAAAAAGCCCCTCTTAAGCGAGGGGCCTCGGGGCCATGCATCGGCGCGGCGCGCGCCGGCGCACTGCAATTATTTCTTGTCTTCCTTGACGCGGTACACCAGCACCGCGGTGCTGGCCAGCGACAGCACCTTGGCGGTGACGCTGCCGAGCAGCAGGCGCGACAGGCCGCTACGGCCATGGCTGCCGATGAAGATCAGGTCGCAGCCGGCGTCGCCGGCTGCCTGCACGATACCGTCGGCCACATTGAAGTTGGAGACGGCACGGGATTCGGATTTCACGCCGGCGGTGTCGGCGCGGTCGTGGATTTGCTTGAGGTACTTGTCGGCTTGCTCGGCGGAGGCTTTTTCGTAGTCTTCGTCGGTAATGGCATAGGCCGCGGCCATGCCGTCAAAGCCGATCGTGGCCGCGAACGGCTGGGTCACGTAGAGGGCCACGACTTCGGCGCCCACGGAACGTGCAAAGCAAATACCCGCGTTGGCGGCTTGCGCCGAGAGCGGTGAACCGTCGGTGGGAATCAGGATCTTCTTGAACATCTTGCCTGCTCCTGTTTGAGAGGAATCTTTATGCTACCGGAAAGCCGCCAGGTTCACATCAACTGAACCGGGCAGGCTTGACGAGGGTCAACGCCGGGTTCAGCCCAGTTGCTGGGCGGCCGCGAACAGATTGGTGCAGCGGGTGCCGGTGCGGCAATAGGCCAGCACGGGACCCGGCAAGGTGCGCAGCAGCTCCGCGAAACGGACGACATCGGCGGCCGTCATGGCGCTGCCCACGACCGGCTGGTATTCGATCTTGAGGCCGGCGGCCTGCGCGGCCCGGGACACGTCGGCGGCGGTCGGCTGGTCTGGACCGCCTTCGAAATCAGGACGGTTGATGATGACGCTTTTGTAGCCGGCGGCGGCAACATCGGCCATGTCGTCGGGACCCAGTTGCGGGGCGACGGCAAAGTTCTGGGTCAGAGGCTTGATGGGTGCGGACATGACGATTCCTTCAATGGCTTCAACGTAATAGCTGCATATTATTGATTGTAGGAGCCGTTTTGCGCGAAGAGTTTTTCCAATTCGGTCCAGACACCCCGATGATCGGCGATGGACACCGAAAATCGCAGCATGGTGGACGGCGCCTGCGACGGCGAGAACAGCGTGCCCGGGGCCAGCAGCATGCCGCGGTCGGCCGCCTCGCGGGCCAGCACTTCGGTATCGCGTCCGCAATCCGCCCAGACGAACATGCCCGCGTGCGGCTCGTGGTGTACGGTCAACCCCAATTTCAGCAACCCCTTCATGCAGCGCTGGCGGGCGTCATCGACCCTCAGGCGCACGCGTTCGATGTGGCGCCGGTACTGCCCTTCCATGAGCACCCGGTGTACCACGCGCTCGCCCAGCTCGGGCGAGGTCAGGCCGGCCAGCATCTTCAGGTCGGCCAGCTTTTGCAGTACGTCGGCGTTGGCGGCCACATAGCCCACGCGCAAGCTGGCGGCCAGCATCTTGGAATAGCCGCCTACCAGGATCACGCGGTTCAGGCGGTCCAGCGTGGCCAGTTTCATGGCGCCGCCCGGATGCAGTTCGCCATAGGTGTCGTCCTCGACCACCATGAAATCATGCCGTTCGGCGATACGCAGGATGCCGTACGCCGCCCCCGCCGACAGCGTGTGGCCAGTGGGGTTATGGACCGCGCCGTTGATGATGAAGAGCTTGGGCTTGTGTTGCGCGGCCAGTTGTTCCAGCAGCGCGATGTCGGGACCGTCCGGGCCGCGCGGCACGCCGATCAGGCGCGCCCCGAATGCGGCCAGCCGGCCGAAGATGACGAACCAGGCGGGGTCCTCGACCAGGACGGTGTCGCCTGGCTTGACCAGGTGCCGCGCGATCAGGTCCAGCCCGTGGGTGACCCCGTTGGTGGTCAGCAGATTGAGTTCGGGATGAGCCGGCACGCCATCGTTCTGCAGGGACGCGGCAATCTGCTGGCGCAGGGGCGCGAACCCCTGCGGATGACCGTAACTGACCAGATTCGCGCGCACCGAACGCCCCACCGCCCGCACGGCGCCCGCCACCATTTCCGGATCCATCCAGTCCGCGGGCAGCAGGCCGGCTCCAGCTGGCATGCAGGGTGCGCTGGATTCGCGAAACATGCTGCGCAGCAGCCAGGCGATGTCCACGCGGGCGGGCGGCACCAGGGAATTGGGCGCGACGGCAGCCACCGCGGCCAGGGGGCCGCTGCGCGCCCGCACGAAAAACCCCGCGCCCCGGCGCGACTGGACCAGCCCGCGCGCGACCAGCCGGTCGTAGGCCTCGACCACTGTGAAGCGGCTGACGCCGGATTGTTCGGCCATTTTGCGTATGGACGGCAGGCGGGTGCCCGGCCGCAGGCCCTGCTCGTCGATGCGGCGGGCCAGGCCATCGGCCAGTTGCGCCACCAAGGTGGCATCGGCCTGGCGCACGGGTTGCCACGGCAGGGAAGAAGAAGGGGCGGGAGCAACTGTCATGGAGTTTTGACCAGGCCAGTGATTAAAGTGACATGCCAATGTGTACCGGTACTGTACCGATAACTATGCGTAGAGTGACAGCAATATCCAAAGCCCGCAACCGCGGGCAGCCTCAACCCGCCCTGTCCAATCTGGTGCTGTCATGACCCGTCCCGCGTTTTATCCCCCATCCCCGGCCGCCCCCGCCGCGGCCTCTCCCTGGGAAGGCTATGGCTACGGTTTGCTGGGCGTGCTGGTCTTTTCGCTGACCCTGCCCATGACGCGGCTGGCGGTCACCGAGCTGGCGCCCCTGCTGGTCGGACTGGGGCGCGCGCTGGTCGCCGCCGTGCCCGCCATTGCCCTGCTGTGGTTCACGCGCAGCCGCCGCCCCAATCGCCAGGAGTGGCCTGGCGTCATCCTGGCGGCGCTGGGCATCGTGGTGGGCTGGCCGCTGGCCTCGTCGCTCGCGATGCAGACCGTGTCGTCTTCCCACGGCGCGGTGTTCAACGGACTGCTGCCGCTATCGACGGCGGCCTTTGCCGCCTTGCGCAGCGGTGAGCGCCCCTCGCCTGCGTTCTGGGGCTGGGCTATCGTAGGAGCCGTGCTGGTCACTACCTATGCCCTGCGCCAGGGCGATGGCGCGCTATCGGCGGGCGACCTGTGGCTGCTGGTGGCGGTGGTGCTGGGCGGCATGGGCTATGCCGAGGGCGCGCGGGCCTCGCGCACGCTGGGCGGATGGCGCACCATATGCTGGGCGCTGGCGATCAGCGCGCCCGTGGTCGCGGCGCCGGTGGGCTGGATGGCCGCGCAGGCCGCGTGGCCCAGCGCGCTGGTTGTGTCCGCCTGCGCCTATCTGGCGTTCGGCTCGATGTTCCTGGGCTTCTTTGCGTGGTATCGCGGCTTGGCCGCGGGCGGCATCGCCCGGGTGGGGCAAGTGCAATTGTTGCAGCCCTTCCTTACCGTGGTGGCTGCCGCATTGCTGTTTGGCGAATCGGTGGAAGCGGCGACATTCCTGTTCGCCGTCGCCGTGATTGTCGTTATTGCGGGCGGACGCCGCGCCATCGTCAGGACCTCGAAATGAGCTTGTTTCCCTTCAATCTGACCGACGTGCCCCTGGCTTCGCTGTCGCTGCTGGGCCCCCTGGCGCTGTTCGCGCTGGTCAGTTCGATCACGCCAGGCCCGAACAATGTGATGCTGGCTTCGTCCGGACTGAACTTCGGCTTTCGCCGCAGCCTGCCGCATCTGCTGGGCGTGAACCTGGGCTTCACCCTGATGATCTTCCTGGTGGGGCTCGGCCTGGGCTCGGTCTTTCAGCAGGTGCCCGAGCTGTACACGGTATTGAAATACGCGGGCGCCGCATATTTGCTGTACCTGGCCTGGAAGATTGCAAATTCGGGCCGCATGGACGAGGGCCAGGCGCGTGGCAAGCCCTTCACTTTCCTGCAGGCGGCCGCCTTCCAGTGGGTCAATCCCAAGGCCTGGGTGATGGCCGTGGGCGTCGTGGCGACCTACACCCCGCAGAACGGCTTCTTCGCGAACCTGATCATCGCCACGATCGTCTGCGGCATCGTCAATCTGCCCAGCATCGGGATCTGGGTGACGTTCGGCACGGCGCTGCGCCGCGTCCTGCATCGGCCCGGCGCGATCCGCGCCTTCAACGTGGGCATGGCCCTGCTGCTGGTGGCGTCCCTGTACCCCGTTGCGCTGGAACTGCTGCACTGATCCGGTTTTCACGCCTTGGCCGGGCCCGTTCCCGGCGCGCGTGCCGAAAACCGGGCACCCGGGGTATGCTGATGCCGGAACCCGCCGGCCCGTCCCCGGTCAGACAAATCATGCGCGCCCTGCCCCGATTCTCGTCCCGCCGACTCTTCGTCGCCGCCCTGCTTGCCGCCTCCGGCGTGGTCGGCTGCACCCAACTGGATTCCTGGCAGCGCCAGACCATCTTCTCTCCTCAAGCGGAACCGCAGACCTGGTGGCGCGAGCCCGCCGCCGGCACCGAGGTGTTCGACCTCGCGCTGGCCAACGGCGACAAGGTGCGCACCTGGTATTGGCAAAGTCCGAAGGCGGGCGCGCCTACCGTGCTGTACCTGCACGGCGCGCGCTGGAACCTGAACGGCAGCGCCTTCCGCATCGACGGCTGGACCCGCATGGGCTATTCCGTCTTGGCGATCGACTACCGCGGTTTCGGGGCGTCCACCCCGCGCCTGCCGTCCGAAGAGAGCGCGCTGGAAGACGCGATGGCCGGCCTGAAGGAACTGGCGAGGCGCCAGCCGGACCCGGCGCGCCGCTTCGTCTATGGGCACAGCCTGGGCGGCGCGATCGCCATTGATCTGGCCGCGCGTCCCGAGCAGCCGGACTTTGCCGGCCTGATCGTGGAGTCCAGTTTCACCAGCATCGGCGCGATGCTGTCCACCCTGCGCTGGGGCAAGGTGCCGGGGGCCAGCCTGCTGGTCACGCAGCCGTTTGCCTCGGTGGACAAGCTGGCGCAGATGCATACCCCCATGTTGTTCATGCACGGCACCGCCGACCGCGTCGTGCCCCACACGATGAGCGACGAGCTTTTCGCCGCTGCCCGCAACGTGGCGCCGGACCTGAAGCGGCTGGTCAAGATCGAAGGCGCCTCGCATTCGGGCGCCTTCCGCAGCGGCACGCAGTACGAAGCCGCCGTAAAGACCTTCATGCAGGACGCCAGCCGGGCCTATCAGCGCAAGAAGGGCTGAGCCGGCGCCGTCCGCGCCATTGCGGGGCGCGGACGCGGTCCGGACGCCCCGGGCCCAAACCTGAGCCCAGGCCCACGCTCAAGGCGATTGCGTCGCCTCGGCGGGCGAGGCGTCGGTACGGCCTCGGGCCAGCCACGCCATGACCCGGGGACGGGCGCGGTCATAAGCCAGGTTGTAGAAAAAGGCATAGGGCAGGTAGAACAGCACCAGGGCGATGTCCAGCACGAAGGCTTCCCACAGGCTGATGCTGAGCCACCAGGCCGCCAGCGGGATCACGATGAGGATCAGGCCCAGCTCGAAGCCGAATGCGTGCACGACGCGCACCCGAAAGCTGCGCGTCCAGCCCAGCCGGTTTTCGACCCGGTCGAAGCCGGCGTTGTAGATCATGTTCCAGACCAGCGCGATCCAGGCGATCACGGCGGTCAGCACCCCCATTTCGAACAGGGACTTGCCCATGGCCCACGCCGCGATCGGCGCGCACAGGCCGATGGCCAGGATCTCGAACAGAAAGGCGTGGAGGAATCGTTCTTTAAGCGTTTTTTTGGCTTGCGTCATGACCCACCTGCGGTCGGTTGCTACTGAATGGAAGCCATTTTCGACGATATTTCCGGTACGATAAAGATACCATCCATCGGAAAATCCGATAACAAACTGGCATCTCCCCATGCGCCATTCCCTGGAATCCCTGGCGGCGTTCGCGCAGGTCGCGTCCGAAGGATCGTTTTCCGCCGCTGCCCGCAAGCTGGGTAAAAGCCAGTCCACCATCAGCGAAACCATCGCCAACCTGGAGGTGGACCTGAACGTGACGCTATTCGACCGCAGCCAGCGGCAGCCTTCGTTGACCGAGGCCGGCCAGGTGCTGCTGGGGCAGGCCCTGCAGGTATTGGCCGCCAACGACAGGCTGAACCGCAGCGCCAGCCAATTATCCGAAGGACTGGAGCCACGGCTTACCGTGGTGCTTTCGGACACCTTCCAGTCGCAGACCTTCGAAACCATGCTCAGCCAGATCGACCGGCGCTATCCCGCGCTGCGCTTCGAATGCCTGATCGCCGAATACGAGGACGTGGTGGCGCTGGTGCAGCAGGGCCGCGCGCATGTGGGGCTGATGGCGGCGCAGGAAACCTATCCGCCCGATGTAGCGCACGCCTGCCTGGCCGAAGTGTCCGAAATCGTGCTGTGCGTGGGCCGGGGCCATCCCCTGGCCAGCCTGCCCTCGGTGACGGCCGATCATCTGAAGGCCGAACGCGAGCTGCGCCTGAGCACCTACGAACTGGACGACAAGGAAGCCACGCCCGCACATTCCACCTGGTCGGCGCCTGGCTATCTGATGCTGCTGGAAATGGCCAGCCTGGGGTTCGGCTGGACCGAATTGCCGCGCTGGATGATCCAGCGCTTCGGCCGGGATCAGTTGGTGGAATTGAAGGTGCCGGGATGGCCTCGGCACATCCGGGTCGATGCGGTGTGGTCGACGCGCCGCGCGCTGGGGCCGGCGGGCGCCTGGCTGCTCGAGAGCCTGACGCGGGGGTAGGCGCCGGTTCGCGCCGCCGTTCAATGTGTCGCGGCGCGCAGGCGCGCGATGCGCACGCCATTGGCGCTGAGCCAGTCGCCCAGCTTGGGGCTGGCCAGCACATCGAACTCGGCCCGCCGCTGACGCGCCATGGCACTGACATCCTTGCCGTCCAGCGCGGGATGGCACATGACCAGATCGCCGTCGCGCGCATTGAACAGCCAGTTCTGCAGCAGGCCCGAGTAGCGCCGCTTGCCTCCGTCGAAGCCGTAGACGCCCAGCAGGCGGCGGTTGGTCCGCAAGCCGTTCTCTCGCGCTTCGCGCGCCAGCGCCGCCGCCCCCAACCCGCCGATCAAGCGCGCCTTGATCGATTCCTTCAATGGAATCCCGCACTGCATGCCGGGCGCGGTCTGGCGCAGCCACGGCCTGCGGGGTCCGTAGCGATGCTTGAGCAGCGCGACCACGCGATCGCGGATGCCGGGAAGTTGATGCACGTGTTGATGCCCGTCGACGTAGTCGGGTGCGCGGCCGAATGCCGCTTCGAAGGCGTCGAACTGGCGGACGAGCTGCGCGTCGATCCACGCGGCATCGAGCAGACGCGCGTAGGCTTTCAGGATCAGCCTGCCCAGCGCCGGCATCGGCGCATCGCCGGGGCTCAGCGCTTCCGTGAAGTTCACGTGCAGGCCGACGTCCACGTCCAGCGCGTCCAGCCGGTGCGCGTTCGCGGCGAAGGTGGGACCCTGCGCGAGGCAGCTTACCGCGCTGACCCGGCCCATGCCGGCCAGTGCGATCATGCCCCCGTCGATGTCGGCATTCATGCCAAAATCATCCCCGCAGACCACTACGCGCTTGCTCATCGCTTCTCCTTTGCACAACGTTTCTTCACCGCCCCCATGCGCACCCTGCTCCGGCAAATCAGCCTTTTCGTCGCCGTCGGCTGTGCCGCGGCGGCCACCCATTGGGCCGTTGCCGTGGGCTGCGTGGAGGCCTTCGGCGCCCCGCCGCTGGCCGCCAACCTGATCGGCTGGCTGGCCGCCTTCATCGTGTCCTTCAGCGGCCATTACCGCCTTACGTTCCGACATTCGCCTATACCCTGGACCATAGCGGTCCGCCGTTACTTTCTTGTTTCAGCCATCGGCTTCGCGATCAATGAATCCGCTTATGCCTGGCTGCTGCACGCCACCCGCATTCCCTACGACACGCTGCTGGCCCTGATCCTGATCGCGCTGGCGTTCGCCACCTTCATCGCAAGCCGGTTGTGGGCGTTCCGCCACAAACCCGCTGCCTGAGGGCCGCGTCCACATCCAATCGCCACATCGCATGTTTCACGCCGCTGACCGCGGCGTGCAGTCCTTGCAACGGCGTGTAGACCGCGCCGTCCTCGTGGTTGCCCCAGACCCAGAAGCGCGCGCCTTCCGGCGCCGCGCACAGCCGGGCATTGAACTGCGCGGCGCTGATCAGCACCTGCTGTCCGGTCGCCGGATCGAACCGGGCGGCGTCATAGAGTTCCTTGCGCCAGTTATCCCGAACCGGCACTTCGGGATTGATCCAGTCGTCCACCACCCAGGTGGGCCGGGGAGCGCGCGCATACAGCGCCAGATCGAAGGGATAGGCGTGCAGGGACACAAAGGTGTCGTCCGGCCGCGCCTGCTCCCGCACAAGTTTTGCCAGGGGCGCCGCGCTACCGCGCGCAGCGGTGGCGGCCACGGCCACCGCGATGACGCATACAGCGGCCGCGGCCGCCGCGCCGATGCCCACCAGCCGCGGCGTGACGGAACCCGCTTCAGCACGCCACGCCGCCAGGATCACCTCCGCCAGCAGGAAAGCCAGCGGCGCCAGCGCGGGCAGCACGTAGCCGATCAGCTTGGAATGCGGCAGGGAAAAGAACAGCACCACGACGGCGAACCAGATGACCGCCAGGCGCCGCAGATCGCGCGCGGCCCCCTCGGCCCAGAATGCGCGGCGCAGGATGCCGCCGCCCCATAGCGACCAGGGCAGGCTCAAGCCGGCCAGCACCGGCAGGTAGAACCAGAAGGGCTGGGCATTGTTGAAGCCGCCGGCGGCAAAGCGCTGGAAGTGCTGATAGACGAAGAAATAGTCATAGAAACCGGGATACCGGAGCTGCATCAGCACGAACCAGGGCGCCGCGACCGCAAGGAACACGAGCAGCGCGGGGGGCCAGACCAGCGCGGACAGGCCGCGCCAGCGCCGCCCCCACAGCAGCCAGATCAGCATGATGGCGCCGGGCAGCACCAGTCCGATCAAGCCCTTGGCCAGCACCGCCAGCGCGGCCAGCGCGGCGGCGGCCACCGACATCCAGCGATGGGCCTGGCCGCGCTCGGCGCGCAGCACGGTTTCGGTCGCGGCCAGCACGCACAACGTGATCATGCCCGCGACCAGCATGTCCAGGTTCGCGAACTGCGCGCCGCCGTAGAAGAACGGCATGGTGGACAGGATCAACACCGTCATCGTGGCGGCGGCGGCGTCGCGATGGCGCCGCACGAAGACATACATCGCCGCGGCGGAGCCCCACGCGGCCAGCCAGGACGGCACCCGCGCCGCCCAAGGGTGCGCGCCGAACACCGAAAACGACAGTTCTGTCAGCCAGTAGTACAGCGGCGGCTTGTGGAAATAGGGCATGCCGTCCAGCAGCGGCACCGCGTGGGACCCGCTGCGCAGCATGTCCCAGGCGACGCCGGCATAGCGGCCTTCGTCAGGCAGCGTCAAGGGACGCAGCCAGGCCAGCCAGGCCAGCCATACGCCGACGGCAAGCAGAAACCGTCCTGCCGGCGGGGTCCAGAGGGAGCCCGCCGGGGGGGTGGAGGCCCGCATGGTCAGCCCCGCGCCTTGCCGGAGGGACGCCCCTGGCGCCGTCGCACGACGAAGAGCGGGCGGCCTTTCACCTCATCGAAGATCCGGGCCACGTATTCGCCCACCACGCCCAGCGAGATCAGGTTGACGCCGGCAAAGAAAAGCACCGCGGTCACGATCGTCGTCCAGCCGGAGACCGGGTTGCCGGACATCAGATAGTCGCCCACCAAAAACGCCGCATAGGCCAGCGCCATGACGGCAAATGCCACGCCCACCAGGCTCACCAGGCGCAACGGCCACGTCGTGAAGGCGGTCAGGCCATCCAGGGCCAGGCGAAACAGGCGCAGTCCCCCGAAGCGGCTGGCGCCATGCATGCGTTCGTCGGGCGTATAGGGTAGCGCTTCGCCTTTGAAGCCAACCCAGGCGTACAGGCCCTTCATGAAGCGGGTGCGTTCGGGCAAGGCATTCAGCGCATCCACCACGCCCCGGTCCATCAGCCGGAAGTCTCCGGCATGCGCGGGCACATCCACTCCGCGCGCGCTGCTGAGCAGCCTGTAGAACCAGCGTGCGCCGGAACGCTTGAGCCAGGACTCGCCGGTACGGGTCTGGCGTACGGCATAGACCATTTCCGCGCCGGCGGCCCAGCGGGCAAGCATCTGTTCGATCAAGGCCGGCGGATGCTGCAGATCGGCATCCAGGCAGATCACCACATTGCCGCTGGCGGCTTCAAGGCCCGCGCTGAGCGCGGCTTCCTTGCCAAAGTTGCGGGACAGCTGCACGTAGCGGAAGCCGTCGTGTTCGGCCCATTCCTCCATCAGCGCTTCGGTGCCGTCCGTGCTGCCGTCATCGGCCACGATGATCTCCCAGCTCGTGCATAGCGCGGCAAGGCGGTTACGCAGCGCGGGCAGCAGCACGCGCAGGTTCTCGACTTCATTCAGGCTGGGAATGACGCAGGTCACGCGGGTGTCATAGGGCACGTTCGCCGCCGGCGCCGGCCAGACCGATTTCAGGGGTAGCGGTTTGGCCAGCACGGGCTGCGCAAGGGAATCGGACCGGAATTGGATGTGCATAAGACTCTGAATACGGAATGCGGGACTCGATGCCCAGCAGTATGCGCAGGGCGTCGTCGAATTTTCATGAAATGCCGCCCCTCGCTAAAATGCCCCGAATCCGTGTGTATGCAGGTCGTCATGCCATACCGAATCCGCCCCATGCAGGCCAGCGATGTCGACGCCGTCCTGGATGCCCAGGCCCTGGCCTACCCCCGCTTCCTGCTCGAAAGCGCCGATTTCTTCCTGAACCGGCTGAACCTCGCCCCGTCGTATTGCTGGGTCGCGCAGGCGGCGCCGTCCGACGCCCGCGCGGGCCTGCTGGGCTACCTGATTTCCTACCCGTGGGACGCCGGCTTGCCTCCCGCCCTGGACGTGGCGCTGGCCGCGCTGCCGGGCGGCGCCGACCATTGGTTCCTGCACGACTGCGCGGTCGTGCCGTCCGCCCATGGGCTGGGCGTGGGGCAGGCGCTGGTCCGCACGGCCGCCCAGGGCGCGGCTGACAATGGCTTGCGGCGCGCCAGCCTGGTGTCGCTGGAATCCGCGGTGGGCTACTGGCGGCGCCATGGCTACGCGCCCGTCGATGTCCAGAGCGGCGTACTGGCCGAAAAGCTGGCCGGGTATGGCGGCAACGCGTGTTACATGTCGCGCGCGCTTGCCGGCACGTTCCCCGTTTCTTCTCCAGACGCCGTAAGATAGGTCACGCAGCCAGCGAGCGATGCGGCAGCAACGGTTCGAATAGTTTGAATTTGCTGCGCCCCGGCGGGGCGCGAAGGTTCCTATGATTTCCCTTTCGCCCGTTCAATCCCTCCTCGCGTCCTGTCTTGTGCTCGTTATCGGGCGCGTAATGACCTCCCGGATAGGGCTGCTGGCCCGGTACAGCATTCCCGACCCCATCGTCGGCGGCTTGCTATTCGCGGTGCTCGCGTATCTGCTGGCGACCTGGGGCGGCGTGTCCGTTGCGCTGGAAACCAGCATCAAGCCCACGTTGTTGCTGCTGTTCTTCGGCTGCATCGGGCTCACCGCGAACCTCAAGCTGCTGGCCAAGGGCGGCCCCCGGCTGATCGCCTTCCTGCTGGCGCTCATTCCGTTCCTGGTGCTGCAGAACGCGGTCGGACTGGGCATGGCTTGGCTGCTGGACATGCATCCGCTGATGGGCCTGCTGGGCGGCACGATCACGCTGGTGGGCGGCCATGGAACGGGCGCGGCCTATGCAACGCGGTTCGCCGATTTCAACAACATCCAGGATGTGATGCCGCTGGCCATGACGGCGGCCACGCTGGGCCTCGTACTGGGCGGCATCGTGGGCGGCCCGGTGGCGGAATGGATCATGCGGCGGCACAAGTTGTCCGGCAGTCTCGATCACGCCGCCGGCGCCGGTCAATCCGCGCCCGATCTGAACGAAGATCGGCAGCCGCCCAACCCCGGCTCGTTCATCATGTCCCTGACCGCGGCCTTTGTCTGCCTGGTCGTGGGCGGCCTGCTGGCGGCCCTGGTCGAGGACGCGCCGGTCAGCCTGCCCAACTTTCTGTGGTGCCTGGCGACCGGCGTGCTCATCCGCAATGCGGGCCCCCTCGTGGGTATCAAGCTGGACGACCGCGCCACCGACATCATCGGCACGATTGCCCTGTCCCTGTTCCTTGCCATGACGATGATGACGCTGGACCTGTCCAGCGTGGCGCGGCTGGCCGGTCCGCTGGCCCTGATGCTGGCGGTGCAGACGCTGTTCTGCGCGTTGTACGCCGCGTGGGTGGTGTTCCGCCTGCTCAAGCGCGACTACGAAGCGGCCATCATGTCGGCGGCTTTCTGCGGCTTTGCGCTGGGCGCGACGGCCACGGCCATCGCCAACATGCAGGCGCTGACGCGCCGCCATGGCCCCGCGCCCGAGGCCTTCATCGTCGTGCCGGTCACCGGCGCGTTCCTGGTCGATATCCTGAACGTGATCGTCCTGACGTCGCTGATCTCCTTGCCGTTCGTGGGAGGGATGTAAGCATGTTCAAACGCCTTGTCATTCTTGCGCTTTGCCTGCTGCTGGCGGCCTGCGGCCGCGCGCCCGACGCCGACGCGCTGCGCGCCGACGTGGAACGCAGCCTGGCCTCCACCTATGGCCCGGGCGTGTTCGGCGTCGCCGACCTCCGGCGCATGGGTTCTGCCAGGGACAGCACCGCGCCCGCGGGCGAGACCCGTCGCGTGGTCTATTACAACGTCGAACTGAAACTTGGCCGCGATATCTCGCTGGGCGCCTGGGACCAGCCCGGCGCCGCATCGCTGGTGACCCTGCTGGGGGCCGGCCCGCGCAGCATCACCGGCGTCAAGTCCGGCGGCAACCTGGCCGGAGACCGCATCGTGGCGCACGCCAGCGCCATCTACCGGCAAGAAGACGGCGCCTGGAAGCTCGTGACGCCAGCCGGATTCAAGGCCGCGGAGGCCCCCTCGCTGGACACCGGCGCCCCGCCGACGGTGACGCGCCAGTTGCTGGATACGCTGGACCAGATCACCCATTCCGTCGCCTACACCGCCTCCGGCACTGCGCAGCACGTGGTCCAGCAAGAACTGGAGCGTTCGGTGGCGCGTATCAATGGCCGCTTGTCCCGGCTGCAGCAGGGCTATCCGCTGGCGGGCGGCCCGGACCGCGGCGAATACCTGGCCTTTGCCCGCGCCCTGAGCGACGTGGCGCGGGCCCGGCAGATCCGCGTGGCGCCCCTTATTACCGGCGGCGGCGCGGACAACATCGCGCTGCTGCGCAGCGGCGACGCCGTGGTCGCCCTGGCCCAGGCCGATACCGCCCAGCAGGCCTACGAAGGCAAGGGCCCGTTCGCCGCACAGGGCCCGTTCACGGGCTTGCGCGCCCTGGGCAGCCTGTACCCGGAAATGGTCCACATCGTCGTGCGCGACGATCCCGCGCTGCGCGGGGTGCAAGACCTCAAGGGCAAGACCATCGCGCTGGGCCCCGAGGGGTCGGCGGTGCGCACCACTCTGGAGGCCGTGCTGGCGGCGCATGGCCTGCAGGCCGGGCGCGACTACCAGGTGGTGGACACCGCGTTCGCGGCTGCGCTGCCCGCGCTGCACTCCGGCGCCGTGCACGCTGCCGCCCAGGTGATCGGCGTACCGGCCGCGCCGCTGCGCGACGCGCTGATCCCGGCGCAGCTCAAGCTCCTGCCCTTGGACCCTGCCGCCATCAAGACGCTGACGGCGGGAAACAACGCGCTGATGCCGCTGGACATCGCCGCCGGCACCTATCCCAATCAGCCGGAGCGCATTCCCACCGTCGGCACGGCCGCGCTGATGCTCACCACCACCGACCTGACCCGAGACGAGGCGCTGGTGGTTGTGCGCGCCGTCTACCAGACCGGCCAGGACCTGCTGGCCGCCGGCTCCGCCCAGGGCTCCCAGGTGTCGGTGGCCACCGCCCGGCGCGGGCTGACCGTGCCGCTGCACGACGGCGCGGAAGAAGGCATCGCCGGGCTGGAGCACGCCAAACCGCGCTGAGGCCGGTTGCGCTTATGATGGCGCTCCTTATCAGGAATTCTCATGAATAAATTCGATCTTCAAAAGACCCAGGCCTTGAAGCTGGCTGGCCAGCTCAAGCAGTCCGCCACGCCGGACCGCTTCGGCACGGCCTCGCAGGCGCCCGACCGCCGCGAGCAACGCAAGCTGGATCAAGCCGCCGGCCTGGTGCCGTTCCCGCTGAAACTGTCGCAGGCGCACGCCGACAAGCTGCGCGCCCTGGCGGCGGAACGCGGCGTCTCGACCAACGACATCGTGGCCGACGTGCTGCAAAAAGCGCTGGACGAACAAGCCTGATGCACATCTGGGTCGATGCGGACGCCTGCCCCGCGGTCATCAAGGACATCCTGTTCCGCGCGGCGCAGCGCTGGCAGGTGCCGTTGACGCTGGTGGCCAACCAGGCGCTCTACACCCCGCCTTCGCCCCTGATCCGCGCCGTGCAGGTGCCGCGCGGCTTCGACGTGGCCGATGCGCACATCGTCGAACGCGCGGACAAGGGCGACCTGGTCATTACCGGGGACATCCCGCTGGCCGCGCAGGTGCTGGAAAAAGGCGCGATGGCGCTCAATCCCCGCGGCGAACGCTATTCGCCCGAGACCATCCGCGAACGGCTGGCGGTGCGGGACATGATGGAAGAACTGCGCGCAAGCGGCGTGGACACGGGCGGCCCGCCCACGTTCAGCCAGGCCGACCGCAAGGCCTTCGCCAACCAGCTCGACACCCTGCTGGCGCGGGTTGCGCGCCAAACGGCACAGAAGGGCTGAACGGGGTCGCGGGGCGTCAATAGAAGGTGATGTAGGCCTTGTACAGAATGGAGCCGATGGCCGTGATGAGGCCCAGGCCCATCAATCCCATGCCGAGATTGCGATCACGCAGCCCGAAACCCACCAGCATGAGCGCGACGCCCGTGACGATGATGATCAACATGGTGTTGGTGCTGGTATGCATAGAGGTCTCCGGTTGGCACGGCGCAGGACCACGGGGGTACTGACTTCATGATAGACAAGGCAGGAAACGAGGCCCCGCAACGGCGTGCCGCCTGCTTGCGCGAGATCAAGCGCCGGCGGCTTGCTTTGACTGCCACGCCGAAGGGCACTGGCGGAAGGGGCAAACCCGGGGCCGCCGAACGGTTACAGGCCGTCCGCGCAAAACCCGTCCCGGCAAAAAGTGGCATCCCTCACGGTCTACTCTTGTAGTATAAAGTGCACGCCCTCGCCTACCCTTTGATTCCAGACCGTTGGCTTGCTTGAGCTGGGCAGAATTTTCCGGGTGGCGCTTGAAGCCCTGCTTCGCACGGCGGACGGCCAAAGCCGCCCGATTTTCGCGAATTCAGCTGCCTGCATCGGTCTGCCTGCCGACCGAGGAAAGCGCCTTTTGGCGCTTGCGCCTGGTATGAACACGCCGCCGGCTTGAAGCCGCTCGAAAATGGCCGTGTATCGATGCATGCATGCCTGAACCCATTTAGATGGACTAATGACGCTATGACAAACAAGCTGGACGTTCATGTTGCTGCATACCAAGGGGACAATCTCTACGATTTCGACAACGAGATTCTCTTGACCTGGTATCCGCAGCGGATCCTGCATCACGCCGGGTCAGCGCGCTCTTTGCTTGAACTGGGGCTGGGCCACGGCTATACCACCGACATCTTTTCCTCCCGCTTCGAGCGCCACGTCGTGCTGGAAGGCTCCCCGGCGGTGATCGGCAATTTTCGTGAAAAGCACCCGGACTGCCGCGCCGAAATCGTCGAAACCTGGTTCGAGAACTTCGCCACCGACGAACGCTTCGATGTCATCGTGATGGGTTTCATCCTGGAGCACGTCGACGACCCCGTATTGATTCTGCGCCGCTTCCGCGATTTTCTCGCCCCCGGCGGCAAAATGTTCCTGGCGGTGCCCAACGCCGAAGTGATGAATCGCCGGCTGGGTAATCTGGCCGGGCTGCTCGACGATGTGACCACCCTGTCCGACAACGACGTGCTCCTCGGCCACAAGCGCTACTACGACGTGGCGACGTTCAGCGCCGACATCACGCAGGCGGGCTGCGGCGTGGACCTGCTGGAGGGCATTTACCTGAAGCCCTTCACCACGGCCCAGATCACTTCCCTTCACCTGGACCGCAAGATCATCGACGCGCTGTGCCAACTTGGCATTGGCTACCCGGAACTCAGTTGCGGCCTGCTTGCGGAGATTTCGGTCCGATGAAGATACTTCTCGCGGGTGGCACTTCTATGTTGGCGCAGGCGCTACGCCCTGCGCTGGCGCCTTTTGCCGAAGTCCTTACGGCGGGGCGCAGCGGCTGCGATATGGAATTGGACCTGGCCTGGCCTGCCGAGCGCATGGCGCTTCCGGCGGGCCTGGATGCGGTCATTCATCTTGGGGCGCATTTTGGCGGACAGAGTTTCGCCGATATGCTGGCCGCCGAAGACGTGAACGTGTTGGGCGCACTGAAGCTGGCCGACGCCTGCGTCCGCGCTGGCGTGGGTCAATTGGTACAGGTTTCCAGCATTTTCGCGGCCCTCGACCAGGATTCTCCGTTCCACAACGTCTATGCCCTGTCCAAGCGCCACGGCGAAGAACTGACGCAGCTCTATTGCCGAAGCGCCGGCTTGCCCTTGGCGATCGTGCGTCCGGCACAAATGTATGGCGAAGGCGAATCCTTCCGCCGCCACCAGCCGTTCGTGTACATGCTTCTGGACCGCGCGCAACGCGGCGAAGACATCGTCCTTAACGGCAACCACGACGCCCAGCGCAATTACATACACATTGCGGATGTGGCCGAAGTCTTGGCCCGCGTGGTGCAACAGCGCGTTGAAGGCCGCTACGATTGCGCCAGTCTGTCCAACGCACGCTTTTCCGAAATCGCGGCGGCGGCGATCGCCGCCTTTGGCAGCGCTGGCACGGTCCGCTTCGATCCGTCCAAACCGGACACTCGCGACAACGCCTTTGCCTCGGATGATTCGCTCTATCAACGGATCGATTACTTCCCGCGTATTTCGCTGACGGAAGGATTTGCTCGCGAGGCGGCGCGCAGAAGGGCCTTGCCATGAACCAGGTGCGGTTGCCAGATCGCTACCCGCGTCGGCTGGCGGTTGATTAAGGCGAGATGGGGAAGATTTACATGTTCAGATGGAAAAAACTCGGCAAGGTATTCGATCCCAAGGATCTGACCACGCCGACCTGGATGCACGAATTCGCGCAGTCGCCCTCGGTGCTGATCGCGGACACTTACGTGCGGGTTTATTTCTGCTCGCGTCCCGCTCCCGGGCCGGATGGGCAGTATCTCAGCTATATCTCCTACATTGACCTCGATCGCGGCAATCTGCAGCGGGTGCTTCGAGTCTGCGAGGAACCGGTACTGCCGCTGGGAAATTACGGCACCTTCGACGAATTCGGCACCTATCCGGTATCGGTGATCCGCAACGGCGACGAGATCCGCGCCTACTACGCCGGCTGGACGCGCTGCGAATCGGTGCCTTTCAATGCCGCCATCGGCCTGGCCGTCAGCCGGGACGGCGGGGAAACCTTCCAGCGCCTGGGCGAAGGCCCGGTGCTGCCCTACTCCCCGGATGAACCTTTCCTGCTCGGCAGCCCGCGTATCCGCAACTTCAACGGACGCTGGCAGCTCTGGTATGTGGCGGGCAAGGAGTGGAGGATGACCGACGGCAAGCCGGAGCCGGTGTACAAGATACGCATGGCGACCTCCGACAACGGCATCGACTGGGTCAAGCTGGGCCAGGATCTGATCGCCGACAAGCTGGGCGAGCATGAATGCCAGGCATGCCCGGACGTGATCTTCCGCGAGGGCCAGTACCACATGTTCTTTTCGTACCGCGATATCCGGAACTACAAGGGCAGCGAGGGCGGCTACCGCATCGGATATGCCGTGTCGGCCGACATGGTGAACTGGCAGCGCAACGATGACCTGGTAGATATCAACTTGTCCGAAACGGGCTGGGATTCGGAAATGGTCAACTATCCGCATGTCTTCGAATTGGACGGCGCCACCTACATGCTGTATCAGGGCAATGGCATGGGACGCGCTGGCTTCGGATTGGCGGTGCTGGAATCGAAGAGCGTATGAAAGCAGCGATGAAATGGAAGAAGCTGGGCAAATTGTTCGATCCGACCGAACACACCCTGCTCGAGAATGGCGCCGGATTTGCCCAGTCGCCTCAGACGCTGGTACTGGCGGACCGGGTTCGGGTGTACTTTTCCACTCGCGAACGCGATAGCGTCGGCAAGTACCTGAGCCACATCGCCTATGCCGATTTTTCGCGCGACATGAGCCGCTTGCTTGGCGTATCCACGCAGCCTGTGCTGCCCTTGGGCGGGCTGGGTTGTTTCGATGAGCATGGCATTTTCCCGATCAACGTTCTCCAGGATGGAGATCGGGTGCTGGCCTACACGACCGGCTGGAACCGCAAGGTGTCGGTATCGGCGGACGCCTCGATCGGCCTTGCCATCAGCCATGACGCCGGACAGACTTTCCAGCGCCACGGCACGGGCCCGGTGCTGACGGCCTCGCTGAACGAGCCGTTCCTGGTGGCGGATGCCTTCGTGCAGCGCTACGGCGACGTCTATCACATGTGGTACATCTACGGCACCAAGTGGCAGAAGTTCAGTGAAACCGCCCCGCCGGACCGCGTCTACAAAATTGCCCACGCCACCTCGGCGGATGGCATCGACTGGCGGCGCGATGGACGACAGATCATCAGCGACCGGCTGAACGCCGACGAGTGTCAGGCGCTTCCCACGGTGATCGCCCTGGACGGCGTCTACCACATGTATTTCTGCTACCGCCAGGCCTATGGGTTCCGGCAGGACCCCAGCCGCGGCTATCGCATTGGCTACGCCCATTCCACCGACCTGGAACACTGGGTGCGCGATGACAGCTTGGCGGGCATAGACGTTTCCGCTGAAGGCTGGGACGCGCAGATGCAATGCTATCCCCACCTGTTCCAGGTGGATGGCAAGGCGTACCTGCTCTACAACGGCAACGAGTTCGGACGCCATGGATTTGGCATCGCCGTACTGGACAGATAAATACGCCGGATGATGGACCGCCCCGCGGCAGCGGCGGGATTTAGCGGCAGCGGCGGGTGCAGCCTGGGCTGCCCGCGCTGCCCGCTTTCCTTGCCCGCTTTCTTTGCCCGCTTTCTTTGCCCGCTTTCTTTGCCCGCTTTCTTTGCCCGCCGTCACTCCCCGCTGTGCAGCCTGGCCTCACTGCCCACTGTCGGCGTAACGGCGCACAGGCCACGAATCCGCCCCGGAAAACAAAAAAGCCAACCGTAAGGTTGGCTTGATTGCAATTCCCGACAAGGGCAACGTTCCGCTTTGTTGCCATGGGTAAATCCTGTGGATTCGTCCCGTGGCGACTTCGCCTGTTGCCGCTTTTCGAGGGTCTTTGGTGGGTGGTACAAGTTTCGAACTTGTGACCCCTGCCGTGTGAAGGCAGTGCTCTACCACTGAGCTAACCACCCCGAAAGAGGCGAAATAATAGCATGTTTTTTTGAACGTGCGCAAGTCGCCTGCGTGGACACGCTCAGGCCGGCACCGGCGCATCCATCTTGCGCCAGACGCATTCGCCGTTCACGGCCTTGTCCAGCGCCGCCAGGTAGGCGTCATGCTCGGCCAGTTCTTCCGCGCTGGCCTGCAGCACGGGCAGGCCCGAGGCGTCGAACTTCGCCAGCACGATGCCGTTGCCGCCCGCGCCATCGTTGTCGTCCACATCGATCAGCAGCGCATCCTGGCCGCGCGTCATGGCCAGCCAGACCTCGGCAAGAAGCTGCGAGTCCAGCAGCGCGCCGTGCAGCGTCCGGTGGGCATTGGAAATGCCGAAGCGGTCGCACAGCGCGTCCAGCGAATTGCGCTTGCCGGGGAACAGCGAGCGGGCGTGCAGCAGCGAATCGGTGACGGTTTCGCAGAATTCGGTGATCGGACCGCGGCCGGTCTTGGCGAGTTCGGCGTTGAAGAACTTGACGTCGAACGCGGCGTTGTGCGCGATCAGTTCCGCGCCCTGGATGAACTTCACGAATTCGTCCGCGACATCCGCGAAGCGGGGCTTGTCCGACAGGAACTCCGTGGTCAGACCGTGCACCGCCAGCGCCTCCGGATCGCTGTCGCGGTCCGGGTTCAGGTACAGGTGCAGATTGTTGCCCGTGGACATCCGGTTGATCATCTCCACGCAGCCGATCTCGACGATGCGATGGCCCTGGGCAGGGTCCAGTCCGGTGGTTTCAGTGTCAAAGATGATCTGGCGCATAGCTATTCCGACGCTTGTGGCTGCGAGGCCGGCGGCGTCTGCGGAGGATGCGCTTCGCTGCCGGACTTGCCGGGTTTCTTGCGTGCGGTGGCTATCAGCGTGTAGGCCACCGGCACGACGAACAAGGTCAGTAGTGTACCCAGCAACAGCCCGCCCACCAGAACCCAGCCGATCTGCTGGCGCGATTCGGCCCCCGCGCCGGTGGACAGGGCCAGCGGCACGGTGCCGAGCACCATCGCGCCGGTCGTCATCAGGATGGGGCGCAGGCGCAGCACGCTGGCCTCGGTCACGGCTTCGAACAGTTCCCTGCCCTCGTCGCGCAACTGGTTCGTGAATTCCACGATCAGGATGCCGTGCTTGGTGATCAGCCCCACCAGCGTGATCAGGCCGATCTGGCTGTAGATGGACAGCGTGCCGCCCGTCAGCCACAGGGCCAGCAGCGCGCCCGTCATGGACAGCGGCACCGACAGCATGATGATGAAGGGATTGCGCCAGCTTTCGAACTGCGCCGCCAGCACCAGGTAGATGAAGGCCAGGGCCATCCCGAAGACCAGATAGATGCTGCCCGACGAATCGCGGAATTCACGGGACTGGCCGTCCAGATCCGTCACGATGGTGTTGGGAAGGACCTCGCGCGCCACCTGGTGCATATGGGTCAGCACTTCACCCAGCGCGTAGCCCGGCGCCACGGCGGCGTCGATCTTCACGGCGCGCAGGCGGTTGAAGTGGTTCAGCGATTGCGGCGACACGCCTTCGTGCACGCCGAGCAGGTTGTCGAGCTGGACCATGCTGCCGTCGCGCGCGCGGACGTAGATGCCGGAGATATCGGTGGGATTGGCGCGGTCGCGCGGCGTCACCTGCACGATCACGTCGTACTGCTCGCCCTCGTCCTTGTAGCGGGTGACCTGGCGGCCGCCCAGCATGGACTCGAGCGTGCGGCCCACGGTGTCCACATTGGCCCCGACGTCGGCCATCTTGTCGCGGTCCACACGCACCCGCAGTTCCGGGGTGTTCAGGCGCAGGTCCGTGTCCAGGTTCAAGAGGCCGGGGTACTTGCGCAGCTCGGTCAGGAATATTTGCGTCAGCCGCGACAGTTCCTCGTACGAGGCCTGGCTCATGATGATGAATTCCACCGGCTTGGAGCGGGCGGACTGGCCCAGGGACGGCGGATTGGTCGGGAAGGCGCGCACGCCCGGCAGCGACGCAAACTGCGGCTGCAGCTGCTGGGTGATGGCCTGCTGCTTGCGTCCGCGCTCTTCCCAGGGCTTGAGCCGCAGGATGGCGGTGCCGTCGGTGACCGTGGGAAAGCCCACCGTGACCTGGCTGCCGCTGGCCTCTGGGATGTCGGCATAGAATTTTTCGATGCCCAGCATGCTGTCCAGCGTGTAGTTCAGCGTGGCGCCTTCCGGCGAATTGACGATGCCGAAGACCACGCCCCGGTCCTCGATCGGCGCCAGCTCGCTCTTGACGACCTTGAACAGGACGCCGCTGCTGGCCGCCACCACCACGCCGATCACCACCACCAGCCAGCGGCGCCGCAAGGATGCGCCCAGCAGGCGCCGGTAGCCGTTGCTCATGCCGTTCAGCCAGCCTTCGATCAGGTTGTACCAGCGGCTGTGGCTGTTCTGGTGCCGTAGCAGCACCGAACACATCATGGGCGTGAGCGTCAGCGCCACGAAGCCCGACACCAGCACGGCGCCGGCGAGCGCCAGCGCGAATTCGATGAACAGCCGGCCGGTGCGGCCCGTGGCGAACGCCAGCGGCGCGTACACCGTGACCAGGGTCATGGTCATCGCCACCACGGCAAAGCCGATTTCCTTCGAGCCGCGCAACGCCGCCTCTTTGGGAGGCATGCCGTCTTCGATGTGGCGGTAGATGTTTTCCAGCACCACGATGGCGTCGTCCACCACCAGGCCGATGGCCAGCACCATGGCCAGCAGCGTCAGCGTGTTGATGGAAAAGCCGAAGAAGTACATCAGGGCGCACGCGCCCACCAGCGATACCGGGATGGTGACGATGGGAATGATGCTGGCGCGCAGGTTGCGCAGGAAAAAGAAGATCACCAGCACGACCAGGATGATCGCTTCACCGATGGTGTGGAAGACGGAGGTGATGGAGCGTTCGATGAACACCGACGAGTCGTACGCGATGTTCAGCTTCATGCCGGCCGGCAGGGTCTCGTTCAGACGCTCGACTTCCTGGCGCGCCGCCTTGGACAGTTCCAGCGGGTTGGCGGTGGACTGCCGGGTCACGCCGATGTTGATGGCGGGCTTGCCGTTGAAACGCGACAGCACGCGGTCGCTGGCGGCGCCGATCTCGACCTTCGAGACATCGCGCAGCCGCACCGGATAGCCCTTTACGTTGGCGACGATCACGTCTTCGAATTGCGCGGGAGTTTGCAGGTCGGTGGACGACACGACCGAGAACTCGCGGGCGCGCGATTCGATGCGGCCCGCGGGGATCTCGACGTTCTGGCTGCGCAGCGCGGCTTCGACGTCCTGCACCGTCAGGCCGTAGGCGGCCAGTTTGTCGCGATCCACGTAGATGCGCATGGACGGCAGGCGCTCGCCGAAGACGCGCACCTCCGCCGCCCCCGGCAGCACCGACAGGCGGGTCTTGATATAACGGTTGATGTAGTCGGAAGTCTGGATCGCCGAATATGAACCCGACTCCACGGCGATATAGATGATGGGCTGGGAATCCGCCTCGACCTTGCCGATGATGGGCTCGTCGATTTCATCGGGCAGGAAGCGCCGGGCGCGGGACACCTTGTCGCGGACTTCGGCCGCCGCGGCGTCCGGATCGCGCGACAGGTTGAACCTGATGTTGATCAGGCTGCGCTCGGAGCGGCTGCGCGAGGTCATCACGTCCACGCCCTCGATGCCCGCCAACTGGTCTTCCAGGGGCTTGGTCACCTGGGATTCGATCACCTCGGGCGATGCGCCCTTGTAGGTGGTGTCTACCGACACGATGGGTTCGTCGATCTTCGGATACTCGCGCACCGTCAGGCGCGAGTACGAAATCAGGCCGATCAGCACGATGATCAGCGACAGGACCGACGCAAACACCGGCCGCTTGATGCAGGTTTCCGAGATACGCATGGCGCTACCGCTGAAAGTGGATAAGGGCCGGCGTCACTGGCCGTTGCCCACGATGGTCACGGCCGCGCCGTCCGTCACGCGCTGCAGGCCCGAGACCACCAGCTGGTCGTTCGCGGCCACGCCCGTCAGGATCTCGACGCGGCCCTCGCGGCGCTCGCCTATCGTCACCTCGCGCCGCTGCGCCACGCCGTCCGCGACCCGGTAAACGTACTGCGTTTCGCCCGACGGCGATAGCGCGGCCTCCGGCGCCACCAGCGCCTTGTCCTGATTGAACAGCAACTGCACCCGCGCGAACATGCCGGGCCGCAGCAGGGCATCCTGGTTGGCGACGGTGGCGCGCAGGAGGATGGACCGCCCGCCCGCGTCGATCAGCGGACTTACGGCGTAAACCACGCCACGGCGCTCCTGGCCCGGCAGCGCGTCCAGCCGCAGCGTCAGTTGCTGACCCACGCCCACCTTGCTCAGATACATCTCCGGCACGCGGAAATCCACCTTGAGGGGATCGATGGCCTCGAGCGGCGCCAGATCCTGTCCCTGATTCACGTAATCCCCGACCGACACGCTGCGCAGCCCGACGATGCCGGCAAACGGAGCGGTGATGGTCAGCTTGTCCAGCCGCGCCTGCGCCAGCGAGACGGCGGCTTCCTGGACCTTCAGCGTGCTGGCGGATTCGTCGCGGGCCTGCTGGCTGACGAAGCCCTTGCCCTGCAGTTCCACCGCGCGCCGGTAATGGCTTTGCGCAAGCGTGAGATTGGCGCGGGCCTGGGCCAATTCCGCGCGCGGCACCGAGTCGTCCAGGCGGATCAGCGTCTGGCCTTGCCTGACCGGCTGCCCCTCCTTGAACTCGATGGCCTGGATGCGGCCCGGCACCTCCGGCCTGAGCACGACGGATTCGTCGGAACGCAGGCTGCCCACGGCGGACAGGCCGCGCGCGAACGGGATTTCCTGGACGACGGCCACCGCGACCCGCGCCGGAGCGGCGGGCGTCACGAGGGGTTTATTGACGGATTGGCCAGGCGTTGCCGCGGGCGCGAGCCAGCGCGGTACAAAAACGCCGAGCGCGGCCCCCGCGGCCAACCCTGCCGCTACGGCGGCCAGCAGTACTGCTTTTTTCATGCGCGAATGTGGCGGTATTGCGGCGCGGGCCGAGCATGCCCCACTCGGACGACGCCGCAGGAACTGGAATGAGGGTTGGCACTTTAGCACCCGAATTTACATACTGGAACAATCCAGAAGCCGGATGAAAGAACTAAATCCGCCCTAACGGGCGGTTTTGAGGGTATATACCGATGCCGTCAGGCCCGGCGGGCAACCTCAACGCCCATATTGGCAAGCTGGTCGGCCCGTTCGTTGCCCGGGTCGCCCGCGTGGCCGCGGACCCAACGCCAGGCCACCTGATGACGCTGCACCTGCTCGTCCAGCGCCTGCCAGAGCTCCACGTTCTTGACCGGCTTCTTGTCGGCCGTCATCCAGCCGCGCCGTTTCCAGTTGGCCAGCCACTCGGTCATGCCCTTCATCACATACTGGGAATCGGTGTGGATGGTGACGACGCAAGGGCGCTTGAGCGCGCGCAGCCCTTCGATGACGGCCAGCAGCTCCATCCGGTTATTGGTGGTCTGGAGTTCGCCGCCGTGCAGGGTTTTCTCGTGGCCGCCGGCGCGCATCAGCACCCCCCAGCCTCCTGGACCCGGATTGCCCTTGCAGGCGCCGTCGGTCCACATTTCCACTTTCTGGTCGTTCGTTTTGTTGTCCTGCATGGTGCTGCCTGGTTTTCCTAATTTGTGCAAAGTCGTTCCGGCCCGGCCGCTCAGGAGCGGTCGTCCGCCTGGCGGTTGACCACCACCGACGCGGCGCGCGCGCGCTTGGGTTTGGTTTTCCAGGCAGGCCCGATGATACGCATGCCGGCCACGCGCTTGACGGCCGACACCATGTAGACCGCGCCGCCCAGGCTCCACCAGCGGGCGCCGGCGGACTCCAGGAAGCTCCAGCGCTGCAGCCATTTTTCGCTGCGGCAGGCGGGCGCGTAGCAGCCGAACTGGCTTTCATCGACTTCCAGCGACAACAGCTTGAACCAGTCTTTCAGGCGCACCAGCGATACCTGGGATGACGGCGGCTGCGGCAGCCATGGCTCCATGCCGGGCATCCGCGTGCGCGCGCCCCACATGCTCCAGGGGTTGAATCCGGAAATCACGACCCGCCCTTCCGGCACCAGCACGCGCTCTACCTCGCGCAGCACATTGTGGGGCTCCGGGGTGCATTCAAAAGCGTGCGGCAGGATCAGCAGGTCCACGCTCTGCGATTCGAACGGCAGCGCTTCAGGCTGGGCGACGACCACCCGGGACTGCCAGCCGGCCGCGCTTTCCGGCGCCGGGGTCTCGGTGCCCACGTAGCCCTTGAAGGGCATCCGGTTGGCCCGCAGCAGATTCATGTCGGCCAGGCCGACCTGCCAGGCGTAATATCCAAAAACATCCGCGACAGCCGCGTCGAACTGGGCCCGCTCCCAGGCCAGGACGTACTGGCCCGGTGGCGTCTGGAACCATTCGGCCAGTTCTACAATCGGCGAAGTATCTTCTGCCACGTTTTATTCCTTCGAATCCCATGCAAGCCTTGACCGCCCCCGCAGGCGGCCGCGAACGCAACGCCGCGGTCTTGCCTTTGCCAGCCTTCTCCGACAACTACATCTGGGCCATCGTCCAGGGCGACCAGGCCGCGGTCGTGGACCCCGGCGATGCCGGCCCCGTACTGCGATTCCTGGAGCAGCAAGGCTTGAGGCTGCGCGCCATTCTACTCACGCACCATCACGCCGACCATGTGGGCGGTGTTTCCGAATTGTCCCGCATCGCGGACATTACCGTATACGGTCCCGCTCACGAGCGCCTGCCGCGCTGCGACGTCCCGCTGGTTGAAGGCGACCGCGTGGCGCTGCCCGAACTGGACCTGGACCTGACCGTGCTGGACGTTCCCGGTCACACCGCCGGACACATCGCCTACACCGGCCGGGCGGCCGGGGTGGAACCCGTGCTGTTCTGTGGCGACACCCTGTTTGCCGGAGGCTGTGGACGCCTGTTCGAGGGCACCCCCACGCAAATGCATGATTCCTTGGAAAAATTTTCCGTTTTACCGCCGGATACACAGGTTTTTTGCGCGCACGAGTACACTCTAGCGAACTTGCGCTGGGCTTTGGCGGTAGAACCGGCCAACCGTACCCTGCAACAGTGGTACCAGCGGGCCCAGCAATTACGAGCAGCAGGAACCCCCACGCTTCCGTCGACCATCGGTCAGGAACGCGCGACCAATCCGTTTTTGCGCACGCAGCAACCCGAGGTCGCCCGCGCGGCAGCAAGCTGGGCTGGCCGTGGCCAGAATACGCCGGTAGAGGTCTTTGCCTCCCTTCGTGAATGGAAGAACGATTTCAAGTGACCACCTGATGAATCTATCCCGACTCCTTCTGCCGCTCATGCTGGCAGTCCTCGCCGGTTGCGCAGGAACCAAAGCCCCCGATAGCAAGAACCTCACCACCAATTCCCAAGGGCGTTACATTGCCCGGGATACGTCCAGAACGGTTGACCTGACCAACCCGCCCGCTGACGCCTGGGACCGCATCCGCCGCGGTTTCGCCATCCCCAACCTGAACACCGACCTCTCGCGCCAGTGGACCGACTACTACGCGTCCCACCCCGAGGCGGTGCAGCGCATGGCCGAACGCGCAGGCAAATACCTGTATTTCATCGTCGACGAGATCAATCGCCGCGGGCTGCCGACCGAACTGGCGCTGCTGCCGTTCGTGGAAAGCGCATACAACCCGACCGCGCTGTCGCGTGCGCAGGCCTCCGGCCTGTGGCAGTTCGTGCCGGCCACGGGCCAGCATTTCAACCTGAAGCAGGACTGGTGGCGCGACGAGCGCCGGGACCCCATCGCCTCGACCAACGCGGCGCTGGACTACCTGGAAAAGCTGTTTGAAATGCAGGGCGACTGGTACCTGGCGCTGGCCTCGTACAACTGGGGCGAGGGGTCGGTGCAGCGCGCCATGGCCAAGAATGAAGCGGCCGGCCAGGGCACGGACTACCTGTCCCTGAACATGCCCGACGAAACCCGCAACTACGTGCCCAAGCTGCAGGCCATCAAGAACATCATCGCGGACCCGCAGCGCTATGCGGTGGCGCTGCCCCCCGTGGGCAATACGCCCTATTTCGTGACCGTGCAGAAGAACAGCGACATCGATCTTGAAATCGCCGCCAAGCTGGCCGAAATGCCGCTGGACGAATTCAAGGCCCTGAACCCGTCGTTCAACCGCCCGGTCATCCGCGGCGACCATGGCCCCACCCTGCTCTTGCCGGCCGACCGCGTCGAAATCTTCAACGCGAACCTGACCAACTACAAGGGCGACCTGAGCGCCTGGAAGATCTACCATACGCGCCGCGGCGAGTCCTACGCGTCCATCGCCAAGCGTTTCGGCGTGACCGAATCGTCGCTGCGCCAGACCAACGACATCGGCTCGCGCCAGAAGTCGGCCACGGGCCAGTCGTTGCTGGTGCCCGGCGAGCCCGGCACCGGCGGCGTACAGCTCGCCTCGCTGGCGGCCCCGGTGGGCGCCCTGGATTCGGCCCCGTCCGACAACAAGGCAGCCGCCCCGCGCGGGCGCGCCGCGCAGGCGCCCGCCGCCCGCGTCGCCAGCGCCCGCCCCAACGTCCGCAGCCACAAGATCCGCCAGGGCGACACCCTGTTCGGGCTGGCCAAGCAGTACGGCACCACGGTGGATGCGCTGCGCGCGCTCAACAATCTGAAGGGCAACAACCTGAAGGTGGGCTCGCAGTTGCGCGTGCCGGGCACCAACGCCCGCGGCTGATTACATAGACCGGAAAGCGCGGCGCCCGCAGCGGGCGCCGCGCTTTCACGCCCGCGAAGCCGCCAAACTCCTTAAAATAGGCGGTCTTCAGCAGGGAAAAATCAAAGGATAGATATATGGGCTTTCTCGCCGGCAAGCGCATCCTGGTCACCGGGGTGCTTTCCAACCGATCCATCGCCTACGGCATCGCGCGCGCCTGTCACCAGCAAGGCGCCGAGCTGGCGTTCACGTATGTGGGCGACCGCTTCAAGGACCGCGTGAGCGAATTCGCCGCCGACTTCGGCAGCAAGATCGTACTGCCCTGCGACGTGGCCGAAGACAGCCAGATCGAGGGCGCTTTCACTGAACTGGCCCAGCACTGGGACGGCCTGGACGGCCTGGTCCACTCGATCGGCTTTGCCCCGCGTGAAGCCATCGCCGGCAACTTCCTCGACGGCCTGTCGCGCGAAGGCTTCCGCATCGCGCACGACATCTCGGCCTACAGCTTTGCCGCCATGGCCAAGGCCGCGCTGCCCCTGATGGAAGGCCGCAACGGTTCCGTGCTGACGCTGACCTATCTGGGCGCCGAGCGCGTCGTGCCCAACTACAACACGATGGGCCTGGCCAAGGCATCGCTGGAAGCCAGCGTGCGCTACCTGGCCACCGCGCTGGGCCCGCGCGGCATCCGCGCCAACGGCATTTCCGCCGGCCCGATCAAGACGCTGGCCGCCAGCGGCATCAAGGACTTTTCGGCCATCCTGAAGTTCGTGGAAAGCCAGGCGCCGCTGCGCCGCAACATCACCATCGACGACGTCGGCAACGTCGCCGCCTTCATGCTGTCGGATCTGGCCGCCGGCGTGACGGGCGAAATCACGCATGTGGACGGCGGTTTCTCGACCATCGTCCCGGGCATGGAAGACTGACCGTCTCTCCGGGAGGGGCCCGGCGCCCCGCCCGGCCGGCCGCTTACGCCGGCCGCACCACCAGCGTGGATACCTGCACGTCCACCGCCGTCATCAGCTTGTGGATCGGACATTTTTCCGCCACCGCCAGCAGTTCGTCGATCTGCGCATCGGACAACTCGCCATGCAGCGTGAGTTTGGCCGTCAGGCGGTAGATGCCCTTGCGTTCCTCGCCCGCGTCGCGCACCACCTCCACCCCCACCGACTGCAGCGGCAAGCCCTTGCGCTGCGCGTAGACCATCAGCGTCATCGCCTTGCAGCCGCCCAGCGCGGTGTCGAAATAATCGTGGGGATCGGGCCCTTCGCCCTGCGGCTGCGGCATCGCCAAGGGCAGTTCATGGCCCTCGGCCGTGGCGGTGAATTGCAGGGTGTCAGGCGCATTCTGGCGCACGCGGATGCTCATGGATCGGATCTCCTGGACTGGACGGCCCGGACGGCCGCCACCAGGCATGTTGTAGCACTTGCCGCCGCGAGGACGGAGCGCAGCGCGGATGGCTGGCCGGATTACGGCGGTCGGCTGACGAAAAGCTGAACTTCCGGGCTCGAACCCGGTCGGATATCCCTATCCGCACTATCCGAACACCCCTCAGGAGGCCGCATGAGCGCCAGACAATTACTTGATCAACTGTTGCAGTCCGGGCAAGGCCTGCTCTCCGACACGACGAACCGCGTCCAGAACGCGACCGGGGGCAAGGGCTCCTCGTTCTTGAGCGGCCTGGGCGGCGGCGCGCTGGGCGCGGGCGCGCTGGGCCTGCTGCTGGGCAGCAAGAAGGCCCGCAATATCGGCGGCAAGGTCGCCATGTACGGCGGCATGGCCGCGCTGGGCGCGCTGGCCTACCGCGCCTATGGCGACTGGCAGCGCAGCCAGGCCGGCACCCCTGCCGCTCCGCCGCGGACGCTCGACCGCCTGCCCGCGCCCGAGGCCGAGCAGCACAGCAGCGCCGTGCTCACCGCCATGATCGGCGCGGCCAAGGCCGACGGGCACATCGGCCCCGAAGAGCGCGCGCTGCTGGAAACCGAACTGGGCAAGCTATCGGCCGACGCCCAGGACCGCCGTTGGCTCGAGACCGAACTCTCGCGTCCGCTGGACCCCAGCGTGGTTGCGCAATCGGCCAAAACGCCGGAAATGGCGGCCGAAATGTACCTGGCCAGCCTGCTCATCGTGGATGAGGAAAGCTATATGGAACGCGCCTACCTGGATGAACTGGCGCGCCAGCTCAAGCTGCAGCCCGGGTTGAAGGAGCAGCTGGAACAGCACGCCAAGGCGGCGGCCGCCTGAAGACGGCGCGAGGCGGGGCCGCGGGATCTTCCGGGGCCTGGCCGCCGGACGGCTGCCGCCGCCAGCCGGCTACACCGGCCAGACCAGCCAGACCGGCCCTCAGTCTGCCCTCAGCCCGATAGACTCGGTCAGCGCGGTGTAGCGGTCGATATCCGCGCCGATCATCTTCTGGAATTCGCGCGGGGTGCTGCTGGCGGGCGTAAAGCCCTGCTCACGCAATGAAGCCTGCACATCCGTGCGCTGCACGATCCTGGCCACGGCCGCATTCAGCTTGGCGACCACCGCGGGCGGCGTGGCCGCTGGCGCCAGCAGCCCATGCCACTGGTCCAGCGCATAGCCGGGCACACCCTGCTCGGCCACCGTCGGAACGGTGGGCATCAGCGGCGAACGCGCTGGCGACGTGACAGCCAGGGCGCGCAGCTTGCCCGCCGCGATCAGCGGCGCGGCGCTGGACGCCGTCACCACGCCCATGCCCACCTGCCCCGCCGTGACATCGGTCAGCGCCGGACCGCAACCCTTATACGGCACCTGCTGCAGCGACGCGCCCGTGGCGCGCGCCAGCATCTCACCCGCCAGATGCTGCGGGGTGCCATTGCCGCAGGACGCGAACGGCAGCGGCTTGCCCGCCGGGGCAGCCGCCAGCGCGTCGTCCAGGTTGCGCAGCGGCGACGCCGCCGGCACCACGAACACCGACGGCACGAAGGCCACGTTGATGACGGCGGAAAAGTCGCGCTTGGGCGAAAAACCCAGATTGCGATACACACCGGGGTTGATCGCGAACGAGCTGTTCACCATCAGCAGCGTGTAGCCGTCGGGCGCGGCTTCGGCCACGATGCGCGCGCCGATGTTGCCGCTGGCGCCCGGCCGGTTTTCAACGACGACGGGCTGGCCCAGCGTTTCTTGCAGGCTGGCGCCGATGCGGCGCGCGAGCAGGTCGGTGCCGCCGCCGGGCGGAAACGTCACGACAATCGTGATGGGGTGCGCGGGGTAGGTTGCATCGCCCGGCGCTTCGCCCGACGGCGGATTGCCGCAAGCAGTCAGCGATAGGACCAGGAGCGAAAGGGACGTTCCGAGCAGACGGTTCATGGCTCAGGCGTCCAGGCCGATGTCGAGCACCTTGGCGCTATGGGTCAGCCAGCCCACCGCGATCTGATCGACCCCGGTGGCGGCCACCGCCGCGGCGGTTTCGGGCGTGATGCGGCCCGACGCTTCCGTGATGGCGCGGCCGCGCGCCATGGCGACGGCGCGGCGCAGATCGTCCAGGCTCATATTGTCCAGCAGCACCACGTCCACGCCCAGCGACAGCGCCACTTCAAGCTGTTCCAGGGTGTCCACTTCCAATTCGATCTTGACCATGTGGCCGATGCCGGCGCGCGCGCGCTCGACGGCCGTGGCCACGCCGCCAGCCAGCGCGATGTGGTTGTCCTTGATCAGCACCGCGTCATCCAGGCCGTAGCGATGATTGCTGCCCCCGCCCACGCGCACCGCGTACTTCTGCACGGCGCGCAGGCCCGGCATGGTCTTGCGCGTGCAGGTGACGCGTGCGCCGTGCCCGGCGATGGCCCGGGCGATGGAGGCCGTCGCGGTAGCCACGCCGCTCAGATGGCACAGAAAGTTCAGCGCCACGCGTTCGGCGGTGAGCATCGCGCGGGCGTTGCCGCGGATGCGCGCGATCTCCATTCCCGGCGCAAGGTCGCTGCCGTCGCGCCGCGCCACCGTGAATTCGATGTTCGGATCCATCACGCGGAACGCCAGGCGTGCCAGGTCCAGTCCGGCCAGCACGCCTTCCTGGCGCGCCACCAGGCGCGTCTCGGCGGTGGCGTCGGCGGGGACGATGGCGTCCGTCGTCAGGTCGCCGGCGCGGCCCAGGTCTTCCAGCAAAGCCGCGCGCACCAGCGGCTCGAGCATGACTTCCGGTAAAGAGGGCACTGCCATCCGGACGAGGGTCGCGGGCGCTGCGGTTTTAATGCTCATTTTGAGTATTTATGAGTTAAAAAAAGGCGCGCAACGATTGCGCACCACTTATGCTAGAGACGAGCATAAAGCTTGTCAAGCGTCACAATACCCTCGAGAGCGGCAGCTTGCTGCCCGCGATCGCCCGTTCCAGCAAGACGTCGCGCCGGAATCTGAACAATTTGGCGGGCCGTCCCGCGGTGCCGGTGGCCATCGTGCCGGTTTCTTCCACCAGCGCCTGCTGTTCGATGAAGCGGCGGAAATTCTGCTTGTGCAGTCCGCGTCCCGCCAGCGCCTCCACCGCCATCTGCAATTGCAACAGCGTGAATTGCGCGGGCATCAGTTCGAACACCACCGGCCGATACTTGATCTTGGCCCGCAGGCGCGCGATGCCGGTGGCCAGAATGCGCCGGTGATCATGGCGCATCGGCTCTCCCGGCAACGCGGCCTGCCCCCCGCCGCGCCGGACGGCCTCGGGCACCAGGCCCGCCTCGAACAGAAGTTCGTAGCGCTGCAGGACCATGTCTTCATTCCACGCCGCCCCGTCCAGCCCGAAGGTGATCGCCGCGCGTTGAAGGCGCCGCGCACGCACGTCGGCGTCGGCGCTGTCTTCGCACCAGGCCGCGAGCCGGGGCACGATCAAGGCTTCAACCAGCGCCGGCGTCCCCGCTCGCCGGTCTTCCCACGGAAAGTAACGATACCAATCCTGCCACCCCACCTGCGCCACGCCGGTCTCGCCCGCTTCGCGGGTGAGGCCCAGATAGCTGACGGACATGACGCGCGCGCCGGATTCATCGGACCGGTCGCCGTCGGCAAAGGTGTAGAGCTGCTCTACATAGCCCAACGGATGATGCGTCTGCGCTTCGACCCAGGCGCGCAAGCCCGCCTGAAGCGAGCGGTGCGAAAGTTCGAAAGGCCCCGCGGGCAAGGCGCGCGCATCGTCGGTGGTCAGCACGCGCGGCTCGCCGTTCGTGACGGCAACCAGCACGGCAACGAGTTCTGCATGGACGGAGCGTTCGACGGATTCGGTCAAGGTAGGCGCGTAGAAGTAAGAGAAACCGGGCGTCCGCGCGCAAAGCCGCGTGGGCTCGAAATTATAGGGTTCGGGCGCTGCAACAGCCCCTTGCAAACGTGACAGCCCGAACGGCCACGATGCGGCATGGGCGTCCTAAGATGGAATTGGAATCCAGGCGCGTCGCCATCCCGGGACGCCCGCAGACGGAGCAAACGCCATGTTGAAAACCGCCCCAGATCCCAACCTTGCCGCCAAGCCGGCCGACGCGGATAAACCCAGCACCGACCCGCGCAAAGGCACCGAAGTCCTGCCGATGCCGGAACACGGCGAGGTCGTCGCCGGCATGCCGCGGCGCGGCCGTGCCATAGCGGAGCCGGGCGAGCCCGGCATCATCACCCCAGAGGACGATGTGCTGGATACGTCTTACGAAAATCGCAAGGGCTGAGCCCCCGCGTCACGCAACCTTCGCCACCGCATCCTGACGCGTGTCCACCACCGTCAGGATGGCGAGGAAGCCGCTGATGTCGAAGACCTCGCGCACATGTGGCTGCATGGCGCACAACACCAGCGCGCCCGCGCCCTGCTTCAGGCGCTTGGCCAGCACGAGCACCACGCGCAGGCCCGCGCTGGAGATGTAGTTCAGGTTGGACAGGTCCAGCACGAAACGGCTTTCGCCCTTTTCGACATGGGCCAGCAGGTCGGCTTCGATGCCGGCGGCGTTGCCGCTGTTGATCTGGCCTTCGGGCGAGACAACCAGCACTTCTCCGACTTTCTCTATTGCGAGACTCATAGTGGTTTCCCGATAAGTGACCGGCGCCCGGCACCTGCTCATGAGGGCGGCGGCGCGATGCCGAGATGATACGCGAGCCTGCGCGCTCTGTTCGTGGCGCGGGGCAATCGTGCATACTTGCGCCTGCACGTGTACCCCTGAACGCAAGGCAACCCATGCCCTCTCAGCCCGATACGCTTGACCTCGTTCCCGATCAGAACGCCGTTGCCGCCGCCATGCAGTGGCTGGAGGGAATCGCCGAACGCGAAGCGTGGCCGCCCAAGCTGAACTTCGGCCTGTCGCTGAGCGTGGACGAAGCGCTGACCAACATCGTGTCCTATGCCTTCGACGATCCGGCCGAAGCCGGAACGCCGCCCAGCGTGTTGCTTTCCTGCAGCCAGGACAGCGAGTGGATCTCTCTCGACATTGTCGACAACGGACGCCCCTACGATCCCACGAAGACGCCGCCGCCCCCGCTGGCGGCAACGCTGGACGACGCCGAAGTCGGCGGGCACGGTGTGCGCCTCATGCAGCACTACCTGCATGACCTGCGCTATGCCCGCAGCGGCGGCCGCAACCGCCTGACGCTCATCGTGCGCGCCGCCTGAACGGGCACCCGCGGTCTCGTTCCATCAAACCACCCTATCGGGCATTTCTGATTCATAGGTAGAAAGTACCGAACAAAATCCGCGCATCGGTCACTCATGCATAGACTGCGCGCCGGTTGCGCGCCGCCCCTGTACCGATGCCACCCGTGAATGCTCCCTATCGCCCTGAAGGATTGACTGCCCGCCCGCTGCACGCCCGCATCGACCCGGGCGCCGTTGCGCACAACCTGGCGCGGCTGCGCGGCGCACTGCCGGCAGGCGCCGGCGCGCCGCGCCTGTGGGCCACCGTGAAAGCGGATGCCTACGGCCATGGCGTGGCCCGCATCCTGCCAGCCCTGCGCGGCGCGGACGGGCTTGCCGTGCTGCATCTGAACGAAGCGCGCGCCTGCCGCCACCTGGGCTGGCAAGGGCCCATCCTGGTCTATGGCGGACTGTATTCCCCCGCCGATGCGCTGCTTGTGGACACCCCCGGCCTGCATCTGGTGATCACGCATGCCGCGCAACTGGAGTGGCTGGCGCACGCCGCGCCTGGCCATCGCCCCGCGATCTGGCTGCGCTTTGCGGGAGACATCCATCACACGGGCTTCGCGGCGGACGGCTACCGCGCCGCGTTCGACGCCGCCAGCGCGTTGTTCCGCCGTGGCCTGGCCGGCGAAATCGGGCACCTGAACCACTACGCCCGCGCCGATGAACCGGACGGCGTGGACGATGCCGACGCGGTGTTCCGCGACGTGATCGCGGGATTGCCCGGGCCCGTGTCCACCAGCAACTCCGCCGCCCTGCTGAAACACGGCGCGCGTGCCGCGAGCACGCAATGGGTCCGGCCCGGACTGGCGCTTTACGGCGCCAGCCCCTTTGCCGGCACGAGCGCGGCGGAACTGGATTTACGGCCCGCCATGTCGCTGCATTCGCAGATCGTGGGCATACAACGGGTGAAGGCCGGCGCGGGCGTCGGCTATAGCCGCGCGTTCGTCGCGCCGGATGCGATCGACGTGGGCATCGTCACTTGCGGCTATGCCGATGGCTATCCGCGCCACGCGCCCACCGGCACGCCGGTGATCGTCGACGGCGTGCGGACCCGTCTGCTGGGGCGCGTATCGATGGACATGATGGCCGTTGACCTTGGTCCCGTCCCGCATGCCTGCATCGGCACGCCCGTCACGCTGTGGGGCGCGGGCGGACTGGCCGTCGAGGAAGTGGCGCGGGCGGCCGGCACGATCGCGGCGGACCTGCTTGCCGGCCTGAGCGCACGCGTTTCCATGCAACTGACCCGTCAGGACGCCGCGCGCTGAATGACGGCGCGCCCGTCCGACGCCGCTGCCCCCGCGCCCGCCGCCAACAGGCCGGCCGGCGCGCGTTCAGGCGGCCTCGCCGCGCGGACGCGCGGGCGCGAACAGCAGGAACAACATCGTGGCGCACAGATAGATGACGCCGGTCGCGGCCAGCCCCGCGCCCATGCCCGCCGCGCCGAACATCGCGCCCACGACCAGCGGTCCGGCCATCTGGCCCAGCTTGTCGGCGGCGCGCATGACGCTCGTCGCGCCCGCCGCGCCGTAGCGCTGCACATCGGGCAGGGCCAGCATGTACGGGGATTGCGATGCGCCGGCAAAGCAACTGGCCAGCGCCAACAGCAGGACGGCCGCCGCCGCGGCCAGCAAGCCGCTGTTGAAGTAGAGGCCCAGCATGCCGACGCTGCCCACCAGCCCGCCCAGCACGATCCAGCTTTTCTTGATGCGGCTGCGGTCGACCACGCGGCCCATCAGCGGTCCGACGTAGATGACGCACAGGCCGTAGATCATCAGCACGCGGCCGATGCTGGACGCCGCCACGCCTTCGGCTTCCAGATAGAGCGGCAGCGCGAAGGACAGCAGACCCACCTGCGCGATGGAAAACGGAATGACGCTGCCCAGCAGCAGCAGGCCGAAGTCGCGCGTGAAGAGCAGGCGCAGCGTATCCGACAGGCTTGCCTGGACCCGCGCGGCCGCCTGGCCCGCCAGCGCGATGCCGCTGTCCATGTACGGACGCATCAGGACCAGCACGCCGGCCAGGGGCAGCGCCAGCATGGCCGCGCCTACGCCGAACACGGCGCGGAACCCCACCTGCTCCATCAGCATGGCGCCCACGGCGGCGCCCGACAGATGGCCGGCGAACAGGCCGGCGATGACGCCCGTCATGTTGCGTCCGCGAAAGCCCGCCGGGCTGCGCGTCACGATGAAGCCCTGCAGTCCCATCCACGTCAGTCCGTAGCCCAGGCCCACCAGGCCGCGCGCCGCGCTGAACATCAGCAGGTCGCCGGCGGCCGCGCAAGCGAGCATGCCTGCGCAGGACACACCCAGCCCGGCCAGCACGGGCACCTGCCAGCCCCTGCGGTCGGTCAGCCTGCCGGCCAGCAAAGAGGTCAGCAGGCCGCAACCCATCTCGACCGAAATGGGCAGCGCCAGCAGCAGGTTGGCCGGCAGATCCAGCCCGCCCGCCGACAGGCTGCGCGCATACAAGGGCAGGAATCCCAGCGGCAGCGCCCAGGCGAACAGGAAGCCGAACATGACGGGCCGCGCGATACGGCCCACCTCGGATGCATCGTCGGGCCCGAGACGCGTGCCGTCGGGCAGCACCGCGCGGGTGGCGAAAGCGCGGTTCATCAGCAATGCCAGCAGCAACAGCATTTCTATGGCGGCGACCAGCGCGACGGCGACCACGGTCACGGCATCCAGCGCGCGGCTGCGCACGCCGGCGGCGATGACATCGCCCGACAGGCGCAGCACCAGATCGCCGTGCGCCCGCGGATCGGGGCGCGACGCGCCCAGCGGCAGCACCAGCGTCAGGTCATCGGCTTGCGGGCGCGCCGCCGGCAAGCCGGAAACCTCGAGCGGCCCGCGCGCATCGGCGCTGCCGAGCACGCGGCCGGCGCTGTCCACCAGTTCGATCTGCTCCACCGCCGGAAAGGTCGCGGCAAGGCGCGAGAACGGCGCGTCGACGCCGCGCAGCCTGTCCAGGGTCAGGCCATAGCCCAGTACCCGGTCCAGATCGCGCTGCAAGCCTTCGGCCAGCAAGCCGACGTTGTTGCGCGTGACCTCGAGCCAGCCGCTGCGGAACGTGGAAATCGTATAGGCCGCGTAGACGCCCTGCGCCAGCACGAGCGCCAGCAAGGGCACCACGAAGCGCGCGCGCCCACCCGCCGCAAGCGAGGTCAGCGGCACCAGATACTTGAAGACCGCGGCCAGCCCCAGCCCCACCACGATGGTGACGGCCAGCAGCACTTGCAGGTTGTCGACGATCAGGCGGCGGCTGGCGTCGCCGTCCTTGGCCACCGACAGCACCACCGCGCCGACGACCTTGCCGCCCGCGCCGGCCAGCGGCACCGCCAGCGTCACCGCGCCTTCGGCCACGGACATCAAGGCGCCGGAAGCACGGCGCGTCGCGCCCGCGTCGCGCGTACCCGCATCCAATGCCTTGGCCAGCGCAAGCGCGCCTTCGGGCAATTCGCCCTGCATGGCCAGCGTCTGGCCATCGGCCAGCAGCACCGCCGCGCCGCGCAGATCGCGCGATCCCGACACGCTGTCGCGCAGGCCTTCGCGCAAGCCGAAGTACTGCTCAAGGGGCTTGCCCAGCCGCAATCCGTTTTCGATATTGCCTGCCGCGCGGCGCGCGATGACCTCGACGCGATCGGCGGTGGTGTCCACCACCAGCCGGTTCAACGCGGAGAGACTGAGGGCGCCGATCAGCGCCTGCGCCAGCAGCAGGACGGCCAGACAGGCCAGCGTGACTTCCAGCACCGGGCGGCGTTTCAAACCCTCCAGGACTATTTGAATCGGTTCGCTACGCATGGGACTGAAACACCGCAAAGTATTTACACACGGGCACCAATGGTATTTACAATTAATGCAAATTGCATCTTTTTTCACATCTCCTTCCCCACCGCCCACTCCTGCCTCCATGCCGTTCCGGTCGCTGCGTAGCAAGATTTTTCTTCTGGTCGTGGCGCTTCTCGTGGCGGTGGCTGCATTCGTGATGCTGACGTCGCAGCGCAACGTGACGCGCACGGTGATGAACAGCGAGCGCCACGCCGTCAGCAACGTGATGGAACTGGTTCTGCGCGATGCCGAAGCCCGCTGGGGCGCGCTGCTGACCGACAAGATATCCACGGTGCGCAACGGGCGCCGCCAGCTCATGCAGACCGGCACCGTGGTGGCCGCCGCGCTGAGCTCCTACGCCGACATGGCCGAGCGCGGCGTCATGACCCCGGGCGCCGCCAAGGGCATGGCGCGCGCATGGATCAACCGGCTCAAGCTCGACGACAGGCGCTACGCGTTTGTCTACGACGCCGATTTCCAGGTGCTGGCCAGCGGCAATCCCGAGATGATCGATCGCGACCTGTCGCAACTGTCGGATTTCAAGAACCGTCCGCTGGCCCAGGCCCTGTATGAAGAAAGCCGCACCTCTGGCTACGGCTTCGCCATCTATCGCTGGCCGCCCTCCGCCCAGCGCGAAGACAGCGAAACCCGCTACGCCTATTTCGGCTATTTCCGCCCGTGGAACTGGGTGTTTGCCATCACCGACAGCGCGCATGACGTCATCGAACAGATCCAGACGCGGCGCGAGCAGATGGAAAGCTCGGTGCGCGCCACGCTGTCCAAACTGACGCTCGCGCAATCGGGCTTCATCTTTATCACGTCCGATGACGGCCGGATGATCGTGCCGCTGCCCGACAAGCAAGCCGGCCTGCTCGATGCGGCCAACCCGCGGGGCGAGACACTGCGCGGCCTGCTGGCGGGGCAGAAAGGCGGTGGAGAACTGCAAAGCCTGTCGTTCGACGGCGGCGGCGGACCGTGGCGGATCGACAGCGCGCGCTTCGCGCCGCTGGGATGGACGCTGGTGGCGGCCGTGCCGGAAAGCGACCTGACCGCGCCCGCGCGCGAACTCCTGAACCGGCAGGCCCTGATCTTCATCGGCATGATGCTGGTCGCGCTGATCTGCGCCTGGCTGATGGCAGCCCGCGTGGTGCGCCCGCTGGAAACCCTGACGCACTACGCGCGTCTGCTGCCCGAACAGGATCTGACCGCGGCGTCCAGCGTTCCCGCGCACATCGCGGCGCTGCCGGACAAGCACAAGGACGAAGTCGGCCGGCTGGCCGCCTCGTTCCTGTTCATGGACCACAAGCTGCGCGAGAACATCGCCCGGCTGATGCGCGAGACCACGGCGCGCGAACGCTTCGAAAGCGAACTGAACATCGCCCGCGCGATCCAGCTCGGCCTGCTGCCCGTGCCGTTATCCAGCGCCATCCGCGAACAGGTCGACCTGAATGCCGTGATGCTGCCGGCCAAGGAAGTGGGCGGCGATCTCTACGATTACTTCACGCTGCCCGACGGACGCCTGTGCCTGGCGATCGGCGACGTGTCGGACAAGGGCGTGCCGGCCGCGCTGTTCATGGCTGTGACGCGCACGCTGATCCGCGCCACCGCCGAGGACGAGACAGACCCCGCGCTGATGATGCAGAAGATCAACAATCGCCTGTCCGAGAACAATCCCAACATGATGTTCGTCACGCTGCTGCTGGGCGTGCTGGACCTGACCACGGGCGAACTGCAGTGGGCCAATGCCGGCCATCTGCCGCCGGCGGTGGTGGGCGCGGACGGCACGCTGCGCTTGCTGGAAGGCCGCAGCGGCCCGGCCTGCGGCGTGCAGGAAGACCTGGTGTACCGCAGCCTGTCCACGGTCCTGGCGCCCGGCGAAATGCTGGTGGGCTACACCGACGGCGTCACCGAGGCCGTCAACCCGAACGACGCCCAGTACGGCGACCCCCGCCTGCTGGCCGTGTTGTCCAATCCCCCCGTTGCCTCGGCCAGCCTGGCCAAGCGTCTGCTCGAAGACGTGCAGGCCTTTGCCGACGGCGCGGAACAATCCGATGACATCACATTGATTGTGATCCGCCGCCCATGAAGAAACCGTTGTCCACCCTGATGCTCTGCCTGGTCCTGCTTGCCCCCGCGGCAAGCATGGCGCAGGCGGCCCCGGCCCTGGCGGCCTCGGCGCCGTCCGCGGCCCAGGTGTTTCCCACCAAGCCCACTCCCAGGCCCGACGGCAAGAAATGGCGTATCGGCTATTTCGAAAGCGGCGACTACAGCGAATATCCGCGCACCTTGCGCGTGACCGTCGACGGCCTGCAAAAACTGGGCTGGATCAACGTGCCCGCCATACCCGATGGCCTGAACGGCGAACAGATGTGGGCGTTCCTGGCCGACAACGCGCGCAGCGATACGCTGGAGTTCGTGCGTGACGCCTGGTGGCAACCGGGCAATTTCGACGCCGCGAAGCGCCCGGCCGTGCGCGACGCCATCAAACGGCGCCTGGCCGACAGGCATGACCTGGACCTCATCATCGCCATGGGCACCTGGGCCGGCCAGGACATGGCGGGGATGGGCGCGCCCGTGCCGACCATCGTCGCCTCCACCAGCGATGCCGTCGGCGCGCGCATCACGCGCTCGGCCCAGGACAGCGGCCTGGACAACCTGCACGCGCGCGTGCAGCCGGAACGCTATCAGCGGCAGGTGCGGCTGTTCCACGAGATCGTCCCCTTCAAGCGCCTTGGGCTGGTGTACGAAGACAGCCCGGAGGGCCGCACCTACAGCGCGGTCGAGGCCGTGGAGCAGGTCGCGCGCGAAGAGGGGTTCGAAGTGCTGACCTGCAACGCGCCGTCCAACGGCATCGCCGCCGAGATCGCCACCCGCAATGCCGTGGAATGCTATGCCAAGCTGGCTCCTCGGGTGGACGCCGTCTATGTCACCGTGCATCGAGGCGTGACCGCCGCGTCCATCGACACGATCGCCGAGATCCTGCGCCAGGCGCGCGTGCCCAGCTTTTCGATGCTGGGCTCGGAAGAGGTCAAGCACGGCCTGCTCCTCAGCCTGGCCCAGGCGGACTACTCCTACGTAGGCTTGTTCCATGCCGAAACGATGGCGCGCATTTTCAACGGCGCCAAGCCGCGCGAACTGTCGCAGGTGTGGATCGATCCGGCCAAGATCGCGCTCAACCTTGAAACCGCGCGGGTCATCGGTTTCGACCCGCCGGTCGATATCCTGCTGGCGGCCGATGAAGTCTACGAAACGCAATAACGCCAAAAGAGGCCACCCGCGGGGCAGCCGGCGAGGTAATGTCATATGTCGAAACGGCCCGCCCGACGCGGCAAAGCCGTTGATGTCATAAAATGGCGCACGTGTCATTACCGTGGAACTAAAGCGGCGCCCAGGTTACTTACGCCCAGGAGTCGCTAAACCTTACACGGGCCCGATTTAGGACACGCAGGATTTCTTGGCTGCATGACAATTTCATCGGTTACCCCTTCGTCGCCATTCGTCTCACTGGACGCCTTCGCCAAAGCCGCGGAAGGTGGCCAGGATCTATACGTCGATATCGCGGGCGAAAAGCTGCAAGTGCTCGGCATGGGCGCCACGCCCAGCGGCCGCAGCGTGGCATGGGTGGCTCCCAATGTCGACACGACCGCCATGTTCGCGCAAGCGCTTGCGCATAGCTACGGCCAGGGGATCGCCAGTGCCGTGTCGCGCGAACTGGGCCTGGATCCCAGTCCGGGCAAGCCGCTGTCCGCCCGCACCGTCGCCGCCGCCATCGACATGGCGGAAACATCCAGCCATGCCCTGTCCGGCGTGGACTTCATGACCCGCCTGGCCACGTCCGCGGCCGGCAACACGCCCGCCTTCCAGCAGGCCTGCACCGATGCCGGCATCGCGCCGTCCAGCCTGGACGCCGCCCGCCGCGCCGCGCTGGACGAGTCGATGCAGGGCCGCTTCGACCAGGCCGCCCGCTCGGGCCAAAGCCCGGTATCGCTGGCCACGGCATCCGGCTGGCTGCGGGAACTGATCAAAACCGCCTAGTTTCCGCCAGCCGGAATATCGAGCTGGCGGTTTACTTGTTTTTACAAATACACCCCGAAAAACCCGACTTTTAGCGCAATATTTCGATTTTCGAAATATTGTTACGCAGCTAAGCTGCGATAATTCGCCACACAAGTAGTAACTTGTAGCTTAAAACTCGTATCTTTTCTTTCATCCCATGACCAATCCCAGCGATTGCACGCCTGCTTCCCCGGAAGCGGATATGCCGCCCATTCGCGCAGATGGCGAAGGGCAGGGATGGGACTCGGGCGATCAATACCTGCTGCGCGACCTGGTGCGTGAACACTCCACCCGCCTGCAGCGCTTCATCATCAAGCACATCGGCAACGCCACCGAGGCCGAGGACCTGGCCCAGCAGGCATTTGTCGAAGCGGCCCGCTCCTATCGCAGCTTCCGCGGCGAATCGCAACTGTCTTCCTGGCTCTACGGCATTGCGCTGAATCTGGTGCGCAACCACCTGTCGCGCGCGCCGGAACGCCGTCACGACTTCGTCAGCGACAGCGTGTTGCAGGACCATGCGTCTTCCGACCTGACTCCCGACCGCGTGCTGGAACAGAACCAGACCATGGCGCTGCTCCAGGAATCGCTGGACGAGCTGCCCGACAACATGCGCGACATCCTGCTCATGGTGGGGCTCGACGACATCTCGTACGAAGAAGCCGCCGCCCTGCTGACGGTGCCCATCGGCACCGTGCGCAGCCGCCTGTCGCGCGCGCGCTCGGCGCTGCGCGACAAGATGGCCCAGAAGGGCCTGCGGCTGGACGACTAGGACGCCTCAAGGCGCCCTGCCCGTCCCCGGCGCCGCCACCGGCATCACCTGGATCACCGGCCCCTGCGTGGCATTGGACTTGCCCTGCAAGACAGGCTGCGCCGCCGGGACGCCCTGCATCCACTCCGACACGCGCACCGGTCCGCCGCCGCCCTGCACCTCGACATTGGGTCCGAACAGGATGCGCGTGCGCTGGCCCTGCGCCAGGTCCAGATACTGTCCGGCCGTCATGGGCGTGCCGCCGGTCCAGGTCGCATCCAGCATCGGCGCGCTGTTCGCCGCGCCCGGAAGAGCCACGACCTCGCCGTTGACGGCGACAACCCTGGGCCGGATGAGGAACAGCCGTTCGCGGCGCTGCACGGTCTTGGACTTGTTCGAGAAGAAGATGCCCAGGCCCGGGATGTCTCCCAGGAACGGCACCTTGTCCACCTGCTCGGAATTCTGGCTGCTGTTGTAGCCGCCGATCAGCAGCGTCTGGTCATTGCCCACCACGGCCAGGGTGCTGATATTGCTCTTGCGCACGGTCGGCAGGCCATCGATGGGGCGTTCTTCCTGGATGCGCCCGTCCTCGATGTCCACCGTCAGTTCGACGCGGGCCCCATCGCGGGATTCGATATGGCGTGGTGTCACCCGCAGCGACGTGCCGACCGTGACGGGCGTCACCGTCGCGACGCGTTCGCCGCGCGTCTGGATGTAGAACGTATCCGACAGGTCGATCATGGCGCCCAGGTTGTCGGCCGTCAGGATCGAGGGCTGCGACAGGATGTTCGCCTGCCCGTTGGTCTGCAACGCGCGTATTCGCGCCACCAGGCTGGAGCCCACACTGACGCCGATCGTGCCCGGCGACAACGCCCCCGCGCCGTCCAGCGGCAGGCCGCCGCTGGGTGTCAACGCCAGGTTGCCATAGCCGAAGCTGGTGGTGCCCGCGCGCGCGCCCCAGGACACGCCCAGCTCGTTGACCAGGTCGGAGTTCACATCGACGATCATGGCCTCGATCTCGACCAGCGTGCTGGGCAGATCGAGCTGTTCGATCAGGCTGCGGTAGATGGGGATGCGGTCAGGAATGTCCTGCACGATGATGGCGTTCAGGCGGGCATCGGCCTGCACCGTCGGTTCACGCAGGCGCAGTCCGCCCTTGCCCGCCGGGACCGGCGCGCCGTAGGCGGCCGCAACCGTGGGCGCGCTATCGGCGGCCGGCCCGCCGTTGACCTGCGGAAAGGACGGCGGGCTGTCGCGCAAGGGCGCGGCGATGGCGGACAACGTCTCGTTGTTGTTGCCGCCGCCGCCACCCGTGATCAGGTTGCGCAGCACCGTGGACAATCCGGGCGTCACGACTTTCTGGTCGCGGTAGCTGATGGTGCGGTCGTTCACCGATGCATGCTTCAAGCGGAACACCGCCACCTGCTGGCCGCCGGCGCCCATGGGCAGCGCGGCGACGGTGCGTTCCACCAGATCCACATAGCCGGGGGGGCCCGACACCAGGGCAATGCCCTGGTCCGGAAGTTCGCCCCAGCCGAAACGCGGGTCCAGGATGCCGAGCTGCTGCAGGGCCTGGCGCAAGGCGCTGATCGAGCTGCCCATGGCGCTGACCGAACGCGTCTTCATGTCGTTCGTGCGGCTGACAAACAAGGTGCCCGCGTAGACGAACCAATTAAAGCCATACACCCCGCCCAGCCGGTCCAGGAATTCGGTGGGCGAGTTGGCGTTGAACTTGCCGTTGACGGTGCCCGACACGCTGGGACCCATCTGCAGCGACAAACTGAAGCCGCCCGCGAATTCACGCAGCAGCGTCTGCAGGTTTTCGTCGCGCGCGTAATAGCTGTAAGGCACGTTGGCCCAGTTCGGCGCGGCCACGCCCGCGCCACTCACGCCCAGCGACAGGGCTGTCGCCAGAATCATCCGCTTGAACACGCTATCTCCTCGGGTAAAAGTCCCGGAACGTTTTTTCATGCCAGCCGCCGCACCGCGCCCGCCCAGAAGGACAAGGCGTTCGCGAACGCGCCGACGGCTTCGTCCAGCGCCAGGGGGCTGCTGTCCGGACTCAATGTTTGCTGCAGCCACAGCGTGCGGCCTTGCGGATCAACCACGCAGGCAGCCGCATGGCGGCTCAGCATCCCCGCGGCCAGCTTGCCGATTTCACGCACCAGGTCATCGCGCGCCGCGCTCTGCTCGGGCAGGCCGCAAAGGCGCGAGGTCATCGCCAGCCAGCCGCTGGGCGCGGCATGCAGGTGGATGCGGAACGTGTCGTCGACCACCACGGTGAGCCGGCCATCGGCGCGCGAGGGCAAAGGCAGGCCGTGACGGCTGACGTAGGCTGAAACGAGGGGATGGACTGGGCTCATGGCTGGGATTCCGGATTCGCGGCCATCTTGCGCACCAGCCGCAACACTTCGGCGACGGGCTCGATCAGCTCGCTGGGTATGTACTGGTCGGCGGCCGCGGTCGCCATCAGGGCGCGCGCCAGCGGAATGTTCTGCATGACGGGCACCCCCGCCTCGCGCGCCGCCTTCATCATCTGTTCGGCCAGCGCGCCCTCACCCTTGGCAAGCACCCGGGGCAGCGGGGTCTCGTCGGGCTGGTAGTAGATCGCGATCGCCAGGTGGGTGGGGTTGGTCACCAGCACCGTTGCCTTGCGCGCACTGGCCACGGCGCCGTGCATCACCATTTCCTGGTGCAGATGCTTGCGCTTGTGCTTGATGTGGGGATCCCCCTCCATCTCCTTGAATTCCTGCTTGATGTCTTCTTTGCTCATCATCAGACCCTTGCGGTATTGCATGCGCTGCCAGACGAAGTCGGCCAGCGAAATCACCACGTAGGCAAACGCGATGTTCACCACCAGGGTGCGCATCATGCCGCCCACGCCCGCCTCCAGCCCTGCCAGTCCGCTGTGCGGCACCGCCATCAGTTCCGGCAGAGCATCGCGCACAACCAGCGTCACCAATACCGAGAGAAACGCGATCTTGAGGATCGATTTCAGCAGCTCCACCAGATTCTTCTTGGAGAAGATGTTTTTCAGGTTCTCCATCACGTTCAGCTTCTTGGCGGAGGGCTTGAGCTTTTCGAACGCCAGCACCACTCCCACCTGCAGAAACTCCGAGAACATACCGACGATCAGTACGATCAGCACGAAGGGCAGCACCAGCGCCACGGCTTCGCGCAGCGCGGCATCCAGCGCGGTGGGCAGCGCCTGCTCGAACGGCATGCCCACGAGCGTCGCGGGAATCAGGATCAGGCGGCCCAGGGATTCGACGATGCCGTGGGCATTGCCCAGCATGTAGCCGAACAGCGCCAGCACCAGCAGCGTCTGGGTGAAGTCCTTGCTGTGCGCGACATCGCCCTTCTGCCGCGCGTCGCGCAGCTTTTTCCCGGTTGGCTGTTCTGTCTTTTCGCCGCTCATGGCGCCCGCCATTGGTTGTCCAGGAACGGCAGCGCCGAACCGATCTGGCCGGTGGCCTCGCCGGCGTACTCGAACAGCGTGCTCATGTAGAGCACCAGCACCAGCAACGCCAGCGCGCTCTTGATGGGCATGGCCAGGAAGAACACCTGCAACTGCGGCGCGAAGCGGCTCACCAGCGCAAGCCCGACCTCGGCCAGGAACATGGCGACGATCGCGGGCGCCGCGAACAACAGGGTCAGGCGCAGGAACCGGCCAAGCTGATCCAGCATCAGCGGAATACTCTCTTTGCGCAGCGTGGGCGACCAGTCCCAAAGGTCCCACAGCCGGAAACTGTCATACAGCATCGTCAGCATCAGGGTGAAGCCGCCGCCCACCAGGAAGAACACCATGAACGCCTGGTTGAACAGAATGCCCATGGGCGACGAATCGTTGCCCGTGGCCGGATTGATCGTGGCGCCCAGGCTGGCGCCGCGCTGGTTGTCCACCACGAAGCCGACGGCCTCGAAGATCCAGAACGGAATGGCCACGAGAAAGCCCATGACCATGCCCACGAAGACCTCTTTGACCACCAGCAGCGCGATCTCGACCGTGCCCAGTTCCATGACCGCGTAGCGCGGGGCCAGCGCCGGCACCAGAATCAGGCCGATCGCCGCGCACATCGCATAGCGCAGCATGCCGGGCAGCAGCTGGCGGTTGAACAGCGGCAGCATCGCGCACAGCGCCAGGATCCGGGGCTGCGTCAGCGCGAGCGTGCCCAGGAAAACTTTTGCTTCAGCGTAGGTGATGCCGGAGATCATGGGCAGCCCTAGTGGATCTTGTAGAAAAGGTCGAACACGGAAATCGTGAAGTTGTAGAGCTCTGTACTGAGCCAGCGCGCCGTCAGCATGATGGTGGCGAATACCGCGATCAGCTTCACCGCGAACGACAGCGTCTGTTCCTGGATCTGGGTCAGCGCCTGGAACAGCGAAAACAAGGTGCCGACGATGGCCGCCACCGCGATCGGCGGCAAGGACAGCCACAGCACCAGGTACAGCGCCTGGGTCATGTAAGAGACGAGATCGACGGTTCCCATGGCGCGCTCAGCTATAGGACAGCACCAGGCCCTGGATAAGCCGGGTCCAGCCGTCGACCATGACGAACAGGAAAAGCTTCAAGGGCATGGATATCGTGACCGGCGACACCATCATCATGCCCATCGCGAGCAGGATGTTGGACACGATCAGGTCGATGATGACGAACGGCAGGTACAACAGGAAGCCGATCTGGAAGGCGGCCGTCAGTTCGGACACCAGGAACGACGGAATCAGCACCAGCAGGTCGTCCTGCTTCAGGTTGCGGGCAGCCTGCTCGCCCCACAGTTCGCGCGCCGTGCGCACGAAGAAGTCGCGCTGCTCGGGCCGGCTGTTCTTCATCATGAAGGCGCGCATGGGCTCCGCGCCCCGGGCCACCGCGTCCAGAATGCTTTCAAGCCGGTCCGGCGCCGGCGCGCCGGGCGCGGCCATGCCGGAAGTCATGCCGGGAGCCGCCATGCCGGGCGCCGCCGCCGCGGGAGGCGCCCGCAGTTCGTCGCCGATCTGCATAACCACCGGTCCCATCACATAGGCGGACAAGATCAGCGCCAGGCCGTACAGCGCCATGTTGGGCGGCACCTGCTGCACGCCGAGCGCGTTGCGCACCAGCGTCAGCACCACCGCGATCTTCAGGAACGAGGTGGTCATGACGGCGGCCAGCGGCACCAGCGCCAGCAGCGCCAGGACGACGGCCAGGCTGATGGGATCCGCGGCGCCGCTCATGCGCCCGCCTTGCCCAGCGCGCGCAGCGTCACGCCTATCCTGCCATCGATTTCGACCAGCTCGCCCGTGCCCAGCAGCGCCCCGTTGGCGCGCACAATGACGGGACCATCGGCCAGCGGGCGCTCCAGGTCGAAGGTTTCGCCGGGCTGGAGCTGGCGCAGCTCGCCCAGGGTGAGGTGGCGCTCGCCCAGCTCGAACGTCAGGCGCACGGGAATGGCGTCGATATCGAACGGCGTCTGGGCGCCGGGCTCGGCGTCGGCCGGCGGTTGAGGCGTCTCGGTCATAAGGGAAGTCCAGCCTTGGGTAACGAGGTATGAGGATTGTTCGGGACGCACGCGCAGGCCTTGCGCCCCCGCCGTCAGCCAGAGTTCGCCTTCCGGCGAGACCAGGTAGTGGTCCAGGAAGACCGTGTCGCGCGCTTGCAGGGTGCGCAGTTCGGCGGCCGGCACGTCGGTCCAGCCCAGGCGGGCGCCGACGCGTACCGGCACCGCGTCCACCGCCATGCCGTTGTCGGCCGGTGCCGCGCCGCTGATCAGGCCGGCCAGCAGCATCAGGCCCAGCCCGTCCGTTTCCAGGCTGGCGTGGAGGGTATCGCCATTGGCGGGATTGCGCGCGGTGAGCGTCCAGGCCTGCGGCAGCGGCGTGGGCGCGCCGCCCATGGCGACGACGCGGGCCGGGCCGCCCGGCGACGATGCGCTCAGGGCCGCCATCGCTTCCGCCAGCAGTGTCTCGATAGCGGTCGCGGCCAATGGCGCCGGCATGGCGCCGGCGTCCAGGCCAGGCAGCCGGGCCGCAAGCCAGGCCTGGATGGCCGAAGGCGGCAGCCCCACCCGCAGGCGGGCGCCCGCCCATTCCAGGTCGGCGGACAAGGTGGCCGACTGGCGTATCGCGTCCGGCACGCCCGGCGTGAAGCCGAGGCGCCAGGCGGCGGGCTCGGCGTCCGCGCCGGCCAGCGGCGCCAGGACGACCCGCAGGTCGGCGCCGTGATGCGCGATCAGCGAGCGGGCGCGCGCTTCATTGCCGGTCAGGCGGGGCAGCGGATAGGAAGGCAACGGATTATGCGTACTGGCGGTCATGGGAATTCAAGGGGAATCAGCGGGACGGCGCCGGGGCATCGGTCTCGGCCAAACAGGGATCTTCCGGGTCGTCCGTGCCGACACGCACGCGGGTCGGCCTGTCCAGGCTCTCGGCAAGCTGCGCGGCCAGATCGGGCGCCATCTCGCAGAGCCGCTCGCGCGAACGTTCATTGGCGCAGGTGAAATCCGCCACCGTGCGGCCTTCTTCTTCGTAGACGGATACGCTGACGCCCGGCAGCACATCGTCTTTCAATTCGACCCGGACCTGGCGGCGCCCCTGGCTGCCGTCGGCAACCAGCAACTGCTCGGCGGTTTCGCTCAGGGCCTGGGCCAGGGATTCCGACTGGCTGTCGCCGGCCGGAACCTGCGCGCGGGCGTTCGCGCCGAACAGCGCGAACGGCGAGGATGCGGCGGGCGGCTCGGGCGCGGCCTCCGCCTCGCCCTGCGACATCGCACGCTCGAAGGCCTGGCGGTCGGCGTCGCTCGCCTGGCGTCCGGGGGCGTGCCCGCCGGAATCCGCCATCGTCCGCGTGCCCTGCGAAATGGCCGTCTCCAGGCCGATGCGTCGGTCGATGCTCATGCCGGCTCGTACTCCTCGTGCTGCTCCCAGTCCTCGCGGTCTCGCGAGACCGACGCGGCTTCTTCCATTTCCAGGTCTTCCTTTTGCTCCAGCGCTTTCAGGTGCTCGTCCAGATGGATCCGCGCCAGCTCCACGAACTTTCCCGTCAGCCGCACCGCGTGCTGATGCTGCTGGCGGCTGGCGGCCAGCGCCTTGTTTTCCTGGTCGAGCTGCTGCGCGGCGGCTTCCACCGCCTGCTCCCGCTGGCGCTCGCCTTCGCGCAGCCCCGCCACGCCCTGCAGCACGTTTTCGATTTCGCGCACGCGCACCACCCGGCTGCACAGGTCGCTGTACATCGCCTGTTCGCGCCGCTCGGCCTCGTCGCGATAGGCCACCAGCGCGGCGTCGGTATCGCGCTTGGCGGCGTCCGCCTCCGCGTGGCGCAGGCGCTGACGCGACACGGCGATCTCCGCCTGCCCTTCCCGGAATCGCTTGATGGCCAGCAGTTCGTCGAAGACGCTCATCAGGCCCCCACGATCTCTGTCATGCGGGTCAGGGCCTCGGACAGGCTCGCGCGTTCATCGGTGCGCTGCTTCAGAAAGGTGTTGATCGCGCCGATCTTGTCGATGGCCTCGTCGGTGACGGCATCGCCGCCCCGCTTGTATTCGCCGATCTTCACCAACAGCTCAACTTCCTGGTACTTGGCCATCAGCTCGCGCAGCCGTCCCGCCGCCCGTTTGTGTTCGGGCGTGATGACCGCGTTCATCACGCGGCTGGCGGAGGCCAGCACGTCGATGGCGGGATAGTGGTTGGATGCCCCCAGCTTGCGCGACAGCACGATGTGGCCGTCCAGGATGGACCGGGTCTCGTCCGCGATGGGCTCGGTCATGTCGTCGCCTTCCACCAGCACGGTGTAAAGCGCGGTAATGGAGCCGTGCTCGTTCATGCCCGCGCGTTCCATCAGCTTGGGCAGCGTCGCGAACACCGACGGCGGATAGCCGCGGCGCGTCGGCGGTTCGCCCGCCGCCAAGCCGATTTCGCGCTGGGCCCGCGCAAAGCGCGTCACGGAATCCATCAGGAACAGCACGCGCTTGCCTTGATCCCGGAAGTACTCGGCAATGGCGGTGGCGACGTAGGCCGCCTTGGCCCGTTCCATCGACGACTTGTCGCTGGTGGCGCAAACGATCACGCTCTTGCGGCGGCCCTCGCGGCCGAGTTCGTGCTCCAGGAATTCGCGCACCTCGCGGCCGCGCTCGCCGATCAGCGCCACCACGGTCACGTCCACGTCCGCGCCCTTGACCAGCATGCCCATCAAGGTGGACTTGCCGCCCCCCGCCGCCGCGAAGATGCCCATGCGCTGGCCTTCGCCGCAGGTCAGCACGCCGTCCAGCGCCCGCACGCCCAGCTCCAGGGGTTCCGAGATGATGCGGCGTTTGAGGGGGTCGGGCGCTTCCGCGAACACGGGATAGAACTTGCTGGCTTCCAGCGGCCCCAGCTCGGCCTCGTCCAAGGGGCGACCCAGGCCATCCAGCACCCGGCCCAACAGGCCCGGCCCCACCGGCACCATGTGGGCGCGGCCGGTGGGTATGACTTCGGTCGCGGTCGAAATGCCATACATGTCGCCGATGGGCGTCAGCAGGGCCGCGTCGCGCGCGAAGCCCACCACCTCGCCCTTCATCTCGAAGTTCTCGCCGGGGTTGCGCAGGATGCATACCTCTCCCACCTTCACGGTGGGAACCACGGCCTTGATGATCGTGCCGATCACCTGCGTGACCCGGCCCTTGATGCGCAGGGTCGGAGTATCCTGCAGCGCCAGGCTCATCATCTCGGCGATGTAGTCGAACTGGCGCATGGTTAGATTCTGCTTCCCAGCGTGCGCTGGAAGGCCTGGCGCAGCGCCTGGATCTGGCCTTCCAGGCTGGCTTCGACCATGCCGATTTCGCTTTCCAGGATGCAGGCGCCGCGCGCCAGGCGCCCGTCGGCCAGGATGTCCAGATAGCCCACGCCGGGATAGGCGGCCAGCAGGTCGTTGATCTGTTCCCGCACGGTGTCGACTTCGGCCGGGTTCAGGCGCAGCGTCATCTGCTTCTGGTTGCGCACCACGGCCAGCGCATTGCGCACCACCACCATGACCTTCTCGCGGTCGTCGAAGCCGTCCACGACCTTGCGCACCGCCGCCATCACCAGCTCGACCATTTCATTTTCGACGCCGGCGAAGTACTCGACCGTACGGCCGACGGTCTCGATCATCTTCTCGGCCTGATCCAGCAAGGCGGACTCGCGGCCTTCGTCGTAGCCTCGCCGGCTTTCGGCGTCGAACGCGGCCTGCGCGCCGCCGACGATCGCGTCCGCCTGCTCGCGCGCCCGCGCGAGCAGGGCGTCGGCGTCGGCCCAGGCCGCCTGGTCCGCGGCGCGCAGCACGCGCACGCCGGGATCGATCCGTCCCGCCAGCGCGCGGGGCGTCAGCGGAGCGCGGGGAATGAGGAATGCCATAGGGGATCCGTGTTCTTCAGTATCGACAACCCAAGCGCAAGCGCTTCGGCGGCGGGCAGGGGAGAATCCTGGCCGGGCAGTTCGGGCAGTTTCAGTTCGGCGCGCAGCAGCATTTCGGGGCCCGCTTCGCTCAACGCGGCCCGCAAGACGCCCTGACCCAGCGTGTCCACGGCGGCGGCGGCCTGTTCAACCGGCCACGCCGCGCTTTCCGGCAGGCCGGCGTGCAGCTTTCCGGCAGTCCGGCGCGTGAACTCCATCAGATCGGCGCCCAGGCTGCCGATCAGCAGGCGCACCTCGTCGCCCGCGATGGCGCGGCGCAAGCGGGGGCCGCACAGCACCGCGCCCAGGCGCCGCGCGCACTGCGCCAGCGCATCGGGGGCCAGCAATGCCAGCGCTAGCTCGGGCCTTCCGGGGTCGGTCACGGGACGTTCGAGCAGACCCAGCGACAGCAGGATTTCACGCGACCAGTGCCGGTGCCAGGCGCCCGCCAACGCGGGCGCGGCGGCCAGCGCATCCAGGATCGCGGGCGCCACGAACGCGGCGTGGCGGCTGGGATGCAGGGTGCGGCTGGGAAGCTGGTTGAACGCAACCAGCCGTCGATCCAGCACGCCGGCCGCCGGCGTCATGATCCACGCGCCTCGTGCGCCGGTTCGCGCCGGACCGGCGTGCGGGCCACGGGCTTGCCATAACGCCACAGCAGCAGTCCGATCGCGCCGGCCAGCGCCAGCACCAGCAAGGCCAGCGCGACCAGCCATGCGGTCAAGGCGCTGGCCGAGTCTTCCGCCACTTCCACGCCCATCACCTTGCGCGTGGCGGCGCCGGCCGCGGCGGATGCCGCCGCCGGCTGCGCCGACACCAGCGCGATCGACACCCGGTCTTCGGTCAGGCCAGGAATGGCATGCGTGACCAGCTTGCGGATCTGCGGCTGCAGGGCGTCCAGGTTGTAGCCGGTCTGGTGCTTGATGAACACGGCGGCGGTCGACGGCGTGGTGGTCTCGCCCACGCCGCCGCGCTCGGGCAGCACCACGTGGACGCGGGCGGCCAGCACGCCATCCATCTGCGACAGCGTGTTGGTCAGCTCTTGCGACAGCGCATAGATGTAGCGGGCGCGCTCTTCCAGGGGCGAGGACACCAGGCCTTCCTTGCGGAAGATCTGCCCCATGCCGTCGAACCGTTCCCGGGGCAGGCCGCGCGCGCGCAGGATATCCAGCGCGCGGGCCACCTGCTGGCCTTCCACCGACACCGACACCCCCGTCTTGGTCGTGGCCTTCTGCGCCGAGATGCCCGCGTCCAGCAGCACCGACAGCACCTCGTTGGCCTCGCTTTCGTTGGCGGCGGAAAACAGCTCGACGCGCGATCCGCAGGCCGCCAGCACCAGCAGCAGGCCCAGCAGCAGATAGCGCAGACGGCCCAGCAGCGCCTGACCCTGGCCGCGCGCCGCCGCGCCGGAAGAAGAGCATGAAACGTATGGCATTACGACATCCTGACTAGCGAATCGATGTTCTGAGTGGTGCGCGACACAGCCTTGCTGACCATTTCGTAGTTCACCGATACATGCAGCAGATCCGCCTGCAGCCGCATCATGTCGGCCACGGAGGGCTGCGTGGCCATCGCGTCCAGCCGGCCCGAAATGCCCTGCCATTTTTCGGCGTATTCGGTGGTCGTGCTGCGCAGGCTGGACAGAATCTGGTTGCCCAGCGTCTGCGGCGCCGCATCCACGGGCGCCGCAAAGGCGGTTTGCAACGCCGCCTGCAGGCCGGTCAGCGCGGGCGCATCCACGTCGGGCGCGTTCATGACCGCATTGAAGCGTTCGGTGGCGAGTTGCGCGGGCGGGGTGGCCGGCGCGTTCAGTATGGGCGGCAAGGCGGCCGAGAGCGCGGCGATTTCCATGGTCCCTAACTCCTGTAATCAAGATGGCAAGCAACATCGGCGCGCATGTCAGGCGTCCTGCGCGGGCAGGCCGAGCAGGCCGCGCGCCAGCGTGGCGCCATCGCCCTGCCCCTGCGCGACGGCTTCGAGCAAGCGCCGGCTTTCGCCATTGCGGCCCGCAAGCTGCAGCGCGAATCCGCGCCAGGCGTCCAGCAGCGCCCGCTCACCGGGGTCCGCCATGGCGGCGGATTCCAGCAGCGCCACGGCGTCGGGCGCGCGGCCTGCGTTCAGGCAGGCGACCGTCAGGCCGATCAGCGGGTAGGCTGCCGCGGGACGAAGGCGGCGCAGGGCGTTGAATATGGTTTCGGCGCGGGCCGCGTCGCCCGCGCCCGCCGCCAGGAAGCCGACTTCGGTCAGGAGCCGGGCGTCGTCCGCCGCAAGCGCAAAAGCCGTCTCCAGGGAGACGGCTTCGCCCGCGTCGGCGGAAACCGAAATATCGGCGCTATCGTTCATGTTTCATGACGCGGCCTCGCGCGAAGAAAGTTGCAAAAGCGCGCCGGCCCGCAGCCGCACGTCGTCGGGCGTGCCCGGCGTGGACAGCAGTTCCAGCGTGCGCCGCGCCTGGTCCATCTGACGCAAGGCAAGCTGGCACTCCGCCACGCGCAGCGCGGTCGGCAGGGAATCGGGATACAGGGTGAGCGCGAGCGAATAGATGTTGATCGCCTCGTCCGCCCGGCCCAGCATTTGCAGGCATACGCCCAGGCCGATCAGATAGTGCTTGCGGGTAGGCCCGTACTGGGCCAGGAAGGCGAACATGGGCAGCGCTTGCGCATATTGCTCCTGCGCCACCTGGGCGTAGGCCAGCGCATACACGACCTCGAGCTGTTCGGCCGTCAGCCTGCGGCTGGACGGCAAGCCCTCCATGCCGCGCAACAGCGCTTCGCCAAACTCACTGCGTTCAATTGCGGTATCGGCCATTTCCAATCCTTGCTGCGTATTCGTTTGCGAGGCGGCGCCACGGGCGCCGTGTCCAGGGTGATCCATCAGACGGCCATGCGCTTGCCGATGTTCGCGGTGATCTGCGACATGCTGTCCGCCGTCCCGTTGATCATCTGCGTCACCATGCGCAAGCCTTCTTCCATCTGCTGGATCACCTTGGTGATCTCCTCGCGCGATTCTTCCATCCTGGCCTGGAGCTTGCGGGTGATGGCGTCCAGTTCCTTCTTGTCGGCCTGGATGTTGTCGGCCTGGTTCTGGGTCTTGGCCACGTCCATCTTGACGGCACCCTGCGCGACCTGCGTCGCCCCCTGGGTGATCTGGCCGGCGGCGCCCACGATGCGGGCCGCCGTGCTGACCGAACTGGCGCCTGCCGTGACGGCGATGGTGACCACGCCCACGGCGATGGTCGCCGCCATGGCGAAGGCCATCGTCACCGCCATGGAAGTCTTCGGGTCGGCGCCGGCCAGTTCGGCGATGCCGCCCGCCAGCCCGCCGATCAGGCCGGGTTCGATCAGCAGCATGGCGGGCGAGGACAGACCCACCAGTCCCGCCACCACCTTGCCGATGCGCTGGGCGGTTTCTTCGCTGACGCCGCAGGCCTGCAGGAACTTGCTGGCGATGGTCGTCATCAGGTTGCCCAGGCTGATCTCGGGGCCGCCACATTCCTTCGATATCTGGTCCGCCAGCGCGACGGTCGAGCCGATCAGGGCCATCACCGCCAGCGCCAGCAGCGGCGCGCCCGCCCCCCCGGTGGCGACGGTGCCGGCGGCCAGCACGGCCACCGCGATCGCCGAAAACACCAGGGCCGCGATCTTGCCGATCCAGCCGAAGATCTTGCCGAGCACGCCCTTGCGGTCCGCTTCCTCGCACTTCTTGACGTAGTCCTGGATCTTCTGGAGCTGCGCCTCGTTGTTCTTTTCCATCTTGGTGCGCGCCACCGACAGGTTTTCCTTGGCGCTTGCGACCTGGGCCTCGTCGGATTTCGACCGGATGCTGCGCAGCAGGTCGATCATGTCGTTGGCCGAGAACGATTGCGGCGGCGGCTGCAGCGCCGGCGCCCCGTTTGCGTTGAACACGCCGTCGCCGCCGCTCCCGCCCGCATCCTTCGCACCGGGCAGGGTGCCGGCCATGCCCACAAAGGCATCCAGCAGCTCGCGGACCTTGGCGGCGCCCGCGGCGCCCTGGGACGCGCCCGCGGCCGCTTCCTGGATCCCCACGCCGCCGGGCAGGGGCGCGCCGCCGATGTTGGGAGAGTTGGGGGATATGGAGCTCATGTCGGAATCCTTTACGGCACGGGGGCTCAGATGTTGCGGGCGATGCCGCGATTGGTTTCCATGCGGGACTGCTCGATGGCGGCGAGCTTCTCGCGCACGTCGCGGATCACGTCCATCATCTGCTGGGCCAGTTCCGAGGCCTGCTGCATACCCGATTCATGCACCTTGGACTGCGCTTCCAGTTCGGCCTTCTTCGCGTCGTGCTCGGCAGCCTTGCGCTCCTGGCTGGCATTGACCATGGAGCCGATGCCGCCAGCGATGCCCGACACGCCGCCGCCCATATCCGATTGCCGCTTGGCCTGCGACTCGGCGAACGGGCCGTTGCCGGCCAGGGTGCGGCCCTGCATGACGCCGGCGCCGACCTGGGCGAGGCCGCCCGCGATCTGGAATGCCCCGGCCACCATGGCGCCCACCATGCGATCCTGCGCGGCGTTGCGCATCTCTTGGGCGGCGTTCTTCAGGGCGCCGACCTGCGCCTCCATCTCGCTCTGGCGGACTTCGCGCGCCGAGGTCCGCATGGTCTGCGCCATCTGCTGGAACAACGCCATGAAGGCGTAGATGTCCGTCTGCACGTCCTGTTCGCTCAGCCCGTGGAGCTGGTTCAGCGTGGCCGCCACGTCCGCGCCCAGCTTGCCCTCGGGGGCCTGCATATGGCGCACGCCGCCCACGGAGTCCTGCAATTGCTTTTCGATGGTGGCGGAGATCTGGGCCAGCGCGGCCGGATCCACATTACCCGTGGCGCCCAGCGCACCCATGAGCTTCTGCTTGAGCGCTTCGTTCTCGGCCGCGATCTGTTTCGCGCTTTCCGTGATGTTCTTGATTACGTCGGGCGACGCCGGCTTGATCAGGTCGTCGAGATTCTGCATCGGGAGCGGCCCGCCGCTACCTACGGAAATGTTCGTCATGGAATGGCTCCAGTATCTTGGTTCGACGCCGCCGGGCGCCGGTCAGGGTTCAGGCCGGCGGCCCCGAAAGCGCGCGGCGCAGGACCTGCGCGCGGGCCGCCAGCGTGGCGTGCTGCGGCTCGCCGTCGCACATCGCCGCCACGGCGTCCAGCGCCTCGATGGCCTCGTCGCGCCGGCCCATCTCGACCAGGGATTCGGCGCTGTGGTACAGCGGCGCGGGGTCCAGCGGATTCGCGGCGATGGCGGGCAGGTACTGGCGCATGGCGTCCTCGTGCCGCCCCAGCATGCGGCTGGCGGCGGCCAGGGCCAGGCCATAGCGCGGCTGCGTATGGTCGTAGGACACCAGCGCCGAGAACACCTTGAATGCCTCGCTGTAGCGCTGTTGTTCATACATGGCGTAGCCCAGCGAATACATCGCTTCCAGTTCGGCCTGCGTCAGTCCCAGCACGTCGCCCAGCTTGCCGCCCGCGCGGATGTAGCTGGCCAGGCCGCCAGTGGCCTCTTCCATGGCCGCGGCCAGGTTTTCAGCCAGCGCGGCGTTCTCTTCGGCATCCAGACTCATGTGGCTCTCCTTTTCCCCGGGGCGTCCGTTCCTTCAGACCATCGGGCGCATTTTCTTCACGCCGCCCGACGGCGCGCTGGCGAAGCTTTGCCGCGCCATTTCCTGCGCCACCTCGGTCTCGATGGCTTCCAGGTCCTGGCGGAACAGGGCCTCGGCCTCGGCCTTTTCCTTCGGGCCCAGGCGGGCGGCGGTCACGGCGCGGACCTTTTCCGGGTCCAGCCCCTGGTCGCGGTAGAAGTCGTCGGCGCGTTCCAGCGCGCGGCGGGCGTCGCCCAGCACGCGCTCGGCTTCGGCATGGATCTGTTCGGGGGTCTTTTTCTGGCTCATGTCTTCGTCGCGATTCAAGGTGAATGGGAAAAAATCAACGCATATTGCCGATGATGGAAGACCGGCTGTCCTGCATCTTCTTGACGAAGTTCGTCATGACGTCGAAGGCTTCGTTGCGCTTGTTCGACATGCTCTGCAGGCGGGACATATCCATCTGCTGCGTGTTCGACAGCGCATCCACCTTGTTCTTGATGGCCTGGATGGCGGTGTCGATGCTGCCCTTGGTGACCTTGCTGATGCCGCCGTCGATCTGCAGCTTGTATTTGTCGGTGTTCAGGTCCATGCCCGCGTCTTCCATGGCCTTGAACATCGCGTCGCGCATCTGGTTGTAGCGGTTGTCGTTTTCGGTGCCGGCCTTGTTCCAGTCGGGAATGCCTCCGTCCTTCATGGCCGTGTTGCCGTCCTTGCCCGACTTGAACAGCCCGGCAAGGGCATTCAGGCTGTTCATGGCGTCGTTCAGCTTGCCGATCTGCGTGTTGCGCGCCTGGACTTCACTGATCTGGTTCTGCAACTGCGCATCCAGCAGCTTGACGCGTTCGCCTTGCACCATCATCAGCGCGGTTTCGAGGTCCATGCTGGACAGGTCGATCTGCCCCACGCCGGCGGCGCCATTCGAACCGTTTACTGTGGTCATTGCCAATCTCCGAGAATTTGGTCATCGTCCGCGATCCGGGGACCGCGCCTGGGTGCGCGCCAGCCGGACGCCGCATACCGTGTAAGTAACGGGCCCGGGCCGGGAGTTCCACGCGGGGCGGATTATTTGTCCGCCCCGGCCGCGCCGCCCGCCCCGGGATATCCGCAGGGCGTCAGCGCATGTTCCCGATGATGCTGGACCGGCTGTCCTGCATCTTCTTGATGAAGTTCGTCATCACGTCGAAGGCTTCATTGCGCTTTCCGGTCATGCTCTGCAGGCGCATCATTTCCATCTGCTGGGTATTGCCCAGCGCGTCGACCTGGTTCTTGGCCGCGGCGATGTCGCTCTTGTTGGTGTCGACCGTGGCGGCGTTCTCCTTGATCTTGGCTTCCAGTTCCGCGACCTTCCCGCCGATCTGGTCAACCCAGCCCTGCACGACGCGGCCCTTGGCATCCATGGTGCCGTTGCCGTCCACGTCGCGGGGCTCATCGGCGCCGGACGGCACGGTCAGCCCGGACGCCTTGATCTGGTCCAAGGTTGCGTGGGACAGCGCCTTGTCGTCGCCCTGCCCCCAGGACAGGCCGTACCAGCCCTCGGAATCCGGGCATTTGCTGGCCGCCAGGCGCCCCTGCAGATCCTTCAATTCGGCGATCTGGGCCTGCATCGACACATTCGACGACTCCAGCTTCAGGTTGTCGGCCGACTTGGCGGTCATGGATTCGTTCAGGCCGGCCATCTCGGCATTGCGCGCATTCACGGAATCGAGCTGCTGGCGCAGCGAGTCTTCCAATAGTTGGGTCCGTTGGGTCTGCACCGCCATCAGCGCGGTCTCCAGATCCATGCTGGACAGATCCATGCCCGAGACTCCACCTACACCCACTCCGGCTACCGAGGACATCGCATTCTCCTTGAATTAGTTGCGCTACCAGCGGGACGCCGGCCCTGCAGACCCAGGGTTAACCCTTGCGTTCCCGGCATTTGCGGCGGCGACGCTGCCGTCGTCCGCCTCCACCCCGTGTTCGTAACGCTTGCCCCCTGCTTGGTTCCACCCGGAATGGATGGAACCTTTTCCGCCGTGCCGTTACTACCACTGACTACGCGCGGCCTGTGTCGGCTGCCCTCACGCGCCTTATGAACCGTATCGAAGCTGGACTGCCCTCTTCCGCCTTTTCCTCGACGACCTCGCATGCCGATGTTCAGCACGGCCAGCAGCAGGTCGGCACGATGCTGGGCCAGGCAACGGTCGCGGTGGCCGGCGAGTTCTCGCTGGCGGATTCCGCCGAAGAACTCAGCCTGCACATGGCCGAGAAAACCGAAGACAAGCACCACTCCGAGCGCAAGATGCGGGGCGACGCCCCGCTGCAGACGCTGAGCACCGAAGCCATCCTGGCCTATCTGGCCGGCACCCATGACGCCGACGCCCAGGAAAAGCTGGTTGAACTGGCGCGCTTCCTGCTGGGCGGCAAGGGCGATCCCCGCCAGGCCGCCGGCCGTGCGTTCGGCGACGTGTCGCAGCAGTACCTGGGCCTGCAATACGCGCTGCGCCAGGGCGAAAGCGAGGGCGCGCCCGAAGACGTGCTGGACGGCCTGCGCGAAGCGCTGGCCGATCTGGAACTGGAAAGCGGTCCGCAGATCCGCGCGGGCCTCAACACCGTCAGCGCCGCCTCCGCCTATGCCGAGGACAGCCGTGGCGTGGCCGAATTCCAGCGCACCTACCGCGACGTGGTGCTGGGCGAATCCTCCCTGGCCAAGACGCTGGCCCTGGCGCTGGAGCGCTTCGGCGGCAAGGATGTCGGCCGGGGTCTGCAGCAACTGATCCAGGCCCTGGGACTGGATCTGGCCGCCGCGCGCCCGTCCACCAGCCCCGATCGCCTGCAGTCCCTGATGCAGGATCTCTATCAATTGGGCACCGCCGTCACCGTCCTGGACGGTTGCGCGGAACTGGCCGCGAAACTGGAGCGTGACCACGGCAAGGCCCTGGACACCGAACGGCTGATGCAGGACCTGGTCAATGTCAGCAACGAGAAATGGGTCTCCGAGGCCCGCTTCTCCGGGCTCGCGGGCTCGCACGGCGTCGTCACCGTCGAAGGCCGCATCGCCTTCCTGGGCGGCGTGCGCGCCCTGCTCAAGGACCTGCCCGTGCAGGTCTACGCCGACGCGGACACCCGGCAATCCGTCCTGAACGCCGCACAACAGGCCCTGGATGCGGCCATCGACGAGGAATACGAATGAACAGCCTGGACCGCGCGCTGGGGGCCTTCGGCGAAGACATCGGCATGCCCGGCCTGGCGCTGGGCGCCGGCGGCAACCTGGCCCTGCAGCTCGACTCGGGCCGCCGGGTCGCCATCGAGCCCGCGGGCGAGGAAGTGCTGGTCTATGTATCGGAGCCCGTGCCCTACGACGCGTCCGAGCGTCTGCAGAAGGCTTGGCGGCGCGCGCATTTCTCGCGCCTGGACGGCTGGCCGGTGCAGACGGCGCTGCGCGAGCAGGACGGCGTGCCGCGCCTGCTGGCCGTGACGCGGCTGGCGGCCGCCGACGCCAGCGGCCACAAGCTCCGGCAGGCCGTCGAGCATCTGTCGCGCTGGCTCGATGCCGCGCGCGACGACTGAACACGGGACACGGAGAACCATCATGTCCGACATCCGCATCAACGGCCTGGCGTTCGACCGGGGCATAGACAGCATTTCGTACACGGGCCGCGAGACCGGCGGCCAGCAGCTTCCCGAGCGCCATGAACTCACGCCTCCCGCCGACGGCGTGCGCGCGCAGCTCGCCCAGTTGCTGGACAAGCCCAATACCGCCCGCTACCTGGATGAACACCTGCGCCCCGCGCTGGACAACCGCGACCTGCTGATGCCGGGAAAATTCCAGCACGCCCTGCAATCGGCGCTGGACGGCCTGGCCGCCGCGGCGGAACAGACGCAGCACCAGAGCCAGGACGACGCCCGGGTCCTGAACCGCGCGCTGCGCCTGCTGAAGGACGAAGCCGGCCTGCGCGAACTGGTCACCATGTACCGAAGCGCGCTGTACCAAGGATGAACGCCCGATGCCCCTGACCCACGAGGCGCGCGAGCTGCTCAGCCTGCTGGCGTATGTCTACCTTGAAAACAACCGGCCCGAGAAGACCGCCGTGCTGCTGAACGCCCTGCGCGCGCTGGGCCTGGCCGAACCGCGCCAGCTCGCCACGCTGGCGCTGGCGCAACTGCGCGCCGGCAAGCCCGAGAATGCCCTGTCCACGCTGGATGGCCTGGCCATGCAGGGCGGCATCGACGCCCCCTTCCACCTGATCCGCGCCCAGACCCTGCTGTCGCTGGAACGCCGGGACGAAGCCGCCGCGGCGATGCGCGCCTACGTCGCCCTGCGCCCCGCCGCCCCCGCCTTGCCCACCGAGACCGTGTCCCCTTGAGCCGCACCATGCAAGCCCTCAACCGCGTCGTCGCCGCCGCCACCAGCCGCAACGATATCGTCCTGGCGATTCTGATCGTCTCGATCATCTTCATGATGATCCTGCCGCTGCCGACCACGCTGGTCGACGTGCTGATCGGCGCCAACATGACGCTGTCGGCCATCCTGCTGATGGTCGCCATGTACCTGCCGTCGCCGCTGGCGTTCTCGTCGTTCCCGTCGGTGCTGCTGGTCACCACCCTGTTCCGCCTGGGCATTTCCATCGCCACCACCCGCCTGATCCTGCTGCAGGGCGACGCGGGCCACATCATCGAGACCTTCGGCAATTTCGTCGTGGGCGGCAACCTGATCGTGGGCCTGGTGGTCTTCCTGATCCTGACCATCGTGCAGTTCGTCGTCATCACCAAGGGCGCGGAACGGGTGGCCGAAGTGGCGGCGCGCTTTTCGCTTGACGCCATGCCGGGCAAGCAGATGTCGATCGACGCGGACCTGCGCGCCGGCACCATCGACATGGACGAGGCCCGCAAGCGCCGCACCATCGTCGAAAAAGAAAGCCAGCTCTACGGCGCCATGGACGGCGCCATGAAGTTCGTCAAGGGCGACGCCATCGCCGGGCTCATCATCGTCGCGGTCAACCTGCTGGGCGGCATCCTCATCGGCACCATGCAGCGCGGGCTCACCGCGGGCGAGGCCGTGCAGGTCTATTCCATCCTGACCATCGGCGACGGCCTGATCGCGCAGATCCCGGCGCTGTTCATCGCCATCTGCGCCGGCATCATCGTGACCCGCGTGCAGACGGGCGACGGCCCCTCCAACGTGGGCAAGGACATCGGCGCGCAGGTGCTGGCGCAGCCGCGCGCCCTGCTGATCGCGGCGGCCATCGCCGTGGGCATGGGCCTGATCCCCGGCATGCCCACGCTGACCTTCCTGGCGCTGGCCGCCGTCGTGGGCACCATCGGCTTCGTGCTGCTGCGCGGCACGCGCAAGGTGGTGGACGAGAAGACGGGCGAGATCACCGAGATCCCGGCGCTGGCGGCCGATGGCCAGAAACCGGCCGCCAAACCCCGCAACGACGGCAGCGCCGAATTCGCGCCCACGCTGCCGCTGATGATCGACGTGGCCGCGCACCTGCAGCGCAGCTTCGACGCCGACGAGCTGAACGAAGAACTGCTCAAGATCCGCCGCGCGCTGTACTTCGACCTGGGCGTGCCGTTCCCCGGCATCCAGCTGCGCTTCAACGATGCGCTGCCGCAGGACACCTACAACATCCTGCTGTCGGAGGTGCCGGTATCCCAGGGCAAGCTGCGGCCCGGCGCGGTGCTGGTGCGCGACACCGAACAGAACCTGCAGGCGCTGCAGGTTCCCTATGAAACGGACAAGCGCTTCCTGCCCAACATCCCCACCATCTGGGTCAACGCGGACCTGGCGCCCACGCTGTCCGCCGCAGGCATCCCGTTTCTGGATCCGCATCAGGTGCTGACCTGGCACCTGGCATTCGTGCTGAAGAAATACTCGTCGGATTTCATCGGCATCCAGGAGACCCGCTTCCTGCTCACCGCCATGGAAGACCGCTTCCCCGACCTGGTGAAAGAGGCGCTGCGCGTGATGCCGGTGCAGAAGATCGCCGAGATCATGCAGCGGCTGGTGTCCGAGGACATCTCTGTCCGCAACCTGCGGGCGGTGCTGGAAGCACTGATCGAATGGGGCCAGAAAGAAAAAGACACGGTGCTCCTCACCGAATACGTGCGGGTCTCGCTCAAGCGCCACATCAGCTACAAGTACTCCACCGGCCAGAACATTCTGCCCGCCTACCTGCTGGCCCCGAACGTCGAGGAGACCGTGCGCGGCGCCATCCGCCAGACCTCGGCGGGCAGCTACCTGGCGCTGGATCCCAACGCATCCAAGAAGCTGGTCGACAACATCAAGCGCGCCACCGGCGACCTGAGCGCCACGGCGCAAAAGCCGGTGCTGCTGACCTCCATGGACATCCGCCGCTACCTGCGCAAGATGATCGAACAGGATCTGTACGAGCTGCCGGTGCTGTCCTACCAGGAGCTCACGCAAGAGATCAACGTGCAGCCGCTGGCCAGGGTGGACCTGTGACCGCGCGCCACAACGGAGCCCCCGCATGAGCGAAGCGCTGGAACTGCGCGTCCTGAGCGGCCTGCATCGCGATGCGCGCTGCCTGGTGGAAGACGGCTCGGTGCTGGGCGCCGATCCCGCCTGCGACATCGTGCTGGCCGACGACGGCATGGGTGCGCGCGCCGCGCGCGTGCGCATCGGCGCGGGCGGCTGGGATCTGGCGATCGACGGCGGCCAGCCGGACGCCTTGCCCGGCACGCCGTTCAACCGGCCGGCGCCGTTGGGCCCGGTGTGGATCACGGTGGCGCGCCGCGGCGATCCCTGGCCCCAGGTTCCCGACGCCGCCAGCGGCGCGCCGGATGCCGCAACTACCCCCAACACGACCGTGGATGCCCCCTTCGTCGCGGCCGCAGCCGCGCCGGCCTCGCCGGACACCGCGCCCGGGCCGGCCCCCACGGGCGCTTCCGACGAGGACAGCCTGCTCGAACGCCGCCTGCCTATGCCGCCCGCTCACGGCAGGCGCCGCAAGCGCGACTCCTGGCCGATGGCGCTGGGCCTGGGCGCGGTATTGCTCACCATCATCGTGGCCATCGCGCTGGCGCTGATCCCGCCCTCCACGGCCAAGCGGGCCCCCACGCCGGACCCGCGCCTGGCCGCGGCCGAAAAATCCATGGGGCAGATATCCGCCGTGTTCGAGCGCATGGGGCTGGCCTCGCGCCTGCACGTATCACTGTCGCGCGACGGCACGGTCACCGTATCGGGCTGGGTGCGCAACGCGGCCGAACAGGACGCCGTCGCGGCGTCCCTGTCGCAGATCTGGCCGATGCCGGCCATGCGCATCAGCAACGAGGACGAGGCGGTGCGCACCGCCCGCGCCGCGCTGCGGGCCTTCAACGTCAAGTACGAGCCCCAGTACCAGGGCGACGGCCGGCTCAACATCGCCGGCATCGCCAGCAGCGCGCGCGAACGCGCCTCCGCCATGGACGCGCTGCGCGCGCAGCTTCCCGGCATGACCGTGCTGGGCAATGACATCGTGCTGACGCAGCAGTTGAGCGATACGTTCTCCAGCCAGATGGTGGACGCCGGACTGTCCGGCGTCACGCTCGCCTGGAAGGCCGACTACCTGGACATCGCTCCGGGTGCGCTGGATGACGATCAGCTTCAACGCCTGCAGGACCTGGTGGACGACTTCAACAAGCATCATCTGGGCGTTGCCCGGATCGCCGCCGCCAGCGCCGCCGCGCCTGCCGACAGCGTGCCCTTCATGATCCGCAGCGTCGTCGGCGGCCCCCAGCCCTTCATCGTGCTGGAAGATGGCAGCAAGCTGCTGGTGGGCGGCGTCTACCGCAAGTACCGCCTGGTCACGGTGGAAAACACACGCATCATCTTCGAGGGGCCGCGCAATGCGATCGTGACGCGCTGAGCGTCCCGGTCCCTATCGCCGCCCACACCACAACCGACACCCGCCGCCCATGAACACGCCCGCCGCCCTGACCGAACTCGAACACCGCCTGGCCGCCCCCGGCGGCGCCGAACTGAGCGCGTCGCTGGCCGAGCGCCTGACGCAACTGGAACACGCCGCCCGCGCCCGCATGGCCGCTGGTCTGTCGCCCGCCGCCTTTCAGGACTGCCTGGCCGTGGCGGAGGCCGCCCAGGCGGCCCGCGCCGTCCTGGCGCAGCGGTCCTCTCAACCTGTTTCGGATGCCGGCGCCGCGGTGCCGCCCTCCGCCTTCACTTCCCTGTCCCGCTAAGGAGACGCAGCATGGCAATCAACGGTCTTTCCGGCTCGTCCGGCCTGAACTTCAACTCCGTCAACAGCACGATCTACGACAGCATTCGCACGCAGGAAACCAACCTGCAATCGACGCTGGCCAACATGGGCACCAATGCCGACGGCAGCGTGTCCCAGGCCCAGATGCTGCAAATGCAGCAACAGATCCAGCAGTGGACGATGATGATCGACATCCAGAGCACGATCACCAAGCAGATCGCGGATTCGCTGAAGGGCGTGATCCAGAAGTCCAGCTAGGGATGCGGGCGGCGCCGCCGCCCCTATACCGACTGCATCATGAAGGCGGGGTTGCGCCGCAGCGCGTCCACGTCGGGTTCGGCGCGCGCGCTGCGCGTCTCCCAGGCCTCGACCTGGCCCAGCAGGGCGTCGATCGCGGCCATGAGGCTGTCGGCGCGGCAATCGGCGCGCGGCACGCCCAGTTGCAGGTGCATGCGCCCGTCGGGCGCCGCGCAGGCGACCACGCCGCCGCCGGCCTGCATGAAGTTGCTTTGCGCCGCCAGCAAGGCCTGCGCATTGTCCATCTTGCCGCCGACCGCGCAGGACAGCAGTATTTGCGCGCGCGCGCCATGTTCCATGAGCTGCACCAGATGCCGGCCGTCGAATGCAAGCTGGCACAGGCCGCCTTCGGCAGGCGCGAGAGCGGGTATGCCCAAGGCCTGGCCGAGTTCGGAGAGTATCCGGGCGAATAGGGGATCTGACACGGTACGGGCTATGCGAGGCGCCGCGAAACACCAGCGGCAGGTAGGCAGGAGAGCGGTGGAAACGGCGCCCATCTTAACCGCGTTCATGGCATCGGCCAATCGGGGGAACTCATGAGCGGCGTCCGGTTACTCACGGGCTAGATTCCACTCCGTGAGGCCCCCATGGCACACAACTCGATTTCCGACATCGCGCAGGCCGCCGCCGAATACACGCACGCGGCCTTCCACCCCGCCGGCGACACCCCGCCGCCGGCGCAATGGGCTGTTCCGCTGGACGATCAACGCCACCTTGGCATGACGTTCAACCCGAATGAGGGCTGCGCCGTCCTGACCGCCTGGCGCCGCGCCTTCCACGACGCGCCCGACACGGACGATGTGCTGGGCGAGGCCCTGCTGCGCCGGGGCTTCGACACGCGACTGGGTGCCGGGCTGGTCGGCGGCATCTCGCCCGAGCTGGGCGCCAGCCTGAGCCTGCCGCTGTACGCCGCCTGCGACGCGCAGCCGCTGCACGACGCGGCGGACGCGCTGCTGCGCGAACTGGACCAGATGGAGCGCGCGCCCGGAGAAGCCGCCGAGCGCCTGCCCGTCGCGCCGGCCGATGCGCGCGCCCTGCTGGGCGATGCGCAGCGCGCCGAACGCGACCTGTCGCGGCTGGCCCAGAGCTGCGGCCTGGACGCGCTGCCCGCCGGCTCCCGCCAGTTCGATCTGCTGTTCGACGACCTGCCCGGACGCATCACGCTGCACCCATCCAATCGCCTCGCCGTGGCCGACTTCTACCTGCATGATGCCGTGGCCGTGCAGGGCAGCCTGCGCCGCGCCATCATCAAAAGCGCCCTGCTCATCAATCAGAACGCGCTGCGCGGAAACGCCTTCGCGGTCGGCCTGGACAGCCGCGATTTCGTGGCCACCACCGCCCGCATCGCGCTGGACCGGCTGGACGACGACATCTGGCCGCGCTGGCTGCAGTACCAGGTGACGCAGGCGCTGGATACACGCGCACTCGTCAGGAGCCTGTCGCTGGACAACGCCGAGATCTCCTTTGGCGGCGTCGGCGGCGGCGCCGCCCCGGTCGCTCCGGGAGCACTGGCATGACGAACATTTCCAGCCAGATCCAGAACAGCGCCAGCGCACCCGCCTGGCAGGCGCCCGCCCAGGCGCCCACCTCGCTGCTCGGCCAGCTCAAGGGCCTGTTCGTCACGCCCGACAGCAGCGCCACCCATGTGCAGGCCGCCAAGCAGTCCTTCGAACAGTATTTCCAGCAGGAAACGAGCGCGCTGACCGGCATGATGGGCCCCAATGGCATCGCGGGCTTCGCCAGCGAGGCGCACGCGAAGTTCGACTCCATCATGCAGCGCACCTTCGACGCCTTGCCGCTCAAGAATGACGGTTCGGTCGGCGGCAAGGACTTCGCCGCCGCCATGAAGAAGGCCGGCTCGCAAGCCGCGATGGCGCTGGACCGCCTGAAGGTGGACGCCGCGCGCCACGAACTGACGGCCAACCTGCGCCCGGCGGACACCAGCCCGCAGATCATCTCGCACCAGGGCAAGTACGTCGTCATCCGGCCCGCGCCGCAACTGGAGAACCTGGTGCTGCGCGGCGGCGGGGCCAAGGGCGTCGGCTACAGCGCCGCGCTGGACCAGATGGAGAAGGCCGGCATGATGGCCGGGCTGAAGAACCTGGCCGGTTCGTCCGCCGGCGCGCTGACGGCCACCTGCCTGGCTTGCGGCCTGTCGGCGTCGGAATTCGAAAGCGGCCCCGCGGACGCCCTCTTCCGCCCCGGCGTGCTGGACGCGCTCAAGGGCGGCGGGGACCTGCCCCGCCTGTACCCCGACCTGCAGATGGAAGGCGGCCTCGCGCCCGCGGTCGCCTCGCTGAAGGTGGTGGACCAGAGCAGCGCCACAAGCGTCGCCAACTACCTGAACAGCAACTGGAACGACGGCGCCTTCCAGGCCAGGCTGGCGCGGCTCGACCCGGTGGCGCAGGTGCGGCTGGACGAGCTGCGCCAGCCGCAGAACTTCGACGAAAACCGGCAAGGCAAGATGATCACCTTCGGCGATCTGAAATCCATGCATGAGCTGGCGCCGGACAAATTCAAGAACCTCACCCTGACCGGCTGGAACAAGACCGACCAGCAAGAGGTTTACTTCGACGCGCAGACCGCCCCCGACATGCCGGTGGCCTATGCCGCGCGCATGTCGATGGCCTTCCCGATCGCGTTCAAGGCCGTGTCGATCGACATGAATGGCGAAAACAAGGTCTTTGCGGATGGCGGCATCGGCAGCAACATGCCGTCCGAAGTGTTCCTCAAGCCCCACGACGCCACCGGCGCGCGCGTGCATCTGGATGCGGACGCCAAAGGCGAGATGCGGGCCCGCACCCTGCTGCTGACCTTCGACGAAAACGGCAAGGGCTACCAGATCATGCACGGCGGCAAGCCCGAGGCCAAGCCGCAAGGCGTGCTGGACAAGGTGAAGGCCTTCTTCGTGAACCTGATTACCAGCCATCCGGATCAGGCGGGCGCCAACCTGAAGGACCAGAAGAAAGTGTGGAACGCCGGGCCGAACGCCCTGCCGGTCTTCCACGGCGACATCAAGACGCTCACGTCCAGCATCAGCGACGAAACGCAGCATCAGGCCCACATGCTGTCGGCCTGGAAGGCGCTGGAGCAGATCGATGCCCGCACGCAGCAGGCCTATTCGATGCGATGCGATTCGCTGGAAGAGGTGGCGGCGATGCTGTCGCCCGACGAGAAGCTCGCGCTGCAATCGCTGCCCAGTCCGGATGAGCAGCAGGCCAGGCTGCTGGCCGTGATCAACGGCCTGGGCAATGGCGCCCCGCCCCCGTTGACGATGATGCCGGTCTAGCGGACCCGGAGCCGGACCCGGTCCGGTTCCGCCGCGCGCGCCCGGGTCAGAGCGGCACCGCCGCCCTGGCGCGGCACACCGCCTGAAGCCGGCCGGATTGGCCGGCTTGCTCGCGCCATAGCCGCAACAGCCTGTCCGCGCCCGTGCTGCGGCTGCCGGCCGCATAGCGGGCGTAATCCAGCCAATGCCGTTCGCCGGCGTCCAGGCCGCCTTCCGCCACCGCCAGCACGTCGCGGGCCAGCGCGCAGACGGCATCGTCGTCCAGCGCGTGGCGCATCGCATCGGCCCGCAGGGCGCGCAGGCGCAGCCATCCCCAGTCCCGTACCAGGTCCTCGGCCTGCTCCAGATTGCGCATCAGGCCCAGCTGCAAGGCGGACGGCGCCATCACCGTGGTGGCCGCCACCGCCCTGCCGGCATCCTGCAGCAGTTGCGCGTCGGCAAAGCCCGCGCCGGGCGCGCGCCCTTCGATATAGCCCGTCACGCCCAGCCCGGCATACAGGTCCTCGATGCCGCCGGGGCGCGTCCAGGCCTCGCGCAACGCATCAAGCGGGGGATGCGAGTCCAGCCGGTAACGCCAGCGCGCGTCCAGGAAATGCGCGAACTGCGAATACTCGAAATGTCCGCCTTGCGGCACGACGGTCAACGATGCGCCCGTATCGGTGCGCAGTCCCGGCCACCCGTCGGACGCCATGAAACGCGAGAGCGGCGGACTGCCTTGCAGGTACACGCCCGCCGCCGACTTGTAGCCGTCCTCGACCGCCAGGGGCAGGCAGCGGGTCGCCGTGCCGGGCCCGAACATCCAGCGGAAGTAATCCCCCAGGTCGGCGAAAGGACGTTCCGGCAAGCGCTGCAGAAAGTGGTCGCCCGCGTAGCGCGAATAGCGGAACATCCGGTCCCACACCGTCAGCCGGTTCTCCTTCAGGCCCGTCTCGCGGCCGTTCTCGAGCGGGCTGTTCGCAAATATCGCCACGCTGGCCGGCGCCAGCGCCAACACCACATTCAACGCGCGCGCCGCTTGCCGCACGTCGACCGACGTGCAGGGGCTGTTCTGCGCCTTGGCGTCGATGCCCACGCGATGCAGCCATTCACGATGCCCCACCAGTTCGCGGTAGATGGGGCGCGGCACCTGGACCTTGGCATACCAGGCCGGGTCCAGCGTGCACGCCGGATGTTCCGACACGTTCAGGACCGTGGCGCCCTCGGCGTCCAAGGCCTGCAGCGCGTCTTCAAGCTCGCGCCGCACGCGCCGGCCCAGTTCCGCCAGCCCGCCTTCCGAGGCGGATACCGGCGAGAAGGCGGTCTCCAGCAGGTTGAAGCCATTGTCCAGCCCGCTCTCGCCCGCGGCCACCGACACGCCGACATCCTGCCCCGCAATCCGCGACAGGGCCGGCGCCTCGCCGCGCGCGGCCTTGATCCGCGCCAACCGTTCGAAATAGCCCGCCACCGGATGGCTCGCGCCGGTGTCGCTGCGCGCCACGGCCATCTCCATTTCCAGGCCCAGAGTCTGGCCAGGGGCGGTCATGGCTTCTCACGCCAAGAGAGACGGCTGGCGCTACGGATTCCAGGGTGGATGGCGGGCATGGCAAACCTGTGGAAAATAGGGGAAGTGCCATCTTAGTAACGAGAATGGGTCTGCCGTTCCCCGCCGGACTCGCGCGACAGTCACTCTTGTGTAATGGAGGCCATATAACCTCGCCGCCGAAAGGCTGACAAACAACTGAGCGATCCGTTCTCAATTCTATGAGGTTGAAATGTCCTACTTGACTGATAAGTTGCGCGCTCCCTACCGCGATGCCCAGGGAGAAGTCACGGTTCCGGGCCAGATGCTCGAAGATATCGTCGCAGCGAATCCCGAGCGCCGCACGCTGCTGAAGAACAGCTTCGGCCTGTCGATGCTGTCCGTATTCGGCGCCTCGACGCTGCTGACCGCCTGTGGCGGCGACGACGACGATGGGGACACCCCGGCGCCGGGCGAGACGCCCGCCCCCGGCGGCACCCCTCCCACGGAGCCGGCTGGCCCCGACTACTCAGTCACGTTCACGCCTTTGGGCGACAAGATCGTCGCGGACACGGTGACCGTGCCTTCCGGTTATGTGGCCGAGGTGCTGTATTCGGCCGGCGACAAGTGCGTGATCGGCTCGGCCGGCTACGCGGGTATTCCGCAGTCGTTCCCCGCCACCGAAAACCAGTCGGGCGGCCAGCACGACGGCATGCATTTCTACGCGCTGCAAGGCGTGGACCCCAACCAGGGCGGCCTGCTGGTCCTGAACCACGAAGCCCTCGACAATGCGACGCTGGACCAAAGCGTCGAAGGCCTGCGGACCCGTCTGTCGAACGTCGGCGTCTCGGTGGTCGAGGTTGCGCGCGGCAGCGACGGCGCGTGGGCGGTCAAGGCCGATTCCCGCTACAACAAGCGCTATACCGGCAACACCGTGTATGACGTCAGCGGCCCGGCGAAAGCGGTGGTCGGCGCAACCGTCGTCGGCACCCTGAACAACTGCGCAAGCGGCGATACGCCCTGGGGCACGTACCTGACCTGCGAAGAAACGCTCAACAACTACCACTACCTGGTGGGCGATGTCGGCAAGCCGGCCGACGAAGGCTATGGCTGGGTCGTCGAGATCGACCCGCAGAATCCGGATTCGACCGCCGTCAAGCGCACCGCGATGGGCCGTTTCAGCCATGAAAACACGGCCTACATGCTGGACGCCAACAATCGCGTGGCGTTCTACATGGGCGACGACACCACGCCCGGCTGCATCTACAAGTTCGTGCCGAGCAAGGCCTATGACCCGGTCAACCGCGCCAACAACATGGGCCTGCTGGACGAGGGCACGCTGTACGCCGCCCGTTTCAACGACGACGGCAGCGGCAACTGGGTGGAACTGTCCGTAGGCAAGAATGGCCTCACGACGGGCGCCACCGACCCGGGCAACTTCACGCAACTGGCCGTCGGCACCGTCATCACCGGCGTGCTCGTGGACTTCAACACCCAGGCCGACGTGCTGATCAAGACCCAGGCCGCCGCGCGCGTCGCCGGCGCCACGCTGATGGACCGCCCCGAGTGGATCACGGTGGGCGTCGACAAGACCGTGTACTGCACGCTGACCAACAACGGCAGCCGCAAGCGCACCAGCGCGCCCAACCCGCGCGTGGACAACTCGCATGGTCAGATCGTCCGCTGGCACGAGCGCGGTGATTCCCCGCTGGCCACGACTTTCGAATGGGACCTGCTGCTGCTGGCGGGCCGCGACGCCGCTGACGGCGTAGCCGCCAACCTGACCGGCAACGTCAAGGGCGATACGTTCTCCAGCCCCGACGGCATCCGCGTCGATCCCAAGGGCCGTCTCTGGGTCCAGACCGACGCTGGCACCGGTTCTTCGACCACCGACTTCTTCGGCAATAACTCGATGTACTACATCGACCAGAAGACCGGCGAGTCCAAGCGCTTCCTGGTGGGACCCGTGGGTTGCGAAATCACCGGCATCGCCTACACGCCGGATCTGACGACGTTCTTCATCAACATCCAGCATCCCAACGCGACCTGGAACACGCTGCGTTCGGGCGGTGGCGACGCCCGCTCCGCGACCGTCGTGGTCCGTCGCACCGACGGCAAGCCCGTAGGCGCGTAAGCGTTCGCCGGAATGGCGCCGCCCGGCTGATCAGGCCGGGCGGCGCCCCTTCCCAACGGACGGGCGGATGGCTTCCAACCGCCTCGTCCCGATCCCTCCTGCATCACGACAAGCCTGGCAGCTCGCGGAACCTGCGCGCCAGGATATCCACGAACGCCTCGGTCACGATCGATGGCGCGGTCTGGGCGGGATAGGCCATGCAGACCCGAACCGGCAGGCACGGCAGGAACGGCCGTATCGCCAACTGGCCGGCGAACACCGCGGCGATGTAGGGATTGACGAGCCCCAGGCCGCTGCCCGCGGCCGCCAGCGCGCAGATCGTCGACGAATAGGTGGTCTCGATTTCCGACGCGGGCTGCACCTGATGCTGCTGCATCGCGCCCCGCAACTGCAGGTAGACGTCGTCGTCCGCGTTCAGCACCAGCAGCCGGCGCGCGTTCAAATCCCCGATACCGACGGACGGCAGCGCTGCCAGGGCATGGTCCGGCCGCATCACGCAGACCGCCGCACTTTCGTGCAGGCTGTGCAAAGCCAGGTGCGAGCCATCCAGCGGCACGGTGGTCACCACCACGTCATAGGCGCCGTGCAACAGACCGTCCCGAAGATACTGGCTGCCCACGGTCTGCATATTGATATGCACATCCGGATAGCATTCGGTGAATTCCTCGACGGCGCCGGGCAGCATGCCCAGGCCCAGCGCTGGCGTGCACGCCAGCCGCAGCACCCCGCTGCCGCTGCGCCGCATGGCCGCCACGCGGTCCTCGATGCGCTCCAGCCCGACGAAATGGCGCTGAACGGTGTTGAACAGCTCCGTCGCTTCCCGCGTGGGCCGCAAGCGGCCGCGCTCCATGTCGAACAGCCTCAGGCCGCTGGCCTGCTGCGCCTGAGCCAGCAAGCGGCTGATCGAGGGCTGAGTGGTGCGCAGCATCCGCGCGGCGCCGGTCGTGGTGCCCGCCAGCATGACCGCGTGGAAGGCTTCGATCTGACGGAAATTCAGAGGTCGGCTCATGACGTCACAGGGTATGGCTACGTTGCACACGCTCTCATGCGGACCGGCTGCGGCATGCGCGGGGCAGCCTCCATGCCGGTCCCGGCCCGTACGCCTCGCGATCAATCCAGCTTGACCTTTGCCCCTTCGATCACCGGCTTCCATTTCAGGTAATCCTGCTTGATGGTCGACGCGAACTGATCCGGCGTCGTGGGCATGGCCTGCGCGCCCTGTGCGGCCAATGCCTCCTGCATGGCGGGCAGGGCAAGCACCTTGTTCAGTTCGGTGTTCAGCGTCTGGATAATGGGTTTGGGCGTTTTGGCCGGGGCCAGAAGGCCATACCAGACGCGCACGTCAAAGCCCGAATAACCCAGTTCAGCCACGGTAGGCACGTCGGGCAGGATCGGGCTGCGCTTGGGCGATGTGACGGCCAGCGCCACGGCGCTGCCCGCCTTGATCTGCGGCGCCGCCGAAGGGATCGACGTGAAGATCACCGGCACCTGTCCGCCCAGCAGATCGGCCATGGCGGGACCCGAACCCTTATAGGGCACATGGACCAGCTTGATGTCCGCGCGCTGCTGCAGCAGTTCGGCGGCCAGATGCGTGATGGTGCCGGCTCCCGGCGAGCCATAGTTGACCGTGCCCGGCGCCTTGCGCGCCGCATCGATCAGCGCTCCCAGGCTTTGGTAGGGGCTGTTCTTGCCCGCCACGATGACCAGGGGCGCTTCGCCCACGATGCCGATCGGCTCGAAATCCTTGACCGGGTCGTACGAGAGCTTGCTGTAGATCGAAGGTGCGACGGCCAGGTTGTCGACCTGACCCATCACGATTTCGTAGCCATCCGGTTTGGCGCGCGCCGCCGCCCCGATGCCTATCGTTCCCCCCGCGCCGGGCCGGTTCTCGGCCACCACATTCCATTTCGTCGTCTCGCCCAGCTTGGCGCTTACCGTGCGCGACAGAAAGTCCGTGCCGCCCCCGGGAGTGAAGGGAACGATGATGCGTATGGGCTGGTTCGGATATGAGTCCTGGGCCTGGGCGCTGGCGGCAAGGCCAAGTACACAGGCTGATAGCAGCAGGGTGCGTAGCATGTCATGTGTCTCCGTCGTTATAGGTATATCGGCTGCCCTTACGCAGCCCGTATGGTCTTACCGCGGCGTCTTCAAATGACGCCGCGTTCATGCAAGCCGTGGATATCCTGTTCGGCAAATCCGAACTGCAGCAATACCCGCTCGGTATCCGCGCCCAGCGCCGGGGCCGCCGTCACCGGCTGGCTTGGCGCTTGCGAAAACTTGATGGGAAAGCCCAGCATGCGGACGGCGCCGTGCTCGCCATGGGGCACGTCTATCGCCATCTGCTGATCCCGCACCTGCGGGTCCTCGAACACCTCCTGCAAGTTCAGGACCTGCCCGCAGGGCACGCCAAATTGATTCAGCCGTTCGATCCAATGCGCGCTCGTGTGCTGCCGGGTGCGCGCCTGGATGTCCGCGGCAATGGACGCGCGGTTCCGCATGCGGTCGGCGTTGGTCTGGTAGCGAGGATCGGCGCGCAAGCCCGGAAGCTCCAGCGCATCGAGCAGCTTGTGATAGATGACATCATTGCTGGGCGCGATGGCCACCTGGCCATCCGCCGTCTCGAACAAGCCGTAGGGCGACGCGATGCCGTGATCATTGCCCGTGCGCGCCGGCAGCTTGCCGTCGGCAAAGTAATTCGACGCCTGAAAACTCAGCAGCCCGATCATGCTGCCCAGCAGGCTGACGCTTACGCTGTCGCCCTGGCCGGTGCGCTCGCGGCGCAACAGGGCCGCCACGATGCCCAAGGCGCCGTTCATCCCTGCGATCAGGTCGCTGATGGGAGGCCCGGCACGCATGGGCGGATCAAGCTCGCCGCCGTTCAGGCTCATGAAGCCGCTCATCGCCTGCGCGATGAAGTCAAAGGCCGGCCTGTCCCGATAGGGCCCGGTGGTGCCGAAGCCGTTGATGCTGCAATGAATGATGTCCGGCCGCAGCGCCTTGAGCTGCTCGTCGCCCAGACCCATTTTTTCCATGACGCCGGGCCGGTAGTTTTCCACCACCACATCGCATTGCGCGATCAGTTGCCGAAGGACGGCCTTGCCCTCGTCGCTGTACAAGTCCAGCGTGACCGACTTCTTGTTGCGGTTGTAGTTGGCGAAGTACCAGCTTATGCCCTCGCGGATGACCCCTTGCGCGCGTACCGGGTCCCCCTCTCCGGGCGACTCTATCTTGATGACCTCCGCGCCCATGTCCGCCAGCAGCGAGGTGCAGAAGGGACCCGAGATGATGCGTGTCAGGTCCAGAATGCGAAATCCAGATAAGGGCATGGGTTTCCTCAGCCTACCGCGGCCACGGCGCCGGCGTAGTCGTGCAGCGCCAGGCGGGGCCCGGCCTTCATCACCTGGCCGGGCAGGCTGCGTTTCATCACGTCTTCGAAGCGGCGGGCCACCTGTATCAAGGCAGGCAGGTCGATGCCGGTCTCGATGCCCATTTCGTGCAGCAGGTTGACCAGGTCCTCGGTGCAGACGTTGCCGGTGGCGCCCGGCGCGAACGGGCAGCCGCCCAGGCCGCCCAGCGATGATTCAAAGCAGGTGATGCCCGCGTGCAGCCCTTCCACCACGTTGACCAGTCCCAGGCCGCGCGTATTGTGGAAATGCAGGGACAACTTCATCTCCGGAAACTCCGCGCGTAGCGCATCGACCGTCCGGCGGACCAGTCTGGGGGTCGCCATGCCGGTGGTATCGCCCAGGGTCACCGAATCAAAATCCAGGCGCGCGAAATGCGCCACGATGGCCTTCAGCCTGGCGATCTCCACATCGCCCTCGAACGGACAGCCGAAGGCCACGGCAATGGCGCCCTTGCGCCCGATCGCATGGCCTTGCAACAGCGCGGCCACTTCCTCGATATCGCGCAGCGATTGCTCCACCGGCCGGTTGAGATTCTTCTGGTTATGGCTTTCGGTGGCCGACAGAAACACCACCACCTCATCCGCGCGTGACGACAGGGCGCGCTCCACGCCCCGTTGATTTGGCGCCAAGGCGCTCAGCACCACGCCCTCGGGCTTATTGACCTGCTCCAGCAGCGCGACGGCATCGCTCATCTGCGGCACGGCGCGGGGCGACACGAAGGAGGTGGCCTCGATGTGGCGCACGCCAGCCGCGATCAGTTCATTCAAGATCGCGGCTTTGGTTTCGGTGGGCACGAATTCCGGCTCGCTCTGCAGGCCGTCGCGCAACCCCACCTCGACAATATCAACTCGACCGGGAAGGCTCACGTCTTTCTCCTGGCGCCCGGGGCATGACCCGGGCCTATGGGTTCGTGAGCCAATCTTGCAAGATAGGGCCAGCAGGCACAAATCGTGAATCTTCGATGGGGCATCGCGAAACGCGACGGCTCGCTCACCCGGCGCAAGCCGCCCCGCCGAAATTCCGTGGCGCAGCATCCCTCGGCGGCAAATCGAACGCCCCCCCAGCGTTCAGGCTATCCCCGCAGCCTGGACGTCGTGACGCAGATGATCCAACAGCAGGCGCGCGGCCCCGGACAACGGCTGATTGCTGCGTACGCACAATTTGAGCTGGCGCTGCGCCCACGAGTCGGTAAGCGGGATTATCCGGAGGTCGTCGCAGGCGAACAGGGACAAGGCCTTGGCCGGCACGATGCCGATGCCCAGATCGCCGCGCACCATCGACACCAGCGTGTCGTACGAGGTCACCTGGAACCGCAGCCGCACCGTCCGGTTGATGGCCGCCGCTTCCCGGGTGAACAGGGAGTTGGCCGCGCTGCCCCGGTGCATGCCCACATGGTCGTATTCCAGCGTGTCGGCAAACGCAATGCTGCGCCGTGCCGCTAGCGGGTGGCCGCGATTGACCACCAGCGCCATCACGTCGCGCTGGTACGGGAACACAAGCAGTCCGCTATCGTCGTCCGTCTGCGTGTAAATGCCGATGTCGGACACGTTCTCTTGAACCGCCCGAGTCACCGCCGAACTGACATTTTCTTCCAGGTCGACCCGCACATCGGGATGCTGGTCAAGGAAGCGGCGCAGCTCGCCGGGCAGGAATTGCGTGATGGACGACAGATTGGCGGCGATGCGCACATGCCCGCGCACACCCGACGAAAAATCGCGGATTTCATCGGCCAGGCCGCCCGCCTGGTGCAGCAGCGCCCGCGCGTGCCGCGCCAACGCCAGCCCCGCGCTGGTGGGTTCCACCCCGCGCGCGTGGCGGTTGAACAGAATCACATCCAAGGTGCGCTCAAGCTCGGACAACCGTTTGCTGAGCGCGGACGGCGCGATGTGTTCGCGCGCCGCCGCGGCGGCAATACTGCCTTCCTCCAGCACGGCCACAAAAACCTGAAGCGTATAGAGGTCCAGGCGAGGCACAGGCGAACGGGTCAACGTATCGGGCGTGGTCATGGTGAAAGCGTACCGCAACGCCCTCTAGGACGCGCTGTGATCGCCGACCAAAGAAAAAGCCCCGATTTCCTTGGGGGTAATCGGGGCTTTTTCATCGCGGGCCTCAGGGCCCGCGCCAGCATTCTTGGCGGACAGAGGGGGATTCGAACCCCCGATACGCTTTTGACGTATACACGCTTTCCAGGCGTGCGCCTTCAACCGCTCGGCCACCTGTCCTAACTGCATTTCGCGGCTAAATTGCTGCTACGAAAAATGCGAATCCGCGATTCTAGCAGAATGCGGGACTGGACAGCAAGCGGGCACAGAAAAAGGGACGCACTACACGCGTCCCTTCCCCAACCGGCGCTTTACACGGACGCCGGCGGGTCCTGCTCCCGATAGGAGCTGATCGTGCCGTCCGGCTCGGTCTCTTCCAGCCGGACGCGGAAACCCCACAGGCGCGCCAGATGCTTCATCACCTGCTCGGCGTCCTCGCCCGCCAGGGGCCGGCCGCGGCTTTTCAGGTGCCGCAGCACCAGCGATCGGTCGGTGTCGCGGTTGAAGCGGACCACCTGGATGTCCGGGACCTGGTTGTCGCGGTTGTGCTGCGCGGCCAGCAGGCGCCGGATATCGCGGTAGCCTTCGTCGTCGTGGATGGCGGCCACTTCCAGCTTCGGGTTGGCCTGGTGATCGGAGATCGCGAAGAACCGGAACTCGCGGATCAGGCGCGGCGACAGGTACTGCGAGATATAGGATTCGTCCTTGAAGTTGCGCATGGCGAAGTCCAGCGTCTTCAGCCAGTCGCCGCCCGCGATATCGGGGAACCAGCGGCGGTCCTCGGGGGTGGGTGCCTCGCAGATGCGGCGGATGTCCGACATCATCGCAAAGCCCAGCGCGTACGGGTTGATGCCGCCGTAGCCGCGCTCGTCGAAGCCGCGCTGGCTGACGACGTTGGTATGGCTTTGCAAAAATTCCATCATGAAGCCATCGTTCACCAGCCCTTTCTCATGCAGGCGGTTCAGGATGGTGTAGTGCCAGAACGTGGCCCAGCCTTCGTTCATGACCTTGGTCTGCGTCTGCGGATAGAAGTACTGGGCGACCTTGCGGACGATGCGCACCAGTTCCTTCTGCCAGGGCGCCAGCTTGGGCGAGTACTTCTCGATGAAGTACAGCAGGTTCTCTTCGGGCTCCGGCGGAAATACCGCGGCGGCGGCGCGCGTATCCTTGTCCGCTTCCAGCCGCGGCAGCGTCCGCCACAAGTCGTTGTATTGCAGCCGGGCGTGCTCCTGGCGCTCGGCCTGGCGCGCGGCCTCTTCCTTGTAGGACACCGGGGTCGGCCGCTTGTAGCGATCCACCCCGTGGTGGGACAGCGCATGGCAGGAGTCCAGCAGCGCCTCCACGGCATCGATGCCGTAGCGGTCTTCGCAGGACATCACATACTTGCGCGCGAACACCAGGTAGTCCAGCACGCCGTCGGCGTCGGTCCACTGGCGGAACAGGTAGTTGCCCTTGAAGAACGAATTGTGCCCGTAGCACGCATGCGCGATCACCAGCGCCTGCATCGTCATGGAGTTTTCTTCCATGAGATAGGAGATGCAGGGGCTGGAGTTGATGACGATCTCGTACGCCAGTCCCTGCATGCCGCGCCGGTAGAACTGTTCGTTGCGGATGAATTCCTTGCCGTATGACCAATGCGGATAACCGATGGGCAAGCCGGCCGACGCATAGGCGTCCAGCATCTGTTCCGAGGTGATCACCTCGATCTGGTTCGGATACGTGTCCAGCCCGTATTCACGCGCGACCTGCGAGATCGCATCGTCATAGGCCTGGATGAGTTCGAACGTCCATTCGGAACCCTGGGAGATCGGCCGGGCTCCGCCGGCCGATTCCGGCTCCACGAGAGCACCCACGATGGCAGTCATGCGGTCTCCTTCTTGAACAGGTCATGGAACACGGGGAAGATCTCGCCACGGTCGCAGATGCGGCGCATGACGAAATGCGGCTCCAGCTTCTGTTCATATTCCGCCCACAGGCTGCTCTTGCGCGCTTCCTGGGAGTCGGGAATTTCAATATAGGCAAAATAGCGCGTCGAGGGCAGCAGGTGTTCCGCCAGGAACCGCGCGCTCTTGCCGGCGTCGGCGCCGAACGAATCGCCGTCGCTGGCTTGCGCCGCGTAGACGTTCCAGGCCGACGGCGGATAGCGCTTTTCAAGAATCTCGCGCATCAGTTCCAGCGCGGACAGCACGATGGTGCCGCCGCTTTTGGGGTCGTAGAAGAACGTCTGCTCATCCACTTCTTCGGCATTGTCGGTATGGCGGATGAAGACCAGGTCCACGTGCTCGTACTTGCGCGACAGGAACAGATAGAGCAGCGTGAAGAAGCGCTTGGCCAGGTCTTTCTTGCCTTCGTCCATCGAGCCCGATACGTCCATCAGGCAGAACATGACCGCGCGCGCCATGGGAATGGCCACCGACACGCGGTTGCGATAGCGCAAGTCCAGATCGTCCAGGAAGGGCACGCGGGCCAGGCGCTCGCGGCATTCTTCGACCGTCTGCTCCAGTGCGCGGATGTCGGCGGCGGGGGCATTCGCCGATTTCGCCTTCGCCAGCGCTTCCTCTGCGTCCTCGAGATCGGCGCGCGCCTTGACGCTGAGCGCGACTCGCCGCGCCAGGGACGACTTGAGCGTGCGGCTGATGCTCAGCATGCTGGGCGAACCCGTGGTCGTGTATCCCGCGCGCTGCCATTTCTTCTGGCTGACCTCGCCTAGCTGATTGCGCGCCAGGTGCGGCAGTTCCAGGTCCTCGAAGAACAGGTTCAGGAACTCGGCGCGCGACAGGCTGAAGGTGAATTGGTCGACCGATTCACCTTCGCCGGGCTCGGAACCGCCCTCGCCCTGCCCGCCCTGCGGCCGGTCGAACGTGTCGCCCTTGGCGAATTCGCGATTGCCAGGATGGACCAGCTCACGGTCTCCGCCCGCGCCGTGCCGGAACGTCGGCTCGGAAATATCGCGGGCGGGCAGGTTGATCTCTCCGCCCTGATCCATGTCCTGGATCGAGCGGTCTCGGATCATCCCGTGGACCGCCTTGCGGATCTGGTCCTTGTAACGCCGAAGAAAGCGTTCCCGGTTGACGGCGCTTTTGTTGCGGCCGTTAAGACGGCGATCGATGAGTGAATTCATGATTCACCTCGTTCAGGAAGACTTCCTCACACGGAGATACCACTCGCACAGCAGCCTGACCTGCTTTTCCGTGTAGCCCTTGTCCACCATGCGATCCACGAAGCTCTGGTGTTTCGACTTGTCCTCGGCCGAGGCCTTGGCATTGAACGAAATCACCGGCAGCAGATCTTCCGTGTTCGAGAACATCTTTTTCTCGATCACTTCGCGCAGCTTTTCGTAGCTGGTCCAGGTGGGGTTGCGGCCGTTGTTGTTGGCACGCGCCCGCAGGACGAAGTTCACGATCTCGTTGCGGAAGTCCTTCGGGTTCGCGATGCCCGCGGGTTTCTCGATCTTTTCCAGCTCGTCGTTCAGTGCGCTGCGATCGAAGCTTTCGCCGGTTTCGGGATCGCGGAATTCCTCGTCCTGGATCCAGCAATCGGCAAACGTCACATAGCGGTCAAAGATGTTCTGGCCGTACTCGGAATAGGACTCCAGGTAAGCGGTCTGGATTTCCTTGCCGATGAACTCCGCGTAACGCGGCGCCAGGAAGCCCTTGATGAACTCCAGATAGCGCCGGCGGATTTCCTCGGGGTAGTCCTCGCGGCCGATCCGCTGTTCCAGCACGTACATCAGGTGCACCGGATTGGCGGCCACTTCGGTCTGGTCGTAGTTGAAGACGCTGGACAGGATCTTGTAGGCGAACCGCGTGGACACGCCGTTCATGCCTTCGTCGGTGCCGGCGTAATCCTTGTACTCCTGCAGGGCCTTGGCCTTCGGGTCCACGTCCTTGAGGCTTTCGCCGTCATAGACCCGCAGCTTGGAATAGATGCTGGAGTTTTCGGGTTCCTTCAGGCGGGTCAGCACAGAAAATTGCGCCATCATGTCCAGCGTTCCCGGCGCGCACGGCGCCGTGGACAGCGAGCTGTGGTGCAGCAGCTTTTCGTAGATGCGGACCTCTTCGGATACCTGCAGGCAATAAGGCACCTTGACGATATAGATACGGTCGAGGAACGCCTCGTTGTGCTTGTTGTTGCGGAAGGTCTGCCATTCGGATTCGTTCGAGTGGGCCAGGATCGCGCCATTGAACGGAATCGCGGAGAAGCCTTCGGTGCCCTTGAAGTTGCCTTCCTGGGTTGCCGTCAGCAGCGGGTGCAGCATCTTGATCGGGGCCTTGAACATTTCCACGAACTCAAGCAGCCCCTGATTGGCCAGGCACAAGCCGCCGGAATAGCTGTAGGCGTCCGGGTCGTCCTGCGAGTGGCGGTCGAGCTTGCGGATGTCGACCTTGCCGACCAGCGAAGAGATGTCCTGGTTGTTTTCGTCGCCCGGTTCGGTCTTGGCGATGGCGATCTGGCGCAGCACGGACGGGTTCAGGCGCACGACGCGGAATTGCGAGATATCGCCGTCGAACTCCTTCAGGCGCTTCACGGCCCAGGGCGACATGATGCCGCTCAGATAGCGCCGTGGAATGCCGTATTCCTTTTCGAGCATGTCGCCGAACCGTTCCGGATGGAACAGGCCCAGCGGAGATTCGTTTACCGGCGATCCCTTCAAGGCATAGATGGGATAGCTTTCCATCAGGGACTTGAGCCGTTCCGCGATGGACGACTTGCCGCCGCCCACCGGTCCCAGCAGATAGAGGATTTGCTTGCGCTCTTCCAGGCCTTGCGCGGCGTGTTTGAAGAACGCGACGATCTGCCCGATCACGTCCTCCATGCCGTAGAACTCCTGAAACGCCGGATAGCGCCGGATGGTCCGGTTGGAAAACAAACGGGAAAGACGTGGGTCGTTGCGCGTATCCACGATTTCAGGTTCGCCGATCGCGGCAAGCATGCGTTCAGCCGGGCTGGCGTATGCCATGGGATCGCGTTTGGCGAGGCTCAGATACTCCTCTAGGGAGAGCTCTGATTCCTGCTCTCTTGCATACTGCGACTTGAAGCCTTCGACGATGTTTTGCACGGAAACCTCCTACAACACGCGAAAAATCCAATACGTCCCTACATGCCCATTGTGCCGTCAGCGCCCACGCTTTACTAAGCTAAACCAAAACAATTTTGCTACGAGCATTTTCGGCTGGATGGTATGTTGCTTTCGCCACACATCAACCACAAGCACTATCGGGCCCTTTCCGTTTAGGCCGCACCCCTTGGAAACAAGTTCCGTCAGGGAATGCAACTTACGTGAGCAAGTTCGCTCGTTCGTCTTCAGCATATCGCCGCAGATCGCATGCATGATGCGGCCGCACATGAAATGGTCAGCAATGAATTGAAGGGATGAGCGATATCCCGGTGGATTCTTATGATCGGGCTTATGCCCGGTTCGTCCGCTATGCGATCGCAGCGGGCGTTCTGAACGGCGCTTTGCGTCTTCGTTCAGCAGCGTGCCGGTCGGTCTGGAAAAGCGCCGATACGCGGCACGGGAATCCGTGTGGTGACGAGGGCGCGCGGCACTGAGCGGGAAGGCCGGAAGCGCGTAGCGCCAAGTCATGCACCTATGCTAAAGCCAATTGACCGTTTTGTGGCAATTCATTTGCGCCTTGCCCCAAATAGTGATGACACAAGCGCCATCAAATGTAGGGCGCGCGCATTTGCCGATAACCCAGACGCCGCGCGGCGCGCGCTCGCACCACCGCCAAACGCAGGCTGGGCGCGGCCTGCAGCGAATTGGCAGCCATGCATGACGAGTGCTAGTACCCCTTGCGCCAGCACGGATACCTGCCGCAAGGCGTCTGCGCACAAGGAGATGGAATCACGCAATTCGACGCGCTCGCGCCACCGCGCCGAAGGCTAGGAAAGCGCGACCCGCTGCATCATCTGCTGCCAGGTGCTGGCGACACGCGCACGCACGCACAGGTCCGCCCCAGCCCGTCCGGCCTCGATAAACTCGTAGCGCCGTGCGGCGTCCAGGTGCTCGAGCATCGGCAGGCGCACCATGCCTGCGGCATCGCCCAGCAGCACGGGCGCCAGGTATAGCAGCAGCTCATCCACGCAGCCCGCCGACACGAGGGCGCCGCTGAGTCCGGCTCCCGCTTCGACGTGGACCTCGTTGAACTGTTCCTGGGCCATCCAGCGCATCATCGCCGGCAGATCGACCCGGCCGGGTTCCGCGCCCGGCAGGCACACCACGCGGGCATTCCGGGCCGCAAGGCGTTCTGCCTTCGCGGCATCGTCGCGCGCGGTGAACAGGATGACTTCCGCCCCATCGAACAGGCGGGCGTCTTCCGGAATCTGGAAATGGCCGTCCACGACGGCCTTGCGAGGTTGGCGGGGCGTGTCGATGCCGCGCACGTTGAGCTGGGGATCATCCTTCAGGACCGTGCCCATGCCGGTCAGCACCACGCAGCTGCGCGCGCGCCAGCGATGCCCGTCGGCCCGGGCCTCGGGGCCGGTGATCCATTGCGACATGCCGTTATGCAAGGCGCTGCGGCCATCCAGCGAAGCCGCCATCTTCATCCACACCCAAGGCAGGCCGCGGCTCATGCGCGAAATGAAACCGGCGTTCACCGCCAGCGCCTCTTCGCGGCAGATGCCCGTGGTCACCTGGATGCCGGCGCCGCGCAAGCGCGCCAGCCCCTGGCCGTTGACCAGTGGATTCGGATCGCCCATGGCCACCACGACGCGCGCCGGCCGCGCCGCCAGCACCGCTTCCACGCAGGGCGGCGTCCGGCCGAAATGGCTGCACGGCTCCAGGGTCACATACATCGTGGCGCCGTCTACCGGCTGGCCGCGCGACTGGGCGTCGCGCAGCGCGCGGATTTCGGCGTGGGGGCCGCCCGGCGGCTGTGTCGCCCCTTCGCCCAGCACCCGTCCGTCGCGCACGATGACGCAGCCGACCCGGGGATTGGGCGCGGTCGTGTACATGACGGTCTGCGCCAGCGCCAAGGCGCGTCGCATCCAGAAAAGGTCGTCGTCAGTGTCGCTCGGAGTCTTCATGCTCGGGATTGTATGCCCGCCGGGAGCCTGCAAGGCGGACCATCCAGGCACGCGCCCGGCGCCAGCCGGGATGTCCGTTTCGGGCCGTCCCGCGTCTTGGATCGCGCTCGCACATTGGCGGTATTGGAGTAAAAATAGCTCCATCCCCTTTAAATCCAATGGCCAGGAGGCCGGCAATGAAACAGGCATTGATCGTCATCGACGTACAAGAATCCTTCCGGCAACGTCCGTTTTGGGATGAAACCGAATATCCGGCGTTCCTGGCGCAGATCCAGCCGCTGATCGATTCGGCCGCCGCGCGCGACATCCCCATTCTGCAGGTGTTCCACACCAGCACGTCCGCCGATCCCGCCAACCCTTTCTCGTTGGCATCGGGGCACGTGAAGACGCTCAAGGAACTGCGGATTGCGCCTGCCGCCGTGTTCCACAAGACCGTCCATTCGTCGCTTTACGCGAAGGACGAGAACGGCGCCTCGCTGCAGGACTGGCTGGTCAAGCACGGTATCGAAGGCATCATCGTGAGCGGCATCCGCACCGAGCAATGCTGCGAAACCACGTCCCGCCACGCCAGCGACGCCGGATTCAAGGTGCTCTTCCCCACCGACGCCACCCTCACCTTTGCCATGCAGAGCCCGTCCGGCAAGCACTACACGCCGGCCGAAATCCGGGATCACACCGAATTGGTCCTGCAGGGGCGCTTTGCCCGCATCGTCCGCGCCGCCGACGCGCTGGCGACATAGCCCACCGCAGGAGGCGCGCATGGTCCCGGTGTACTTCGTGCTGTCGCAGGGTATCGTCCTGCTGGACCTGGCGGGCCCGGCGGAAGCGTTCCGCGTCGCCAACAAGCTTTGCCCGGGCGCGTTCGAACAGCACTTCTGCGGCCCCTCCCGCGACGTCGAAAGCGGTATTCCCGGGCTGCATCTGGCGCATGTCCAGCCCCTGCCGGCCGCGTTGCCGTCCAACGCACTGGTCATCATCTCCGGCGTGGTGGGCAAGCACACCCGGCTGGAAGACCTCGACGCGCGCGCCATCGTGGACTGGCTGGCCGTCCGGCACCCCGCCGACGGCTTCACGCTGATGACCGTCTGCGCGGGCGCGCTGTTCGCCGCCGCCGCGGGCCTCACCCGGCAGCGCGAATGCACCACGCATCACTCCTGCCTGGAACAGTTGGCCAGCATCGACCCCACCGCCCGCGTTCAGGACAATCGCATCTTCGTCGAAGACGGCAACCTGGTCACCAGCGCGGGCATCACGGCGGGTATCGACCTGGCGCTGCACATGGTGTCTCGCCATTGCGGGCCGCGCGCCGCCAGCGAAGTGGCGCGCGACATGGTCGTCTATCAACGCCGGGCCGGCACGGACTCCACGCTGTCGCCGTGGCTGGACCACCGCAGCCATATGCATCCGGGCGTGCACCGGGTCCAGGACGCGGTCGTGCGCAATCCGGCCGCGCCCTGGTCGGCGCAATCACTGGCGGACCAGGCGCACACCAGCCCCCGGCATCTGACCCGGCTGTTCCGAGAACACGCGGGCTGCACGCCGATGGACTATCTTTATCAGATCAGGGTGGCGCTGGCACGCGACCTGCTGCGCGAAACCCGGCTGGATCTGGAACGCGTGGCAGAGAAATCGGGATTCGGGTCGGCGCAGCACATGCGCCGCGTCTGGCGCAAGTTCCAGCCGCTGACGCCCAGCCTGACGCGAGCCGGACCCATGCAATAAACGGCGTCCAGGCGCCGTTTATTGCATTCCGGCGTGCCAGCGGCGGGCTATTCCTTGCGCAGCTTGCCGGGCAGCAGCGGCCCTTGCATCTCGCGGATGGCCTCGACGAATTCGCCGATGTCCTCGAAGCTCTTGTAGACCGAGGCGAAGCGCACGTAGGCCACTTTATCGAGCTTGCGCAGTTCGTTCATGACGAGCTCGCCGATATGCTCCGTGGGCACTTCCCTTTGACCGCTGGCCAGCAATTGTTCTTCGATGCGGGCCACGGCCGCATCCACATCCTCGGTGCTGACCGGCCGCTTGCGCAGCGCCAGGCTCAGGCTGCCCCGCAGCTTGGCGGGGTCGTACTCGCTTCGGCTGCCGTTGCGTTTGACGACGGAAGGCATGGCCAGCTCTACCCGTTCGTAGGTGGTGAATCGCTTGTCACAGGACAGGCAGCGGCGGCGCCGCCGGATGGCGTCGCCTTCCTCGGACACCCGGCTATCGACGACCTGCGTTTCGGCATTGCCGCAAAATGGACACCGCATGTGTGATCCCTAAAGGCACTGAAGGCAATAATTGAGCATATTGTAACGACGCGCCTCAAGGGAAGCGCCATATGGACGAATTCGTCCCCAATAGCCTGACATCCCGGGGTGGACGCGCCTGGCCGCGCCCCTAGCCGGGCGCCCCTAGCCGGGCGCCCCTAGCCGGGCGCCCCCAAAACAAAGGGACGGCGCCTTGCGGGGCCGTCCCTTCGGTTGGGACCCTCGGGCTGAGACGTGCTCCGCCCAAGGGCCGCCTGCTTACTTCTTGCCGTAGACCGGCAGGCGCGAGGTCAGTTCGTTGACGCGGGCGCGCACGGCGGCGATATTGGCTTCGTCGCGCGGGTTGTCCAGCACGTCGGCGATCAGGTTGGCCGTCAGCTCGGCGTCCGCTTCCGTGAAGCCGCGCGTGGTCATGGCCGGCGTGCCCAGGCGGATGCCGCTGGTCACGAAGGGCTTTTCCGGATCGTTCGGGATGGCGTTCTTGTTGACCGTGATGTGGGCCTGGCCCAGCACCGCTTCCGCTTCCTTGCCCGTGATGCCCTTGGAACGCAGGTCCACCAGCATGACGTGGCTTTCGGTGCGGCCCGAGACGATGCGCAGACCGCGCTTGACCAGCGTGTCGGCCAGCACCTTGGCGTTCTTGACCACTTGCTGCGCGTAGTCCTTGAACTCGGGTTCCAGCGCTTCCTTGAAGGCCACGGCCTTGCCGGCGATGACGTGCATCAGCGGACCGCCCTGGATGCCGGGGAAGATCGCCGAATTGATGATCTTCTCGTGCTCGGCCTTCATCATGATGACGCCGCCGCGCGGGCCGCGCAGCGACTTGTGCGTGGTCGACGTGACGAAGTCGGCGTGCGGGACCGGATTGGGATAGGCGCCGCCGGCAACCAGGCCGGCGTAGTGGGCGATGTCGACCATGAACAGCGCGCCGTTTTCACGGGCGATGCGGGCCATGCGTTCGAAATCGATGTGCAGGGCGTAGGCCGAAGCACCCGCCACGATCAGCTTGGGCTTGTGTTCCTTGGCCAGCTGCTCGACTTGCGCGTAGTTCAGGACTTCGTTTTCGTCCAGGCCGTACGAGATGAAGTTGTACAGCTTGCCCGAAGCGTTGACCGACGCGCCGTGCGTCAGGTGGCCGCCTTCGGCCAGGCTCATGCCCAGCACGGTGTCGCCCGGCTTCAGCACGGCCATGTACACGCCCTGGTTCGCCTGCGAACCCGAGTTGGGCTGCACGTTGGCGGCTTCGGCGCCGAAGATCTGCTTCAGGCGGTCGATGGCAAGCTGTTCGACCACGTCAACGTACTCGCAACCGCCGTAGTAGCGCTTGCCCGGGTAGCCCTCGGCATACTTGTTCGTGAGCTGCGTGCCCTGCGCTTCCATGACGGCGGGGCTGGCGTAGTTCTCCGAAGCGATCAGCTCGATATGCTGCTCTTGGCGTACGTCTTCCTTCTGGATGGCGGCCCAAACGTCCGGGTCAGCCTTGGACAAGGTGAGGTTGCGGTCAAACATGACGGGGGTTTCCTGAGGCGGTAAAAGAGGAGAAAACTGCGTCGGGTGGGTAAACCCGGAGAATGCTGAGTAGTTTACCGCGTCAGGCGAACTCACTTGTCGCCAACATCGCCGGAACGGGGTCAAATTACGCTGGATGGGCGCGAAAACCACGCCTTCCCCGGGCGCTCGGAAACCCCCTTCATGGCGACTTGAGAAAGATTCATGCAAAGGGGTTTCAAGCAGAATCTACTTCAGAGTAGCCCGTTCGCCGACCGCAGGCCCATGAAAAAGGGCCGCATCAAGCGGCCCCTGGTGCAATCCAGCCGGCGTCAGGCCGATGTGGCGCCGATCTGCTTGGGCGCCAGCGCGGGATTGAGCGTATAGGTCCCCGTGAGCGAGGCTTGCGCCAGCACGTGCTTCTGGATCGCGCGCAGCGCATCTTCGCCGGTGAACGAGCCCTGCAGGTTCAGGCTGGGCACGTCCAGCGCGTACAGCGTGAAGATGTAGCGGTGCACCAGCGCATCGTTCCAGGGCGGGCACGGGCCGTCATAGCCGAAGTACTCGCCGCTCATGTCGTGGTCGTTCGCGAACCACGAAGAATACGAATTGATGCCCTGGCGCGCGTCCATCGGCGCCAGCGGGCCGCCCTTGCCGCGCGGCGTGATGCCGTTGGAGAACGCGCCTTCGTCGATCTCGCGCAGGTCGCCGGGCAGGTCCACCAGCACCCAGTGGAAGAAGTCCACCCGCGGCAGGTCGGCCGGGACTTCCCGCCCTTCCTGGTTGACGTCGTCGGGGCGCGAGGGCACGTCGGGGTCATGGCAGAGCAAGGCGAACGACTGCGTACCCGCCGGGACATCGTCCCAGGAAAACTGCGGGTTGAAGTTGTCTGCCAGCGCGACGTGCGATTGCGCATCGATCCGGCCGAATGCGTAGCGCTCCGGAATCGACTCGTGATCGGAAAAAGACAAACTCGAAAGTTCCATGTCGTGCTCCTTTAAATGCCGCAAAGGCGCCCTGCCCCTGTCTGTACCCTCAGCGTATCAAAACTTCGCAATCACGGGTTCAAGTTAACACGCGCAAACTTGCGCTTGCCCACCTGAACGACGTAAGTCCCGGCCGGCAATTGCAACGATTTGTCTTCCACGCGGTCGCCATTGACGCGCACTCCGCCCTGCTCCACGTTGCGCTGCGCTTCCGATCCGGACGCGACCAGACCGGCTTCGCGCAGCAGCTTAAGAATGCCCACCGGCGCACCGCCGATGTTCACTTCGGGCATGTCCTCGGGGATGGCGCCGTCCCGGAAACGGGCTTCGAAAGAGGCCAGCGCGTCATCGGCCGCCTTGGGGGAATGGAAGCGCGCGATGATTTCCTGCGCCAGCATCACCTTGGCGTCGCGCGGGTTGCGGCCGCCGTCGATCTCTTGCTTGAGCGCGGCAATGTCTTCCAGCGTACGGAAAGACAGCAGCTCGAAGTAACGCCACATCAGCGTGTCGGAAATCGACATGAGCTTGCCGAACATCGAGTCGGGCGACTCCGAAATCCCGATGTAGTTGCCCTTGGACTTGGACATCTTCTCTACGCCGTCCGTCCCCACCAGCAAAGGCATCGTCAGAATGCATTGGGGCTCTTGCCCATACTCTTTTTGCAGCTCGCGCCCGACCAGCAGATTGAACTTCTGATCGGTGCCCCCCAGCTCCAGATCGGACTTCAGCGCCACCGAGTCGTAACCCTGCATCAGCGGATACAGGAATTCGTGCACGGAGATGGGAATCCCGCCCTTGAAGCGCTTGGTGAAATCCTCGCGCTCCATCATGCGGGCCACGGTGTAGCGCGACGCAAGCTGGATGATGCCCCGCGCGCCCAGGGGGTCGCACCATTCGGAGTTGTAGCGGATCTCGGTGCGCGCCGGATCCAGCACCAGGCTCGCCTGCGCGTAATAGGTCTTGGCGTTGGCCTCGATCTGTTCACGCGTCAGGGGCGGGCGAGTGCTGTTGCGGCCGCTGGGGTCGCCGATGGTCGACGTGAAGTCGCCGATAAGGAAAATGACGTTATGGCCCAGGTCCTGCAACTGGCGCATCTTGTTCAGCACCACCGTGTGGCCCAGGTGGATGTCCGGGGCGGTGGGATCCAGCCCCAGCTTGATGCGCAAAGGCACGCCGGTCGCGCGGCTCTTGGCCAGCTTGCGAGCGAACTCGGATTCGACCAACAGCTCATCGCAGCCACGCTTGGCTATACGCAGATCAGCTTCAACTTCAGGTGTGACAGGGGCTTCGGAGGGTGACATGACAGGGGGACCAATGCGGCTTCAGCCGACAAAAAGGTGTAAAAAGTGACGAAAACTATCGAAAATTCTAGCCGAATCAGCTAGGATACCGCCCTAATCATACGCAACTGTCATATGTACGCAGTTGTGATTTGGCCTATCACCTGTTGTTCACAAGATGCGCCTCCGCGCCAGCCCTTGCCCCGGAAATGTGGCGCGCGAGGGCCGTTCGTGTCACGCACCCTGCGAGCTCAAGCCACCTGAGAGGGTATCTTCACGATGAATCGTGGCCTCCACGAACTGGCGAGTAGCATCAAGCGCAAAGTTGCTGCCCTGTTTGCGCCCGTTGAGCCCAAGCCCCATCGCTCGGGTCTTTTCCGCCGCACCATTCTCGTCACCGCAATTGGTCTGTTCGCAGGCGCCGCCGCTCTCGGCATGGTGCAGCAACCCGACCGCAGCGAACTCCCCGCCTCGCGCATCATCCAGAGCGTTCTGCCCCTGACCTCCGAGCAAGTCGAAGTCAGCAGCCCGAGCGCCGCGCCTTACATCAGCGAAACCCGCATCCGCGCCGGCGACACGCTGGCGGCGGTGTTGCAACGCCTGGAACTCGACGCGCCGAACCTGCAGACCTTCCTGACGCACGACGCCAGCGCCCGCAGCATCTACAAACTGTATCCCGGGCGCTCGGTGCAGGCGGCGACGGACGAACAGGGCAAGCTGATCTGGCTGCGCTACATCCACACCCCCGGCAACGAGGCCGACGGCCAGGTCGTCACCCGCATGTTGCATGTCGCCCCCGCGGGCGACAGCTACAAGGCCGAGGAAGTCACCGAAAGCACCGACCGCCAGACGCGCGTCGCCGTGGGCACCATCAAATCGTCGCTGTTCGGCGCCACCGACGGCGCGGGCATCCCGGATTCGGTCACCATGCAGATGGCCGACATCCTCAGCGCCAAGATCGACTTCCTGCGCGACCTGCGCCAGGGCGATCAATTCCGGGTCGTCTACGAAGTGCGCTCCCACGACGGCCGCTATGCCGGCGCCGGCCGCGTGCTGGCCCTGGAATTCATCAACGGCGGCAAGACCTACAGCGCCGTCTGGTTCAGCCCCGACGAAAAGAGCGGTTCCTATTACGACTTCGACGGCACCAGCCTGCGCGGCGCGTTCCTGCGCACCGCCCTGAAGTTCAGCCGCATCAGCTCGACGTTCGGCATGCGCATGCACCCGATCCACAAGACCTGGACGGGACACAAGGGCGTGGATTACGCGGCGCCCTCGGGCACGCCGATCCACTCCACCGCGGACGGCACGGTTGAATTTTCCGGCTGGCAGAACGGCTACGGCAACGTGGTCATCGTGAAGCACCACGGCAAATACTCGACGCTGTACGCCCACCAGAGCCGTATCGCGGAAGGCATCACCAAGGGCTCCAAGATCTCGCAAGGCCAGTTGCTGGGCTATGTCGGTTCCACCGGATGGGCCACCGGCCCTCACCTGCATTACGAATTCCGCGTGGATAACCAGCCGATCGATCCGCTGTCGGTGGACCTGCCCGTGGCTCGCGCCCTGGAGCCCGCGGAAGTCCGCGCGTTCAACCAGGCCGTTACGCCCTACAAGCAGCAGATCCAGCTACTGACCGAATTCCAGCAGACCCTGCCCGACGCGCTGACCAACGTGGCCAGCCGCTAACCCGGCCAGTCAACCCAACGTCCCCAAAGAGGCGGCCCGTGCAAATCTGCCCGGCCGCCTTTCTTCTTTCGAGGCGCCCGTGAATTTCTCCACGCCCGCAGGGCACGCGAACCCAGACTTGTACATTGGACTGATGTCGGGGACCAGCGTCGACGGCGTCGACGGTGTGCTGGCGAGCCTGACCGACGGGCAGGCCCCGCAGGTTCTCGCCAGCGCCAGCCTGCCGATGCCCGAGAACCTGCGCCGGGAATTGCTGGCCCTGAACGAAGCGGGCGGTGACGAGCTCGCGCGCGCGGCGCTGGCGGCCAACGCGCTGGCGCGCCTGTATGCCCAAGCTACCGCCGCCCTGCTCCAGGATGCCGGCATCGCGGCCAGTGCGGTGACCGCGATCGGCGCGCATGGCCAGACGGTCAGGCATCGTCCCGATAGCGGCTACACGGTGCAGCTCAACGCCCCCGCCTTGCTGGCCGAACTGACGGGCATCGATGTGGTGGCGGACTTCCGCAGCCGCGACGTGGCGGCCGGCGGCCAGGGCGCGCCCCTGGTGCCGCCCTTCCACGCGGCGGTCTTCGGCGCCCAGCACGGCCGCGCCGTGCTCAACCTGGGCGGCATCGCCAACGTGACCCTGCTTGCCCCCGGGCAAGCCATACGCGGTTTCGATACCGGCCCGGCCAACGTCTTCCTGGATGGGTGGTGCCAGCGCCACCTGGGACTCCCTTACGACGCGGACGGCCGCTGGGCGGCGACGGGCCAGGTGCTGGCGCCCCTGCTGGAACAATGGATCGCCAGCGAGCCGTGGTTCGGCCTGCCTCCCCCGAAGTCCACTGGCCGCGACCTGTTCAATATGCAGTGGCTGGACTCCCGGCTGGCCGCGTTCGACGGTCCCAAGCCTCTGCCCCAGGACGTGCAGGCGACCTTGCAGCGGCTGACCGCCAGAACCGTGGCTAACGCCATCGACGGCGCCGCGGCGAACACACGCGAGGTCTTCGTCTGCGGCGGCGGCGCCCACAACGCGGGGCTCATGCGCGAACTGGCCTATTGCCTGCAGCGCCCCGTCCGCCCGACCGACGATCTGGGGGTACCCGCCCAGCAGGTCGAGGCGTTGGCCTTCGCCTGGCTCGCGCAGGCTTTTGTACAGCGCAGGCAAGCCGGCCTGCCCGCCGTCACGGGCGCGCGCGGCGCCCGCATTCTCGGTGCGCTCTATCCGGCGTGACGCCCAGGCGCGCGACTTGCCCAGCCGGCAGCCGCCAATGCAAAAAGCCCTTCGGCGTGCCGAAGGGCTTTTTCTTTCCTGCCCGGCGCTTTACACCGAGAACGAGGAACCGCAGCCGCAGGTGGTGCTGGCGTTGGGATTGCGGATGACGAACTGCGCGCCTTCCAGGTCTTCCTTGTAGTCGATCTCTGCGCCGACCAGGTACTGGAAGCTCATGGGGTCGACCAGCAGTTGCACGCCGTCCTTGTCCAGCACGGTGTCGTCCTCGTTCACGACTTCGTCGAACGTGAAGCCGTACTGGAAGCCCGAACAGCCGCCGCCTTGAACAAAGACGCGCAGCTTCAGCTCCGGGTTGCCTTCTTCGGCCAACAGGTCTTTCACTTTGGCGGCAGCCGAGTCGGTAAATACCAGAGGGACAGGCGGGGCGGCCTGGAGGTCGACGGTTTCGGTCACTGCATTCATGGTTCACTCCTGGCCGATTCGGCCATATTTCAGTGAGCGGCGTCGCCGCTCGTATGGTGTCACTATAGCGCAGGGCTTGACCAGACTCAAAGTTCCAGTTTGACGCTGCGGGAAGCCCGGACGGTTTCACCCTCCAGGACGCTGATGGTCACGCTTTCGGGGACAAATCCCTCGGGCACGGCCAGGATGCCCTGGCTGCGCTGATACTGATCGAACTGCAGGGCCAGGGACGCCGCGGCGATGTTGTCGCCGGTGGCCGTGACCGGGCCGGATTCTGCCTTGACCTGCATCGGGGCCAGGTCCACCGTCACGGTTTCGCCTTTCAGGATGCCCGTGGCCTGGAACCGCAGCGCGCCCGCGAACGGCGTGCCGCCATTGCGGCCGCTGCGCATCAGCAGCACCTTGTAGCGCAGTCCGCCGCCCTCTCGGTCGATTTGCACGCCCCGGATGTCGACGGAGCCCTCGGGCCCCGGGGGCAGCAGTTGCTCATAGAAGGCCAATTGGTCCCGGACCCGCCCGACTTCGGCCTGCGCGGCGTGGAGCTGGGCCTCGAGTTCCTGGCGCGCCGAGCGCTCGATGACCAGTTCGCCATCGGCGGTATCGAGCTGGCCGCGCGTATACCGCAGTTGCGTGGCCTGCTGACGCATGGTGTCTTCCTGTTCCTCGGCCTGGCGGGCGCTGATCACGACGGCGTCTTGCGGGCGATAGAGCTTGCGCGCATGGAAGAATCCCGCCGCCCCACCCAGCAAGACGCCCAGCAACATCGCCGCGCACAAGCGCACCAGGCCGTTGCGGGCCAGGCGTGGCGGGGAATAGGAGGGATCTGCTGGCATGGAGGCGCGGGCCGGCGGCCCGGAGCCCCGGGCCGCCAAGGCCTTACGGCAGAATCGCGACCTGGTCGAGGCCCATGGATTCGGGGATGCCGAACATCAGGTTCATGTTTTGCACCGCCTGGCCGGCAGCGCCCTTGACCAGGTTGTCCTGCACGACCATGACGATAAGCTGGTCGCCATTGCCCGGGCGGCTGAGCGCGATGCGCAGCGTGTTCGATGCGCGCACCGAACGGGTTTCGGGCAGGCTGCCGGCGGGCATGACGTCCACGAAGGGCTCGTCAGCGTAGCGTTGCTCGAACAGCGCCTGGAAGTCGGTATCGCGCGCTTCCGGCAGGATGCGGGCGTAGATGGTGGAGAACATGCCGCGGATCATCGGCACCAGATGGGGCACGAAGGTGAGCCCGACCTTGCCGCCGGCGATTTTTTCCAGCTGGGCGACGATTTCCGGATGGTGGCGGTGGCCCGCCACGCCGTAGGCCTTGAAGTTGTCGGAGGCTTCCGAGAACAGCGAACCCACTTCCGCCTTGCGGCCGGCGCCCGACACACCCGACTTGCAGTCGGCGATCAGGGTTTGCGCATCGACCAGCGACTTGCCGCCTTCCAGCAAGGGGGCCAGGCCCAGCAGCACGGTGGTGGGGTAGCAGCCGGGATTGCCGATGACCCGCGCCTTGGAGATGGCCTCGCGGTTCAGCTCCACCAGCCCATATTGGGACTCGGCGAGGATGTCAGGGCAGGTGTGGGGAATCTTGTACCAGCGCTCGAAGGTGGGAATGTCCTGCAAGCGAAAGTCAGCGGCCAGATCGATGACGCGGGTGCCCGCGGCGATCAGTTCCTGGGCCTGCGCCATGGCCACGCCATGCGGCGTCGCAAAGAACACGACATCGCAATCCGTCAGCGAGGCCTTTTCCGGGGCGGAGAACGCGAGCTTCACACGGCCGCGCAGGTTCGGGTACATGTCGGCGACGGGCAGGCCGTCTTCTTTGCGCGACGTGATGGCGGTCAATTCCACGTTGGGGTGCTGCGACAGCAAGCGCAGCAGCTCGACGCCGGTATAGCCGGTGCCGCCGACGATGCCAACCTTGATGCGGGTGTTCGATGCTTGGGCCATGATGTGTGCTCTTCGGAGAACGAGGATCGATTGTATCGCTCGGGAAACAAGGTGTTGCGCCGGCGTGCTGGAAACAGCACTGCAATCCTTCTTTCCGACCGGATGGAGTGCGCGGAGTTCCGCGCGCGGGACGGCAGCGACCGCGCTTGCCGCCCAAAAACAAAAAGCCCGCCGAAGCGGGCTTTTTGCAGGACATTAACGCTTGCTGAACTGCTTGCGCCGACGTGCCTTGCGGAAGCCGACCTTCTTACGTTCGACTTCACGGGCATCGCGGGTCACAAAGCCAGCTTGCGACAGCGAGGGCTTCAGCGTGGCGTCGTAGTCGATCAGGGCACGCGTGATGCCGTGACGGATTGCGCCGGCTTGGCCGGTTTCGCCGCCGCCGTGCACGTTGACTTTGATGTCAAACGATTCCAGGTGGCCGGTCAGTTCCAGCGGCTGGCGCACGACCATACGGCCGGTTTCACGAGCGAAGAACTCGTCGACGGGCTTGCCGTTGACGACGATCTTACCCGTGCCCTTCTTGATGAAAACGCGAGCCACCGAAGTTTTGCGACGGCCGGTTCCGTAATTCCAGTTACCGATCATGGCGTTTCCTTAGAGATCCAGCGTCTTGGGCTGCTGGGCGGTGTGCGGGTGCTCGGCACCGGCATAGACCTTCAGCTTCTTGATCATGGCGTAGCCCAGAGGACCCTTGGGCAGCATGCCCTTGACGGCCTTCTGAATGGCGCGACCGGGAAAACGCTCTTGCATTTTCTCGAAGTTCGTTTCACGGATACCGCCCGGGTACGTCGTGTGGCGGAAGTACTTCTTGTCCTTCGCCTTGGCACCGGTAACAACGATATCGGACGCGTTGATGATGACGATGTAGTCACCGGTATCAACGTGAGGCGTGAATTCAGGTTTGTGCTTGCCACGCAGACGACGTGCGACTTCGCTGGCCACACGACCGAGGACTTTGCCCTTGGCGTCGATCACAAACCAGTCACGTTGGACTTCATGCGGCTTGGCCACAAAGGTCTTCATGATGGTTCCTAAGAATAAAAATTTGCTTCTGGCCAGACCATCTGACCAGTGTTCTTTCCCAAACTAGACCGAAAGCGCCCATGATTTTCTGAATAATCGCTTCATTTCTGAAGACCACTTCCAAAAAGCCTTGAGTTTTCAAGTCCCTATCGACTCCCGCCTAAGCGTTATTAACCCGCCCGTGCAATAGCCAAAATGAGGGAAAGCCTGAAATTCTAACACGGTTGCTCAAAAAATGGGCAAGCGGCAAGAATTCAGGCAGTGTGCGGCCGCCACTCGGGCGTGGCGGCCGCACGCGTTCAAGAAGGGACGCATGCCCCCGGGCGATCAGGCGCCCAGGTAGGCTTCCAGCACGCGCGGATGGCCCAGCAGCTCGCGGCCCGAACCGGTCAGCGCCATGGCGCCGTTCTCAAGCACATAGCCGCGCTGGGCGATCTTCAGCGCCTGGCGCACGTTCTGCTCGACCAGGAACAGCGTCAGGCCGTCGGCGTTGATGGCGCGCAGCGAGCGGAAGATCTCCTGGACCACGATCGGGGCCAGACCCATGGACGGCTCGTCCAGCAGCAACAGGCGGGGCTTTGCCATCAAGGCGCGGCCAATGGCAAGCATCTGCTGCTCGCCGCCGGACAGGTTGCCGGCGGTGCCTGTGATCCGTTCCTTCAGGCGCGGGAACAGGTTGAACACGTACTCCAGGTCCGAGCTGACGTTCTTCAGGCCACGGCGGTAAGCGCCCAGTTCCAGGTTCTCGAGCACCGTCATGGTGGTCAGGATGGCCCGGCCTTCCGGCACCTGCACGATGCCGCGCGCCACCAGCTTGTGCGGCGCCAGGTTGGTGATGTCTTCGCCTTCGAACAGGATGCGGCCGCGCGCCTTGGGCAGCAGGCCCGACAGGGCCAGCAGCGTGGTCGACTTGCCGGCGCCGTTGGCGCCCACCAGGGCGGTGATTTCGTTGGCGTTCAGATCCAGGTCGATGCCGCGCACGGCTTCGATATGGCCGTAGTTGACCTCGAGTCCGCGGACTTCCAGCATGACTGTCATTGTGCGGCCTCCGCTTGTTCGGTGTCTTCGTCGTCTTCGCGGCCCAGGTAGGCCTCGATGACCTGCTCATTGTTGCGGATCTCTTCGGGGCCGCCGCAGGCGATGATCTTGCCGAAGTTCAGCACCGCGATGCGCTCGCACAAGCCCATGACGAAGCGCATGTCGTGCTCGATCATCAGGATGGTGTAGCCGCGGTCGCGGATCGCCAGGATCTCGCGCATGAGTTCGGCGCGTTCGCCGGTGTTCATGCCGGCGACGGGCTCGTCCAGCAGCAGCAGCTTGGGCTCGGTGGCCAGCGCGCGCGCCAGCTCCAGGCGGCGCTGTTCGCCGTAGGACAGGTTGTCGGCCAGGTCATTGGCCTTGTGATCCAGGCGCATCCACGTCAGCAGTTCGTGGGCGCGCTCGCGGGCGCGCTGCTCGTGCTCGCGGTAACCCGGCAGGCCCAGCAGCAGGCTGGGGAAGCCGTAGTTCATGTGGCGGTAGGCGCCCACCACCACGTTTTCCAGCAGCGTCATCTCTTTGAAGAGACGGATGTTCTGGAACGTGCGGGCGATGCCCATGCGCGTGATGCTGTGCGGCTTCTTGCGCAGGACGCTTTCGCCCTGGAAGGTGATCGTGCCGCCGCTGGGCGGCAACAGGCCCGTGATCAGGTTGAACACCGTGGTCTTGCCGGCGCCGTTGGGGCCGATCAAGCCGAAGATGGAGCCTTCGGGCACGGACAGGCTGACGTCATGCAGCACATGCAGGCCGCCGAAGCTCTTGGAGACGGAGGAAAGCTCAAGCATGGCGCTTGCCTCCCTGGCCACCCTGGCCGTGACGCATCCAGCGCTTGAAGCGCGCCGGATCCCAGATGCCTTGCGGCAGGAACAACACAATCACCACCAGAATCACTCCGTTCGCGATCAGGCGCAGATCCGCGAATCCGCGCAGCAGTTCGGGCAGCACCGTAATGATGAAGCTGCCCAGCACGGGACCGGCCAGGCCGCCGATGCCGCCCAGGATGGCCATGGTCAGGATTTCGACGCCGCGGTCGAAACCGTATTCGTTGGGGCCGATGAAGAAGGTCAGGTGCGCGTTCAATGCGCCGGCCAGGCCGGCGATCATCGCGCCGGCGACAAACGCCAGCATCTTGTTGGCGCGCACGTCGATACCCATCAAGCCCGCCGCCGTCTCGTCGCCGCGGATGGCGTCGAACGAGCGGCCGATCTTGGACGCGCGCACGCGCCACAGCACGAACAGCACAATGACCACCGCCAGCACCACATGCCACCACTGCGTGAGCTGCGGAATGCCGTTCAGGCCCAGCGCGCCGCCGGTGATCGACTCGGTATTCAGGATGGTCACGCGGACCACTTCGCCGAAGCCCAGCGTGGCCATGGCAAGGTAGACCCCTGACAGCCGCAAGGTTGGCAAGCCGATCAGCGCGGCCACCAGCGCGGGCGCTGCCATGCCCCCGGCCAGCGCCACCGTGAACGGCGCGTCGTAGTTCATGGTGAGCAGCGCGGCGGCGTACGCCCCGATGCCCATGAAGGCGGCGTTGGCCATGGCGAGCATGCCGCAGGCCAGGGTCAGCCAGATGGAGAGGGCCAGCAATGCGTTGGTGCCCAGCGTCAGCACCAGGTTGCCATAGATGGCCCAGAAGTTTTCGAATCCGCTCATACTTTAAGCCTTGCGTTGAACCACTTTGCCGAACAGACCTTGCGGGCGCACCAGCAGGATCAGGAACAGCAGGCCGAAAGCCACCGCGTCGCGCATGGTGGAGCCGATGTAAGCCACGGACAGCACCTCGGCGAAGCCCAGGAAGAGACCGCCCAGCATGGCGCCGCGGATGTCCCCCATGCCGCCCAGGATGATGACCGCGATGCCCTTGTGCAGCATCGGCTGGCCCATCAGCGGGAACAGCGCGTTCGAGTACAGCCCGATCAGCACGCCGGCCACGCCACCCAGGGCGGCGGCGGCGAACGAGGTGGTGACGAAGAGCTTTTCGACGTTGATGCCCAGCAGCCAGGCGGCCTTGGGCGATTCCGCGATGGCGCGCAGCGCGCGGCCGAACTGCGTGCGGCGCATGACGTACATCAGCACGGCCATCAGCGCGAACGACAGGAAGATGATGCCCAGCTCGATGACGGTCAGGTGCAGGCCGGCGATCTCGATCACTTCCTCGGGCACGGTGCCGTGCGGGAAGCGCAGGTTGCTGGCGCCGAAGATGCCTTGGGCGCCGTTATTCAGGATGATGCCCACGCCTATCGTGGCGATCATGGGAATCAAGTGCGGCGCGTTGCGCTTGCGCAGCGGCTTGAGCACCAGGTAGTCGATGATGACCCCGGTAAAGCCGGCGACGAAGAACGCGACCATCAGCGCACCCCACAGGGGCAGGCCGAATTGCTGTACGACGAACAGTGCCGCGTAGGCGCCAACCATGAATACGGCGCCGTGCGCCAGGTTGATCACCCCGAGCACGCCGAAGATCAGCGTGAAGCCCAGCGCGAACAGTGCATACACACAGCCCAGCGACAAGGCATTGACGAATTGTTGTTCGAACATGATGGGACTTTCCAGATCTGATAGGGCCGCCACGCCGAGCCCGCAGCGTGGCTTCGCTTGCTCCCCGGGGAGCTTTTTTTACTTGGGACGGCCCTGCGATAAAAAGCGCCTTGCGGACAAGCTTGAGGCTGTCCGCAAGGCGCATCCCCCCGCGCGGGGATGCGTACCGCTTACTTCTCGATGACGTACTTGCCGTCCTTGGTCACGCTGACGATCGGTGCCTGATCGGCATCGTAGCCGGCGGGCTTGCCGGCGCGGTCGTTGGCTTGACGGAACTTGAACGGGCCGGTTGCGCCGGTCCAGGTCACGGCCGGCAGGGCGTCGCGCAGGGCAGCGCGATCCTTGGCCAGTTCACCGGTGATCTTGGTGTTCTTCAGCGCCTGGGCCACGATGTACATGGCGTCGTACGACTGCGCCGCGAACTGGTCGGGCGAACCGTTGAACTTGGCCTTGTAGGCGTCGATGAACTTGAGGTTCTCGGGCGCCTTGTTCTCGATCGACCACGGGCTGCCGATCCACAGATTGTTCGATGCGCCGCCGGGGGCCAGGTCGAAAATCTTGACCGAGTTCATGCCGTTGCCGCCGATGACGGGCACATTCAGACCCAGCTGGCGGGCCTGCACCATGATCGGCGCGCCTTCGGCCAGCAGTGCGGACAGCACGATGGCGTCGGGGTTGGTGCCCTTGATCTTGGTCAGCTGGGCCTTGAAGTCCACGTCGCCCTTGGCGAACGTTTCGGTGGTGGTGACCGGAATCTTCTGGTCTTCCAGGGCCTTCTTGAAGTTGTCGTAGCCGCTCTTGGTGAAGACGTCGTCGTTGCCGTAGAGCACCGCCACGTTCTTCAGGCCGGTCTTGGCCTTCACGGTGGCAATGGTGGCCGGCAGCACGTCGGCTTCGGTGACCGAGTTGCGGAACACGTAGTTGCCGATGGACGTGATGCCGTCGGCGGTGTTGGACGTGCCGAAAGCGACCGTCTTGGCGGCCTGGGCGACCGGGTCGGCAGCTTGGGCCGAGTTCGACAGCGTGGGGCCGAAGACCATCAGGACGTTGTCCTTGAAGATCAGTTTCTTGAAGACGTTGATCGCTTCTTCTTTCTTGCCTTGCTCGTCTTCGACCACCAGCACGAGCTTGTTGCCGTTGATGCCGCCCGCGGCATTGATTTCGTCGGCTGCCAACTGGAAGCCATTGCGAATCGACACGCCGTACTGGGCGGCGCCGCCGGACAGGGCTTCCGCCACGCCCAGCTTGATATCAGCCGCATGGGCGGCCGGGACGATACCGGCGGCGATCAGCGCGGCCAGCAGCTTCTTGGTCTTGGATTGCATGGTTGATACCACCTTAAAGTCTGTCTCGGAATATTGGTAATCCGGGCTGTTGTAATCCCGCCGGATTGACGTCGAAATGCCGCTTAAAGGCGACAAGTGTGCGCGTCAAGACCCGGGATATTACTCCTTTGTATCAGGCCGAAACTCGAATGCCATTCAACAAAAGCTTGAAAACCGCCCATTTTTTTGTAAAAAACGTGTGGTTACTAGCGAAAACCCTATTCTCGCCGAATGCCATTCGGCAGCCGGCGCCCCCTCATGTCCTGGCCGATAGCGCCACGCCCAGGTATTGGCCGTAAGCGCTTTCGGTCAGGCGGAACCAGGGCATCTCGCTGTCGCGAAAGCCCATGTAACTGTCGTGTATTGCCTTGAACCGAGCGTCTTTCGCGCTCAAGTCCTTGTAGACCTGCTGCGTGGTCTCGAAAGCCACATCCATGATGGATCGCGGGAATGTGCGCACTTGCGCGCCGTTCGCCGTCAACTGGGCCAGCGCACGCGGATTTTGGGCGTCGTAGCGCGCGGTCGTGGCGGCATGCGCGGCCATCGCCGCGGCTTCCACCACCGCCTGATAGTTCTTGGGCAGCTTGCTCCAGGCCTCGTCGTTGATATAGAGCGAAAGCTGTTCGCCGCCGGCCCACCAGCCGGGTGCGTAGTAATACTTAGCTACCTTATTCAGGCCGAGCTTGCCGTCGTCATAGGCGCCAGCTCCCGCCACGGCCTGCAGGCCGTCCTTCTCGAAGGCCTCGGCTAGCTTGGCCGGGTCCCCCTGCTGCGGGGCCACGCCCATGCGGGCCAACACGTCGCCGGCCAGGCCGCCCACGCGCATCTTCAGGTCTTTCAGATCGCCAGCCCGCTTGATTTCCTTGATGTACCAGCCACCCATCTGGGCGCCGGTATTGCCGAGCGGGAAATTGATGATCTTTTCGGGTTTGAAGAGCTCGCGGGTCAAGCGCAGGCCGTCGCCCTCGCTCATCCACGCGTTCATCTGGCGCGCGTTCAGGCCGAACGGCACCGCGGCATCGAAGCAGAAGGCGGGATTCTTGGCGTAGTAGAGGCGGGAAGAGACATGGCCGCACTCCACCTTCTTGGTGGACACGGCTTCCATCAGATCGGCGGCGGCGACGATCTCACCGTCCGGGTAGTGGCGGATGTTGAACTTGCCGCCCGTGGCTTCCGACACGAACTTGCAGAAACTTTCGGCCGCGCCGACGCGCAGGTCCAGGGCGCTGGGAAAACCAGACGAAAGGCGCCAGCTCAGCGACGGCATCTCCTGCGCGAACGCGGGCGCGCTGACGGCAGCTCCGGTTGCGACGGCGCCGAGACCGGCGTGCTTCAAGAATGAACGTCGTTGCATCTCTTTGCTCCTTACAGCAACACCCGGGACTTCGAGCAATACCCGCCGGATATTACACGCTGGCAGGGGCCGAAATCGCTAGAGGAATTCCCGAGCAGGTAAGGGATTGCAATGCACGAGCGTAGGCGCCGATGGCGCAAGCGGCGGCGCGCGGGCCGCCGCTTGGGACGGGATCAGGTCCCGGCGATCGCCATTTGCTCGATGAGGATCGAGCCGGTGGTCTTGGTGCCGCGCGAGACAGTGTCCGCGCCGATCGCGACGATCTGCTGGAACATGTCCGCCAGGTTGCCGGCAATGGTGATTTCCTGGACCGCATGCTGGATCTTGCCGTTTTCGACCCAGTAGCCGAATGCGCCGCGCGAGTAGTCGCCGGTGACGTAGTTGACGCCTTGGCCGATCAGCTCGGTGACGAGAAAGCCCGTGCCCAGCTTCTTCAGCATGGCTTCGAAGTCGTCGCCGCGCCGGGTCAGCGTGGAGCTGAACACCAGATTGTGCGAGCCGCCGGCGTTGCCGGTGGTGGTCATGCCCAGCTTGCGGGCGGTGTAGGAAGACAGGAAATACCCTTCCAGCACGCCGGCCGACACCACGTTGCGGCGGCGCGTGCGCACGCCCTCGTCGTCAAAGGGCGAACTGCCCATGGCGCCGGGGATGTGCGGATCTTCGGTCAGGTTGATGTGCTTGGGGAAAATGGGCTTGCCCAGCGAGTCCAGCAGGAAGCTGGCCTTGCGGTACAGCGCGCCGCCGTTGACGGCCTGCGTCAGGGCGCCGACCAGCCCCAGCGCCAGCGGCGCCTCGAACAGGACGGGGAACTTGCCGGTGCGGATACGGCGGGCCGACAGGCGCGACAGCGTGCGTTCGGCGGCGTAGCGTCCGATGGCCTCGGGCGACGCCAGCTTGGCCGGATCGCGCTCGGACGTGTACCAGTAATCGCGCTGCATGCCGTTGCCGCGGCCCGCGATGGGCGCCACGGACAGGCTGTGGCGCGAGTACGGATAGCCGCCCAGGAAGCCGCGCGTGTTGCCCATCACGAACTGGCCTTCGTAGGTGCCGACGGTGGCGCCATCGGTATTGGTGATGCGCGGATCGACGTCGCGGGCGGCGCGTTCGGCGCGCAGCGCCAGCTCGGCCGCTTCCTCGGTGGACACGCTCCAGGCGCGATGCAGGTCCAGATCGGGAAATTCGGTGGCCAGTTGATCGGCATCGGGCAGGCCGGCGGCCGGGTCGGCGGCGGTGTGGCGGGCGATGTGCCAGGCGGCTTCGACGGTCTGGCGCAGCGCCGCTTCGGAAAAGTCGGAGGTCGAGGCGGAGCCGCGGCTCTGGCCGGCGTAGACCGTCAGGTCCAGGGCGCGGTCGCGGGTCTGCTCAACGGTTTCGATGTCGTTCTTGCGTACCGAGACCGACAGCCCCAGGCTTTCCGAGACTTCCGCGGCGGCGTCGGAAGCGCCGATCTGGCGCGCGTAAGCAAGGGTTTGTTCGACGAGTTCGGAAAAACGCGCGTGATTCGCCGCCAGCGGCAAGGAAGAGGAGGATTTAACCATTGCAGTCCAATTTGCAGAGACGGTTATCATAGCCAAGTCTGTCATTGCGCAGTTTTCCATGAATTCCCATCCCGAAGAAGAATCCGTCGACGACGGTTACGACGAGAACGGCTACGACCGTCCCAGCAAGTCCCAGGTCAAGCGTGAAATGCACGCCCTGCTGGACCTGGGCAAGCAGCTGATCGACTTGTCCCCCGAACGCCTCAAGCAGCTGCCGCTGGCCGAGCGCCTCTATGAGGCCATCCGCACGGCGCAGCGCACCACCGGCCGCGAGGGCCTGCGCCGCCAGGTCCACTTCGTGGGCAAGCTGATGCGCGACGCGCCCGCCGATGAAATCCGCGCCCAGCTCGATGTCTGGGAGAACGGTTCGCGCGAGGAAACCGCCGCCATGCACCGGCTCGAGACGCTGCGTGATCGTCTGCTGGACGACGATGACGCGCTGACCAAGCTGCTGGCCAACAACCCGCAGGCGGATGTGCAGCAATTGCGGACGCTGATCCGCGCCGCCCGCAAGGAAAGGCTCGGCAACGCCTCGCTGCTGCAAGGCCAGGAACCGCAAAAAAAGCACTACCGGGCGCTATTCCAGGCGCTGAAAACCCTTACCCTCTGATCCCGCCGTCATGAACGCTCCGACCGACCTGCTCGATTGCATCGAGATCGAAACCGCTCCCAACCCCACGCATGCCGTGATCTGGCTGCACGGCCTGGGCGCCGACGGCAACGACTTCGCGCCGATCGTGCCGGAACTGGACCTGCCGGCCGGCAAGGGCGTGCGGTTCGTGTTCCCGAACGCACCGGTGCAACGCGTGACGATCAACAACGGCATGGCGATGCGCTCCTGGTACGACATCCTGGTGATGGACCTGGTGCGCGTCGAAGACGCCAAGGGCATCCGCGCATCCGAAGCCGCAGTCCATAAGCTGATCGCGCGCGAGAACGCCCGCGGCATCCCCACGTCGAACATCGTGCTGGCAGGTTTCTCGCAAGGCAGCGCCATGACCCTGCACACGGGCCTGCGGCTGCCGGAAAAACTGGCGGGCATGATGGCGCTGTCGGGCTATCTGCCTCTGGTGGATACCGCCGAAGCCGAACGCAACGAGGCCAACAAGGCCACCCCCATCTTCATGGCCCACGGCCAATACGATCCGGTGGTGTCGCTGGCGCGCGCGGAAGCCTCGCTGGCGGAACTGAAGCGCCTGGGTTACGACGTGCGCTGGCGCACGTATCCGATGCCGCATTCGGTTTGCGCCGAGGAAGTGGCGGACATCTCGGCATTCCTGAACGAAGTCCTGGTCTAGGACGGGTTGCGGCCTAGGGACGATGACGGGCTGCGCGCAACGCGCGGTCCGTGTTCCTGGCCGATGGGCGCGGCATGGCGCGGCGCCTAAGATGGGTGGGACTCCCCATCGGCAGAAAAAACCATTTTGTATACCAACTGGTATTCCAGCCTTGAATTGTCAGGGCTCACATTGGCCGCGTCCATAGAGAAAAACGCCAACTTCAAAATGCTTGTCGCCCATTTGTATTGAATATAGTATTCGATCCAAGCCTTACCGGCCCGGGCAACCATCGTTCGGGCTTCCCTGTTGTTGTAGTCGATCAATCCCATTGGCCGTGTCGCGCCAGATTTCGGCGTGGCATCAAGACGCAGGAGAAAGTCCCGTGAAGACCTTGCCATTGCCCCGTCTGGCAGGCGCGGCGCTGCTCGCGCTGATTGCCCCCCTGGCCGCCCAGGCCGAAGCCCTGAATCCCCCCGTGAAGGTCCGCTACGAAGAGGTGGTGCGATCCATCCTCTACGTGCCCAAGTATGTCGCGCTGTCGCAGGGCTACTTCAAGGACGCCGGGCTGGACGTGTCCATGAAGACCTCGCAGGGAACCGACAAGGGCATGACCGCCCTGCTGTCGGGCAGCGCCGACATCGTGCTGATCGGCCCCGAGGCGTCAATCTATGTGCAGAACAGCGAATCGCCGGTCAAGCCGAAGATCTTCGCCGGCTTGACGGCCACCGACGGATTTTTCCTGCTGGCGCGCAAGCCGGTCGAGAAATTCGACTGGTCCATGCTCAAGGGCAAGGAGGTCATCGGCTTTCGCCCGGGGTCCAATCCCATCGTTTTCCTGGAGACCGCGCTGCGCAAGCACGGACTGGATCCCCAGAAGGACGTGAAGCTGCTGAACAACATCGGCATCCCGGCCCGCGCGGGCGCATGGATGGCCGGCCAGGGCGAGTACGGCATCTTCCTGGAACCCGAGGCCGGCGAACTGGTGCGCAACGGCAAGGGCCATATCGTGGCCTCGGTGGGCCATGAGGTCGGCCAGGTGGATTACACGGTCTTCACCGCCACCGACAAGTACATCCGCGACAACCCCAAGGTCATCCAGGCCTGGACCGACGTAGTGGCGCGCGCCGAAAAATACGTGAAGGACACGCCCGCGGCCACGCTGGCGCCGCAGATCATGACCTTCTTCCCCGGCATGGACCAGGGCGCGGTGACGGAGGCCATCGACCGCTATAAGCAGTACCAGATCTGGAAGACGTCCCCGCTGGTCACGGCGCAAGCCATGAACCAGTTGCAGGACATGCTCATCGCCAGCGCGGTCATGAAGGACAGCGCCCGCGTGAAGTACGAGGACGTGGTGGTGACCGATTTCGCCAAGAAGGCCCAATGATGGGAGCCGCCGTCCACAACCTGAAGCCGGCAGCGGCCACGGCCAAGATCGAGCTGCGCGACGTCTGCCTGTCTTACTTCACGCCCGAGGGCGAGACCGAAGCGCTGTCGAACGTGTCGTTCACGCTGGCGCCGGGCGAATTCGTCAGCCTGATCGGGCAAAGCGGCTGTGGCAAGAGCACGCTGCTGTCGCTGATCGCCGGCCTGATCCCGCCCACGTCGGGCGCGGTGATGGTCGACGGCCACGCCGTGACCCGCCCCAATGCGCGCATTGGCTATATGCTGCAGCAGGACTACCTGTTCGAATGGCGCACCATCCTGGACAACGTGATGCTGGGCGCCGAGATCCAGGGGCGGCGCGATGCGCGCAGCGAGGCGCGCGCCGTGCATCTGCTGGAAAAGTGCGGACTGGGCGCCTTCCTGTCGCATACGCCGCGCCAATTGTCGGGCGGCATGCGCCAGCGCGCGGCGCTGGCCCGCACGCTGGTGACCGAGCCCGACGTGATCCTGCTGGACGAGCCCTTCTCGGCGCTGGATTCGCAGACCCGGCTGGCGATCTCCGACGAGGTCGTGGACATCCTGCGCCGCGAGGGCAAGACGGTGGTGCTGGTCACGCACGATATCGGCGAGGCCATCGCCATGACGGACCGCGTCATCGTGCTGTCGCGCCGGCCCGGCCGCCTGAAAAGCCAGTACCGCATCCACTATGGCGACGGCGCCCGGCCGACGCCCTTCCAGGCGCGCTCGCGTCCGGAATTCAATACCTACTTCAAACAGCTCTGGGACGAGCTGGACGTCCATGTGGAGGGTTGAGCCATGAACGCCCCGATTGCCAACACCGTCCCGCTGCGCGCCGTGCCCGGCCCCAGCGGAAAATACCTGGACTACCTGCGGCGCGACCGCGCGCGCCGCCGCAACATCCGCGTAGCGCAGGCGCTGCTGCTGGCGGTCTTCCTGTGCGCCTGGGAAATCCTGCCGCGCATGCACATCCTGAACCCGCTGCTGACCAGCTATCCCAGCGCGCTGTGGCCCACGTTCATCGAACTCTGGAACCACGGCAGCCTGGGCAAGCACGTCATGACCACCCTGTCGGCCACGCTGGTGGGCTTCACGCTGAGCATGGCGATCGGCATCGTGGTGGCCGCCGCGCTGTGGTGGTCCGACTTCCTCTACAAGGTGCTGGATCCGTTCCTGGTGGTGGCCAACGCCATGCCCAAGATCGCCTTCGTGCCCATCTTCTATCTGTGGCTGGGCTCGGACTACGCGGTGTACGGCATGGCGGTGGCCATCGCCGTGTTCGTGACCATCATGGTGGTGTATGCGGGCTTCCGGGGCATCGACCTGAACAAGGTGAAGCTGGCCCACACCTTCGGCGCCAGCCGCTGGCAGGTGCTGGTCAAGGTAGTGCTGCCGGGCAGCGTACCCACGCTGATCGCGGCCGTGAAGATGAACATCGGGCTGGCGCTGGTGGGGGTCATCGTGGGCGAGTTCCAGTCGGCGGACTCCGGGCTGGGCTTTCTGATCATGAATGGCAGCCAGGTGTTCAAGCTGAACATCGTCATGACCGCCATCGCAATGCTGGCGCTGATTTCCAGCGTCATGTACCTGATCGTCTATCGCATCGAAGCCGCCGTGGCGCGGCGCTACGGATAAGGGGGCAGCATGGAATTCCCGCAATGGGTAAAGGATCGCGTCGTGGCGCGCCAGGGCTGCCTGCATCCCTATGACGAACTGCCCGCCGCCCGCACGGCGGTGATCGTGGTGGACATGCAGCAGTACTTCACGCTGCCGGGCTATCAGGGCGAATGCGCGCCGGCGCGCGAGATCATCGCCCCCATCAACCGCCTGTGCGATGCGGTGCGCGATGCCGGCGGCGTCATCGTCTGGGTGCAGACGGCGTCCGACAACGCCGATGTGTTCTGGTCGCATCACCACGGGGTGATGCTGACGCCGGAGCGCAGCGCGCGGCGCCTGGAAACGCTGCGCCGCGATTCACCGGGCTTTGCGCTGCATCAGGACCTGCACGCGCGCGACACGGACCTGCGCGTGGTCAAGCGCTTCTACAGCGCGATGGCGCCCGGTTCGTCCGAACTGGAGCCGCTGCTGCGCGGCCTGGGCGTGGACACGCTGTTGATCGCCGGCACGGTCACCAACGTGTGCTGCGAATCCACCGCGCGCGACGCGATGATGCGGGACTTCCGGACCATCATGGTGGACGATGCGCTGGCGGCGGTGACGCCCGCCGAGCACGAACACGCCCTGCACGGCTGGATGCTGTTCTTCGGCGATGTGCTGTCGGTGGATGAAGCGGCCGCGCGGCTGACACCCGCGCAGCCGGCCCGCAAGACCGCCTGACAGCGGCCGGCCTGGCCCCCCGTGGGGCTCAGGCCAGATTCAGCCAGACCCGGCGCATCGTCGGGTCTTCGGGGTCCGCGTCGTTGGTGAAGCCCAGGCTGGTCATCAGCGCCAGCATGGGGCGGTTGGTCGACAGCACCAGGCCATCGATGTATTCCAGCCCCTGCTCGCGCGCGGCGTCGATCAGCGCCGTCATGAGCTGACGGCCCAGGCCGCGCCGCTGCCAGTCGTCGCCAATCACCAGCGCGTATTCCGCCCCCCGGCCGTCGGGGTTGCGCAGGTAGTGCGCAAAACCCACCAGCACTTCGCGCGGATGCCCGCGATTGGCCGGGTTGGGTACCTGCGTGGCCGCCACGAGGGCCAGTTCCCGGTGGTAGTCCACCTGGGTGTAGCGCGACACCATGCGCGGCGTGAGCTCGCGCATCATCGACACGAAGCGCATATAGCGCGACCGTTCCGACAGGCCGCGGATGAATTCCTGCAGGGCCTCGCCGTCTTCGGGGCGGATGGGCCGCAGCACCCACGGGATGCCGTCATCGAAGCGCCGCACCTGCACCAGCCGCGCCGGATAAGGGTGGATCGCCATGTGCGGATAGCCCGCCGTCTGCGGGGATTCGCAGCCCGGCGTCTCGGTCAGCGTCATGCGCAGGCCGCCGGCGCGCAGATGGGTTTCGCCCGCGTAGAGCGGATCGATGTCCAGGGATTCGATGTCGGGCAGTTCCGAGACCAGCTCGGACACCAGCACCAGCGCCTGCTGCAGCGCTTCGGCGGCCATGTGGCCGATGCGCGGCGCCAGCACGCGCCGCCACAGCCGGCTGCGTTCGATGAGCTGGCGCGCCAGATAGCCATTGAGCGGCGGCAGGTCCATGCCGCGGTCCGCCAGCGACAGCACCGCGTCCGGCCCGCCCGCGCCGAAGCGGATGACCGGACCGAACTGCGGATCGCGCCGCACGCGGATCGCCATGGGGCGGGATTCGGTCCCGGCGGGCGCCACGGCCGGCGGCAGGTCGCTCAGCGGCACATAGAACAAGGCCAGCAAGGTGCGGATTTCGGAGGTGTTCAGTTCGCGCCGGCAGTCGGCGCGCACGCGCGCAAGGATCTCGCGCGCGGCCGCCAGGTCCGGCACATGGCCGGCGGGGTCGGGCGGCTGGGTCTGCAGCAGCAATTGCTGGTTGTAGTGGTGCGACGCCAGCACGCCGAAGGCGTCCGCGGCCGACTCGGGCGTGCGAAACGCCGACGTGCCCGCATCGTCCAGCATGCGCCGCAGCGGGCGCATGCCGGCATCGCCCATGAAGCAGGTCACCACCGGCTTCTTGGCGCTGGGCGCGATCTGCGCCAGTTCGCGCGCGACGGCCGGCATGTCGGCGAGCGCGTCGGGTGCCAGCAGCACCAGCACCCCGTCCACGCCGGCGTCGTCCAGCACGGACTCCAGGATGGCGCGGATGCGGTCGGGCGTCATCGGCATGTAGGTGATGACCGGATTGGCGGTGGCCGCGTCCGGTTCCAGCATCGCCGCCAGCGCGCGCTGCGTGGCGGGCGCCAGTTCGGCGCGCAGCACGGCGGCGTCGGGGCCGATCAGGTCCATGGCCAGTTGCGGAGGCCCGCTGCCGTTGGAGATCAGCGCCACGCGGCGGCCCTTTGGGCGCCGCGTGTAGCCCAGCACCTTCACTGCCGAGAAGAGCTGCACGAAGTAGCGCACGCGGACGGCGCCGGCACGGCGCAGGGCGGCGTCGAAGATGGCGTCGGCGCTGTCGGCATCGGAACGGCCGGCCTTCAGCACGATGACGGGCTTGATGCTGGCCGCGGCGCGCAACGTGCTCATGAATTCGCGCGCGGGACCCACGTCTTCGAGGTACAGCACGATGCTGTCCGTGCGCGGATCGCTGGCCAGGTAGTCCAGCAGCTTCGCCAGGCCCACCACCGCCTCGTCGCCCAGCGACACCGCGGTGGAAAAGCCGATATGCACGTCTTCGGCCCAGTCCATGACCGCGGCCATGATGGAGCGGGACTGCGCCACCAGCGCCACGCGGCCCGCGCGCGCCAGCACCGGGTGCTGGCTGAAGTTCAGGCCGGCATGGGGCCGCTGCGCGCCGAACGAGCGCGGGCCCAGCAACTCGCAACGGTTTTCCTCGGCCCAGGCGCGGCACAGCGCCAGCGTGCCGCGCGGATACGGATCGGGCAATTCGTGGGGCAGGAGGATCACCGAGCGGGGCGACAGCGGCGACAGCCGGCGCAGCGTTTCCGGCAGGACAGCGGGCGACACGCAAACCAGGGCCAGATCAGGCCGTTCGCCCGCCGCCAGGCCCTGCAGGCTGCCGGGCAGCTCGGGCGCGGCGCCGGGCTCGGGGGTGACGATCGTGGTTTTCGCCTTCAGCGCGGGCGACAGGGACCCCGCCGCCGGCAGGGGCCGGTCGGCCACGATCACCAGCGAACCGGGTTCGAACATGGGCGCAAGAGCGTGTCGAAGCATAGGAAGGGTGGGCCGGAGCCTGTTTGCACTGATCTAAAATACCGTTCATCGTAACAAGACAACCCTGCCGTCCGCTTGACGCGGACACTGCCCGACGCCGTTTTGTGGCGCCGCAGCCGCTATCATTGCCACCTATGACTTCCAACGCCACCTCCCCCATTCGTACCCGCTTCGCGCCTTCGCCCACGGGCTTCCTGCATTTGGGCGGCGCGCGCACCGCGCTGTTCTCCTGGGCCTTCGCGCGCCACCATCAAGGCACCTTCGTGCTGCGCATCGAAGACACGGACGTCGAGCGCTCCACGCCGGAAGCCGTGCAGGCCATCCTGGACAGCATGGAATGGCTGGGCATGCAGCCCGACGAAGGCCCCTTCTACCAGATGCAGCGCATGGACCGCTACCGCGAGGTGGTGGCGCAGATGCTGGCCGCCGGCACCGCGTACCACTGCTACAGCTCGCCCGAGGAAGTCGAAGCCATGCGCGAGGCCGCCCGCGCGCGCGGCGACAAGCCGCGCTACGACGGCACCTGGCGCCCGGAATCCGGCAAGACGCTGCCCGCCATTCCCGAAGGCCGCAAACCCGTCGTGCGCTTCAAGAATCCCCAAGAAGGCGCCACGGCCTGGAACGACATGGTCAAGGGCACGATCAGCTTCGACAACACCGAACTCGACGACCTGATCATCGCGCGCCCCGACGGCACGCCCACCTACAACTTCTGCGTCGTGGTCGACGACTGGGACATGGGCATCACCCACGTCCTGCGCGGCGATGACCACGTCAACAACACGCCGCGCCAGATCAACATCCTGCGCGCGCTGGGCGCCACCCTGCCCGAATACGGCCACGTGCCGATGATCCTGGGCCCGGACGGCGAAAAGCTGTCCAAGCGCCACGGCGCGGTCAACGTCATGGAATACGACAACGAGGGCTACCTGCCCGAGGCCATGATCAACTACCTGGCGCGCCTGGGCTGGAGCCACGGCGACGACGAGCTCTTCACCCGCGAGCAACTCGTGTCCTGGTTCGACACCAAGCACCTGTCCAAGTCCGCCTCGCAGTGGGACCCCAAGAAGCTGAACTGGGTCAATGCCCACTACATCAAGCAGATGGACAACGCCGAGCTGGCCGAGCGCGTGGCGCCCCGCGTGGCGAACCGCGGCGGCCACCCCGAGAAAATCGACCTCCCGGGCGTCATGGGCCTGCTCAAGGACCGCGCCGAAACGCTGGAGCAATTGGCCGACGGCGCCATGCTCTTCTGCGCCGAGTTCAAGTCCGCGCCGGCCGAACTGACCGAGCAGCACCTGACCGCGCCCGCCCGCGAAGCGCTGGCGGACTTCGCGCAGCGTGCCCGGGACACCGACTGGACCCGCGAGGCCTTGTCGGCCCTGATCAAGACGGTGCTGGCCGATCGCGGCCTGAAGATGCCGCAACTGGCCATCCCGCTGCGCGTGGCGGTCACCGGCCAGACCCAGACCCCTGCCGTGGACGCGGTGCTGGCCCTGCTGGGCAAGGAAACCGTGCTCAAGCGCCTGGCCGCCATCTAAGGGGCGCGATCCAAGCCTTCCCGAACGAGGGCCTTGCTCACGACGTGTGAGCAAGGCCCTCGGTGCTTTCAGACGTGCCGTCCCGCATCAACCCTGCTGGATCGCCGCCCGCGCTTTCAGCGCCCGCGCGAAGAAGGCGCCCAGCAGCGGCAGCAGCACGGCCGATCCGCCAAACAGCGCCGCCGCGCCGATCTCATCCACCACCGCGCCCGCCAAGGCCACGCCCGCCGCCTGCCCCATGAACAGGCAGGACGCGAACCACGCCACCGCCGTGCCGCGCGCCGACGGCACCATCTGCGTCGCATTCGTCTGCAGGGTCGCGTGCAGCAGGTAATAGCCGAAACCGGCCAGCACGCTGGCCAGCAGGCTCCACATCCAGACCGGCCCCAGCAGGTACGACAGGAACGCCACGCCCAGCACCAGCCCGCCCGCGATGGCCAGGCCGCGCTCGCCCAGGCGCTTGAGGATGCGTCCGGCCACCACCGTGTAGGCCAGCCCGCCCACCGCATAGACCGCCACCAGCGCGCCGGCGGCAGTCAGCGAGATATCGAAGCGCTCATGCAGATACGAAGGCGCGAAGGCCAGCGCGCCGAACACCAGCAGGCCTTCGACGAAGACGGTCGCCAGCACCACGCGCGCCCAGGGCGTTCCCAGCACCAGCCTGGCTTGCGCCACGAAGCCCTGCCGGACGGCGTTGGGGTCGACCTGGGCAAAGCCCGCCGCCCGCTGGCGCCGCACTTCAAGGTGCAGCAGCGCGCCCACGATCAGGTAGCCGGCCACCAGCGCGGCAAAGGCCCAGCGCCAGCCCACCGTGTCCGCGAACAGCCCGCCGGCCAGTTGGCCCGCCGACATGCCCAGGATGGTGCCGGTCAGAAAGCGCGCCAGCGTGGCCTGCCGGCGTTCGTAAGGGACGTTGTCGCCGATCCAGGCCATGGATAGCGGCACGATGCCGGCTCCGGCGGCGCCCGACAGGATGCGGAAGAACACCAGCACATCCAGCGACTGGGCCATCACCGCGCCCGCGCTGCCCAGCGCGCACGCCACCGTGGCCACGCTGACGACGCGGAACTTGCCGTAGCGGTCGCCCATCGGACCGAAGAACATCTGCAGCACCCCGTAGGCCACGGCGAACGCCGTCACCACCCGCGCGGCCTGGCCGGTGGTGGTGCCGAATTCCGCCGCGAGCTGCGGCAACATGGGATCACAGATACGGAAAGCGCTGGCGCTGACGAAGGCGGCCAGGGCAAGCAGCGCGATCGCGCGTGCTTCAGAGGACATGGCGGGCATGGGAAACCGGCGGCGGGTCGAAAGTCGAAGCCCGCACCTTACCGCAGCCCGGCGCCCTTGGTGTAGCCGCCGGGCGAAATGTCCGCCCGGCGCAACGCTCAGTAAGCCAGGCGGTAACCCGTGGGCATGCGGCGCGCGGTCAGAACGAAGCCGCCGTTCTTCAGTTCGCGCAGCGTCAGCTTGGACCGCTCGACCTTTTCAACGCGATAGCGGTTCAGGTAGATCGGGTCGTTGGCATCCACCGGTTCACCGGCGGATTTGGTGGTACGCATCGTGTAGACGCCGTCCGCCACGCTCCAGCAGCCGGTCTCGCGCAGCGCGGGACGCGTCTTGCGGCCGATCTTGAGCAGGGTTTCGTAGGCCATCGTGCCGTCGGCCGACAAGACGATCAGCGATTGCAGATCGCCGCTGACGTCGCGCGGCCGCGAGTTCGACAACCAGGTGCCGATCATGGGATCGCCGGCTTTGGCGGGCTCGCATGCCACCGGCTTGGGCGGTTCCGCGGGCTGGGCCTCGGTAATGGTGGCGGGCTTCCTGGCGGCGCAGCCGGCCAGGATCAGAATGGCGCAGGCAATGCCGGCCGAACGCAAATACACACTGCTCATGACTTCCTCAACACGTCTGTCGACGCGCCGCGCCGATCGCACCGGCACGCCCTTCGCGCAACAGACATCAGGCACTCTAATGAGCCGCCTGGGAAGAATCAACGACGATCCGCGCCGTGTGCAATTGCGCAACAGTCCACCGCCGCCGCCGCGTGGAATACGGGCGGAAACCGCAAAAATGCGTTGGTTTCAAGCGACAGTGCGCCGCCCCATGACCGCCTTGGCGCGCAGCATTTCCTCCATGCGCGCCGCGGCCGGCGACAAGCTGCGCCCGGCCAGGCGGGTAAGGCCCAGCTCGCGCTCGATACGCGGCCGGGACAAGGGCACGAACGCCAGTCCGGGCGAGTCCGGCGGCACGCCCAGGCGCGCCAGCACCGTGACGCCCACGCCCCGCTCCAGCATGGCCAGCAGCGACATCATGTTGGAGACGAACACCTGACGGTCCAGCATGAAGGCGGCTTGCGGATACCCCGCGAGCTGGCGATGCGCCATGGTGCCGACCAGGGGCAGGTCCGCGATCTCGCGCCAGGTCACCGACTTGCGGCCGGCCAGCGGATGGCCGCGATGGCAGACCAGTCCGAAGGCATCGCGCAGCAGGGGTTCGAATGACAGGCGGCGGTCCCGCGACACCGGGCTGCACACGCCCAGCTCCACCTCGCCCGACAGCACCATGCGCTCGACGCCCTCGGAGTTGTCGTCGAACAGGCGCAGCGACACCGCGGGGTAGCGATCGCGGTACGTCGCCACCAGCTCAGGCAGCCAGTGCGTGGCCACCGTTGCGACCGACGCCATCGTCAGGGTGCCGGCGCCGTTGCTGGCCAGGCCCGACAGCGCGCCGGCCACGCGATCGTGGTGTTCGACCAGTTCGCGCGCCAAGGGCAGGCAGTCCTGGCCAAAGCGCGTCAGCGTGTTGCGGTTGCCGCGTTCGAACAGGGGCTGCCCCAGGCGCTGCTCCATTTCTCGGATGGACAGGGACAGCGCGGGCTGCGAGCGGAAGGCCCGGGCGGCGGCCGCGCGGAAGCTGCGCAGTTCCGCCACCAGCAGGAAGTGCCGGTAGTGCGCGATGGACAGGTCGGGGAGCGGGCGCATGGATCTGACTGATTAGAGATACTTATCGAATCATATGAAAAATAAAGTTTTCTGATCATAGGACCGCTTTTAAGATGGCCGCAACATGATCACAGCCATTTCGCCCCCCCACCCCGGTCCCGCCACGGATCCGCTGGATTTCAGCCTGGCCGACCGGCTGCCCGCCCGCGCTGCCGGCCATGGCCGCCTGCTGATCGGCGCGGCGCCGCAAGACCGCGGGCCCGGCCTGCTGTTCGTGCCGGGCGCCTATCACGGCGCCTGGTGCTACGCGCACTATCTGGATTACTTCGCGCGCGCCGGCCTGGCCTGCGCGGCGCTGGACATGCGCGGCCATGGCGCGCTGCCGCAGGACGCTTCGTTTTCCTCCGTAACGATCGCGGACCTGGGCGAGGACGTGGCAAGCGCGATCGATGCGCTGGAGGGCCCCACCGTCGTCGTGGGACACAGCATGGGCGCTCTGCCCGCACTGCTGGCAGCCTGCCATCGGCCGGTGGCGGGCGTGGTGCTGATGGCGCCCTCGCCGCCCGGCGACCTGCCCGGCGCGCTGGCGCTGCCCCCCGTCCCCGGCGGCACGCCGCGCCTCCCACCGTCCGCCACGGAGATCCGCGCGCGCTTTCTGGCGACCACGCCCGACCGCGACGTCCGCGCGGTGGCGCGGCGCCTGTGCGCCGAAAGCCCGCAAGTGCTGAACGACCGTTACCTGCTGCGGGTGGCGGTCGCCGCTGCGTCGGTCACCGCGCCGGGCCTGTGCCTGGAAGCCGGACTGGACACGCATGACAGGCATCCGCCCGGACAGGACCAGGCGATCGCGCGCCGCTACGGCTTTTCGCACGCCGTTCTTGCCGGCCAGCCGCACTGCATGATGTATGCCGACGATTGGCAGATCAGCGCCGCCGCCATTCTGGACTGGCATCGCGGGCGCTTCGGCTGACCCCCATCACCATGACAACGACAACGATAACGACGCGCGCCCGCGCACCCAGGAGACAGACATGCCCATTCCCCACTTGCTTCGCCCGGCGCTTGCCGGCGCCAGCCTGCTGCTTGCCGCCGCGTCGCACGCCGCCGGCTGGCCCGAAAAACCCGTAACGATCATCGTACCGTCCGCGGCCGGCGGCGCGGCCGACCTGACCGCCAGGACCTTTGCCCAGTACCTGGGCGAAAAGACCGGCCAGACGGTAATCGTCGAAGACCGCCCCGGCGCCGGCGGCATAGTCGGCACCAATGCCAGCAAGAACGCGGCGGCGGACGGCTACACCTTCCTGCTGTCCACGAACTCCACCCATTCGGCCAACCAGTACCTGTACAAGAGCCTGCCCTACGACGCGCAAAAGGACTTCCAGCAGGTCGGCATGCTGGGCACGTTCGGCACCGTGGGCGTCGTATCGCCGGACAGCCCGTACCGCACCGTGCCCGACCTGGTGGATTACGCCAAAAAACATCCCGGCGCCGTCTTCTTCGGCTACTACAGCTCGTCCTCGCAGGTGCCGTCCGAACTCTTCAAGCAGCGCGCCGGCATCAACGTCACCGGCGCGGCCTACAAGAACATCACGCAGATCATCACCGATCTGCGCGGCAAGCAGATCGGCTTCGCCTTTGTCGACTACCTGACCGCGATGGGCCAGATCGACGGCAAGGGCCTCATCCCCATCGCCGTTACCGGCGCCCGCCAGCACGAGGCATGGCCCAGCGTGCCGACCATGGCCACCTACTATCCTGATTTCGTCGTGGCGGGCTGGCTCGGATTGTCGGCGCCCGCCCGCACGCCCCCGGAGATCGTGGCCAAGATGAATGCCTACATGCAGGCGGCGGTGAAGGACGAGGCCACGGCGAACAAGCTGCGCGCCCTGGGCCTGACCCCGGAATCGATGGACGTGGCGCGCTTTGACGCCTTCGTGAAGGAAGACACCGAGCGCTGGAAGGAATGGATCCGGATCGCGGGAATCCAGCCCCAGTAAGCCGCCCGGCGGCGATCCGTCCCTATCGCCGCGGCGCGTCCCCTATCCGCGCTCTCTATATATAGAGGCGCGTTCCGCTTTACAGCGGCAGGCGCTGCTCGTGCTTGATCTCGCGCAGCGCCACGATCGTGCGGGTCTGGCGGATGCCCGGCATATTGAACAGGAACCGGTGCAGGAAGCGGTCATAGGCTTCCGGGCTTTCCACCAGGATCTTCAACAGGAAGTCCGAATCGCCGGTCACCGCATAGCATTCCAGGATCTCTGGCGCATCGCGCACCGACCGCTCGAAGTTCTCGACCGTGTTGGCGGAATGCCGCTCAAGGCTGATCTGCGCAAACATGCAGCCCAGCCCGACCTTGCTGCGGTCCACCTGGGCGCTGTAGCCCTGGATGACCCCGCTGGCCTCCATCGCCTTCACCCGCCGCCATACCGGCGCGGCGGACAGGCCAACTTTCTCGGAAAGCTGCTGTGCCGAGGCGCGCCCGTCCTCCTGCAAGGCCTTGAGGATGCCGATATCGGTCTTATCCATCTCTTTGTCTCCTGGTTTTTATCGATCACGAAACGTTCATTGCGAATTATAGGGATAGCACGATCCAAAAACGCAATAAACCTGATGCCTCGCGAACCTATCATGGTGCGAACACCAGGAGCATTCGATATGGACGGTACTCCCGCCGCCGACCCCCAGCTTGACCTCGAGTATCAGCTCGCCGACAACCTCACCCGGGAATCCGGGCGCATCTTCATGACGGGCACCCAGGCCTTGGTGCGCATCATGCTGACCCAGCGCAGGGTCGACCGCGAACGCGGCCTGAACACCGCCGGTTTCGTGTCGGGATACCGAGGCTCGCCGTTGGGCGGCGTGGACATGGCCATGTGGAAGGCGCAGAAGGCGCTGGACGCCAATCAGATCTCGTTCCTGCCCGGCATCAACGAAGACATGGCCGCGACCGCCGTCATGGGCACTCAGCAGGCCGGCGTGCGCGCCGACCGCAACGTCGACGGCGTATTTGCCATGTGGTACGGCAAGGGGCCGGGCGTGGACCGCGCGGGCGACGCGCTGCATCACGGCAATGCCGCCGGCGCCTCGCGCCATGGCGGCGTGCTGGTGGTGGTGGGCGACGATCACACGGCGGTCTCGTCGTCGATTCCGCACGCCAGCGAAGCATCGCTGATCGGCTGGCAGATGCCCATCGTGCATCCCACGTCGATCGACGAATACGAAACCTTCGCGCTGTGGGGCTGGGCCCTGTCGCGCTACGCGGGCACCTGGGTGGCCTTCAAGGCCGTATCCGAAACCATCGAAAGCGGACACTCGTTCACGCCCGCCGCGATCCAGTCCTACGACATGCCGGCGGACCCGGACCTGCCGCCCGAGTCGCTGGAGTATTCGGCGCGCGATTTCCTGTCGCTGGCCGTCGAGGCGCGCATGAATCTGCGCATGAAGGCGGTTGCCGCGTTCGCGCGCCGCCACAGCATCGACAAACTGACCTGTCCCGCGCCCAAGGCCGCCGTGGGCATCGTCACGGTCGGCAAGGCGCACCTGGACACCATGGAGGCGCTGTCGCGCCTGGGCGTGGACACCGTCACGGCCAACGCGCCCGTGCGCATCTACAAGCCCGGCCTGACCTGGCCGATGGACACCGGCCGCCTGCTGGAATTCGCGCGCGGCCTGTCGCACATCCTCGTGATCGAGGAAAAGGGCGCGGTCGTCGAAAGCCAGATCAAGGACCTGCTGTTCAACCTGCCGGAGCGCCCCTCGGTCACCGGAAAGAAGGGCTTCGACGGCGAACCGATGGTGCCGTCGGCCGGCCAGTTGCGCCCGTCGCTGCTGGCGCAGCCGCTGGCCGGCTGGCTCGCGCGCGCGGCCGGGCTGCCGCTGGGCCGCGACCTGTCCGCCTTCGAATGCCAGGCCCCGTTGTCCAACGACGCCGACGGCATGCGTCGCCGGCCGTATTTCTGTTCGGGCTGTCCGCACAGCACGTCGACCAAGGTGCCGGAGGGCAGCCAGGCGCTGTCCGGCGTGGGCTGCCACTACATGGCCGCCTGGATGGACCGCGACACGGGCGGCCTGACGCAGATGGGCGGCGAAGGCGTCGACTGGATCGGCCTGTCCCGCTACACCAAGATGCCGCACATCTTCCAGAACATGGGGGAAGGCACCTACTACCACTCCGGCTACCTGGCCATACGCCAGGCGGTGGCCGCGCGCGCCAACATCACCTACAAGATCCTCTTCAACGACGCGGTCGCGATGACGGGCGGGCAGCCGGTCGACGGACCGATCTCGGTGCCGCAAATCTGCCAGCAATTGCGCGGCGAGAACGTGGCGCGCATCGTCGTCACCAGCGACGAGCCCGAAAAATACCAGGGCGTGGACCTGGGCCCGGACATCAAGGTGCATCACCGCCGCGACCTGGACGCGCTGCAGCGCGAGCTGCGCGAGATTTCCGGCGTGACGGTGCTGATCCATGATCAGACCTGCGCGGCCGAGAAGCGCCGCCGCCGCAAGAAGAACCAGTTTCCGGACCCGGCACGCCGCATGCTGATCAACAGCGCGGTCTGCGAAGGCTGCGGGGATTGCGGCGTGCAGTCCAACTGCCTGTCGGTGGTGCCGCTGGAAACGCCCTATGGCCGCAAGCGCGCGATCGACCAGTCCAGTTGCAACAAGGACTATTCCTGCGCGGAAGGATTCTGCCCCAGCTTCGTGTCCGTCATGGGCGGCAAGCCCAGGAAAAGCGCCGCACCCAAGGCCGACCAGGAACGCCTGCAGCGCCTGATCGAAGCGTTGCCGCAACCCGACCTGCCCGCCCTGGACCACCCCTACCGCCTGCTGGTCGCGGGCATGGGCGGCACCGGCGTCATCACCATCGGCGCCATCGTGTCGATGGCGGCGCACCTGGAAGGCCTGTCGGCCGCGGTGCTGGACCTGACCGGCCTGGCGCAAAAGGGCGGCACCGTCGTCAGCCACATCCGGCTGGCGCCCGCTGGCGCGTCCCCCGGCCCCGTGCGCCTGGACTGGCAGCAGGCCGACGCGGCCATCCTGTGCGATCCGGTGGCCGCCGTGGCGCCGGACTCGCTGGGCGCGCTGCGCCGCGGCCACACGCAGGTCACGGTCAACACCTATGTGGCGCCCGTCTCGGAATTCACGCGCAACCCCGACGCCGCCATGCGCCCCGAAGCGCTGCTGGCCAAGATCCGCCATGCGGCGGGCGACTCGCACACCGCGGCCATCGACGCGCATGAGGCCGCGCTGGCGCTGTTCGGCGACAGCATCCTGTCGAACATGTTCATGCTGGGCTACGCCTGGCAGCGCGGCGGCGTGCCGCTGTCGCAAGCCGCCATCAACCGCGCCATCGAACTCAATGGCGTGGCGGTGGCGGCCAATCGCGCCGCGTTCGACAGCGGCCGCCTGGCGGCGCAGCAGCCCGACGCGCTGGAAGGCGCGCTGCGCCCGCGCGCCCAGGTGGTGCAATTGCACGTGCCCGAGACATTCGATCGCGCCGTAGCGCGCCGGGTCGAGGATCTGACGGCCTACCAGAATGCGGCCTATGCCCGGGAGTACCAGGTTGTGGTCGATGCCGTCGCTGCCCGCGAACGCGAATTGGCGCCCGACGCCAAGACCCCGCGGCTGGCGATGGCGGTGGCGCGCGGCCTGTTCAAGCTCATGGCCTACAAGGACGAGTACGAAGTGGCCCGGCTCTATACGGGTGCATCGTTCCAGGCGCAATTGCAGGGCCAGTTCGAGGGCGACTACAGCCTGCGTTTCCATATGGCGCCGCCCATCTTCGCCCGCAAGGACCCGCGCACCGGCGTGCCCCGCAAGATGACGCTGGGTCCGCGCACCATGACCGCCCTGAAATTGCTGACCCGCCTGAAGGGCCTGCGCGGCACCTGGTTCGATCCTTTCGGCCACACCGCCGAGCGCAAGATGGAACGCGCGCTGGTCCAGGAGTATCGTCAGACCATAGACCAACTGCTTGCCGGGTTGACCCGCGACAAGCTCGCGCAAGCGGCTACAATCGCCGCCCTGGCAGAGACCATACGCGGCTTTGGGCACGTGAAGACGGCCAACGTCGAGAAGTATCGGACGGAATCGGGCAGATTGATGCAGAGCTATACGGCGCCTGCCCCGCGCGACATGCCCCTGCGGAAAACCGCATAAACAGCCGCTCTGAGCGTCACTGTCCTGGGCGCGCCTTACTGGGCGCGCCTAGTGCATTTGGTTACAATCTTTTGTGGGATTCGTCTTATCTTCTTCTTGTCCCTGTAAACCTCGATCACTAGAATTAGTGTCCAACGAGGGGTGCTACACTATATGTTGTGGTCGCCTAAGCGCTGATTCCCGTCGGCCACGCCTTTTGGACTAGACCGTCCAAGCGTTGCGACCCCCCTTAAAAGATCCAATTTCGTACCTGACATGACGTCGTCATGTCGCTATCTACGCGCTTTTTCGCACAGGAGCTTCCATGCAGACTACGATCGCCTCTGTGACCCGGCCTTCGGCCGTGCCGCCCTCGCAAACCGATTCCCCTGCCGACGCCAATGGCGGGCAATGGGCCAGCTACAACATCATCCGCCGCAATGGTTCGGTGGTCGGGTTCGAACCCAGCAAGATCGCCATCGCCATGACCAAGGCCTTCCTGGCCGTCAACGGTGGACAGGGCGCCGCGTCCGCTCGCGTTCGCGAACTGGTCGAGACGCTGACCGGCCAAGCCGTCAACGCCCTGGTGCGCAACCGCCCCAATGGCGGCACCTTCCATATTGAAGACATCCAGGACCAGGTCGAACTGGCGCTGATGCGCTCGGGCGAGCATGACGTTGCCCGCGCCTACGTGCTGTACCGCGAGAAGCGCACGCAGGAACGCGCCGCCGCTGCAGCAGCCGAAGGCCAGCAAAAGTCCGCCGCCGCCCCGCAGGAACACGTGCTGAACGTGACCGACGCCGGCGTGCGCCGTCCGCTGGACTTGGCAGAACTGCGCGCCACGATCGTCGCCGCCGGTGAAGGCCTGTCTGAATTCATCGACGCCGAAGCCATCCTGAAGGAAACGGTCAAGAACCTGTACGACGGCATCCCCGTCGACGAAGTGTTCAAGTCCGCCATCCTGTCAGCGCGCGCGCTGGTGGAAAAGGACCCGGCCTACAGCCAGGTCACCGCACGACTGCTGCTGCACACGATCCGCAAGGAAGTCCTGGGCGAGGAAGTCTCGCAGGACGGCATGGGCGCACGCTACGCCGAATACTTCCCGGCCTTCATCGCCCGCGGCATCGAAGGCGGCCTGCTGTCGCCCGAACTCGCCAACTATGACCTGACCAAGCTGGGCCACGCGCTGAACGCCAAGCGCGACCTGCAATTTGGCTACCTCGGCCTGCAGACCCTGTACGACCGCTACTTCCTGCACATCCGCGGCACCCGCATCGAACTGCCGCAGGTGTTCTTCATGCGCGTGGCCATGGGCCTGGCGCTGCGCGAGACCAACCGCGAAACGCGCGCCATCGAGTTCTACGAGATCCTGTCCTCGTTCGACTTCATGAGCTCGACGCCCACGCTGTTCAACTCGGGCACGCTGCACTCGCAACTGTCGTCGTGCTACCTCACCACCGTCTCCGACGACCTGGAAGGCATCTACGACGCCATCAAGGAAAACGCGCTGCTGGCCAAGTACGCCGGCGGCCTGGGCAACGACTGGACCCCGGTTCGCGCGCTGCGCAGCCACATCAAGGGCACCAACGGCGAAAGCCAGGGCGTCGTCCCGTTCCTGAAGGTCGTCAACGACACCGCCGTGGCGGTGAACCAGGGCGGCAAGCGCAAGGGCGCGGTCTGCACCTACCTGGAATCGTGGCACCTGGACATCGAAGAATTCCTGGAACTGCGCAAGAACACCGGCGACGAGCGCCGCCGCACGCACGACATGAACACGGCGAACTGGATTCCCGACCTGTTCATGAAGCGCGTCATGGAAGCCGGCGAATGGACGCTGTTCTCGCCCTCCGACTGCCCCGACCTGCACGACAAGGTCGGCCGCGCCTTCGAAGAAGCCTATGTGGGCTATGAAGCCCGCGTCGCCAGCGGCGAACTCAAGCTCTTCAAGAAGATGCCGGCGCTGACGCTGTGGCGCAAGATGCTGTCGATGCTGTTCGAAACCGGCCACCCGTGGATCACGTTCAAGGATCCGTGCAACATCCGTTCGCCGCAGCAGCACGTGGGCGTGGTTCACAGCTCGAACCTGTGCACCGAGATCACGCTGAACACCAACGAATCCGAAATCGCGGTGTGCAACCTGGGTTCCGTGAACCTGGTCGCGCACATGAAGCCGGCTGCCGGCGGCGGTTTCGAACTCGACCACGACAAGATCAAGCGCACGGTGAGCATCGCCATGCGCATGCTCGACAACGTGATCGACATCAACTACTACGCCGTCGAGAAGGCCCGCAATTCCAACGCGCGCCATCGTCCGGTGGGCATGGGCATCATGGGCTTCCAGGATTGCCTGCAGATGATGCGCGTGCCGTACGCGTCGCAAGCCGCGGTTGAATTCGCCGACCGCTCGATGGAAGCCGTGTGCTATCACGCCTACTCCGCGTCGAGCCTGCTCGCCGAAGAACGCGGCCGTTATCAATCGTATGAAGGCTCGCTGTGGTCGCGCGGCATCTTGCCGCAAGACACATTGAAGATGCTGCGCGATGAACGCGGTGGTCATGTCGAGGTCGATGAGTCGAGCACGCTTGATTGGGATACGTTGCGCGCGCGCATCAAACAACATGGCATGCGCAACTCCAATTGCGTCGCAATCGCCCCAACCGCAACTATTTCCAATATCATTGGCGTATCTGCGTGCATCGAACCTACTTTCCAGAACTTGTACGTCAAATCGAATCTCTCCGGCGAGTTCACGGTCGTTAACGATTACCTCGTGCGTGACCTGAAGAAACTCGGTCTCTGGGACGAAGTCATGGTCGCCGACCTCAAGTACTTCGACGGCAGCCTGTCCCGCATCGATCGCGTACCTTCCGAACTCCGCGAACTCTACGCCACCGCGTTCGAAGTCGAACCGAGCTGGCTGGTTGAATGCGCGTCGCGCCGCCAGAAGTGGATCGATCAGGCTCAGTCGCTGAACATCTACATGGCCGGCGCATCGGGCAAGAAGCTGGATGACACCTACAAGCTGGCATGGACGCGTGGCCTGAAGACCACGTACTACCTGCGTACCCTTGGCGCCACCAGCGCCGAGAAGTCCACGGGCCGCGGCGGCGAATTGAACGCCGTCAACGCCAGCGGCCAATCCACGGCTTCGTCCGTGGCCGCAGCACCTGTTTTGCCGGAACCCGAAGTTCTCGGGGCGGTTTGCACCATGCGGCCGGGTGACCCCGGCTTCGAAGAGTGCGAAGCCTGCCAATAACCGCCTCCGGAGAATGAATCATGATTAATTGGGAAGACGACACCATCGCAACGCAACCTGCACAATCCCCCGCACCCGCGGCGGGTGGGCAGGCTGCGCCCGAAGTCCGGGCGGCGACCGGTGTATTCGGCGACACCGCCATGCCCACGCCTGCCGCGCCTGAACACGCGGCCGGCCTGGCCGCCAGCGGTGCAGCCACCTCGCAGCGCGTCAAGGTTGCCGACAAGCGCATCATCAACGGCCAGACGGACGTCAACCAGCTTGTGCCCTTCAAGTACAAGTGGGCTTGGGAAAAGTACCTGGCGACTTGCGCCAACCACTGGATGCCGCAAGAGATCAACATGTCGCGCGACATCGCCCTCTGGAAGAACCCGAACGGGCTCACCGAGGACGAGCGCCGCATCGTCAAGCGCAACCTGGGTTTCTTCGTCACGGCCGACTCGCTGGCCGCGAACAACATCGTGCTGGGCACCTACCGCCACATCACGGCGCCTGAATGCCGCCAGTTCCTGCTGCGCCAGGCATTCGAAGAAGCCATCCACACGCACGCCTATCAATACATCGTCGAAAGCCTGGACCTGGACGAAGCCGAGATCTTCAACGCTTACAACGAAGTTCCGTCCATCCGCGCCAAAGACGAGTTCCTGATCCCGTTCATCGACGCGATCGCGGACCCCAACTTCAAGACGGGCACGCCCGAAGCCGACCAGACGCTGCTGAAGTCGCTGATCGTCTTCGCTTGCCTCATGGAAGGCCTGTTCTTCTACGTTGGCTTCACGCAGATCCTGGCGCTTGGCCGCCAGAACAAGATGACCGGCGCTGCAGAGCAGTACATGTACATCCTTCGCGATGAGTCCATGCACTGCAACTTCGGCATTGATCTGATCAACACCGTCAAACTGGAAAATCCGCATCTGTGGACGCCGGAATTTCGCGAAGAAATTCGAGAACTCTTCCGCAAAGCGGTCGAACTCGAATACGCTTACGCCGAAGACACGATGCCGCGCGGCGTGTTGGGCTTGAACGCACCTATGTTCAAATCCTACCTGCGCTTCATCGCCAACCGTCGTTGCCAGCAAATCGGTATCGAACCTCTGTACCCGCAGGAAGAAAATCCCTTCCCGTGGATGGCGGAAATGATCGACCTTAAAAAGGAACGCAACTTTTTTGAAACTCGCGTGATCGAATACCAAACCGGTGGCACGCTGAGCTGGGAGTAACGCAGTTCGTCATCAAGCCCGGCGCGGGCACGCTCTCTCTCTATAGAATGAGCGTCGCGTTCGCGACAGGCTTGATGACGGTCTCCCCGGTCAGGGTGTTTTCGAACACGTAGAACAAGCGGTCGGCGGTCTGTGATCAGACTGCCTACCGGCGCCATTTGAAATGGCTCGCGCCAAAGGAGCGGGGGCCATATCAAATGGCTGTGCCGAATTCATTAGCGCAAACCGTAGTAGCTGTTGCTCGCACAGAACAGCGGCATGCGCCGATGAATAGCCCGGGCACGGCTCGCCTTGTTGGCGAACCGGGGCACGGGTTTAAGTTCTGGGACCCCTGAACCTAAGGAGCATGACCATGGCAACAGCCAAGAAAGCCGTAAAGAAAGCAGCGGTGAAGAAGCCCGCCGCCAAGAAGGCAGTAGCGAAGAAGGCCGCCCCGGCCAAGAAAGCTGCCGTCAAGAAGGTAGCCGTCAAGAAAGTCGCTGCAGCCAAGAAGCCGGCAGTGAAGAAGGTTGCCGCCAAGAAGCCGGCAGCCAAGAAGGTCGTCGCCAAGAAAGCGGTAGCCAAGAAGGCCGTCGCCAAGAAGGCAGTAGCCAAGAAGGTTGTCGCCAAGAAGGCGGTAGCCAAGAAAGCCGTAGCCAAGAAGGCCGTCGCCAAGAAGGTTGTCGCCAAGAAAGCGGTAGCCAAGAAGGCCGTTGCCAAGAAGGCTGTAGCCAAGAAGGCCGTCGCCAAGAAAGCGGTAGCCAAGAAGGCCGTTGCCAAGAAGGCTGTAGCCAAGAAGGCTCCCGCCGCCAAGAA
>RCUK01000047.1_pt1 | contig 172163 bp, 167 predicted proteins | sample 2166381 | NCBI WGS metagenome assembly RCUK01 (sample SAMN09932809, study PRJNA488358) | compost metagenome | isolation source: compost soil in an enriched community | place: Germany: Experimental Botanical Garden | reverse complement strand
AACATGTTTGCGCCGTTGAACCCGTCTGACAATCGCTCGCCTTGGCAACGCCTAAAGCGGGCAAGTCAAAAGCAACTGCAACTGCAACAGCCTTGCTGATTCGAGCTGGTCAGGTGAATCAAAGAGGCTGTATTGGTGTTCCGCTTAGACGCTGCCGTTTGTGCGGGGCGAAAAATGGAAAAAGAAGTGGACGTTGTCTGAGCGCAGCGAGTTTCGTCCGCTTCCCATTTTTTGACTTGTACAAACGGGAACCCCGCAGGGGCTGCGGCTTCGCGGTCGCCTTCTTTTGCTTACTTTTCTTGGCGAGACAAGAAAAGTGAGCGGCTGCCGGGCCGCCCCCGGCAACGCACTTCTCCACGGAGAGCGAACAGCATCAAAACCAACAAACCAAACAAGCAATAAAAAATGCCGCCAAGTCAAAACCAGGCGGCATCTCCATTTACAACCGTTTCCGCGTCAACCGACGCAAACATCAGTGCCCGGTCGAATCCGCGCTACGACCAGCTTCGAACAGGAACCAGGTACGTTGTTCGGTTTCATCGATCCAGACTTCGATCAGGCTGGTGGTACCGATATCGTGATGTTCATCGCAAACGCCATGCGCTTCACGCAGACGCGAAGTCAGCAACTTATTATCTTCGCGCAATTCGGCCAGCATGTCATTTGGCTCGACGTAATCCGCATCGTTATCCTTGATGCGTTGGGTCCGGGCAATATGACCGATGGAACGCAAAGTCATGCCGCCTACTTTACGGATGCGCTCTGCAATCAGATCCGTCATTGCGTAAATTTGCACAGCCTGTTCGTCCAGCAGCAAATGGTAGTCGCGGAAATGCGGGCCGCTCATGTGCCAGTGGAAGTTTTTGGTTTTCAGATAGAGTGCGAACACATCTGCCAGCACGCCGTTCATGGCGGCAGAAATGTCCTTGGTCGCCTTGGTGCCCATATCGCTTGGAGTAATCAGTGGCGCACGCTGTCTGCGCTTGATGTCTGCTACCGAACTGGCTTTGGTAGCTTTGACTGCTTTGCTAGCTTTAACAGGTTTCTTCATACATCACTCCTCGGTTATTGATAAACCACATCCGAATTATTTCGGCATGCTTGAAAGTACGCTCTTGCATTTTGAACCAAGCCGCTAGACGCGGCAAGTTCAGGAAATTCATTAATCAGATAGCGAAAAATGATTGGATGACGCAATGCATCATCAGTTCAATTATTAATGTGACCGCCCTGCTTTATTTCAAGTGCATTACTTCAAAAAGAATTCAACTGCCAAGGCGACGATAGGTGGCTGGATCGAGTGATTGCCGTTGAATTCGACCAGTTCCACATCATAGCCCGCCGCTTTCAGCTTGGCCGCATGCGGACGCGCGCTGGTTTCAATCGGCAATTGTTCATCAACCAGACCGTGCGAGATAAAGACCTTGGGCGCACCTTCCTGCATGAAAACCGACATGAAACCGCCGGAGAATACAATCACATGGCTGACCAGGTCACCATTGGTGATGCCTGTTGACAGTGAATAGCTGCCGCCGTCGGAGAAGCCGGCAAAGCCGAAATGCTCCTGGTCGATCAGGTAACGGGATGCAACTTCAGTCAGGGCCTGGCCCAGGCGCTGGATGTCGGGACCGTTGCCGCCGATGACGATATCCCAGGTGACGTACATCGATTGCGGCACCAGCAGCAGGAATTTATTGCGCTCGGCATGCTCTTCGAGGAAAGGCAACACCTTTTCCGCACTGCCGCCCGCGCCATGGAACATGACCAGCAAAGGCACCGCAGCATTTGGCTCGAGACCGGTTGGAACATACAGCACCGCATCACGTTCTTCGGCGATACCGAGGAAGTTACGACCAGGCTGCAACGGAGATTTGGTGGGCGACGCGTGCGTGAACGACAGGCGTCCCATTAATGAGAGATCAAACATGCCCTTATCTTACCTTGTCCCCCGCGAATTGAAAACCGCCTGCCGCGCTGTCGGCATCTGCTGACAGCGCATCATTCGCCAAAATTGAAAATCGTCATTTGCGCATCCTTGTCGTTCTCCGCCTCTTCCGGCTCAGCCTCGTGCTGCTTGCTGCCCGGCCAGCTGCTGCGCTCACCGATCTGCTGGCGCCACATCGCGTAGTACAGGCCTTTACTTTCCAGCAAAGCTAGATGGCTGCCGCTTTCGACGATATGCCCTTTTTCCAGCACAAAGATGGTATTCGCATGCATGATGGTCGATAGCCTGTGCGCAATCAGGATGGTGATTTGTGTGCTTCGCGCCGAAATCATGCGTACCGTATCGGTAATCTGTTCTTCGGTCAGCGAATCCAGCGCCGAGGTTGCTTCATCGAAGATCAACAGGCGCGGCTGGCGGATCAGCGCCCGTGCAATCGACAGCCTTTGCTTTTCACCGCCGGAAAGTTTGACGCCCATCTCGCCTATCATCGTATCCAGCCCTTCCGGCGATTGCTCCAGCAGGTAGGCGCAGGAAGCCTGCTCCATCGCGGCGATGATTTCCTCATCGGTCGCATCCGGTTTAACGAATTGCAGGTTGTCGCGTATCGTGCCGGCGAATAGATGGGTTTCCTGCGTCACGAAGCCGATCTGGCGACGCGCGCGGTTGTAGCGCAAATCCCGGGTGGAAATATCGTTGTAATACACTTCGCCGCTGGCCGGCGTGTACAAACCCACCAGCAGTTTAACCAGCGTCGATTTGCCGGAGCCGGACGGGCCGACGAAAGCTATGGTGTCGCCCAGGCCGGCAGCAAACGACACATGCTGCAATGCCGGCTCACTCGCATGCTTGTGGCTGAAACTCACATCCTCAAAGCGCACATCGTTGATCTGGCCGATATCTACCGGCGACTTCGGGCCGCGCTCGACCGGTTTTTTCATCAATATGTCGAAGTTCAGCAAGGAAGCTTCCGCCTCACGGTAGGCAATGATGATATTGCCCAGCTCCTGCAAGGGCGCGAGGATGGCGACCGAGATGAATTGCATCGCAATCAGTTCGCCGGTACTCAGTACGTCGCGGAAAATCAGCCACAGCAAGGCAAACAGGATCGCGTGTTTCAGCACCACCAGGGTCGTGCCCTGCAGGAAGGACAGCAGGCGGATGCGTTTGACCTTCTTCATTTCCAGCGCAAACAGCTCTATCGTTTGCGCCTGCAAACGGCGGATTTCGGCAAAGGTCAGGCCCAGGCTTTTGATCAGTTCGATATTGCGCAGGGATTCGGCGATGAAGCCGGAATTGCGATTGGTTTCGCGCACGATGGAGCGCTGCTGACTTTTGATTTCACGGCTGAGCAAGCCGGTCAGCCCGCCCAGCACCAGCACCCCGATCAGGAACACCGGCACCAGCATCCAGTGCTTGGTCACCGCATACCAGGTCAGGAAGCCCATACCGACAATCGCGGCAAAGACGGTATTGACGAAGGAATTGATGAAGCGTTCGCTGTCGGCGCGCACCTTTTGCAGCAGCGACAGGGTTTCGCCGCTACGCAGGTCTTCGAATTCCTGGAAGCGCAGGCGCAGCAACTGGCGCAGGCCATCATTGAAAATTTCGGTACCCAGCTTTTGCACCACCAGCCGCGTCAGGTATTCCTGCAAGGCCTTGGCCAGCCGCGACAATACGGCGATGACTAGTGCCAGTGCAAGCAGGCCCAGTACACCGAAAACCAGTTGCTGGTCGGTCTTGCCGGCCGGCCGGATCGCGTATTCGTCGATGATCTTACCGAGGATGATGGGATCGATCAGCGCCAATACCTGGCTGATCGCCGCCAGGAACAAGGCCAGTATCACCAGCCTGCCATGCGGTTTGAGGTAAGACCAGAGGATGTACATCGCCGCCTCTCCCTTGTTAACAGCCGTCGGCAAGAGGATAGCGAACTGGCAGGACTGCCTGCCCTATTCCCGCTCAGGCAGCGGCAGTGGCCAAACTATCGGCACCGGCATGCTCATCTACCAGCACGCGGTTGCGGCCGGAATTCTTAGCAGTGTACAACGCGCGGTCGGCCCGTATGCTTAAACGGTCGAAGCTTTCGCCTTCGCGCCAGGTCGCAATGCCGATACTGATACTGTAATGGCATTCGCCGAAGGTACCGGAAATCAGGTGCCGCTCGGAATCTTCACGCAGGCGGCGCGCAATCGCCAGCGCACCGGCGGTATCGGTATTCGGCAGCAGGATGCCGAATTCTTCACCACCCAGGCGGCCCAGTGCATCGCCATCACGCAGCGAAGCCCGCGTCATGCGCGCAAATTCACGCAAGACCTCATCGCCACCGGCGTGGCCGTAGGTATCGTTGATGCGTTTGAAATGATCGAGGTCGATGATCAGCAAGGACAGCGGCCGGCCGAGTTTAGCGGCCCGCAGGATTTGCTCACGCGCCACGACTTCCAGTCGTTTACGCGACAAGGCTTCGGTCAGGTGATCGTGGTTGGCGGCGTTTTCCAGATTGGCCAGCATTGAATCATGCGTCAACATCACCGCCGCCATGGTCATGGTCGGCAAGGTTACAGCACCGATGACCATCAGCACGATATTCCAGAAGGTATCGAACATCATGGTGTTCGACGGCTGGTCCAGCGTGATGAAATAAAGCCCGCGCGTCAGCTGGCAAAGCGCAAAAATCAGCGCCAGGCTGGCGGCAAACCAATAGTTATAGGGATTGCGATGTGGTGGCCGGTAGCGCAGCAACACCACGGCGGCCGACACACAAACCGCGGTAAAGAAGGTCGTCATGATCAGCACCCGCACCGGGATGCTGTTGACGGCATAGCGCCAGATGATCAGGCCCACTGCAATCACGGCGATGGCGCCTATCAGCACACCCCAGCGTGATGGTCGTCCGACAAAACGCGCGCAGCCGACGTAATAATAGGCAGCGGCCAGGGCCAGCACCGAATTGGCAATAACGATGGAGATGAAGTCCGGGATCAGGTCGCGTAAAGCCAGCAAAGGCAGCGAGATAACCACCATCAGGTTGGACGCAAACCACTCCTGCACGCCGGCCACGTTGGAGCGCAGCAGCGATCCCAGCACTATCGCCATTGCGAGACTCAGCAAGGCGGTGGTGGTCAGGATCGAAGCAAGAGTCAGCATGGACTGGGAGCCGGATTGGGTGGTGGAATACCTATTGTAATCGGCACGACCGGCAAAAACTTGATTCATTGCAACATTTACCAGAGGAATTGGTAAATGTTGCGGCAAATCGGGAACGGGGTCCAAGGCAAGCTTCACAGCAAATCCTGGCCTCCATTCCCCGGCTCAAGAACGGATCAGAAGCTGCGATCGGTCGGCGGCGTCCACTGGTACAACCAGGTTTCCGACAGCGGTTGGCCGTCGGCAGCAAGGTAGAGACGCAAATCGATCGGCCCTTTGATGTCGTCCCCGACCTTCAGGTCGAAGATCGCGCGATAGCCTTTGATATCGTGCAATGGGCGCGCCGATGTGATTTCGACCGTGCCGTGCGTTGCCGAGATCACCGGCACCACTTTGACATCCTTGCCGAGCAAGGCAAAATCGCCGCCGGCAAAGTCGACCGCAAAGCGCCACGAGAAATAAGTACGCTTCTTGCCGATGACGCCACCGACGCCGGTGCGGGTTGCAACCACGGTCGCCGCCTTCGGTGCGTACGGCATCTTCGCGCCCCAATGCAGCTTGTAGCCGAACAGCAGTTCCTGTCCCGGCTGCGGCTTGGCATCCGGATTCCAGAAAGCGACGATATTGTCGAAGGTTTCATCGATGGTCGGGATTTCGACCAGTTGTACCGAGCCCTTGCCCCAGCCGGATTTCGGCTCGACCCACAAGCTGGGCCGGCGGTCGTAGAACACGCCGTCATCCTGATAATGGTCAAAATTGCGATCGCGCTGCATCAGGCCGAAGCCACGTGGATTTTCATCGGCGTAAGCGTTGAAGCGCAGGTGTTCCGGATTGAGCAAGGGACGCCAGATCCATTCACCATTGCCGGTCCACATTTCCAGCCCGTCGGAATCATGGATTTCCGGACGCCAGTCATTGCTGATGCGCCGGTCGTTTTCCCCCATCTGGAACATGCTGGTCAGGGGTGCGATGCCCATGCGTTCTATGGTCTTGCGCGGATACAGTGCGACATCGACATCCATCAGCGTGGTCGCACCCGGCGCGATTTCAAAGCGATATGCGCCCGAAATGCTCGGCGAATCGAGCAAGGCATACACCACCAGATGGCTGGATTGTTTCGCAGGTCGCTCCAGCCAGAATTCGCTGAAACGCGGGAATTCTTCCGGCCTGTCCATGCCGCAATCAATCGCGAGGCCACGTGCCGACAGGCCGTACTGCCATTCACCGCCGACCGCGCGGAAGTAACTCGCGCCCAGGAAAGCGGTAATGTCGCGCACCAAGTCGGTATGGAAGTTGACGCGGAAACCGGCAAAGCCGAGGTCTTTCGGCATGTCGGCGCCCTTCAGCCCGCTTTTGCCATAGTTGAACATGGCCGGATCGTAGGCCAGCTCGACCGCCTTGCCGTCTTTCACTTCATGGATCTTGACCGACTGGTTCGCATACATGCCAAGGTGGAAGAACTTGACCTGAAAACGCAGCTTGTCCTTTGCCCATAAAGCATGATCGTCGCGATAGCCGATGGCCTGATATTGATCCCAATCCAGCGCCTTGACTGCAGCCGGCACCGGATAATCCGGCGCGTGGTAAGGCTTGCTGGCCAAAGTCCGCGCCTGGCCTTTCAGCCATGCGTAATCGAAGGCTTCCGCCTTGCCGAGGACTTTCAGGTCCGAAGCATTGCTGCCGGCGGCATACAGTGCAGGTGCATGGAATCCGGCCAGGGTCAGCGCGGCGGAAGCTTTGAGTAAATCACGACGTTGCATTGGGCTCCTTTATAGCTATCTGTTCAGCACGCTTTGGCATGCCTGATGCAAGAACGTTCACTTTCTTGCCGCAGGAAAATGCCCTCCGCGTCACTTTTACCTGCATGAGCAAGCAATTCATGCGCCAGTGCGAGTTTTCCACATTGAAACTTTAAAAGCTAGAATCCATATTAAATTAAACGATAAATATCAAATAAATCAATGGATTGCATTACATATTAAATGTAGTTTATTGAATAAATTGCGCGAACCAAAAGCAGGAAAAAATGATTATTTGTCACATACGGAGACAAACCCCGCCCCGATTGGATACTATTTGTCTCTTACTCATACCAACCTATAGGAGCATCAATGAGCGATCAGAACACAGACACAGCCCCGGCAGAAGATACCTACAGCAGGAGCGAGATCCTTTCTTTCTGCCGCCACCTCGGTCGTAGCCTGAAAAGCGGCAATGAAGAAAACAATACCGCCCTCGCCATGCACCTGATGCGTGAAGCCGAGTACCTGGGCAAAAACCAATTCGAAACCGTTGCCGATATGTTTGCAGCGGTCGCACAAACCATCGATCCAAACCTGCCGAAGAAGTAATTTTGGCACCCGCCTCATTCAATTGAGCGCCCTGCTGCACAGCCTGAAATTGTGCAGCAGGAGCAAAACTCCGCACCACCTCCCACCCTGCACTTTCAATGCTTCAGATGATGTCTGAGCAAATTGATATCCGTTACAAAAAATAGTCTGCAGCAGTCCCCTTAACTGCAACCTTGCCGTAACAAACGAGGCTATTATTCTCGCTCAAAGAAATTCACCCGAGCGTATATGATCCGTTCCATCCTCCTCGCTGTTGCCATCACCGCTGCAAGCTCCGCCTCTGCCATGTCCGTCGGTTCCAAACACGCCATCGTCATCGATGAAGGCACGGGCAAAGTCGTATTTGAAAAGAACGCCACCGACATCGTCCCGATCGCATCGCTGACCAAGCTGATGACCGCGATGGTGGTGCTGGATGCCAAACCCGATATGCATGAGCGCATCAGCATTACGGAAGAAGATGTCGATACGCTGAAATTCAGTTCGTCACGCGTCCCGGTCGGTGCCGTCTTTTCGCGCCATGAATTGCTGGAACTGGCGCTGATGTCGTCCGACAACCGTGCCGCCCACGCGCTGGCGCGCAGCTATCCGGGCGGCCTCGAACATTTCAAGCTCGCGGTACGCAGCAAGGCGCATATGCTGAACCTGCGCCGTACCAATATCGAAGAGCCGACCGGCCTTTCGCCGTATAACACGTCAACCGCCAGCGACCTCGCCAAGCTGGCGCTGGCCGCTTCCAAGTATCCGGAAATCGAAAGGATTACAACTGTCAGCAATGACCTGATCGACGTCAATGGACGGATGCGCCAGTATCACAACACCAACCGACTGGTGGGCGACAAGAACTGGACCATCTCGCTGTCGAAAACCGGTTATACGCAGGAAGCGGGACGCTGCATCATCATGCGCGTACACGCAGCAGGACGCGATGCCATCATGGTTTTATTGAATGCGCGCGGGAATGCGAACCGGACGGCGGATGCGAACTACCTGCATCGCCTGCTGGCGAAAGAACCTCACCAGCCGGTCATGGCCAAGCTTAACCTGAAGTAAGCCGGCCCTGTATCAAGCGACGGCAGTGTGGTCGCTTGAGGAGTTTGATTAAATACGCCGCTGGAATTCCAGCGGTTTTGCTTTCAGCTCTGTTTCCACTTCCGCTTCGGGATTGCTTGCGCAAGTTGAGCAAGTACTGCAACCGCTGCCACAGCCACCGCCGGCGCTTGCACCCGGCATCAGGAATACACCCAATTTACGCACAGGATAAGGACGCGACGGCTTGCTCAGCATGGTTGCCAGCGCTTCCTGCCGCGCGCGCATCCACTTCGGCAACAACCGGCGCAGCACATACAAGGCGCTGAACAATACAATCGCCGCAATAATCACTTCCTGCACGATGTCATAAGCGCTCATGTCAGTGCCTTCGTAATCTGATAAGTCAGGAATGCCGCCAGGTAAGCCAGGCCGAACAGGTAACCGGCCGAAACCGCCACTGTACGCCAGGAATTCGTTTCACGCCGGATCACCGCCAGCGTCGACAGGCATTGCGGCGCAAACACATACCAGGCCAGCAAGGCCAGCGCCGTCGCCAGCGACCATTGCGCGGCAATCACTGGGCCGAGCTGGGCCGCGACCGCTTCTTCACTGCCCGACATTGCATACACGGTACCCAGGGCGGCCACCGCCACTTCACGCGCCGCCAGGCCCGGAATCAGTGCAATACAAATCTGCCAGTTGAAACCGATAGGTGCAAAGATTGGCTCCATCAGGCGGCCGAGCTGGCCGGCCAGGCTGTAATCAATCGCCGGCAGGGTTGCGCCTTCCGGTGGCGACGGGAAAGTCGACAGGAACCACAGCAATACGGTCAATGACAGGATGATGGTCGTCACGCGACGCAGGAAAATCAGCGCACGCTCCCACAAACCAATCGCCACGTTGCGTATGCCCGGCATGCGGTAAGACGGCAATTCCATCAGCAAAGCGTGTTCGCTCTTATCCTTGCGCATGCGCTTGATAAACCAGGCGACAGCCATCGCGCTGACGATGCCGGCAACGTAGAGCACAAACAGCACGATGCCCTGCAGATTGAATATGCCCCACACCGTGCTGCTCGGAATGAAGGCCGCGATCAATAATGTATAGACCGGCAAACGCGCGGAACAGGTCATCAGCGGCGCGACCAGGATAGTCGTCAGCCGGTCGCGCGGATCCTGGATGCTGCGCGTCGCCATGATGCCGGGAATCGCGCAGGCAAAGCTGGACAGCAAGGGAATAAAGGAACGGCCGGTCAGGCCCGCCTTGAACATCAAACGATCGAGCAGGAAGGCGGCGCGCGGCAGATAGCCGGACTCTTCCAGCACCAGAATGAATAAGAAAAGGATCAGGATCTGCGGCAGGAATACCAGCACCGCACCGAGGCCGGCAAACAAGCCGTCCACGATCAGGCTGCGCAACATGCCGTCCGGCAGCGTCGCGGCAAACCATTCACCGGTGACGGTCACACCTTCGGTAATGCCATCCATCAAAGGCTCGGCCCAGGAAAATACCGCCTGGAAAATAAAGAACATCACCAGCGCCAGGATCGCCAGGCCAAATACCGGATGCAAAACCCAGCGGTCTATCGTGTCGTCGATACTCGAAGTCGCGGTCGGCATCACCACCGCGGCAGCAAGGATATTGCGCACCTGCTCATGCACTTCACCTTCATGCACTACCGGCGCGACCAATTCCCTGGCCACCACCTGGTCCAGATGTTTGACCAGGTCTTGCGCGCCACCATTATGAATCGCCACGGTTTCAATCACGTCCATGCCGAGCTGGCGCTGCAGTTCTTCGCGATCTATCGTGACACCACGCTTGCGCGCCGCATCCATCATATTCAGCGCCAGCACCATAGGACGCCCCAGGCGTTTGACTTCGAGCACGAAGCGCAAATGCAGGCGCAGGTTGGTCGCATCAACCACGCACACGATCAGTTCCGGCGCGGCTTCACCGGCACGGCGGCCGAGGCAGATGTCACGCGTAATCACTTCATCCGGGCTGGTTGCATCAAGGCTGTATGCACCCGGCAAATCGAGCAGGCTGAAGACGCGACCGGACGGCGCGGTAAAGCGCCCTTCCTTGCGTTCCACCGTGACGCCGGCATAGTTCGCGACTTTCTGGCGGCTACCGGTCAGTTGATTGAATAAGGCAGTCTTGCCACAGTTAGGGTTACCAACAAGCGCAATGCGGGAAATGGACATGGAATTTAAAGATTAACTGGCGACGTGGATGCGCACGCGCTGCGCTTCGGAGCGACGTAGCGCAAAGCGGGTAAAACCGACTTGCACCAATAAAGGATCGGCACCGATCGGACCGCGCGCCACAATGCGCACCGCTTCGCCGGAAACGAAACCGAGTTCGCGCAAACGTTTGGCAATCGGGTCATCGCCCGCGACATTGATGACTTCGTCAACTACGGCAGGAGTAAATGGAAGCAATTCGGAAAGATTCACAGTGCGCCAATACAAATAACAATGATTCTCATTATAAGACAATTCCCTAGAGCAGATTGTTCCTGGAAAAAACTTTCTGCCGACAATATCGTGAACGTTTCGCTTTTATAAACAGCATGCAGCAAGCCGGCGCTGCGTTTATCATGACGCGCTGAAGAGCAGCACACGGATGAGCGATGAATCAAGAAGCACTACAACTGCTGGTGACCCGCACCATGCCTTATGGCAAATATAAAGACAGATTGCTGGCTGATTTGCCGGGTCACTATCTGGGCTGGTTTGCGCGTGAAGGTTTTCCATCCGGTGAACTGGGCACTTTGATCGCGCTGATGTATGAACTTGATCACAATGCCTTGCGGCATTTGCTGGATCCTTTGCGCCGACCTTAAGCCCAAATCCGGCTACCCCCAGCCACGCGCCAGCGGCATCCCGTGTTCCACCATATCGATCAGGCGCTGCCCTACTGCTTCCGCCTGTTCATTGTTCAGGCTGCGCAAAGGTCCGTCTATCGATAACATCGCCAGCCCATGCACGGCCGACCACGCCAGGAACTCCGCACCCGCCCGCCGATCAGGCGTCATCGCACCGGCCGCGACCAATTCATCCAGCGCCGAACCCAATAATTGAAACGGCGTGAGGCCGCTTTCCCCCGCCATCGCCGGCGTCTGTGCCTGCTGCAAATCTTCATGCACCGAGAACGCGGTACGAAACAGGCCCGGTTCGGCCCGCGCGAAACGCAGGTAGCCGGTACCGACAGCGCGTACATGGGCCCGCGCTATGTCGGCTGCACTGCCGGTATCCGCACAAGCCTTCATCTCCGCCTCTATTGCCAGCGCCAGTTGCGACTGTGCGACAAAGCACACCGCCTGCAACAAGGCATTGCGATCGGCGAAGTGCCGATAAGCTGCATTCGGCGCTACCCCAACCTGGCGCGTGGCTTCACGCAACACTACTGCGGTAGGCCCTCCGACCCGCGCCAGCTGCGTTCCCGCCTCCAGCAAAGCCCGGTGCAAATCACCGTGGCGGTAAGTCTTGCGTTGCGGAACTGCTATTTTTTTCGTCATCTTGAATAAATGTGTACACCGTACACTAGTTGTACTATTATTTATGGACACTGTACACAATAACTAGCTTCCATAGGAGAAACAGTATGAGCCAGGAGACAGGAAATACCTCAGCAGAAGCAGAAATCCGCGCAGTACTTGATAGCTGGCTGAAGGCCGTAACCACCAGCGACCTCGATGCCACCATGGCGCATTACGCGCCGGACGTGATCGCCTACGACGCCATCCTTACCTTGCAATTCAAGGGTTCGGATGTATACAGAAAGCATTGGCAAATGTGTATGTCCATGTGTTCGCAGATGACATTCAAATTCCATGACGTGCATATCGCGGCCGGCAATGATGTCGCCTTCGCACATTGCCTGAACCGCTGCGGCGGCGTAGACAAGGACGGCAAGGAAAACGCGTCATGGATGCGCATGACGACCTGCTTCCGCAAGACAGGTGGCAAATGGAAAATCGTGCATGAACACTTTTCCGCACCCTTTGATATGGAAACCAGCAAGGCGCTGTTTGACCTGCAACCCTGAAGCAGGCCCGACAGCAGAACCAAGGAAAGAAGTTGATGAGCTTCCCGCCTGAATCGCAAGCGCCGGACACCAGCGAGGCCGACTACCTGCAAATGATTCAACGCTTCGATCAGCTGTGGGCGTCAGCCCGCACTGCGCATGAACAGGCGGAGATGCAGAGATTGCTGCATTTGATAGAGCAATACGAAGCAAAAAACGCAGTAGAAAACACAGAACAAAACGAAAACAGAGATTCCGGCATACGCAATGCGCCAGAGAATCCGGGCCACAGACAGGGATTATTCCAGACCGCCACGAGGAGCACACAATGAACAAGCCCGCAGTAAAAGCCATTCCGGAAGGAATGCACAGCCTGACCCCGCACCTGGTTTGCGCCGATGCGGCAGCCGCCATCGAGTTTTACAAAAAAGCCTTCCACGCCACCGACACCTCCATCCTGCCCGGCCCAGGCGGCAAGATCATGCACGCGCATTTACGCATAGGTGATTCATCGCTGATGCTGATGGATGAATTCCCGGAATTCTGTTCGCTCGGGCCGAAATCGCTGAAAGGCAGCCCGGTCACCATCCACCTGTATGTGGAAAATGCCGACGCCGTCTATAACCGTGCCGTTGCCGCCGGTGCCATTGCCAAGATGCCGATGGAAGACACCTTCTGGGGTGATCGCTATGGCGTACTGGAAGATCCCTTCGGCCATTCATGGTCTATCGCCACGCATATACGCGACCTGAGCCCGGAAGAAATCCGCGAAGCCGCCAAGGGTATGTGCGCCGAAAAATAAGACAGCTATAAACATCAAGAGACAGGAGCACGAACATGCGATTCATGATCATCATCAAAGCGAACCAGGACACCGAAGCCGGCGTGATGCCGGATGAAAAACTCATGACGGATATGGGCAAGTTCAATGAAGAACTGGTCAATGCCGGCATCATGCAGGCTGGCGATGGCCTCCATCCGAGTTCCAAAGGCGCACGCGTCAAATTTTCCGGCGACAAGCGCAGCGTTATTAACGGTCCCTTCCCGGAAACCCGGCAATTGATCGCGGGTTTCTGGATCTGGAAAGTAAAGTCCAAGGACGAAGCAATCGAATGGGTCAAGCGTTGCCCGAACCCGACCGGTGCCGAAGCGGAAATTGAAATCCGCCAGATCTTCGAAGCGGAAGATTTTGGTGCCGAATTCACACCTGAACTGCGGGAACAGGAAGAACGCCTGCGCGCAAAAATGGAATCCGGCAAAGCCTGATTTTGTCCGACACTACCTATCACCTCAACCCACCAAGCTCACCCACCCTGGAGCACCTACATGTTCAAAATCATCGCCATTGCCGTCCTCGTCGTACTGGTCGCCATCCTGATCTTCGCCACCACCAAGCCGGACAACTTCCGCGTGGAACGCAGCACCACCATCAAGGCCGCACCGGAAAAAGTGTTTGCACTCATCAACGACTTCCAGCGCTGGACCAGCTGGTCGCCGTATGAGAAAAAAGATCCGGGCATGAAACGCACTTATAGCGGAGCCGCCAGCGGCATCGGTGCGATCTATGAATGGGATGGCGATAAAAATGTAGGCAAGGGCCTCATGGAAATCACCGAGGCCACCCCATCGTCACGCATCGTGATCAAGCTCGATTTCCTGGCTCCCTTCGAGGCACACAATACGGCGGAATTTACTTTGCAGGCGCAAGGCGATTCCACCCAGGTGACCTGGGCCATGTATGGACCGGCCAACTTCATATCCAAGCTGATGAGCGTCTTCTTCAGCATGGATAAAATGGTCGGCGATGATTTTGCCATCGGTCTTGCCAACCTGAAGGCGGCTGCCGAGCAATAAACAAGGGGCATGACGGCAGCAAGTTGAAGCGAATATTCAAATTAAGAATGAATATTCAAATCAGCTTGCTTTGCGAAAAGTCAGGTTAATCCGGCGCGCACCGAGCAAAGGATGCGTTGCCGGTTTCAATGCCAACACACCGTGGTAACGCAGTCGCGCCACCCCGCCCCAGACCACTACATCGCCATGCTGCAGCGGAATGCGCGCGGCCTTGTCTTCACGCCTGTCACCACCAAACTGGAACACCGCAGGAATACCGAGTGATACTGACACAATGGGCTGTTGGAAGTCTTGCTCGTCCTTGTCCTGATGCAAGGACATGCGCGCACCCGGCTCATAGCAATTAATCAGGCAGGAATTCGGCGCGAAACCGCTGAAGTCGGCCGCCAGCGCCGCTTCCCGCGCCAGGCTGGAAAGCAATCCAGGCATCTGCGGCCACGGCTTGCCGCTGTCCGGATCCAGCGTGTCGTAACGATAGCCGCTTCTATCCGTCACCCAGCCATATCGGCCGCAGCTCGTCATCGCCACCGACATGCGAAAACCACCGGGCGTAGTCATATGCCGCAAAGGCGCTTGCGCGATCACACCTTCTATCGCGTTCAATAGCTCAGTCTCGATCGCCAGCGCATGGCCGCGCAGGACGACTGCGCCTTCGCAGATATCTTCGCGCCAGGTACGTCCACGTTCTATTTCATCAAATAAGTCCACATCCAACCCGTTCATACAGCTATCGATATTCGGCTCCCGCACCCAACGCCCATTATGACGATCGATGGAAATTCCTGCTGTCGCAGCAGCATTAAAGGCGATATTGCCCATCGGCATCGCCGTTAAATTTACCCAATTTCTTCATTATCTAATTTGACTTAGACTGCATTTAGATATATCTTATTTATTCTAGATATAGAACTAGATAGGAAAAATCATGAAACATCATCAACATTCTCACTGCCATCACATGGCCAGCCGTCAGGACGGCGACGATCTCGGCGGTGGCCGCGGCCGCCGCATGGGCGGCGAAGGACGCATATTTGGCCACGGCGGCCTGCGCTTCGTGCTGCTGCACCTGATTTCGGAAAAACCGAGCCACGGTTACGAATTAATCAAATCCATCGAAGAGCGCCTCGGTGGCGCTTACAGCCCAAGCCCGGGCACGGTCTACCCTACCCTGACTTTGCTGGAAGAACTCTCATTGTTGAGCGTGGAAGAAGCCGACCAGGGCGGCCGCAAACGCTATCAAATCACTGAAGCGGGTTTGCGCTATCTGGATGAACATCGCGACATGGTCGATGCGATGCTCTTGCGCCTGAACGGTGGCGTCGATGGTGCCGGTCCACGTGGCGGCCGCCCACCGCAAGTCAAACGCGCAATAGAAAACCTCAAGCTCGCGATGCGTATGCGCCTGTCCGGCGAAACGCTGACGCAGGAACAGGCGAACGCCTTCGCCGCCATCCTCGATCGCGCAGCGCAACAACTGGAGCAAATTTAATGACGACAAACAATACCGATAGCGGTACACAGCCGAACCGCACGCCGCAACGTGTGCGCCATGCATTACGCTTCCGCGCCGTCGAAGTGGTGAAGAGCGAACGCATCACACCGCATCTCTTGCGCATTACCCTGGGTGGCGATGAGCTGGCTGAATTCGTCAGTCCGGGTTTTGACGATCACGTCAAACTATTCTTCCCTGACGCCAACGGCGTGCTGGCTTTGCCAACTGCCGGACCCGATGGCCCGATCTGGCCGAACGGCGTCAAGCCTACAATGCGTGATTACACACCACGCAATTTTGATCCTGTCGCCAGAACGCTGGAAATTGATTTCGCACTGCACCTTGCCGGTCCGGCCACGCGCTGGGCCGAACAAGCTACAGTCGGTCAACGCCTGGGTGTAGGCGGACCGCGCGGTTCCTTCATCGTCACAACGGATTTCGACTGGCACTTGCTGGTCGGTGACGACACAGCCTTGCCGGCAATCTCCCGCCGCCTGGCCGAACTGCCGGCGGAGGCCCACGCCATCGTCATTGCCGAAGTTGATTCGGCGGCAGACAAGGTCGACTTGCCGACGGCGGCCAATGTGCAAATCGTCTGGGCTTATCGCGACAATGCTGCCGCCGGTGAATTCCCTGTGTTAACGGCGCTGGAACAAATCGCCTTGCCGGAAGGCGACTTCCACGCCTGGGTCGCTTGCGAATCCGCGGCTGCGAAAGCCGTGCGCGCGCATTTGATCGCAGTGCATCACGCGAATCCGAAATGGATACGGGCCTCCGGTTACTGGCGCAAAGGCAGTGCCGACACGCATGACTCGCTGGATGACTGAATAAGCTCGTTTTGCCGCGCAGCACTTCATGCCGTATTGAAAGGATCGCAAAGCCCGCCATTTTCTGGAAAAATGAAAGCCCCGGATTCATGAGGAATGCGTCATGGAAACAATGGAAATCTATCGTGGTCGCCTCATCGACCATATTCAATTGATCGTCGCGGATCTGCCTGCTTCCCGCACTTTTTATTCTGCCGTCTTCAAGGCTTTGGGCATACCACTGGGCGGCGAAGGAGATGACTTCTTTTGGGCCGATGAGTTATTCGTTTCAACGGCAGACAGCGAAGCGGCACAAGGCAAGCTGACTGGCCGTCATCATCTCGCCTTCCAGGCCAGGGATAGGGCGATGGTTGATTTGTTTTATAAAGAAGCGCTGGCGCATGGCGGCACAGACAACGGCGCACCGGGCGAACGCTCTTACCACCCTGGTTATTACGGCGCCTTCGTGCTGGATCCTGACGGCAATAATATCGAAGCCGTTTATCACGGTGAAGCCAAAAGCCGGAATGCCGCGGCGATTCATATCACTTTTTAAAGCGACAATCGTTGGAACAAAAAGCCCGCAAGTGCGGGCTTTTTTATTGGGCAGGCAGGCTCATTCACATAAGCGACAAGGGCCGGTGATATTCAACTTTATTTTTATCCTGCCGATAACGATACATCAACGTTTCAGGCGCAAAGGTTTGCAGATGAATATCACATCCGTCAACAATACCGTGACTACCTTGCCTGCCAGCGCGCCGGTGCAGGAAGAGATTGCCAGCCCGGGCAGCAGCGAGACCGACACCGAAGCCGACGGAAAACCGGCCAGTACGCGGGTCACACTCTCCGACCTGGGCCAGGCCTTGTCCGCAAAACGACAAGCAGCCCAACAGCCGGTAAAGAATCAGGATATCGACAACAGCAATGTTCCCGACAACATCAAGGACTTGCTCAAGCGTATCCGCGAGCTCAAGGAACAGATCGCCGAACAGCAGCAAAAGCTGAATGCCGTCATGGCAAACCAAAGGCTGAGCCCGGAAGAAAAACAGAAACAGCTACTCCAGGTGCAATCGACGATCAACTCACTCAACGGCGCCCTGACCTCGGCGCTGGGTCAGATGAACAAACTGGTACGTGACCAGGATTTGACGAAGGAACAGCAGATTGCCGTCGCATCTTTGCTGGCCGGATAGCGAGCTGATAAGGCGTGTATAAGCGTATATAAGCGTGTATCAAGCCCGGATCAGGATCACACCAAGAACCAGCAGTCCTGCACCGGTCAGTCTAAGCAGGCTGATCGGTTGCACCGGCAAGCCGAGCCAGCCGAAATGATCCATCGTCAAGGACAGCAGCATTTGCCCGACGACGATTAAGGAGATGGTGGTTGCCGCTCCCAGCTTAGGCACCATCAGGATGGTAATGGCGATGAAGGTCGCGCCAAAGACGCCGCCCATCCATGGCAACCAGTCACCACCTTTCGGCCAAGCGTCGATCAGCTTGGGGCCGGGTACGATCAGCGCGATAACAAGCGTAACCACCAGGCCGACGAAATAGCTTACAAACGCAGCCCACCACGGCGAACCGATTTGAATGCGCAGATTGGCATTGAGAACCTGTTGGAACGCGACGCTGGCACCAGCCGCCACTACCAACAGCATAAAAAAATATGAGCTCATAGTTCCTTCAATGAGTTGATACGCCTGCTATCCGAGGTATTTATCATATCGAACGGTACCCTACATGAGATATGGCCGCAATTATCCGTCGCCGCGCAGCTGTCGTGTGAATATATCGATACGATGCGCGCCATCGCACTCAAGCCTGTTTAATACTGCAATTACAGGGTGGCTTCATATTGCGAAGCCAATCGTTTGCGTAACTCACTATCGGCGGCCGGGCCGGCCACGAGTTTGAATGCGCCTGAGTCGGCAATTTCTTCACCACTGGTTTTATCGACCAGCACCGGGACTGCCAGCTTCCCGGTCTTGGCATGCCTGATCAGAATGCTTGGGCCTTCGGGAGCGAAATGCTTGTTGCCCCACACCAGCAAGGACAGCACGACCGGCCTGAATTCACGTCCGGCATCCGTCAAAACATACTCATGCCGGACCGGGCGGCTACTGTATTCGCGACGCTCCATCAAACCAGATTCGACCAGGCCTTTTAAACGACGAGTCAGCATATTCGGCGCAATGCCCAGGCTTTTTTGAAATTCATCGAAGCGCGTCAGGCCGTAAAAGGCATCCCGCATGATCAGGATGCTCCACCATTCACCCACCCGCTCCAGGCTGCGGGCAATCGGGCATTGCATATCACCAAAGCTTTTGCGTTCCATAGCGCTCTTCCATTAGCAGTAACTTGCATGATGATAGTACATAAGTTACTATCATCATGCAAGTTACTAAAATCAACCCCTTTTGAAAGAGTTCATCATGGATATTCAAGGCAAAACCGTCCTGGTAACAGGTGCAAATCGCGGCATAGGTGCCGCCCTGGTGCGCGCGCTGCTCAAGCATGGCGTTGGCCAGGTCTATGCCGCAGCGCGTAATCCTGCCTCGCTTCCGGATTTCGGCGATGCGCGCGTGTTGCCGCTACAGATCGATGTGACCAGTCAGGCCGATCTGCAAGCTGCTGCCGGCAAAATCAATTCCATCGACATCCTGATTAACAATGCCGGCATCATGACTTTTGCGAATGTCCTTTCTGCTTCGCCCACAGAACTGGCGGCGGATATGGATGTGAATTACTACGGTACGCTGCGCGTCACCCAAGCCCTGCTTCCGCAAATCGAAAAACAAGGTGGCGGTGCCATCGTGAATATCGCCAGCGTCGCAGGCCTGGCTTCCCTCGCAGCGGTGTCCGGATACTCGGCTTCCAAGGCAGCCCTCTTCTCCGCAACGCAGGCAATGCGGATTGAACTGAAAGCTAAAAACATTGCAGTGTTCGGGGTCTTCCCCGGCCCCATCGATACCGACCTGGCGAAAGACCTGCCGCTCGATAAAGCCACACCAGAAGAAGCTGCCAACAATATCGTCGCCGCACTGATCGCCGGCGATGAAGACATCTATCCTGATCCGACCGCTGCGCAACTGTCCGGTTTATGGAAAAGCAATCCGAAAGGCCTGGAGCAATTTTTTGCGAATATGGCCTGATCACTTCATGCGCAATCAATCGTTGAAGTCAGTAATGGAATTAAAAAAGCCCGCATAAGCGGGCTTTTTTTCAGCGGTACAGCGATCATTTGCAGGATTTATTACCAGACTTTTTTATCCCGCTCGGAGCGCTCCCTGCGCTGATCCTCGAATGCCTTCAGCATGAAATCGACCAAGGCCCGCGTCTTCGCAGACAGGTGATTTTTGGTTGGAAAAACAATATAGATATCAGCCTGCGGTAACTGCCATTCTTCCAGTACCGCCCGCAGTCGTCCCGACCTGAGATAAGGAGCGACGTCCCATTCCGAACGCACCACGATTCCTTGTCCGTCCAGCGCCCACGACGTCGCGCATTCGCCGTCGTTTGCACTCAATGCGCCGCGCACCTTGACCGTTTCCTGTTTGATGCCGGAGCTGAAATGCCAGCTGCCGTAAATTTCATCGCTCTCGCGCAAGAGGATGCAATTATGCTGTTGCAGATCACGCGGCACGAGCGGCGTACCGTATTTTTGCAGGTACGCCGGTGACGCACATACCAGGCGCCGGTTGTCGGCGATCTTGCGCGCGGATAGTCGTGCATCAGGAATTTGACCAAAGCGGATGTCAGCATCGAAACCTTGTTCAACCAGGTTTACCGGGCGGTCAGTCAGGTGCAATTGCACTTCGACTTCCGGATACTGCCGCGCAAAAGCCGATAGCTGCGGCGTGATGTGGCGGCGACCAAAACCGAAGGTGGCGCTGACCTTGAGCAATCCTTTGGCGGTAATGTTGCCGCCGGAAATACGCTGTTCCAGTGCTTCCAGATCAGCCACCAGCTTGGCGCCATCCGCCAGGTATATTTCCCCTTCCGGGGTCAGGCTGATGCGGCGCGTGGTGCGATTGAGCAGGCGCACCCGCAAGCGGCTTTCAATGCCGGCCAGGCGCTTGCTGACTGAGGGCGGCGTGACTCCCAACTCCTGCGCTGCCGCGGCCAGGCTGCCGCGTTTGACCAGCAGGGAGAAAAAAGCGAGATCGGAGATTCCGTCCATTGATTCCTAAAACGACTGAATGAATTAATTTTAAAGAAATTATATACCCAGCGATTACGAATACCATTTCATCTCTTAGAAAAATAATCCGGAGACAAAATGAAACGCTCATCATTTATAGCCGCGGCATTCTTGCTTCCCCTAAGCCTGGCCGCTTCATTCGCAAACGCAGATACTTATCCGAGCCGCCCGATACGACTTGTCGTTCCTTATGCGCCCGGCGGCAGTGCGGATATCGTTGCACGCCGCATTTCGGACGAATGGTCGAAGGCGCTCGGCGGCAGTATCTACATTGAGAACAAGGCAGGTGCCGGCGGCAATATCGGCGTCGACGCCGTGGCGAAAGCCGACCCTGATGGTTACACGATAGGCTTGCAGACCGTATCGCTGGCGATCAATCCATCGATCTTTCCAAAGATGCCTTACGACACGCTGAAAGACCTGGCGCAAATCAGCACGGTCGCCACGTCGCAGCACGTATTGGTGGTCAATACGAATTTCCCGGCAAAAAATACCAGGGACCTGGTCGCGCTGGCCAAGGCCAATCCCGGCAAATACAACTATGGATCGGCCGGTAGCGGCAGCACCTTCCATATGTCGGCGGAATTGTTCAAATCAGTGGCGGGCATTGACGTCACCCACGTCCCCTATAAAGGCGGCGGCCCGGCGATGATCGATACGATTTCCGGCCAGGTCGATATGTGTTTCCCTGTCCTGTCTGCGGCGGCACCGCACGTGAAGGCCGGCAAACTGAATGCGATCGGCGTCACCGGCGCCAAGCGTTCGCCTTTGATGCCGGACGTGCCGACCCTGGCCGAATCAGGTGTGCCGGGTTACAGCTTTGAAACCTGGTTTATTGTTTTTGCACCGGCCGCCACACCGAAACCATTGATCGACAAATTGAATGCGAGCCTGGTAAAAGCACTCAACACGCCGGCCCTGAAAGAAAAGATGATCAAGGAAGGTTTCGATCCGGAGACCTCGACACCGGCAGAGGCAAAAGCCAAGCTGACCAAAGAACTGGCGCTGTGGGCCAAGCTCGTCAAGGAACGCGGCATTACCGCGGAATAATCCTGACGGCTCCTTCATGGACCGTAATGAGCAATAAAAAAAGCCCGCATCTGCGGGCTTTTTTTCAATCATGCAATGACGCTTCGATGCAGAGAAACAAATTACTTCGCATTTGCCGCCGCACGTCGTGACATCCAGATACCGATGAGCACCAGCGCCAGTACGATCACCTGCGTGCTGATACCTTGCATGGTCGGATGTATGCCCAGCAGCGGCACCGAGATGAAGTTGATGCGATCAGCTTCAATCACGCCGGCTTCCTGCAAGGCGGCGATACCGTTACCGGCAAACACCACCGCCAGGAATGCCAGCAAGCCCGAGGTCACACCGAAGAACGGGCCGATAGGCAGGCGGATGCTGTACTTGAGGATGACCCAGGCAATCACTGCCAGCAATACTGCTGCCGTAGCGATACCGCTCAATACCGCGACCTGGCCGTCATCACCGACCTGTACCCACAGCGCCTGGTAGAACAGGATGATTTCAAACAATTCACGATACACCGCGAGGAAGGAAACGCTGGCCATGGCCCACATGGTTTTCTTTTCCAACGCCGCGCTGACATGTTCACGGATGAATTTCTGCCAGGCTTGTGCATAGGATTTGCTATGCAACCAGTAGCCGACATAGAGCAGCATCGCAGCCGCAACCAGCGCGGTAATCCCTTCGGTCAACTCGCGGTTTGCACCTGAAATCGTGAGCACATAATTCGCCACCACCCAGGTCAGGATGCCGAGCGCGACTGCCGCCATCCAGCCGTAATGGATGTAACGCAAGGCATCGCGACGACCGGTCTTGACCACAAAGGAAATGATCGCGGCCAGTACCAGGATCGCTTCCAGGCCTTCGCGCAGCAAGATCAGCAAGGCGCTGATGAAAGCCGTCGTCGCCGACAGATCGCCGGACAACGCTTCGTCAGCCTGGTCCAGCAAGGCTTCGATATCTTTCACTTGCTTGGCGACTTCTTCCACTGGTTTGCCGGCACCGATGGAAGCACGCAATGCCATCATTTCCAGCTCTATCTTTTGGCGGAGTGCGCCGTCGGTATTATCCAGACTACTCTCAACCAGTTCGAAGCCTTCCAGATAAGCGGTAATCGCCAATTGGCGTGCCGCACCGGCATCACCGCCTTGATATGCAACCAGCGCCTGTGCCAGTTTTTCACGTGAAAATTCCAATGGCGACGGTGCGGCGATCTTGATTGCTTCCGGATGCTTGGTCAGATAGCTTTGTACTTTGGTGAGTGACGCGCCGCCGAGTTGCTCAACTTCATCCGGGGTTTGTGTCACGAGTGCGCGCAGGTTTTCAAATTCCTTTTTGCCCTCGCCTTTTTTCCACGCGGCTTCGCCCTGCTTCACATCTTCTTCCGAGCCGCGCAATGTGCCGACAAAGAAAGCCAGCGCCCAGCGATCTTCTTCGGTGATTTCAGTGAAAGGACGCATAGGCGTGCCACCGACGCCAAGGGCGATGGTGTTGTATAGGCCGTAGATGCTGCGCACTTTCATGCGCCCTTCTTCATGGAAGTTGCTTGGTTCCGGATCCATGCCCTTGGCCAGCGGACCGTCGCCACGCCCGGTCGCACCATGGCAGGCGGCGCAGTTGGCGGCATACAGTTGTGCGGCCCTGAGCAAATCAGGTGTGCCTTTCGGCGCGACAGCCACTTTGTAGACGCGAATCACATCGGCACGCAAGGCATTGGCCTGCTTCGACACTTCAGCTCCATCGGCTTTGCCATCAATCGCCTTGCGCAGTGCCTGACCTTTATCGAGCAGGCTTGCCTGTTCTGCGTGCGCCGGCATTTCTTTTAACAGCGTCAAGGCCTGGGTGGAAAATTCCAGTTGCTCTTCAAACTCGGACTGGTTCAAGACTTTCCCATTCTGCACAAACTCCGGATAGTCGACGCTGATGTAATCCAGCATATGCACGACGGTTTGCGCTTTCTCGTCAGCAGTTACAGCGGCCACGCTATGCGCGCCCATGAACATGCTCAGTACCAGAAAAATGAAAGAGTAAAGAAACGAGACTTGAGATTTATGTTGAGGAGGCATTGTTAAAAAAATGTGAGGAAATGAAGACCCTCGATGGTAGCAGATATATGAGAATGTTTCTCATTAACGATTGCCAATCTATTCGTTTTGAACCTTCGTACAAAATGCGCAGGCAATAAAAAAGCCCGCAGCAGCGGGCTTTTTTTAAAGCGGTGACAAGCTTACTTATTCACCAGCGAACGTGGTTGCAACAGTGCCAGGCATGCGCCCAGTACCAATGCGCCGGCCACGAAGTACATACCGGCGTTGGTGCTGCCAGTGACGTCTTTCAACCAGCCGACGATAGTCGGGCTGACGAAGCCGGCCAGGTTACCGACCGAGTTGATCAGGCCGATACCGGCTGCAGCAGCTGCACCGCCGAGGATTGCGCTCGGGTAGGTCCAGAACACAGGCATCGTCGACAACATGCCGGCGGTACCGAGGGACAAGGCCATCAGCGCCAATACCACGTTGTCGCCGTAGACCGTGCTGAGGAACAAGCCGAGGCCGCCCAATGCACTTGCAATCGCAAAGTGCCAGCGACGCTCACGCATACGGTCAGCGCTGCGTGCCACCAGCAAGGTCGCGATCACGCCGCAGGTGTATGGAATCGCGGTCAGCAAGCCGACGTCCAATGCATCCTTAACACCGGAAGCCTTGACCAGGGTTGGCAGGTAGAAGCTGATGCCGTACAGACCCATCATGCAGCAGAAGTAGATCGCAGCCATCAACCAGACTTTTGGATTGGTGAAGACGCCCGCTACCGAGTGCGATTTGGTGCCGCCTGCATTGTCCTTGGCGATATTGTCTTCGAGGATTTGCTTCTCGCTATCCGACAACCACGACGACAAACGGATGCTGTTAGGCAGGTAGAACAAAGTCATGATACCGAGTGCCAGCGAAGGCAAGGCTTCCAGCAGGAACAGCCATTGCCACCCGTGCCAGCCATTCATGCCGGCGAAGGCATTCATGATCCAGCCCGACAAAGGACCACCGACCACACCCGCGATAGGAATACCAATCATGAACAAGGCGTTCATGCGGCCGCGGCGCGAAGTCGGGAACCAGTAGGTCAGGTACAGCACGATGCCCGGGAAGAAGCCGGCTTCCGCCACACCCAGCAGGAAGCGGATCACGTAGAACATGGTCGGTGTAGTGACGAACATGGTCGCCGCAGACAGGATCGACCAGGTGATCATGATACGGGCGATCCAGCGACGTGCGCCGACCTTATGCATGATGATGTTGCTTGGCACTTCGAACAGGAAGTAACCAATGAAGAAGATACCGGCGCCGAGGCCGTAAATGGTTTCGCTGAATTGCAGGTCGTTCAACATGCTGAGCTTGGCGAAGCCCACGTTGACGCGATCAAGGTAAGCCGCAACGTAGCAAAGGAAGAGGAATGGCAGCAAACGCAGTGTAACTTTTGCGTAAATGCTGTCCTCCAGCTGGGTACGATCGCTGGCGGTAGTGCTTAGTGGAATGGAGCTCATATAATATGTGTTAAATCAGATTGTCAGGCCGAAAGCACAGAAGCTTATTTATGTATAAAAACAGGTCTTCTGATCATGCCGGATGGTGCACTGCCTCAAAAAGACAGGTGCTATCTACTAAATTGCTACAAATGCTGGATTGACAGACGTTTGCGGGTGCCGGTTTGGGATAGATACCGGGCATGGGTTCGTGGCCAGTTTTGCTGACTTTGCGATCATAGCACCCGGGTTTTCGGCTTACACATGCAAACAATTCATCTGTAGTTGAAAATAATGCTGCGAAGCAGCAATGTCAAATGAAAATGTTTTCAGGATGGAAATGCGCAGCTTTCCATCCGCCTTGCATGTTTGCTATCAGATCGCTTTATCCCACTCCGGCTCATCGGTGAAACGCGCCGCCAGGAAATCCAGCATCGTGCGCAGGGTCGCCGGCATATGCTTGCGTGATGCATACACGCCGAACACGCCAAATTCCTGCGGATGGTATTCAGGCAATAAAGAAAGTAATTGTCCGGAACGGATATAAGGTGCGGCGAGGAAGGTTGGCAATAATGCGATCCCGGCTCCCGCCAAAGCTGCCTGCACCAGCGAACTTGCATCGTTGGCACTGATATTCCCTTTCACCGCCACATTCACCGGCAACTGATCCCGCTCCAGCAGCCATACGCTGCCGTAATAGGAATGCGTCAGGCAGTTATGCAGCGCCAGTTGCTCGGCCTGCGTCGGCTTGCCGTGTTCACGGATGTAAGCAGGTGACGCACAAACGACGGAACGACATACCGTCAGCCTGCGTGCGATCAGGTTGGGATCCAGTTCCTTGCTGATGCGGATCGCGAGATCGATGCGCTCTTCCACCAGGTTCACGACCCGGTCCAGCAAGAGCATATCGACGGTCACGCCCGGATACTGCTTCACGTAATCGGCGACGGCGGCGGCCAGGTGCGATTGTCCAAATGAAGTACTGACCGTAATCCTGAGCAAACCCTGCGGTGCATCTTCCGGCAGCGCGAGCACGTTTTTCATATCGGTCGCCAGTTCCAGCATCTGGCGGCACCGCGGCAGCATTTCGGCGCCTGCCGCAGTCAGGCTCAGCTTGCGCGTCGTCCGGTGCAATAAACGGACGCCGGCCCACTCTTCCAGCTCCGCCAGATAACGTGATACCACCGGACGGGACAAGTCGAGCTGCTCGGCCGCCGCCGACTGGCTGCCGCTATCGACTACACTGACAAAGACTTGCATTGCGCTGAGGCGATCCATGATTTGACCGTTTTTAGAAACAAACTATCTTGGATAATACGCTTTTTATATCTGCTTTAAGCAACTAAGCTTAGACCGTCATTCAACCTTCAGGAGAAAAGATATGAGCAAGATTGCCATCATCGGTGCCACAGGTCGTGCCGGCAGCCAGTTACTGGAAGAAGCACTGCGCCGCGGTCACAGCGTCACCGCCCTCGCCCGCAATACCTCGAAACTCGCCGGTCGTGCCGGTGTCACTGCAATTGATGTGGATGTACTGGATGCCGCTGCGCTGGAAAAAGCAGTGGCCGGACATAACGCCGTATTCAGCGCCGCACACTTCAGCGGCATCCCGGCCAGCGCCATCATCAATCCGGTCAAGAAAGCCGGCGTCAAACGCCTGCTGGTCGTCGGCGGTGCCGGCAGCCTGCTGGTCGCGCCCGGCGTGCGCGTCATCGACAGCCCGGATTTCCCGGAAGCGTATAAGGCGGAAGCAACTGCCGGCGGGGTCTTCCTCGACACCTTGCTGCAAGAGAAAGAACTGGACTGGACCTTCCTGTCGCCGTCAGCCGAATTCGTCGAAGAAGAACGTACCGGCAAATTCCGCCTGGGCAAAGACCATCTGCTAGTTGATGCGAATGGCCGCAGCTGGATCTCGTTCAAGGATTTTGCGATTGCCTTTATCGATGAACTGGAAAAACCTGCACACAGCCGTCAACGCTTTACCATCGGTTACTGAATCGCTTACTAAGCGCAGCGATTAAGACAGCAACTAAAGCAGGCATAAAAAAACGATGAGGCTCGAACAGATCCTCATCGTTTTTCACAAGCGCGACTAATTACTACCAAGCGTTAGATTGCTGCGCAGCACACTTTATTTTTTCACTTGTTCCAGCTTCCAGTACATGGCGGCTGCGACCATACCGAAAATGACATGGCCTAGCATGGTGGTCCAGCCACGCAATTCAGCGAACCAGGTGAAGAAACGCACCATACCGTAGAAGTTGAACAGGTAGATCAATACACCGAATACCGCACCTGTCAGCAAGACCATACCTATACTCGAATCAAAACGGAAAGGTACGATGATGGCGGCCAGGATCAGGCCCAGTCCTATGCCCAATACATAATGCGTGGCAAGCGCAACGCCGACTACTTCCAGACTGAAATCGGTGGATTGCAGCGCGTCCTGTCCGAGCACGATCGCGGCAATCATGTGCGACATCACCCATGGACTGGTGCCCATGATGATGGTCGACCAAAGTAGTTCCAACACCATTAAAACCGCGCCTGCAGCAAACCCGGAAACCGCTGCCACAGTCCAATCCGGCATGCGTTGCTCCCAATGATGCGAATGCATGTGAAGTTCCATAGCAAGCTCCTTTGCAATATCGGTTACCGATCACTTTCCTGCGGACGCGGTAACCACCTGATGCATCCTGCCGTTGATGTCCGCTGCGGGAACGGCATGAATTCCTTATTCAAGCATCTCAATCAAATTGCGCCATCAAGGGAACACCGGGATATGCGGCTCTTCCCCGCTGAAGCGGATTTCCGGATGACGCTCGGCCAGCATTTTTTCAATTTCCGCGACGCGACGCGATGGTATATGCGCAATCATCAGGATCTTGCCGCGCTCCAGTTCAGGCGTGAATTTCTTCAGCTGTGAATTCGGCATTGCCGCTGCCGCCATACTGGAAGCCCAGCCGCCGAACAGGATACCCATCAGCGTGGTTACCAGGACGGTTGCCGGCCCGACCTCGTAGTAATTGATCAGCAAGGCACCGAAGGCCGCACCCAGGATGGCGCCGATAATCATGCCGGCGGCGGCACCGTGCAGCACATCTGTCTTGACGAGGAAACTGGCTTCCGGCAAATCAGGTGGAAGCGGCGTAGCGCCAGAAATAAAACTCACGTGTTTTTGCTCGATACGGCTGAGCAGCATATTGTCAAAGGCGCGACGGGCACTATTGATGTCCGGAAGAAAATAATAAAGTCTGTGTCTCATGATGTCTCCTTTACTTACCTGCTCCCAGATTCAGTATAGGCAGTTTGTCGCGACATGCAATGCGCAAGTGCTTGCGCCAACGCAATGAAAAATACCTGCAAGCAAGCACTTTGCGCGAAGCAAAACTTGCCTAAAATCAGCGTCGCCTGCAGGCCCTGCGACATAAAGGCTACAATCATGCCCAACGCGCTTAAAAAATTGAGCATACCGATAGACTAGCAAGCAGCAGATGGAGCGACATTGAAACAGCCTACACATACAGATCCGGCCAACACCGACGACTTCTCAACTGAAGACTGGCGTCGTTTACTGACTCATCTTGGCGAAAATGCAGACCGCCAGGGTTTGCGTGAAACCCCGCAGCGCGTGGAAAAAGCGTGGAAGCACTGGACCTCCGGTTACGACCAGGACCCGGCGGAAATCCTCAAGGTCTTTGAAGATGGTGCCGAGCAATACAATGAATTGATCGTGGTGCGCGGCATCCCGGTCTACAGCCATTGCGAACATCACCTGGCACCTTTCTTCGGCACCGCGACTATCGGCTATACACCGAATGGCAAAATCGTCGGCCTGTCCAAGCTGACCCGCCTGGTCGATTGTTTTGCCAAGCGCCTGCAGGTACAGGAACGCCTGACGATACAAATCGCCGATACATTGATGGAACACGTGCAGCCCTTGTCGGTTGGTGTCGTGATCCGTTGCCGCCATATGTGCATGGAAAGCCGCGGCATACGCACGCCGGGCGAAGAAACCGTGACTTCGGCATTGCTGGGCGAAATGCGCACCAACCTCGGCCTGCGCAATGAATTCCTGATGCTGGCGCGCGAAAAAGACTGAACCGCGTCAACAAGCGTTAGCCGCATACAAAAAGGCCTGCATCATGTGCAGGCCTTTTTTATTTACGCGTCTTCATGCATGCGACTCAGGCACTGAAGCCGCCATCTATCGTCAGGCTGGCACCTGTGATGTAGCCTGCCTCCGGACCTGCGAGGTAAGCGACAAAGCTGGCGACTTCTTCATCGTGGCCGTAACGACCTATCGCCATCAAGCCTTTCAGGGTTTCGGCGAAATCGCTATTGGCCGGATTCATATCGGTATCGACCGGGCCAGGCTGCACATTGTTGACCGTAATGCCGCGTGGACCGAGGTCACGTGCCAGGCCTTTGGTCAAACCCACAATCGCTGATTTGCTCATCGCATACACGGCACCACCGGCGAAAGGCATGCGTTCCGCATTCGTGCTGCCGATGGTGATGACGCGACCACCGTCGCCCATATGCCGCGCAGCTTCCTGCGTCGCGACAAAGACGCTGCGGATATTCACCGCCACCGTGCGATCGAAATCTTCCAGTTTGAAATCTTCCACCGATGCCAATGCCAGTACGCCGGCATTGTTGACGAGGATATCGATACGACCAAAAGCCTTGGCTGCAGTTTGTACCGCTTTTTGTACCGCGTTCGCATCAGCACTGTCGGCATGGATCGCCAGTGCGCGGCCGCCGGCTGCTTCTATCGCTTGTGCGACTTGCTTTGCCTTGTCGGCAGAACTGACATAAGTGAAAGCGACTGCAGCGCCGTCACGTGCCAGGCGTTTCACGATGGCGGCACCGATGCCGCGGGAACCGCCCTGGACGAAAGCGACTTTGCCTGTGAGTTGATTGGTATTCGACATGATTTTTTCTCCGTAAATATTTAAATAAGGGGTTTTGAATCAAAACAGCACGGAGCCAGTATCGAACAAGGATTATGTTGTGACTAGATAGCAATCCATATAATCTATTGATACTAAAGGTTTAAGGTGAGTCTATGGAAAGCATGAGCAGCATCGAGTGTTTTGTCCGCAGCGCAGAGGCAGGAAGCTTCTCGGAAGCTGCACGGCGACTGGGTTTGACTTCGGCCGCGGTGGGCAAGAATGTGGCGCGGCTGGAGGCCAAGCTGGGTGTGCGCCTGTTCCAGCGCAGTACGCGCAGCCTGACCTTGACCGAAGCCGGTGAACGCTTCCTGACCGAAGTCAGCGGCGGCCTGGCCGTGATCCAGTCGGCAGTCGCCAACCTCGCCAGCGCCGACGGGCAACCGGCCGGCACGCTCAAGATCAGTATGGGTACCGGTTTCGGTCGCACCTACATCGTGCCGCTGTTGCGCGACTTCCTCACGCGTTATCCGGCTATCACGCCAGATTGGCATTTCGATAACCGGCGCGTCGATATGATTGCCGAAGGCTTTGATGCGGCGATAGGTGGCGGCTTCGAATTGCCGCCCGGCGTGGTGGCACGTGCATTGGCACCGGGCCATGGGATACTGGTCGCGGCACCGGATTACTTTGATACGCACGCAAAGCTCGCTTCACCTGCCGAGCTCACGCAACACGATGGCATCTTTATCCGCTCGCCGCAAACCGGACGCATACGACCCTGGTCGCTCCGCAATCACTCCAATGAACAGGCACCGATATCTTTGCGCGTACGCATGACTATGAGCGATCCGGATGCCGCCTGCGAAGCAGCGCAAAGCGGACTCGGCATCGCCCTGGTATCGATGCCGAATGCGCTGCGCTATCTGGAAAACGGGAAATTGATACGGGTCTTGCCCGATTGGTATGTTGATATCGGCACACTGTCGCTATACTTCCCGGCACAAAAACTCTTGCCTACGAAAACCCGGGTCTTTGTCGACTATGTGGTCGAGCACTTCCGCCAAGAAAAATTCGCCAAACGCTTTTCCGCCTTTTAATCCAAACTTCAACCATGCCCGTCGTCGCCAAACGCCCATCCTGCAGCCGCTGCCTGCGCGCACAAAGCGCCTGCATCTGCCGCTGGATTACGACTGTTGAGCACGAGGTGGAAGTCCTGTTCCTGCAACATCCGCTCGAAGTGGCAAATGCGAAGAACAGCGCACGCCTGCTGCACCTGAGCCTGCCGCATAGCCGCCTCGCGGTGGGCGAAACATTCGCGGAAGATGAATTGCATCGCCTGCTGTACGAAGGCTGCGAAGGTACGACAAACGGAGCCACGATACAGCCGGTCCTGCTCTACCCCGATACCAGTACGGATTCCCAAGTCAGTTTGCCGCCACCCTGGCCGCAGCTAACCGGCAGTACTGCCTATCGGCTGGTCGTACTGGACGCCACCTGGCGTAAAAGCCGCAAGATGCTGTATCTGAATCCCTTGCTGCAACAATTGCCGCGCCTGCCGCTGGCCGATCCGCCGGCATCGCATTATGCGATCCGCAAGGCGCATAAACCCGACCAGCTCTCGTCTTTTGAGGCAACTTGCTACGCCTTGATGCAATTGGAAAATGCGCCCGACAAGTATTTACCGCTGTTGACAGCCTTCGATGGCTTTGTCGCGCAACAGCAGGCTTATGTCCCCAAAGGCAGTGAATAAGGTGTCCGCCGACACAGCTTTGCAATCCTGCCTATAATCACGTCACCTTTACACCACCATCACGCCACCATTCACCCAAGGAAGTCACATGACCATCTCCCTCTACGCCGCTTCGGTTCCTGTTTTCAAGCAAATGCTCAATAGCGTCAGCGACGTCCTCAAGAAGACCGAAGAATATGCAACGGCCAAAAGCATCGCGCCGGAAGCCTATCTGCAAGCCCGCCTGTTCCCGGACATGTTCCCGCTGCTGCGCCAGGTACAAGTTGCCTGTGACTTCTCGCGCGGCGTATCCGCACGCCTGGCCGGACTCGAAGTACCGAAGTTCGACGATAGCGAAAAAACCTTTGCCGACCTGCAGGCGCTGATCAGCAAAACCCTGGCTTTCATCGATGCCATTCCAGCCGAACAAATCGACGGCCAGGAAGCGCGTGAAATCGTCCTGCGCCCGGGCACACCGAAAGAAAAGAAATTCAATGGCCAGGCTTACCTGCTGAGCTTCGGCTTGCCGCAGTTCTTCTTCCACGTCACCACCACTTACGCCATCCTGCGCCATAACGGCATAGAAATCGGCAAGCGCGATTACATGGGCGCTTATTGATTCGCCGACAATTTTTATTTCGCAGCAGAAAGGGCAAACAGTGATGTTTGCCCTTTTTTATTGGTGGCCTGTTTGCAGCTGTTCATTCGCGCTTAACGCATTAAGCAACAGATTCGCTGCCTACGAGATAAAAAAGTATCGCTTACGGCGCGGCTGCATATAATGAATTGCAACAACCACTCATCTCTGTGCGGGAGATTGCCATGAGCGACAGGAAAATGTTTGCCGATATGGATATGGAAACGCAACGTTTCTATTCAAAAATCATCAACACCGCACTCTTCAATATGTATGCCGTCGACCAGCATTTGTTTGGCTCGCTGTTTTGCGAATCAGATGACCCGATGATCATGTTGCGCTGGCAGGAAGCCGAGCCGCTGATCATGGAAGCGATACGGCGCAGGAGCGAAACCGATCCGGGTGATGATTGCAGCACTTGGACCGACTTTTAACTTCCACGTAGGCAGCGCGCTACAGGTTTTGTGGCAGGAAGCCGGCTTTGCGGCTGATGGTTTTATCCGATACGCGGAATACGCCGTCACCGGTGTAATGCACCATGGCCGGACAGCCGATCCGGCTCGCGATGTGCGCCTTCACCACTTCAAAGATAAAGAAATTGTATTTGCCTATCATGCTCTGGTCGTGCAAACGACATTCGAGGTTGGCAAAGCATTGCGGCAGTATCGGCGCCTTGACCTTGTTCGCTTTGGCCGCGAGCAGATTGAATTTTTCGAACTTGTCCACCTCCGCACCTGAACAATTGCCGATGCCGACGATGGTATCTATCAATTCCGCGCTCGGGATATTGATCACGCATTCCCGGCTGTGCCTGATCATCTCAAAGCTGTGATTGCCCCCGGCAATGATGCAGCCAACCAGTGAGGGTATGAATTCCATCACCGTATGCCAGCCCATGGTCATGACATTGTTTTGCTCCTTCCAGTGCGAAGTAAGCAACACGATCGGACCCGGTTCCAGATAGCGACGTATCTCCGCGACCGGCAAATCCGTCTTTTGATAGATCTTCATGGCAACACCACCCTGACTGAACGACGACCATAGACAGACCCGCCATCCGGCGCAAAGTTGCCGGATCGGCAAACTCGTTGGCTGGCAGTTGTCTGTTCCCCACACTTTTTAGATGATGACCAACATCTATTGCATTTATGATGGGCGTCATCTATTATCCGATTTAATCAATTTTGCAAGGTGTCATCATGCCGCGCGTATCCAAGGAACAGACCGATCTCAACCGTACCGCCATCGAACAAGCCTCTTCCAAGCTATTCCGGGAAAAAGGTTTTAATGGCGTCAGCGTGGCCGATTTGATGGCTGCCGCCGGCCTCACGCATGGCGGTTTCTATGGTCACTTTTCATCGAAGGATGAATTGGCTGCAGTCGCCTGCGCCACCGCTTTCAGCGAAGCATCGGAACGCTGGCAAAAGCGCATGGAAGGCAAAGCCGATGAACAGCAGGCGCTGTACGCCATCATCGACGGCTACCTGTCTTCACAAAAAGTACGCGATGTCGGCAACGGCTGCCCGGGTGCCGCCCTGACCACTGACGTGGCGCGCGAAGCCTTGGATAAACCGGTGCGTGCCGCCTATATGGCCGGCACCGAAGAGCTGGTCGAAATCCTCGCCTCGCTGTGCCCGTCGCCGGATCCCGCAGTACGCCGCAAAACCGCACTGGCGCAATGGAGCATGATGGTCGGCTCGATGGCGCTGGCGCGTGCCACCGAAGGCTATCCGATTGCAGGCGAATTACTGGCGGTCGCGCGCGAGCAATTGCTAGGCGATATCGCCGCCTGATTTGTTGTAGCTGCATTCCCTCTACCTGAGTTCCCCTTACCCACTGATCCGACCATAGGATTCTTATGTACGCTCAATCGCTGTCAAACTGGCTGGACCGCCGAGGAATACATTTCTCCTGGGTGATCGTCGCGATTACCTTCCTCACCATGCTGACATCGTCAGCCGCGCTCGGTTTGCCCGGCGTCCTGCTGCAACCCCTGAGCAAGGAATTCGGCTGGAGCAATGACCAGATTTCATCGGCGGTTGCGGTGCGCTATGTGCTGTTCGGTTTCATCGGCCCCTTCGCTGCGATCTTCATGGAACGCTTTGGCTTGCGCAAGGTAATCACCATCGCGCTGGTGCTGGTGGCCGCCTGTCTCGCGCTGTCAACCATGATGACCGAGCTGTGGCAAATGTTCCTGCTGTGGGGCTTGCTGCTCGGTACCGGTACCGGCCTGACTGCATTGGTATTGGGTGCGGTGGTAGCGAATCGCTGGTTTGAAAAACGCCGCGGCCTTGTGCTTGGCTTGCTGACCGCGAGCTCGGCAACCGGCCAACTGATTTTCCTGCCCTTCGGCGCATGGCTGATCCAGAACTACGGCTGGCGCATGTCGGTGATCCCGGTCTTCCTCTGCTGTGCAGCGGTAGCGGTTTTGGCTTTCCTGCTGGTACGCGATCGTCCGCATGATGTGGGCGCAGTTGCCTATGGCGCAGCGCCGGGCAGCGAGCCGCCACCACTGCCGGCCACCGCGCAAATGACGATGATGGAGCCATTCCGCGTCTTGCGCAGCGCATCGCGCAATCGCACCTTCTGGGTATTGGCCGGCACTTTCTTTATCTGCGGCCTGAGCACCAGCGGCCTGATCCAGACCCACTTCGTTTCGCTGTGCGGTGATTACGGCATGGCGGCGATTCCTGCCGCCAGTGTGCTGGCGATGATGGGGGCCTTCGATTTCATCGGCACCATTCTTTCCGGCTGGCTGTCCGACCGTTATGACAACCGTAAACTCCTGTTCTGGTATTACGGCTTGCGCGGCCTGTCGCTGATCTGGCTACCGCATTCGGAATTCACACTGTATGGCCTGTCGCTGTTCGCGATGTTTTACGGACTGGACTGGTTTGCCACGGTACCGGTAACGGTGAAACTGGCGGGTGCCGAGTTCGGCAAGGAAAGAGCCGGCATGGTGTTCGGCTGGATCTTCACCGCGCATCAGATCGGCGGTGCATTTGCAGCTTATGGTGCCGGCCTGTCGCGCACTATCCTGATGGCTTACACCCCGGCGCTGTACGCAGCAGGTATCGCCTGCCTATTCGCGGCGGTGATCGTCTTCATGATCAAGAAACCGGTCCGGGCGACACCTTAGCTTTGCGCCATATCGTCGCCAGCCATGGCTGCTGCTCCAGCGGCAAGCCGGCTGGCCGATAGTAATGTTCGAGTTCAACAAAGCCGGCTGCCGTCATGAATTCACGCCAGCTCGCCAGTTCGTAGTAAGCGCCGTAACGTCCCCTATTCCAGCCCTCTTCATTCTGACCACGCGGATTGGAACTGAAGAGCACGCCACCCGGTTTCAGCGTGGCGTACAGCTGTTGCAACACGCGCGGCAGTTCCTGGCTGGGCACATGGAATAAGGATGCATTCGCATACACGCCGTCAAAATATTCCGGCGGCAAATCCAGTTGCAGGAAGTCTTGCTGCCACACTTCGCATTGCGCATAGTCGCGCGCCATCTGCGCAAACTCGGCCGAACCATCCAGCCCGACCGCGCTATGTCCCATCTCAATGAAAGTCTTCAGGTCGCGCCCCGGACCACAGCCCAGGTCCAGCAGCGTGTATGGTGCGTCAACCAGAATATGTTTCAGCAGTGCCTGGATATTCTGGCTGACATCATGCGTACGCGTGCCTTCCCAAAAGGCGGCCGCGCGCTGGTTGTAATGATCCAGTGTGACTTCGCTGATATGCGCCAGGTCTTGTGCGCTAAGTTTGTCGACGGGCTTGCTCATGAATGGAAAAGCTGCGATTGATCATTCCCAATGGTAGCCCTTTAAAAACCACGGACTCCATTATTTTTCAGCATGGATGCCGCGAAATAATTCCAGCACACCTTGCGGCGCCCGGTCGTCAAAGAACATCTGCATATTACGAGCGGACTCTGCCGCAATGCTGGCGCTACGCGGGAACATATCCTGCTCGTAAGCGCCGAGCGCACTGTCAACATCACCGGGATGCGCGACCAGCGCTTTCGCCAGTTCGGCACCATCGAATAATGCAAGGTTGGCGCCTTCGCCGGCAAATGGCGACATCAGGTGCGCGGCATCGCCCAGCAAGGTCACACCGGGCACGCGCGACCAGCTATGTCCTGGCGGCAGTATATGGATAGGTCGCACAACAGGCAGGCTGGCGCCGCCGGTAATGAGTCCGGTCAGGGCTGGCGCCCAGCCATCGAATTCCTTAGCGACGCGGGCCATCGCCGCGCGCGGCTCGGAGAAATCGATAGCGGCGATCCACTCTTCGGCTTTGTTCAGCGCGATATACATGTGCAAACTGCCATCGGCATTCCGATGCGCAAAGATGCCCTTGCCCGGCGCCGTCGCCATGAGCGTGCCGCCACCGACAATTGCTGCACCGGCTTCATGTCCGGTATCCCCCGCGTAAAGATGCGTCTCGATAAAGGATGTGCCGGTGTAGCCGGGCTTCACATCCGTAAGCAGCGGACGAACCCTGGACCATGCGCCATCGGCACCCACCAGCAAATCACTGCTGATCTTTTCGCCGTTAGCGAAAGACACTTCGTGGCGTCCGTTCGCCAATATTGAGACCGCTGTAACTTTATAGCCCCAGCGTATCGCGTCGGCGGGAAGTGACTCCAGCAGGATGCGTCGCAACTCGCCACGATCCACTTCGGGGCGACTGCCGCTGCCGATATCAGGCCTGTCAAACAGGATATTGCCGGCCTGGTCGACTATGCGCTTGGCATCTGCCCCGGTGATGATGATCTCGCGGAATTTGTCATAGAGGCCGGCGTCCCTGAGTGCGAGCTGGCCGTTGTATTCGTGTATATCCAGCAAGCCGCCCTGCTTACGGGCATGAACAGAAGCTTCCGCCTCATAAATCGTTGCGGCAATGCCGTGCACGTGCAGCACGCGCGCCAGCATCAGCCCACCCAGGCCGGCGCCGATAATCGTAACTTTGTCAGTCATATATTTCTTTCATGTTTACGTTCCTGCATGCTCAATGGAACGTAATTCCATTATATTGGAACATCGTTCCACTTGTGTCAAGATACGGCATGAATAAAAAAATACATGGCAGCCCACGCCGCGACGAATCGCTCTCCCGCGAGAGCATCATCGAAGCTGCAATCGGGATACTGGATCAGGACGGCGAAAGCGGACTGACCTTCCGCAGCTTGTCGGAAAAACTCGCTACCGGCCCGGGAGCAATCTATTGGCACATTGCCGACAAGAGCGATTTGATGACCGCCGCCTGCGATGCCATCGTCGCACACGCTGTGGCTGCACTTGCGACCGCCGGCAAGCCGAAGGAAAGCATACGCGCGCTGGCATTGGGCATATTCGATGCGATGGCAGCACATCCGTGGGCCGGCTCCGCGCTGATACGCGCCGGAGGCAAGATGCCGATAGTGCGCATCGTTGAATGCCTGGGCAAACAAGTCGATGCGCTCGGCGTACCGCAGCAAGCGCAATGGGTGACGGTGTGTGCGTTACTGAACTACATGCTGGGCGTCAGTGCGCAGAATGCGGCAAACATGCAGCTCGCCCGCAGCGGCGCAGTCAAGCGAGCCGATCTGCTCGACGGCGTAGCGGATGCATGGTTGCAACTGGATCCGGCAAGCTATCCATATACACGCAACATGGCCGGCGCATTGCGGGCACATGATGACAGGGCTGATTTTCTGGCCGGGGTCGATCTCATATTGAACGGTATAGATTCACATCGGGCAGACTGAAGTAGACAGGCGTGAACACTAAATGCTTATTTGCCCTACAATAGCCAACACCATGATCATCATCAACCATACCCACGCCAGCTATTACGCTTACCGCACCATTCTGCGGTAAGGGCTTGCGCGCAACCCGGTCCGCCTCAGGCGGACTGTTCACATGGCTTTGTTCTCCTTAGGCGTTCCACCACCAAGGAGAACTCAATGTCCGGCAACACTTCCGATTTACTTCATCTGCTGCAAGAGCGCGGCTTCATTCATCAATGTACGCATGAGGCCGAGCTGCGCGCAGCCTTGGCTGCCAATCCAATAAGCGCCTACCTTGGCTTCGATGCCACGGCTGACAGTTTGCATGTCGGGCATCTGCAGGGACTGATGCTGATGCGCTGGCTGCAACGCTTTGGACATAAGCCGCTGCTGCTGATTGGTGGTGCGACGACCCGGATTGGTGATCCGAGTTTTCGCGATACGAGTCGTCCGGTACTGGATGAGGCAAGTATCGAATCAAATGTAAAAGGCATATGTATCGCATTCGATCGTTTCCTCGGCACCGATGTAACGGTCGTCAACAATGCCGATTGGCTGGACGGCCTGGGCTATCTTGAATTCCTCGATAAGGTCGGTCGTCACTTTAGCGTCAACCGCATGCTTACCTTTGATGCCATCCGTACCCGATTGGAGCATTCGCTTTCCTTTCTGGAATTCGGCTACACCTTGTTGCAGGCCTACGATTTTGTGGAATTGGCGCAGCGACACGGGTGCCGACTGCAGATTGGCGGAGCGGACCAATGGGCCAACATCATCAACGGCGTGGATCTCGGACGGCGACAAGCGGGCCTGGAACTCTATGGGCTGACCATGCCCTTGCTGGCTAACAGCGACGGCAAGAAGATGGGCAAATCAGCGAATGGTGCGGTATGGCTGAATGCTGACCGTCTTTCTCCATACGACTTTTGGCAGTTCTGGCGCAATGTCGATGATCGCGACGTGGGTAGATTCCTCGCCTTGTTTACCGAACTTCCAATGGCAGAAGTTCGTCGACTGGCGGCCTTGCAAGGTGCCGAACTGAATGAAGCAAAAGTCATTCTGGCAAATCAAATTACACGACTCGCGCACGGCAATGAAGCAGCCGAGGCTGCCTGCCGCGCCGCATCCAATGTATTTGGCGGCGCAGGTGTGCATGAAGACTTGCCTACTCTCATCATCAGCGATGAGCGTTGGAATTCCGGCGTGACACTTGCGGAATTGCTAGTCGAATCCGGCCTGGCTGCTTCACGGGGTGCGGCGCGGCGCCTGGCCGCAGGCGGTGGTTTACGCCTGGACGGCACTCCGGTCGAAAATGCAGATCAGGTCTTGCCATCTGAAAAGGAGGAATGGCTTTTGTCCGCCGGTCGCAGGCAGCACGTACGAATAATGCGCAAATCCAAAACCAGCTAACACCTGCGTAAGCAGCGGGATGAATTTCGGCGAACAAAATATCGTTCGCCGAAACTTCAGCCGTCAAACCCGCACGGCACGCGGACCATAACGCAGTGTAAGCAAGGTACCCAGGGTCAATGCAACGGTGGCGAAGATCGGACCACCCAGTGCGCCTACATGGTCGACCAGGATGCCGCCACCGATGGCACCGCTGGCAATCGCAATCTGGAATGCCGCCACCATCAGGCCACCCGCAGCTTCGGCCTGGTCCGGTGCCGCACGCACGATCCAGGTCTGGAAGCCGACCGGGAATGCGCCGAAGGCAAAGCCCCATAATGCAATCGCTACCGCCGCCACGATGGCCGAGCTGCCGGCAACCCACAAGGTCGCGGCCAGCACCGCGATGAGTGTGCCGCCGAATACCACCGCATAACGCTCGCTGCGTTCGGCAATAAAGCCACCGGCAAAGTTACCGAAGAAACCGCCTATGCCATAGCCCAGCAAGACTGCAGAGATAGCGCTGACCGACAGATGCGTGACGTGCTCCATCAATGGACGGATATAGGTAAAGCCGGCGAAGTGTCCGGAAATCACCAGCAACACGGCAAACAAAGCGACCCTGATATTGCTGCGACGTAGCAGTTCGAACAGTATCTTCAGGCTCGGATTGTCCTTCGGCGGCAGCGATGGAATAGCAAAAAACTGCACGACCAGCGTGATGATGCTGACGATGCCTGCGGCAATGAAAGCACTGCGCCAACCCCACAAATTGCCCATATAGGCACCGATAGGTGCAGCACCCACGGTCGCAACGGAAACCCCGGTGAGGATGAAGGACATCGCCCGCGCAAACAAATGATCCGGCACCAGGCGCATTGCCAGCGCAGCCGCCATCGACCAGAAACCGCCCAGGCCGATACCGAGCAATACGCGCGATACCAGCAATACCGGCAGATTTTCCGCGGTGGCCGCCAGCACATTCGACAGCACCAGCATGATGGTCAGGGCCAGGATCACGCGCTTGCGGTCAAAGTTGCGTGTGAGCACCGGTATCATCAAGGCCGCACCCGCGCCGACCAGCGCAGTTGCAGTAACCGCCTGCCCGGCGGCACCATCGGAAACACCGAGATCGCTGGCCATCGCGGTCAGCAGGCTGGCCGGCAGGAACTCTGCCGTAACCAGGCCGAATACGCCGAGCGCGAGGCTGGTAATACCGGCCCAATTAGCGCTACCCGCGGCACTGGCGGGTGTATCGCCGAGGCTGCCGGCGAATTGGGGATTAGGGCATTCTGCGCAAGTTGCGTCGTTCATTACTATTCTCAATATGTTGTAGAGCTGGCAGTCTACAGTTGAAACTTTGGACTTTCCATGTCATTAAAATCCTATATCATGACTATTCGTCCAAATTGGTGATGAAAAGAGTAAAGGATGCAAACATGGCCCCCAAAGATACGCGTGACCCCCTGACTGGAATGCTGCTCGGCCTGCGCCTCGACGGCGTGGAATACGGCCGCTGCGTGATGCACGAGCCGTGGGCCATTGCCTTCCCGCCGCAACGGGAAGCCAGCTTCCATTTCATCGCACAAGGCAATTGCTGGATGCGTACGCCAAGCACCGACTGGATGCACCTGAACCCTGGCGATGCGCTGTTTTTACCGCGCAGTACATTTCATGTGCTGGCGAGTTCGCCCGAAGTCCCGGCGATCGATATCGATGCACTGGCACGCACCGTCGTATCGGAAAACCTCTATCTGGTGAATAACGAGAAGTCGGCATCCCCAAGCGCTGGCGACGATGAAACTGCCGCGCATATATTGTTTTGCGGAGTGATGCGTTTCAATCTCGATCCATTGCATCCATTGCTGGCGATGATGCCGGATGTCATGCGGGCCTGCGACCTGGCGCAGCGCGATCCGGCGGTACTGGTGATGCTGGAAGCGATGGAGCGCGAGATAGCACTGGATCGCATCGGTGCATGCGGCATCCTGGCGCGGCTGGCCGACGTACTGGCTGCCAGCATCATTCGCGCCTGGGCGGAATGCGCATCAAGCAGCGCCAGCGGTTGGATTGCAGCCGTGCGTTGTCCGCAGATTGGTCGTGTGCTGGCCGCCATTCATAATCAACCGGAACGTGAATGGTCGGTTGCCGAACTGGCCGCTGTGATGGGTGCGTCGCGCTCCAGCTTCGTGGAAAAGTTTTCCAATGCAGTCGGTGAAACGCCGGCCAAATATGTGGCGCGCGTAAAGATGTTCCAGGCCCGCCACTGGATCGCGCATGAAGGCATGCGCATGGCCACTGTCGCCAGCCGCCTCGGTTACGATTCGGAAGCTTCGTTCAGCCGCGCCTTCAAACGCATCATTGGTCATCCGCCCAGTGAGGCACGTCTAGGCTAAGTACTGTCAGGCCTGCGCTTTATCGGGTCGGCACATTTTCATAGCGCAAGGCATCGATCAGCGCGCTGAGCGCCGGCGTGCGGCGTCGATTCGGAAAGTACAAATGATAACCATGGAAGGTCGGTGACCAGTCTTCGAGCATACGAACGACGCGGACGGCGGCAATGTCTTGCGCCACCTGATGTTCGAAGCAATAACCGATGCCCGCGCCCTCCAGCACCGCCGCATACGATAGCGTCCAGTCATTGAAGATCAAGGGACCATCCACCCTCACCTCTATGATGCGACCGTTCTTCGTAAATTCCCACGCATACAATCCACCCGCAGTCGCCAGCCGGTAATTCAGGCAACGATGGTTTTTCAAATCCTGCGGTGACAAGGGCAAGCTGCGGTTTGCCAGATAAGCGGGTGACGCGACGATGGCGACCTTTACATCCGGGCCTATGCGCACCGAAATCATATCCTGCTCAATCAACTCACCCAGGCGCACGCCGGCATCGAACCTGTCGGCAACGATATTGGTCAGGCCATCGTCATTATTCACTTCGACCGTGATGTTCGGATATTGCTCGACAAAGCGCGCCAGCACCGGCTGGATCAGCCAGCGTGCGGCGATCTGGTCGGTCGTGATCCGAACCACGCCGCGTGGCGTTTCACTGAGATCGCTCAGGCTGGCCAGTTCTGCGGTAATGCCGTCCAGTGCCGGGCGCAAGGTGCGCAACAGTCGTTCGCCGGCCTCGGTCGTTGAAACACTGCGCGTGGTGCGGGTCAGCAGCGGCAAACCTATGCGTTGCTCCAGCGCCTTGATCGCATGGCTCAGTGCAGATTGCGACATCCCAAGGCGCGCCGCAGCGCGGGTGAAATTCCCCTCTTCCGCCACCGTCACAAAAGCCGCCAGGTCACTCAGGTCATCGCGCTTCATTTATGCACCAATTTCATAAGAGCAATCGAAATTGATAGTCTAATCAAATAAAAGAATGCCTGCTATCTTTCATGCAATCCATACAGGCGCGCGATTTTGCGCATTTTTTATTACTTTAAAAGGATTCAACATGGCTCACGCTCATGGTTACGCGGTTCACGATGCGCAGTCCCCTTTGGTGCCGTTCCAGTTCGAACGTCGCGAACCTGGGCCGCACGATGTTTGTGTCGATATTCTGTATTGCGGCATTTGCCATTCCGATTTGCACCAGGCGCGCAATGACTGGTCGAACTCCTTATACCCGATGGTGCCCGGCCATGAAATCGTCGGTCGCGTTTCCGCCGTCGGCGCGCATGTAAAGAACTTCAAGGTCGGTGATATTGCCGGTGTCGGTTGCATGGTGGATTCCTGCCGCCAGTGCGCCGCATGCAATGCGGACCTCGAACAATATTGCGCCGAAGGTGCAACCTGGACTTATAACGGTACCGAACGCGGCAGCGACAAACTGACCTTCGGCGGTTATTCCGACCACGTGGTGGTGGAAGAACGCTTTGTCGTGAAGGTGCCGGGCAATCTGGATATAAAAGCGGTTGCGCCTTTGCTGTGTGCCGGTATCACCACGTATTCACCGCTACGCCACGTCAAGGTCGGTGCAGGACAAAAAGTAGGCGTCATCGGCCTCGGCGGCCTCGGCCATATGGGCGTGAAATTCGCCAAGGCGATGGGCGCGCATGTCGTGATGATCACCACCTCGCCGGACAAAGGCAAGGACGCCACCCGCCTCGGTGCCGATGAAATCCTGGTCTCCCGCGATCCGGCTGCGATGGCCCAACATGCGGGCAGCTTTGACTTCCTGCTCAACACCATCCCGGTCGGACACGACGTCAATCCCTACCTCGGCTTGCTGAAACTGGACGGCAAAATGGGCATGGTCGGTGTGCTGACCGCCATCGATCCGATTATCGGCGGCAACCTGATTTTCGGGCGCAAATCTATATTCGGCTCAGGCATCGGCGGCATGGCGGAAACGCAGGAAATGCTCGACTTCTGCGGCAAGCACAATATCGTCAGCGATGTCGAAATGATCGCGATCAAGGATGTGAATCACGCATGGGAGCGAATGGAAAAGAACGACGTCCGTTATCGCTTCGTGATTGATATGGCGACGCTGGCTTAAGTTCGCTGGCAACAATTACAATAAGCAGTAAATAAAAAACCCGTCCTTGAGACGGGTTTTTTAATGCACGGGAAAATTAATACCCAATAATTCAAATCCTACTTCAGCAGTTGAATAGGCGGAGGAAACCACTTCCCGGACAAGACATCCTGTTTGGCGACGTACATGCGGAAATTCAGGGAGAAGCCCTTGCCTTCCGGTGTTGGCAGCCAGTTGCTTTCGAAACCGTCCTTCGGTTTGTTCGGGCCGAGCCAGATGCTGGTACTGCCATCTGCATTCGGCTGCAACTTGCTTTGATTGTTGATGTTGTAGCGTTTTAAATCATTGGCGACCACGCGATAGTCCGGCACGCTGTACAAGGTGAGCGACCAGAAGGCGTTTACCTGGGTATCCGGCATGCCGCCTTTCGGGAAACGGATTTCATAGTTGTTGCTGCCGTTCAGTGCCTGTTTTTTGCTGTCGGTCTGACCGATGAAATACAGGGCCTCGCTTACCGTATTTGCCCATAAGCCGCCGTAATTGATAATGTCGCGGGCATAGGTGTCATTGCCGAATTTTCCGGAAGCATAGGTGACCGACCAGCCGCCCTTCTGCTTGCCGAAGCCCTTGACGCTGGAAAGGAAATTGGGGATCGCCTGTTTCCTGATCACCGTTTCAACCCGCTCTCTTTCCGTGCTGCCCTTTTGCACATACTCGCCTACTTTCAGTGCCAGGCGCTGATATGCGGCCGCTTTCGGCATCGCATCCGGATAGCTGGCCAGGACCGTCGTCACATTATCAAACATGGCCGCCCCTATCGGGGCCGCGGGCGTGAACTCGGCAATTACCGGCGGCGGTTCTATATTGATTCCGGCCGGTACGTCCAGCGTGAATTCCTTTTGCAATTTTTGCGCTTCGTCGGGCGTACCCTTGAGTTCTACCCTGGCCAGCATTTTTGCCTTTGCCGCCGGTAATTCAATACGCTGCGCATCGGCAGGAATTGGCGGATTGCTGCCTTTGAGGACCAGTGCATATTTACCGTACGGCTTTTTCGGGAATGTACGCTCATTGATATTGACGATCACCTCACCCCAACCATCCAGCAATTGCGCAGTGTAGTAACGCCCTTCCACCCGGGGCACATTCAATATCACCGCATGGTCTTTATCCACCGCGAGCCAGGCTTCGAGATACGCAACGTCGAGGTTCGGATTGACGAATTGCGCCGAACCCAGCGGGTTGTATTTGATTTTGTTGTAGCCGACTTTTTCCACGTTGATATCGTGGTTCTCCTGCTGCACCACCAGATAGCGGCCATAGAGGTAAGTCCAGGCGTCGACAATTTCCTTGTCGCTTGGCGCCGCATGGCTGGCCGCATTTGCGCCCGCCGCCGCAACTCCCAGCAAGAGCATGCTTGCCAGCACCATTCGTTTAAAAAACATGGACAAAGGATTTCTGCCGTCGTCGGGCAAGGATGCAAGCCTGGTAGTCATCGTGAAGTCTCCTTGAGTGTCAAAGGTAAATCATTGCCATCGCACATTCGGTATCAACACCAGGAACAAGATCGCCTTGTTGAACCCGGCATTTCATTCAAAGGCCAAATTTAGCAAACAATTGATCGCCGGATATTGCCCGTTGGTGCAGACACGAGTCAGCACTTGGTGCAATTGCGAGGCTGGCATCACCCAACTAGTATTGCTTTTCAATGTGATTTGTTTTCCACCTTCTATGGAATGGACGCTATGAATCAATACAGAAATCGGCAATTCAGGCTCGTTGGCGCGAGTGTATTCATGCTGGCCTTGATCGCCTGCCAGCGCAGCGAAGAACAGGCAACAAACAAAATGCCGGCTACCCCAGCCCCACAGACTGAAAGTACAACGATGACTACGATCCCTGCTGTCTCCGGCCCGGTCGCGGGTACCCGCATCACCGAAACCTATGCGCGCATGGTTGCGCGGGACGCCTATTTCTGGGCATGGCCGATGATGAATGTTTACAACCGTCGCCTGAAGTTCAAGGATTTGCCGGAACCGGGACTGATGGGCGGCATCGTGCCAATTGCCCCGCTCAATCGATTGAGCATGCTGAGCGACTACATCGAACCGCAGGAGCGGGTTGTCGCGTGTCCGAATCAGGATGTGATCTACGGTGCCGGCAGCATAGGCCTGGATATCGAGCCGGTAGTGATACAGGTGCCGGATTTCGGTGAACGTTTCTGGGTGTATCAGGTGGTGGATGTCCGCACCGACAGCTTTGCCGAACTGGGGAAAATGTACGGTACCAAACCGGGCTTCTACCTGCTGGTCGGACCTGACTGGAAAGGCGAAACACCACAAGGCATCGCCGGTGTCTTCCGCTCGAAGACAAACACCGGCTTTGTGATTCCGCGTGTATTCGTGGACGATACGGCAGAAGACAAGAAAGCGGTACAGGCGCTGATCAACCAGATCGATATGTATCCGCTATCCATGTTTGACGGCAAGGCCAAACAGCGTGAATGGGCGAAGCTGCCGAAATTCCCGGCACAGGATACCGGCGATGGCAGTGCCGAAACCCGTTGGGTATTCCCGGAAAAATTTGTCGACGAGCTGCCGCTCATACTCAAGGACGCCAAGGCCCTGCCTGGCGAAGAAGCGCGTTATGCACAAGTGCTATCCGTAATCGATGCGGCCCAAAAGGATCCTGCACTCAAAGCGGCAATGATCGATGAAGCCAGGAAAGCCGATGAAGACCTGGTCGCTCCCCTGCTGCAATTCCGCAACTACGGCTTGCCGCTGGCGCATAACTGGACGACCCAGAGCAATGGCGCTTCATTCGGCACCGATTACTTCACCCGGACAGCCGTGGCGAAGTCAAATATCTTCGTCAATAAACCGATAGAGACCAAGTACTTCTATCAGGATCTGGACGATGCCGGCATCCGCCTCAATGGCGGCAAGCGTTACACGGTGACCTTTGCCAAGGACCAATTGCCGCCTGTCAAAGGCTTCTGGTCATTAACGCTGTACAACCAGCATCACTTCTTTTCGCCGAATGAAATCAAGCGCTACTCGGTGGGTACGAAAAATAAGGATCTGAAAACCAGCGCCGATGGCTCATTGACGATTTATGTACAGGCTGATGCACCTGCAGATCCGGTGCAACGTGCCAACTGGCTGCCCTCACCCAAGGGCGAGGATTTCTCCTTATACATCCGTGCCTACTGGCCGGATGCAGCGATTATGCAAGGTTCGTGGACTCCGCCGGCAGTGACGTCGCCAAAGTAATTACGACGTCATTCCAGCGTATCAAGGTCTGAAAATTCCCCGGGATTTTCAGACCTTGAGCGCACCGCGGAAACCCCGCACCGCATAGTAGGAAGACGCACCGTTGTGATAAATGAAGATGTGGCCGTAACGGAAATCGGCAAAGATGGCACCGCCCAGCTTCCTGATATCGGCCGGTGTCTTTAGCCAGCTCGAGGTCTTGGCATCGACGACACCGAATTGTTGCAATTCCCGGTACTGTTCTTCAGACAAAATCTCTATGCCCATTTCGGCCGCCATATCGATGGCGGTATTTTCGGGCAAATGTTCTTTCCGTGATTCCAGTGCCGCGCGGTCATAACAAATGCTGCGGCGTCCTTGCGGGGTTTCGGCGGAGCAATCGTAGAAAACGAATCCGCTTTTGTCGTGCGCGACCACATCCGGCTCACCGCCGGTACGCTCCATCTCATTGAGCGACCATAGTTTGTCGGGATTCGCATCCAGCTTTGCCCGTACGGCATCCCACTGCAGGCCCGGATGGCGCTTCATGTTTTTTTCGAACCTGGCTTTCAATGTCGCCAGCAAGCCGTCGCGCGCTTCCGCTTTCAGTTTTTTTGCCATGCTGTCTCTCCGTCTCCGCTTTATTGCCCGTCGCAAATATTCAGCCTTTTATGATAAAACCAAATTCTCACATCAGGCAATTTGCAAACGATTCAAAGCATAGGAGCAAGGATGGAGCGCTGCATCGCGATGCTGTCCGCCAACAAAAAGTCGTCTGCTCCTTCGTTATAGTCCCAGCGTTCAACGACACAATGCATGGGCGCGCCGTCGAACCCGTAGCGAATCAGATTGACCGAGTTATTCGAATCATGCCGAATCCGGCTCGATAAGGCGGTACCGGCCTGCACCGCCCACACGCGTCGCGGCAAATCTGCAAGATGCTCATGCAGCGCAGAAGTGTAAGGTCTATGGATATGGCCGCCCAGTATCAGATCGGCACCTGCGCCTGTCCATTTGCTGATGGCCGCCTGATGACCGCGCAGCAAATGCTCCTCATCGACGGCGTGCGTGACAAACACCGGCTGATGCGTGACCACAATGCGCAGCTGCCTGTCGGCAGCCCGGTTCAAACGCCGCGCGACCCGTTCAATCTGCTCATCTGAAACTTCACCTTCAATATGCCGGTAGCGACGCGTGGTACGTACCGAAATCACCAGCAACTCCGGACTGTCATGGACAGGTTCAAGCTCAGGACCGAAGCGGCGGCAGTAGCGCGAATAAGGCAGGAAGATGCGCGTCATGACATCGAACAAGGGAATGTCATGGTTACCGGCAATCACGACGCGGGCGGGAATCGCAAGCCGCTCAACAAAAGCATGTGCCGCCTTGAACTCGACGCCACGTGCGCGCTGCGTAATATCGCCGGACAGGATCAGCAGATTCGGGGTCTGTGCATGCGCCAGCCGTTCCAGTGCCTTGACCACCGGCGCACGCTCGGTGCCAAAGTGCGGATCGGAAATGTGCAGCACGGCTTTCATGCGGCATTGCCTCCCAGCTCAAGTTCACGCTTGTCGACGTTTGCCTCGTTTTCATGACGACGCTTGATCAACATCAAAGGCTGCGGCGCGACCTGGAATTCAAGCGGCGTTTGCAGATACATTATTTCGCCATCAGCAGCGACCTTGATCTGCCTGCCCGGCTGTTTTTTAAACGTACTTTGGGAATGAGCGGACGCATTACGGAATTTGCTACGCGTCGCCACCGTAAGGCTGCGGAAACTGAAACCGACGACATGCTCGGCATCGCCCAAACGACCGAGCGCACCGCAGGTGCCCAGCCACAGCATCGCCAACTTGCCGAGTGGCCGTACCGCAATCGCAGCCAGTTGCCCCTGCACGACGGCCTCTGCCTGTGGCATCCCGACCTGTTCCAGTTGCAGCCGGTTATTTCCGATGAATAGCGTGGTAGTACGCAGCATCGTTTGTTTGCCGTCCTGTTCCAGCGTCAGTTGCAATTGCCGGTGACGTCCGAACACTGTCGCAATCGCAGCCCCGATCGCCACCAGCCGACTACGGCCGTACTTCTGCTTAAAGGATTCGCGGTCTTCCAGCAGTTCCGGATACAGGCCGACGCTGGCATTGACCAGGAAGACATGTCCATTCACCTGACCAACCTGGACCGGCACCGCCTCGCCATGCAATAAATCCTGCAGCGATGCGGCGATTTCTTCCGGGATGCCATGCGTGCGACCGAAATAATTGAAGGTACCTTGCGGCAGCGCCCCGAACAGGCAGCCGCTATCCAGCACGAGATTGGCAACCGCATTGATCGTGCCATCACCACCGACCGCGACAACTACGGCATTCTGCTCCTGCGCGGCATCGACAGCCTCTTGCACGGTGGCCTGGATCTGTTCCACGTTTTCAATCACAAATATGCGATAAACCCGCCCCGCTTCCCGCATGGCGGCTTCTATCGTCTGGCGCGTGTCGTCCGCGTCATGGCGACCGGAACCACCGTTCATGACAAAGAACAGCGGTGCCTGTGACGAATACGAATGGGATGAATGTGGAATGGGATAGCCTCGAAATAAATGGAGGCATCACATCCTTATAAGCGCTATGCGCGGTCGTGATGCGTTCCGGTACATTGATGTAGAAACGTATCACTTCGCATCATTTGATAATGTGCGTTTGCGTACATAGAAACAGGGAAAGCCAGCAGCATCACGTTGATCGTCGATTGCCTGTTGCGTCTCGTTCAGCGCGATGAAGGTGCCTGGATATCCGCGATATTCCAGCCCGTGTTGTTGATATCTGCCGGATCAGCCTGCAGCAGAATCTGCCCGTGCACTTCTTCCAGTTTCTTCTGCCAGTTGTACACAGCCGATGGCGAGTCTTTCTTCAACTCATCCATGAGCGGCTTCAGTGATTCCAGGATGTCCCGCTGCTGCGAGGCTTCAGACGGTACTGTAATGTCCGAGCTCAGCTGGCCCAGTTCATACTTTGAGGTGCGGGTCGATTGCTTTGCCGATTGCACCGAAAAGGCTTCGCTCAATACACCTTTGGTATAGGCAATGCCAATTGAGCTCTCTGCCGAATCATCGATCTGCTTGTAGTAATAATTTTGCGACTTGTTATCTGTCGTCAGTATCAGCGGCACATTCGGCACCAGTGACATGTGATAACTGGCGGTCAAATGCGATTGCTGCTGTTGCGCGATAGTCCGATTGAACTGCCCGTCCCCGCCGACTTTGGTGGTTTGCGATGCGTCATAGGAGAAGGTATCGACCTCGCTCAGTATCTTTGGATTCGATGACTGCGGTACCTGTTTGACCGATGCCTTGAAATCGGCCATGCCCGTCAGCATCGCATGATCGACGTCAGCCAGTGTTATCTTTGGCTGCTGCGACGGTGCCACGTAGTCGCTGTTCATTTGCGTAAAGGCATCCTTGAACATCGTCGCCAGTGCCTTGTCGGCATTGCCGCGCGAGGCCGCTTTATCAAACTGTTTTACATAGTTGTCGATGGCGGCAGCGCGCTGCTTCGAGTTGCCCCAGATAGAAGAATCACGCATATCGACGCTGACATCCAGCGTGCCGAGCGGCCCGTCCAGCTTCACTCTCCTGTTCGCGCTATCCGCATGGAAGTCCAGTGTCTGCGGACCTTTCTGATTCAGCGTAATGCTGGAATGGAAATCCACCGAAGCCAGGACGGTCGAATCGAATTTGGTCAGGCCGGTGAGATTGAGAACCGGGTCCTTCGCGCTGATGCCGTCGATGGCATCCTGAAATGCACCAGCCAGGTTTCCCAGCGCCACACGTTCCGCATCACTGAGTTCGCCGCTGCTTTGCATCTGCACTTCCAGGCGGTCATCCTGGCTGCTCAAGACAATCTCAACGTCGATACCGCTTTTGGTCTGGATACGCAGTTTCTGTTCGGCCAGCGGATACTGGACTTGATCCGTGCCAGGCTTGGTAACGGCTGTCGACTCGCTCGTTGATTTCGTCAGCGCTTGCGTTACCGATTGTGCAAATTGGCTGGTGCCGTTCTTCAGCATACCCAGCAATGCACTGCCTATGCCCTGGAAACGATTGCCTATCGAGCTGGTAAAGAAATTGCCTGCCATCAGCGAAGATACGGCGTCGCTTGAGCGTGTCTTCCACTGCAATGGCAATGCTGTAGCGGGTATCGAATAGGTGGGATCCGGCGCGCGGCCCTGATTGTTCGCGCCTATGGAAACAATTGTGGATGGCGATGCTACAGCTGGCGCTTGCTGCGAAGCCGGCAATGCCGACGGCAAACCGGCATCTTGGAATGGAGCCGATGACACACGCGACATCGTGGACTGCAACGCAGACATGGACGTCATAGAGCCTTACCCTGGACTTTTGTCATTTTTCAAATAGATCCGCATACATACGGCTTGGCACAAGCACACTGGCCTATCCAATATAGCTGCCACTAAATTGAATAGCGGTTTTCTTGTATAACGGCCAAGTTGAAAAAAACTTGAGTCCGTCAAACTGCTGTCGATCAGTTTAACGACGATGTATCTTCATGATCTTTTGATGTTCGCGCATCCAGTCACGGTCTTTTTCTGTATTGCGCTTGTCGTATTCCTTCTTGCCCTTGGCCAGCGCGATATCGCATTTCACGCGTCCGCGTACCCAATGCAGGTTGAGCGGCACCATGGTGAAACCGGATTGATCGACCTTGCTCAGCAGCTTCTTGATTTCCGCCGCATGCAGCAGGAGTTTACGTGTGCGAACTGCTTCCGGATGGACGTGTGAAGAGGCGCTGTTGAGCGCACTGACGTGTGCGCCAAACAGGAAAATTTCATTGTCACGCGCAATGACGTAGGCTTCTTTCAGCTGTACCCGGCCTTCGCGGATGGCCTTGACTTCCCAACCCTGCAGCATGACGCCTGCTTCGTAACGGTCTTCTATGAAGTAATCGTGAAATGCTTTTCTGTTATCTACTATGCTCATGGCGATCTCTTTGGTGTAGCGGGAGTTTAACCTTGTGCGCCGCCTTCTGCAGCAAGCGCGGTCAAACAGAATCCCCGTCTTGTATTACTATAGCGGACACATTCGACAAGAAACGCATAGCGTTCACGGATGTCACTCCCATAAAACATGAGTTCCTATATCTTCGTCCTGATGGTTGGATTGCTGGCCGGCGCAATTAGCGGCGTGATCGGCACCGGCTCATCCATCATGTTGTTGCCGGTATTGGTATATACCTTCGGGCCGAAACAGGCAGTTCCGATCATGGCCGTGGCCGCCGTCATGGCGAACCTGTCGCGTGTCATGGCCTGGTGGAAACTGGTCGACTGGCGCGCCTTTGCCGCCTACTCGATCACCGGCGTCCCGGCCGCAGCGATAGGCGCGCGGACTTTGCTGGCCCTGCCTTCCCACCTGATCGAAATATGCCTCGGCATTTTCTTCATCCTGATGATCCCGGCGCGACGCTGGCTGGCCGCGCGCAATTACACTATCAAACTCTGGCAGTTATCCATCATAGGCGCCCTGATCGGTTTCCTGACCGGCCTGGTGCTGTCGACCGGCCCGCTCAGCGTACCGGCATTCACCGCCTATGGCTTGGTCAAAGGCGCTTTCCTTTCTACCGAAGCCGCCAGTTCACTGATGCTCTACGTTACCAAGGTCATCACTTTCCGTGAATTCGGTGCGATGCCGCTCGATATCTTCATCAAGGGCTTGCTGGTCGGTGCATCCCTGATGGCCGGGACGTTTATCGGCAAAGCCATGGTGCTGAAGATGAGCAACCAGGCTTTCCAGCATTTGCTCGACGCGCTGCTGTTTTGCTCCGGTGTTTCGCTGCTGTGGGCGGCGTTCAGCTAGCCTCTTGCGCCTGTATGGTTCGTAGCGCCAGCTGCGCCACCGCCAAGACATCCTCGCTTAATTCCAGCACACCACCCTGCAAATCTTGCAGGCGGAACCATCCGGCATCTTCCGCATCATCCGCCGCCACCGGCTCACCCGATTGCCATTCACACAGCACCGCCAACAGGACGAAGTGCTGCAACAAGCTGCCAGCGTCATCCTTGCCGTAGGCATTCAGTGCCGTCAGCACTTGCCGGGCTTGCGCGCGCACACCGGTTTCTTCATACAACTCGCGCACCGCAGCAGCTTCCATGCTTTCGCCGAAATCCATTTTGCCGCCGGGAAAACCCCACAAACCAACATCAGGCGGATTCTTGCGACTGACCAGCAGAATCGCATCGTCGCGTACCAGTACGGCAATCACAGCCGCAATCGGAATACCGGCGTTCTTATCAACTGGTGTTTGCATGGTCAAACCTGGATAAACCTCTGCACATGAAGCCGCCATTGTAACGATTATCAGCCGTGCCATAATCAGCGCTCTCTTCCCGCTGATCTCTATCCATGTTCGAACCCTACCTGCAACGCTGGCAACTGACACCTGACGGCGCAGCCATCGTGACGCCGGGCAGTCAATTGCTGCCGGTGCGCGTGGCAGGCATGCCGGCTATGTTGAAAGTTTCGGCCGAAGCGGAAGAAAAGAACGGCAGCCTGTTGATGCAATGGTGGAATGGCGACGCGGCCGCGCGGGTACTTGCTTGCGACGGCGATGCCCTGCTGCTGGAACGCGCCCAGAACAACACCACCTTGCTGGAGATGGCGCTGGATGGCAAGGACGATGAAGCCAGCCGCATCATGTGCCGGGTTGCCGCGCAATTGCATGCACCACGCAATAAGCCCTTGCCGCCCCTGGTGCCGCTGACGCAATGGTTCCAGGCACTGGAACCGGCGGCCGCAAAGTACGGCGGCATCTTCAGCTACAGCGCCGGCGTGGCCCGCGACTTGCTGGCGCGGCCACAGAATACGGTCGTGCTGCATGGTGATATTCATCACGGCAACATCCTCGATTTCGGCACCCGCGGCTGGCTTGCGATTGATCCCAAGGGCCTGGCCGGCGAACGCGGCTTCGATTACGCCAATATCTTTTGCAATCCCGAACTCGACACCGCCACTGTTCCCGCACGCTTCCTGCGCCAACTGGAGATCGTGGTCGCAAACTCCGGCCTGGAACGCCAACGCCTGTTGCAATGGATTGTCGCTTACGCCGGTTTATCGGCGGCTTGGTTCTCCGAAGACAACATGGAAGCAACGCGCACGCTGGCCGTGGCAGAGCTGGCCCGCGCAGAACTGGGCAAAACATGAGGTAAACACTTGGCAAAACGGTACCGGGTTGACGGAATATTCTAAATGGCTATACTCACCCTATCCCCAACTTGCATACACAGCTTGTAATGACCTCCTCAACCTTCCTGTCGAAACGCATCAGTTCTGCGCCGAACAAGGAAGAGTTGCGCGCGCTCACCTTACTCGCGGGTCGTACTTCGACCACCGTGCATGCAGTCGCAAAGATGTACTCGCAGTCATCTTTTGTAAGAGACCTCGCCTGCCTCCCTTAGGCTCGGTGAGTGTCCACAGGAACGAAGCTTCGTTCCACCCACATCACTCCCGAGCCTCCCACTCGTAAATTCCACGCCGTGTTGATGCTGTTTGCATCGGCACCGCATCGCCATTTTCCTGTTGTCATTTTTTTGGTCGGTCCACAAGATCGGCCGGGAGCTATTAGCAAATGAAAAACGAACGTTACCTGACCCAAAACGATGCCGCCACCCTGAGCCGCATTGCCGAACACCTGCTGCGCATGGGCGAAGTTGAAATCAACGCCGGTGAACAATTGATCGATATTATTGCGACGTCCATCATCCTGCCGGTTGATGTGCAGCGCAAAGGCTATGTCACCCTTTATTCGACGGTCTCCTACAGCCCGGTCGAATCAGAAGAAGTACGCCAGCTGACCATCGTCTGCCCGCAAGATGCGAATCCGCAACTTGCGCTGATTTCCGCCCTGACGCCAATCGGCCTGGCCTTGATCGGACGCAAGGCTTTGAGCACGGTGGAAGTTGCGCTGCCATCGAAGCGCGTTGAAAAGCTGAAGATCCTGGATGTCAAACCTTTGGACTCGACCATAGGCGAGCTCGCACTGTCATGAAACGCGTGACAGCCATACAGCTGGTAGAGCGAGGCAAACGGCTTAAAAAATGGTTTGCCGCGTGTATCGCCTTCAGCATGGCAATAGCCGTGGTCGCCATGGTTATCGATTAAATCCGCGGGAGCATTGATGCTAAGGGCAATGTATTACTTGTGTGAAGGGGCGGCTGTATCACGGCATACAGCCCCTCTGCCCGCCGCCAGAGGTACGTTACCGCACTACTGATTCAATGCGGCCACTTAGGCAGGCGCGCATCCACGCTTTCTTGCGCACTCGCCATTGCAGCGGCGGCCGAGCGCGTTTCCACCCCGAGTTTTTCAAAGATATGTTCGAGATGCTTGCTCACCGTGCGTGGGCTCATCTTCAGGATTTCACCGATATCACGATTGGTTTTACCCTTCGCCAGCCATGACAGCACTTCGGTTTCGCGCGGCGTCAGTGCGGCGCTGGCAAGCCGTCCCGCCGGCAATGCATGGTTGCTGCTCAATTCAATCAGCAACATGCTTTCATCCATACCGGCGGCACCCATATTGCGTACCAGCAGGCTGGCACCGGCCGGATCGCTGACAGGTGCAACCAGCTCCATGCCGCTGCTGCCTTTCCACCACGATTGCGGCACCGTCAGCGCATCCGGATTGATACCGAATTGCGTCAGCAATTGACGTGCGCACGGCGAGCACCACGATATGGCGCCCTCGCTATTGAGCATGATGACGCCGAGGCCGGACACATCAATCGCATCAAGCGCAAAGCGTGCCATCCGCGCATTGCCCAAATGCGTATGCAGGCGCGCCAGCACTTCCGGGGCGCGTACCGGTTTGACCACGTAATCCACACCGCCGCAGGCGAAGCCTTCCAGCACATGCGAGGTATCGGACAAGCCGGTCATGAAAATCACGGGAATGTGTTTGGTCGACAGATCGGCCTTGATGCGGCGACAGGCATCAAAGCCGGAAATGCCGGGCATCACCGCATCCATCAGGATGACGTCCGGCGTCACCAGGCTCAGGCGGCGCAAGGCGGTATCGCCATCGCATGCCACCAGCACGGTGTAACCGGCACTCTCCAGCGTTTCGCACAGCACGCCGAGGCTGCTCGGAGCATCGTCCACCAGCAATACGACCGGACGGTCATCAGGATTATCAATCAAGGGATGCGACACGTTCATTCTCCATTAATGCGTTCTCCAATGCGCCCAACTCGAAACGGTCCAGCAATGATCTTACTACGTTGCAGGATGCGACCAGCGATGCATCCGTCGCCGCCAGCCGATCCACTGCGCGGCGCAGGCCGGCGATATGTCCCATACGGGTCAGTTGCAACAATTGTTCAATTGCCGGTTGCCGGAATGCCAGCCGTTCCGGCAAGGCTTCCGTTACCGGCACCGGCGGCGGTGTGCTGGCATATATCCATTCCAGACCCAGCTGCCTTTGCAAGGCCAGCATCAGTTCCGATTCGAGTACCGGCTTGCCGACAAAATCCTGACAGCCTGCTGCTTTCAGTTTTTCCGGATCGTTTTCAAACAAATCGGCCGACACGAAAATAATCGGAATCCTGCTGGCTGCCCGCACGCGGCGCGCGGTTTCCCAGCCGTCCATGCCATCCATGCCGATATCGAGCAAGATCGCATCGGGGACAAAGTCTTGCAGCAAATCAATGCATTCATGACCGCTGGCGGCTTCCCGCACATTGAAGCCCAATGGAATCAGCATGCCGCTCAGCATATGCCTTTGTACCGGCTGGTCATCCACCACCAGCAGCGTACGCGTGGCGCCGGTGTGGCCGATGACGTCGCGTTGCGGCAAGGTTTCGAAGGCATTGATTTCCATCAGCGGCAAGCGCACGACGAAGGTACTGCCCTGCCCCTGCGTACTGATCAGGTTCAGGCTGCCGTTCATCATCAGGATCAGCTTCTCGGTAATCGCCAGTCCCAAACCTGCGCCCGGCTCGCCGCGCAAGCGACCGGCCGCACCGCGTTCAAACGGCTGGAAGATACGCTGCCGGTCCTGCACCGCTATCCCGATGCCGGTATCGATCACGTCAAAGCGCATGGATGCACTGGTACATTCCACATGCAGCGTGACGGAACCGGTATCGGTAAAGCGCAGCGCATTCGTCAGCAGGTTAATCAATATTTGCCGCAGGCGTTTGCCGTCAGCCAGGACGTAATGCGGCAAATCACCGCCATGCGTATATTGCAGCAACAATCCCTTGGCTTCGGCTTGCGGCCTGACCATGCTGAGCAAATCATCGAGGAAGGCGGCAAACAAAATCGGCGCAGGTTCCAACCGCATACGATCGGCTTCGATGCGGGCCAAATCCAGAAGTTCATCGACCAGGCCCAGCAAATGTTCACCGCTGCGCTGTATGGTCTGGATCGCGGTACGTGGCGCCGCATCCAGCTGTTCGTTCTTCAGCAGGATTTGCGAATAACCGAGGATGCTATTGAGCGGCGAACGCAACTCATGCGAGATACCGGCAACATAGCGCGTCTTCGCCTGGTTCGCCGATTCGGCCGCTTCCTTCGCACTCTGCAATGCCGCATCGGTGCGTTGATGCGCGTCTATCTCTTGCGTCAGCAATTCGTTTTGCCGGTTCAAATCATCTTGCGCCAGATGCCGACCTTCACTGCCCAGCACCACCCACCAGCTCGATACCGCCACGATGATCAATAGCACCGCAGAAATTTTCATGAAAACGCTGTCAATCAACAAGCGATCATTCAGTGAAGCCAGCGATGAAATCTCCTGTGCATAGACCAGCCCCAGTGCCGCCGCCCCGACCGCGCACAGTGACAGCACCACCACCATATAGTTGCCGACGCGCCGGTTGACCAGGTGCGACAAGGCATTCGGCAACAAGGCGGACAATAATTGCTGCGCCTGTTCCGCGGTTCGCGATTCCTTTTTGCAGAGATCATGGCAACGCGATTCCAGCGTGCAGCACAGTGAACAAATAGGCGCGCCGTAGGCTGGGCAATGCGCCATATCTTCCGCTTCGAAACTGTTGTCGCAAACGCCGCATTGCACCGATTGCCCCGGCAAACCGACCGCGGTCGGTTGCCGCGCCAAGTAGTAACGACCACGCGTCAGCCAAGCCAGCAGCGGCGAAACAATAAAAGCCAGGCCGAGCGTAATGAAGGGTGAAAAGGCGGCGACCGTAGGGCCCCACACGCCGGAGAACGCAGCGATACCTATGCTGGCCGACAGCAGCATGGTGCCGAGGCCGACCGGATTGATATCGTATAAATGTGCGCGCTTGAACTCGATGCCTTTCGGGCTCCAGCCCAAGGGCTTGTTGATCACCAGGTCGGCCACCAGGGCGCCGACCCAGGCCACCGCCACATTGCTGTACAGGCCCAGCACGTTTTCCAGTGCGGCGAATACCCCCAGGTTCATCAGCAATAAAGCCAGCAGGCAATTGAAGACCAGCCACACTACCCGTCCCGGATGGCTATGTGTCAGGCGCGCGAAGAAATTCGACCATGCGAGCGAACCGGCGTACGCATTCGTCAGATTGATTTTGACCTGTGATACCACGACGAATAGCAGCGTGATCGCCAGTATCCACAGCGGATCACTGAACAGATAAGAGAAGCCGAGCAAATACATGCGCGTCGGCTCCATCGCATGCTCGGCCGCTACACCGGTCTGAAACACCAGGTAAGCGAGGAAGGCACCGCCCAGCATCTTCAGGCCGCCAGGAATAATCCAGCCGGCACCGGCCACGATGACGGCAGTCCACCAGCGTCGCTTGTTCTCTGCGGTGCGTTCCGGCAGGAAGCGCAGGAAGTCGACCTGTTCGCCGATCTGCGCCACCAATGAAAACGCCACGGTGGCGGCGACGCCAAACATGAGTGGATCCAGGCTATTGCTTTTGGAAATCGCGCCGACGAATTGTGCGAACTCGGTATACGCTTCCGGCTTCTTCCAATAGATCGCAAGATAAGGTGTGACCAGCAGGATCAGCCACAGCGGTTGCGTCCACATCTGCAAGCGGGAAATCAGCGTGATGCCGCGTGCCACCAGCGGCACGATGAACAAGGCGCAAATCACATACCAGATCCACAGCGGCCACGGTATCCACATCTGCAAGGCGACCGCGAGGATGGCCGCTTCCAGTGCAAAGAAGATGATGGTGAAGCTCGCATAGATCAGCGAACTGATGGTCGAGCCCATATAGCCGAAGCCGGCACCGCGCGTCAGCAAATCCATATCGATGCCGTAACGCGCTGCGTAGTAGCTGATCGGCAAACCGGTGAGGAAAGTAATCAGCATCACCGTCAGGATCGCGGTGACCGCATTCGCGAAACCATAGTTCAGCGCAATCGCACCGCCAATCGCTTCGAGTGCGAGGAAGGACGCCGCGCCAAAGGCGGCATTGCCCAGCTGCCACTCCGACCATTTGCGGAAATGCCGCGGTGTATAGCGCAACGCATAATCTTCAATCGACTCATTGGCGACCCAGCGGTTGTACTCGCGGCGGATGCGAAAGATTTTTTGTTGGGCCATCAGCTAGATGAAGAATTGGATGGGCTGCAAATGCTGCGTTGCAATGCAAGCCGGGTTTCATGTCTCGTCACGTTCATATGCGCTTTATGAAATTTTTATATCGCAAAGACCGGCAACGATAGTCTCCTGCAAATTCTGCCTGCTTTTTCAAATTACAGGAATTGAAAATATTTCACAAGGCAAGTTTCCACTCTTCAACAAGCATGGGCGGTTTTGCATGTACGCCGTTTGACGTATTGGGAGATACGCATAGTCCAGACATTATCTAGTGCGGAATGCTCGGATCGCAGTCTCCAGGTGCGCGCGCGCTGGATAGTCAGCATCGGGGAAATCCGGGTTCCATCCATATAAACATAACTTTGAGAGGTAGACATCATGGCTGAAACCCTGATTAAAGTAGATCTGAACCAATCTCCCTACGATAACGAACAAATCCACAACCGCTGGCACTCGGACATCCCGATGGCGACCTGGGTCAATCCGGGCGATGACTTTATCCTCGAAACCTATGACTGGACCGGCGGCTACGTTAAAAACAATGACAGTGCCGACGATGTTCGCGACGTCGACCTGACCACCGTCCACTTCCTGTCCGGACCGGTCGGCGTCCACACTGCAGAAGCCGGCGACTTGCTGGTGGTTGAATTGCTGGACATCGGCGCCAAGCAGGAATCCATGTGGGGCTTCAACGGCTTCTTCTCGAAGAAAAATGGCGGCGGCTTCCTGACCGACCATTTCCCGGAAGCGCAAAAATCGATCTGGGACTTTAAAGGCATGTTCACTTCGTCCCGCCACGTGCCGGGCGTGAACTATGCCGGCCTGATCCATCCCGGCCTGATCGGCTGCCTGCCGGATCCCAAATTGCTGGCGGAATGGAACAAGCGCGAAACCGGCCTGATCGCGACCGAACCCAATCGCGTACCGCCGCTGGCAAACGCACCGTTTGAACCAACCGCGCACATGGGCAAGATGAAAGGTGCGGCACGCGACAAGGCGGCAGCAGAAGGCGCACGTACCGTGCCACCACGCGAACACGGCGGCAACTGCGACATCAAGGATTTGTCGCGCGGTTCGAAAATTTTCTTCCCGGTCTACGTCAAGGGCGCCGGCTTGTCGGTCGGCGATTTGCACTTCAGCCAGGGCGACGGCGAAATCACTTTCTGCGGCGCGATTGAAATGGCTGGCTGGGTGCATATGAAGGTGTCGGTGATCAAAGGCGGCATGGCTACCTACGGCATCAAGAATCCTATTTTCAAACCGAGCCCTATCACCCCGCATTACAACGACTACCTGATCTTTGAAGGTATCTCGGTCGACGAACATGGCAAGCAGCACTACCTCGACGTCAACGTCGCATATCGCCAGGCCTGCCTGAATGCGATCGAGTACCTGAAAAAATTCGGCTACAGCGGCGCGCAGGCGTATTCAATCCTGGGTACCGCACCGGTCCAGGGTCACATCAGCGGTGTGGTCGACATTCCAAACTCCTGCGCCACCTTGTGGTTACCGACGCAGATCTTTGACTTTGATATCAACCCGAGTTCCGCCGGCCCTGTCGTGCAGAAATTCAAAAGCATGGGTATGCCTCTGTCGCCAGATCTCAAGTAATAGGAGAAAGTCATGCCAACCTACGATTATGTCTGCAAGGATTGCGGTTTTTTCGAGGCGGTGCGCAGTATCGCGGCGCGCAACGATCCCATCGATTGCCCGCACTGCGCGGCGGCGGCTGACCGTACCTGGGCATCCGCACCGAGCCTGGCGCTGATGCCGGAAGCACGTCGACATGCGATGAGCACCAATGAAAAAGCATCGCATGAACCGATGAGTTCCAAAAACTACGCATCCAAAGCGCATCCTTCCGGATGCAGTTGCTGCTCGTCAGGCAAGAAGAGCAAATCCACGCTGGTCGCCCCGAACGGAAATAAAACCTTCGTCGGCAAGCGACCGTGGATGATCAGCCACTGAAGGCATATCTGGCATGAGTGTGATGCCGGCGAGCCCGCAAGGGTCTCGCCGGCTGCATACGACTGCATATCGTGATCCCGCATACGTCAAACCGTATGAGGAATATATGCGTTTCCTATTATCTTTTTGAACTCCAAATAATTACAATCGCTGCCTCGTTCAGCAAGGAGATGTCATGCTATTAGGTTTTTCACTACTTTATGTAGGCGCAGTTCTATGCCTCAACGGCCTGTGGCTGCTTGGTCGCATCGGCGACAAAGAGATATGGGTCATCAATGTTTTTTCAGGCACCGTCACCTTCCTGATTTCAATGCAAATGGCCTTCGGTGCCAATGCGGATGCGGCATCCATCAAAGGCGCCGCCCTCACCCTGTTATTTTCATTCACTTACTTTTGGGTTGCCTTCAATCGCTACAACGGCGCTGATGGTCGCGGCCTCGGCTGGTTCAGCCTGTTCGTCACCATTACCGCCATCCCGGTCGCCATTGAAACCCTGCAAGGCGCCAGCAGCACCTGGGGTGTCTGGTTCGGCCTGAACTGGGTGGCATGGGCGGTATTGTGGTTTATGTTTTTCCTCTTGCTCACGGCACAGAAAGAAATCGCCAAAATCACCGGCGTGGTCGCCTTGCTCTGCGGTATTTTTACCGGCTGGCTGCCGGGCTTCCTGCTGCTCAACGGCGCACTGAAGTAAGTCAACGACTGCTTGCGTGTGCAATGCACGCAAGCAGGTTTGCCTCCCTCTCCCGCTTGCCACCACCTCTAAAATTAATTCAACCAAATGGTTGACATTTAATTTCAGCCTGCTATATTCAACCACATGGTTGAATTAAATTCTGAAAAACTCGATGCGGTTTTCAATGCGCTCAGCGATCCGACCCGGCGTCGAATGCTGCGCCTGCTGGCTGATGGCGAACGCACGATAGGCGAGCTGGCGGCGCCTTTCGAAATGTCCTTTGCCGGTGCTTCCAAGCACGTCAAGGCACTGGAACACGCGGGCCTCATCAGTCGTACGGTGCAAGGTCGTACCCACTTGTGCGCACTGCAAGCAGCACCATTGGCCGCCGCCGAAGACTGGCTGCGCTTTTATCAAGGCTTCTGGACCGAGCGGCTGGACGCACTGGAACAGGAACTACTGTCGAAGAAAAGGAGAAAGTGATGGACGAATATGGCGTAGCAACAGACAAGGCAACCGTGCATATGAAAAAGCTGTTGCCGGCAAGCGTGGATGTCGTATGGGAATACCTGACCGAATCGGATAAACGCGCGACCTGGCTGGCTTCCGGCGAAATGGGATTGCACGTCGGCGGCCAGGCCGAACTCTGTTTCAACTTCAAGCAGCTGACGACGGAAGCCACGCCGGAACGCTTCCTGCCCTATGAATCCAATCACCGGCAACAAGGACATGTCACCGCATGCGAGCCGCCGCACTTGCTGAGTTTCACCTGGAATGAACGCGATGGCCGCTCGTCCGAAGTCCGCTTCGAGCTGCAGCCGCAAGGTGAACAAACCTTGTTGATCCTCACTCATAGCCGTCTGCCGAACCGCGCGGAAATGGTCAGTGTCGCCAGTGGCTGGCATACCCATCTGGGCATCCTGGAAGATCGCCTCAACCGGCAGGCACCGCGCCAGTTCTGGGCCACCCATGCACGCCTGGAAGCCGAATACCAGACCCGCATTCCTGCAGGAGCCTGATAGCACGGGGCATTACTGGATCGCGACGCCGGCCTCGGACAACAGGCCGACCACTCCGGTCCAGAAAATTTCCACCCCGATACACAGCAGGATGAAAGCCGACAAACGCAGCATGACCATGGTGCCGAGTCGGCCCAGCATCTTGACCATCTTGTTTGCCGAGTTATAGCAAAGCCAGATGACAAATGCCGTCATCGCCGCCCCCAAGGCCGCACTGCCAAGTGAAATGACCTGTTCCAGCAAGCGCGCCGGGGTACTCGCACCCAGCGTAATCGATGCGGCAATCGCACCGGGACCCACCGTCAGCGGAAAGCTGATCGGATAAAAACTGCGCACCTTGAACTCTTCATCCGACCACGCTTCCATCGGCGCGGTCGCGACCTGCGTACGTATCGCATCCTGGCCATTATCGTTGAGCAGCTTCCATGCGGTGAAGGCGACCAGCAAGCCGCCGCTGATACGCACAATCGGAATCGAAATACCGAAGAACATCAACACATGTGAACCGATGAACATTGCGCCGAGCAGGAGGAAGAAGCAATTCAGCGCGACCTGGCGTGCGAGCTTCTTTTCCACATCGCGGCTGACATTGCCCAGCAAGCTGGCAAAGACCGGCGCATTCCCGAATGGATTGATGATGGGCAGCATGGTGATAGGAACCAGGATCGCCGCTTTAAAGAAAAGGATCAGCATGGTGGGAGTCCTATTCTGAAATCAGACAAATTCATCGATGGAATATCCAGCCGCAACCCAGGCGTCGATGCCGCCGGTCAGCGGCCGCACACGACGATAACCGCGCGCCATCAACTTCTTCGCAATACGCGCGGCGGAAACTTCATTCGGGCACGCGCAATACACAATCACTTCCGAATCCAGGTCGGTATTCACCACCAGCGCACTAATGTCATCATCTGATAACACCATCGCACCCGGGATCCGGCCGCCCTGCTGCGCCAGCCCGGAACGCACATCAATAATGATTGGCGGCTTGCCGGTTTTCAGCATTTGATCGAGCTCATCGACCGTAATGCGTGCCATGCGTAAATCTTTCAGGAAACTATGCCGCTGCCACCATTTTTTTGCAAGGTAGACGGCAAAGGCCAGCGCCACCAGCAAGATGCCCCACTTACCGAGGCTGGTCAGGATATCCAGCAAATCGGCGACCGCCGAGCTGAACAATGAGCCAAGAAAGATGGCCGAACCGGCCCACAGCGCCGCGCCCAGCGCATCGAAAATAATGAATTTGGCCGGACGCGTACCGATTGCGCCGGCCAGCGCACTGGCGACCGAAGCAAAGCCGGGAATGAATTTGGCGACCAGCAAGGATGCCGGGCCGTAGCGTATATACATGGCTTCGGTTTGCCGTACGCAAGAGTCAGGCGACAAGGAAATCTTGCACAGACGCGCCATCACGCGCCCGCCATAACGGCGTCCGGCCATATACCAGGCAAAGTCTGCGATCAGCGCTGCGACTACCGCCACCAGCAACAGCATGGGCGCGGAATAATCGCCACGGTCGAGCAAGGCGCCGGTAATCACCAGCGTCGGGTAAGCCGGGATGGGCGCACCCAATTGTTCCAGCAAGACATTGCCGAAAACAAAGAGCAAACCATATTGTTCTATCAGATTCAGCAGGAAGCTCATGGCCTTGCAGTACAATTAATTCGGTTTATCGTCTGCGAAGCATAGCAGGCGGATGTCGTTTTTACGTAATTTTCGAATCGGCAAAATTTACCCTTGCCGCGCGGCCAGCAGTTCACCTGATAGGGGATATTTATATGTCACAGTTCAGAAACGCAACGGAAGACAGCAAGGACGAAGAGAAACAAAGCGGCAAGTTCAGTACGCCGGAAGAACTACGCAAGATCAAGCGTCCGGACCAGGGCTTGTCACTCGATGAGCTCAAGGATGAAGAAAAACTGAAGGGCCTGGTAGACGAGGATCATCCCTTCCCGTCCAAAGGCAACTGACAGGAATCCGTACGGCGATGCCTCTTATTGCTGTACGCGATTGGCCATCGTTTCACCCAGCTTGACGCCGCCTTCCGGCTGCCACTGCGGTGTGAAGGCCAGCACATCCTTCGGGAACAACATCACGACGGTGGAGCCGAGCAGGAAGCGGCCCATCTCTTCGCCTTTTTTCAGTTGCAAATACTGTTTGTCGTAATGCCATTCACGCACCGCATCCAGGCGCGGCGGATTGACCACGCCATGCCATACGGTTTGCATGCTGCCGACGATGGTCGCGCCGACCAGCGTCAACACAAACGGGCCGGACTCGCCTTCGAACAGGCACACCACGCGTTCATTGCGCGCAAACAGGCCGGGTACACCGCGCGCCGTGGTCGGATTTACCGAGAACAAAGTCCCCGGCACATAAATCATGCGCAGCAAGCGACCGTCGCACGGCATATGGATGCGATGGTAATCGCGTGGGCTCAGGTAGAGCGTGGCAAAGCTGCCGTTCTCGAATTGCGCCGCCAGCTCGGCATTGCCGCCGACCAGTGCCGTTGTCGAATAGTTGTGGCCTTTGGCCTGAAATATCTGGTCTTGCTCGATTTTGCCGAACTGGCTGATCGCACCATCGACCGGGCAAATGAAGTCGGCATCTGCCAGCGGCCGTGCACCGGGGCGCAAGGCACGGGTAAAGAATTCGTTAAAGCTGGCGTAGCTGGCGATATTCGGATTCGCCGCTTCCGTCATATTGACCTTGTACTTACCGACAAACCAACGTATCAGCGCCGTCGTCACGCGTCCTGCCCTGGCGCCCGCCACCAGACCGGCAAACGCGGTAAGGGCCTTTTTCGGCAGGAGGTATTGCGGCAGTACAGGCAAACGATTGGGCACGATAGATAGGATGATTAAATTGGAAGCGTGATTGTAGCGGTTGTCCGCCTTGTTATTGTGCTGCAGTTTTTCTGACCGTAATGCGGTCTATGAAGAATTCGCCATCACGACAGCAACGGTGCGGTACACCAGCCAGCTCGAATCCGGGCGGGCCGTCTTCCAGCCAGACCTGGACCAGGGTATCGAACTCTTCAGGCTCCAGTCGCAACATCTGCGCAGTGACAACGAACTGCGCGCCTTCCTTTTGCCTGCTGACAATATCGTCTATTGTGGCCATGCGCCATCCCCATTACGAAACAAAAACTGCCGCCATCATAGCTTTTGTTGCGCTGCAATTCCATTTATTGCGTGTTTTTATTGTTCTGGCACTGCTCTTTCCATGTTCAGCGGCTATTCTCTTTTCTCACCGCACGCGACGCAAATACCACCTGGCAAGGGTCAGACTTGGGATTGGCGCCATCCCAGATCGACGTCGCGACTATGCTTACACCGCTTGTAAGGATAGCGGCACCGATACGTGCAATCGCACCCAGGGTGCCGGATTCATCCATATTCAGCTGCGGCTTGCCAATCGGACCGACTATCTTCACGCCATCCGAAAAGTTCGACAGCCCGAGGCTGACGCCGGAACGTACTTTCACATTGCCACGCAAATCCACGCTTTGTTGACGGAAGTTAACTTCACCGCTGGTCAGCAACTGACTGACGTCGCTGCGCGCACCGACGATACCCGCGCCTTTCGCCACACCGGATTGGAATGGCAAATGACCACTGGCACAAGCCAGGTCGATACGTGTTGAATCCTTGCTGGAAAACAAACCGGTCAGCCAGAATTCCGCCTTGCCGGCACCCGGCGACAGGATTTGCGCACTGCCGATACGAATATCGACCGGACCATTCAGGCCGGCCGCCAAATCCTTCATCGATGCACCACTGGTGTGTACCTTGGCATCGACCTTCATCGGGCCGCCATTGATGACGACTTTTTTCCCGCTGGCTTTGAACCAGCCACCAAGTGAAACCTCATTGAGTTGCAGGTTCAGTTGCACCGCCTGTTTTTTTCCTTCCAGTACGATATCGCCGCTGGCAGTGCCGCCCAGCAAGCTGCCGGAAAAATGCTGCACATTCAGCTGGTCATTGGTGAAGGTCATCGCGCCCTTCGCATTCGCGACTTCCACGCCCGAGCGCAGCTTCAGCCTGGCGATAGTCGCATCCAGTTTGCCGTCCACCCCATCCATGGCGACCAGCAAAGGCCAGGCCAGTGGCTTGTCGCGAAACAGTTCACCTTCTTTCTTCGGTGGCAAAGGCGCTTGTCCCAGGTCGAGGAAGGTTTGCACCATATCGATGTAATCGGCCTGCAGGCGTGCATCAAAATTCGGCCGCTTGTTTTTATGCGTCCAGGTGCCGTCGCCGCTCAGATTGAGTTTGCCGAGTTGCAGCTTCAAGTCCTTGAAGACAGCCTGATTATTTTTCGCCTGCAGTACGACGCTGGCCTTCAACGCTGCCGGTGAAGCGCGATCTATTTGCAGGAAGCCATACACGTCCTTCATCGACGCAGCATCCACGGCCAGCACAAAATCATAGTCCTGCATGACGCTATCCAACGGCAACTGCCCGCTGACGCTGGCCTGTGCTTCGCCGGACTTGAGCGTCAGCGTTCCCTTGCTGACCGCATGCGGGGTACCGAGTGCCGACAAATCATCCAGCTGACCATCAAATTGCAATGCGTACTTGTCGCGCAAGACACGTCCATTGACCGTCATATTGCGCAAGCCGCTCTCGCCGCGCGCACGCAGGCTTTCCAGTCGCCAGTGCTGGACGTCGGCATCCGGTGTACGGTAATTGATCGTGCTGCCATCGGCACGCAAGGCCAGCAAATCGAATTGCGAGGTGCGCAACTTGCGGGTGGCCGGCATCTCCCAGCTGCGACGACCGTCGGCAGCTACTTCCAGATTGAGTTGCAAGCCCCTGACGAGCAAACCTTCGACCACGACATTGCCGCGCATCAAAGGCAGCAGCGAGAGCCGCGCGCGCACTTCATCGGCTTGCAGCAAATACTTGTCTTGTGCCCAGTCGGGATTGGAGATACGAACGTCGCGCGCACGCAAACGCGGATAAGGCAGCAAGTCGAGCGACAAGCCGCCTATGGTCAGATCACGATTCCAGTTTTGTTTGAGATTGCTGCGCGCCAGTTCGGTCAGATGGGTGCTGTCCGTCAACCTTTGCAGCGCCACTCCGCCTAGCGCCAGGAGTAGCACCACAACTGCCACTACCGACAGCAATATCTTTTGCCACTTGCGCATGCTTGCTATCCTTGTCTGGAACCACCGCGGGTCTGTCGACTGTCGTGAACGACAGTGGTCGAGGATATAACAGATGCAGGGTCCGCGTCATCCCGACCTGCTGTAGGAATGCACGGACAAGGATCAGGCAAACGGCTTAGGCAGCAGTGGCCGATGCCGGTGTGAATGCCGGCATGACGCCGTTCAGCAGGTAATCAATCAGCTCGCGCACCGGACGGATTTCGCTACCGAAAGGCAATCTTTCCGAGCCACGGAAAAACAGCCCGCGTTTGACGTCGCCCTTCAAGGCAAAGCCCAGTTGGGTATCGATGCAGAATTGCCCGGCCTTCGCAATACCGTCGCGCAAACCACATTGATGCAGGCAATCAAAGCCGACCGTACATTCCTTCGGCCCGGCCTTGCCCTGCAGCTTGGCTTCCTTGTCGAGGTAATTGCTGAGCCATTGCGTCTTCACCGCACGTGCCGGCAAACCGGCGCAGCTCATGAAGGTAACGATGTCTTCCGGGCGTGCCTGGGTCAGTACTTTCTTGAAATTGATGTGTGCGTCACCTTCTGCGCTGACGGCAAACGGCGTACCCAGTTGCACCGCGCTGGCACCGAGTGCAAACAATTCACGCACTTGCTCCGGGCTATGAATCCCGCCGGCGGTAATCAATGGAATATTTTCACTCTCAAGGCCCAGCTGCTTGAACAGTTGCAGCGTTTCTTCCAGCACCACGGAGAATGCAAAGTGCGGATCGTTCACGCTATCGAGCCCGGCCGCACCGAGGTGACCGGCCGCGTATTGCGGATTCTCGATCACGATTGCATCCGGCAGGCGTTTGCGGCGCATCCACTTCTTCAGGATCAATGAGATGCCGCGTGCATCGGACAAAATCGGTATCAGGGCCACATCCGGGAATTCACTGGTGAGTTCCGGCAAATCCATCGGCAAGCCTGCCCCGACCACGATGGCATCCGCCCCGCTCTCGCAGGACTGCCGCACATAGGCGGCATACTCGGCAACCGCGCGCATCACATTCACCGCGATCACGCCCTTGCCTTCGGCCATCGCTTGCGCTGCACGAATCTCGCGATCCAGTGCAATCAGGTTCACTTCATTGATCAGTGCCTTGTCACGTGTCTTATCGGTTCGCGCCATCAGGTCAGGATGATGGCGGCGCAAGTCGACGCTGGAAATGGTGCCGACCGCACCCAGCCGTGCCACACTGCCGGCCAGGCCATGTGCGGAAATACCGACGCCCATGCCACCCTGCACGATGGGCAGTAGCAGTTTATTCTTCAGTTTCAATTTGGGAAATGCGGTATCCAGCACGGTCATCCTTCAGTTGCCATAACGATGGCTGACTGTAGCAAAGCGAAATGAGAAAGGATTGATGTGGATCAAAAATGCGCCAGACTCAGGCCTGGCTGAAGCAGGCTGCGGAACTTGAAACCTCAGCGCGGCGTCGCCATCATTCTTCTTGTCAGATCGCTGTTGCGCCCCTTAACATGTGTAAATCATGCATAACAAACATCAACAGGGAGCATGCTGATGCCGGATCATCGTTCCGAAAAACACTTCAACGGGCGCATCGGCTGGTTACGTGCGGCAGTACTCGGCGCGAACGACGGCATTATCTCCACAGCCTGCCTGCTGCTGGGCGTCGCCTCCGCCGATCTGGCACGCAATGACTTACTGCTGACCGGCATCGCCGCCCTGGTGGCCGGTGCCATGTCGATGGCGGCCGGCGAATATGTATCGGTCAGTTCGCAAGCCGATACCGAGCAGGCTGAACTCGAGCGCGAACAACAGGAACTATTGGCGCAACCGGCTGCCGAACATCGTGAATTGGCATCCATCTATGTGGCGCGCGGCCTGAGCCCGGAACTGGCAAAGCAGGTTGCACAACAATTGATGGCGCACGATGCCCTGAGTGCACATGCGCGTGATGAACTGGGTATCCACGAAGCGTCGGCTGCACGTCCGGTGGAAGCGGCAATTACTTCCGCCATCACCTTCTCGCTCGGTGCCGCCCTGCCCTTGCTTACCGCCTTGCTGGCACCCAGCGCAATCCTGGTGCCGGCACTTGGATTGACGTCGATGTTATTCCTGGTCGGCCTCGGCACCCTGGCGGCGAAGGCCGGTGGCGCGCCTTTATTGCCGGCAGCCCTGCGCGTCGGCTTCTGGGGTGCATTGGCGATGATAGTCACCTCACTCATAGGCAAGTTTTTCGGCACGATTGTTTAAGTTATTTTTAAGCTAGACAGGAAATTTTCCCTGAACCAGTTGCGAGGTCGTCAGCATGAAATTCAAGGACTATTACGAAACACTGGGCGTGAAGCGCGATGCGACGCAGGATGAAATCAAAAATGCGTATCGCAAGCTGGCGCGTAAATTCCATCCCGATGTGAGCAAGGAAGCGGATGCGGAAGCACGCTTCAAGGAAATGGGCGAAGCCTACAAGGTCTTGAAAGACCCGGAGAAACGCGCATCCTACGATCAGCTCGGTGCCAACTGGCAAAACGGGCAAGACTTCCAACCACCGCCAAACGGTGATGCCGGTTTTGAATTCAGCGGTCGCGGCGGCCATCCCGGTTTCGGCGAAGGCAGCGATTTCGGTGACTACTTCGAACAAATGTTCGGCCATCAAACCGGCTGGGGTCGCAGTCGCGGACGTGCGATGCATGCACAGGGCGAAGACCATCACGCCAAGGTACAGATCGACCTGGAAGACGCCTATAACGGTGCCGAGCGCAGCATCTCGCTGCGCATGCCGGTAGTTGATGACAGCGGCCATGTCATTACCAAGGACCGCACGCTCAGCGTCACCATCCCGAAAGGCATACGTGCCGGGCAGACCTTGCGCCTGGCCGGCCAGGGCGGCCCCGGCATCGGTGAAGGCAAGGCCGGTGACCTGTACCTAGAAATCACCTTCCGCCCCCATCCGCGCTATCGCGTTGATGGTCGCGATGTCTATCTGGATTTGCCATTGGCACCATGGGAAGCAGCACTCGGTGCGAATGTCACGGTGCCGACACCGGCCGGCTCGGTGGAACTGACGATACCGGCCAACTCCAGTTCGGGCCGCAAATTGCGCCTGAAAGGCAAAGGCATACCGGGCAAGGAAGCGGGCGACCTGTATGTGGTGTTGAGCATTGCCTTGCCCCCGGCCCATAGCGAAGAGGCGAAGGCCGCGTATCGCACGCTGCAACAAGCCTTTGATTTCAATCCACGCGCAGCGCTGTAAGGAGGTCGCATCATGAACCAGACGACAAGTGTTTACTGTGAAAGCCAGTTGCTCGACGATGATGCGACATTGACGCTGATCGAGCTATCGCATGCCTGCAATGCACCGCAAGAGCTGATTACGGCGTGGGTATTTGAAGGTGTGCTGGAGCCAGCCGGCCGCCAGCCGCAAGAGTGGCGTTTCAGCGGTACCGCGATACGACGGGCGCGCGTTGCGCAACACCTGGCGCAAGACCTCGAAGTCAATACGCCGGGCGTCGCGCTGGCGCTGGACTTGCTCGAGCGTATCGAGGCGCTGGAAGCGCAACTCAAACGCAAAAGTACTTACTAGACAGCACTCTTTTCAGCTGTAAATCCCCTCTTTTATTTTCTGTCCTTGACTTATGCCTGATATTGTAACTATTATAGTTACATGAAAAAGAACAGCAAATTATCCGCGTCCCTGCATGCACTCATGCATATGGCGCAACAACAAGAGCCACTCACTTCGGAAGTGCTGGCGGTATGCATGCATACCAATCCGGTAGTCGTCAGGCGCACCATGGCTGGCTTGCGCGAAAACGGCCTGGTCATATCCGGCCGCGGCCATGGCGGCGGCTGGGCGCTGGCTCGTCCGGTATCTGATATCACTTTGCGCGACGTCTATGTCGCGCTGAACGAACCGGTGCCATTGCAACTGGAAGAAGACGCACCGGTTTGCCAGCTCGAACACGCGGTCAGCACCGCACTCAACCGTGCCTACGCCGAAGCGGAATCCTTGTTCGCCCAAAGCCTGGCAAATATCACATTGGCGGATTTGTTTACCGGCATCAAATTGCCGGCGCATGCTCCCGCCGCGCATGGAAAGAAATCCAAATGAAAACTTACGATGCCATCATCATAGGCGGCAGTTTTGCCGGCTTATCCGCAGCCATGCAATTGGCCCGCGCCCGTCGCCCCATCCTCATCATCGACGGCGGGCAACCACGCAATCGCTTTGCCGCGCATTCGCATGGCGTGTTCACACATGATGGCGCGCCGGGCAGCGAATTGCTGGCACAGGCGCGCACGCAACTGGCGCAATATCCGAGCGTCTCCTTCATCCACGACAAGGCAGTACAGGCCGAGGACGAAGGCAGCAGCTTCAGCATCCGCACCGAAGGCGGCCAGACTTACTCAGGTCGCAGGCTGTTGCTGGCGACCGGCCTCAGCGACCGCCTGCCGGAACTGGCAGGCCTGAAGGAACGCTGGGGCAAGACGGTATTGCACTGTCCTTACTGCCATGGCTATGAAATCAACCAGGGCAAGATAGGTGTGCTGGCCAGTGTGCCGATGTCGGTTCACCAGGCCTCTATCGTCGCGGACTGGGGCGATGTCACGCTCTTCACCGACGGCAAAATTGAACTGGATGAAGAAGCCGCCACCCTGCTGCAAAAGCGCAAGGTGAAGATCGAAACAACAGCTGTTATCAGCATCGAAGGTGCATCTCCGGCGCTGGATGGATTGCGCCTGGCGGACGGTCGCCGCATTCCGCTGGATGCATTATTCGTTGCGGTCCAAGCCGAACAAAGCAGCCCATTGGCTGCGCAGCTCGGCTGTGCCTTCGATGAAACGCCGATGGGTTTAATTGTGCGTACCAATAATGTAAAACTGACGACGGTGACAGGCGTATACGCAGCCGGCGATGCGGCACGGGTACCGCACAATATTACGCTGGCCATGGCCGATGGCGTGATGGCGGCGATGGGCGTGCATCAGTCGCTGATCGCGGCGGAAGTCGCACAAGCCTAAGATAAATACGGCTAATCGGCTTCGCGCAATAAACGCATGCCGACCAGCGTGTAACGCGTGTCTTGTGAATTCCAGTTGCGATAGGACGAACGCGCATAGAAAGACCAGGTATGCCATGAGCCGCCGCGTCGCACGCGCACCGTGCCGTCCGCCGGTCCTTGCGGATCATCCACCGGTGAATGGGCATAGTAGCGGTCGTCATGCCAATCCGCAGTCCATTCCCAGGCATTGCCGTGGATATCGTAAAGACCGAAGGCATTCGGCGCAAAGCTGCCGACCGGCGCGGTGAAGGCAAAGCCGTCCGGTCCATCCAGTGCAAATTTTTTCCATTGCTGCCAATTCTTCGCGGCATCGGCATCGAACACATTCGCCGCACTCAGCAAGGATTGCGGGTCATCGCCGCTGTAGTAATGGCTGCGGGTGCCGGCGCGCGCTGAATACTCCCATTCCGCTTCCGTCGGCAAACGATAAGTACGCCCTTCCGTCTTGCTCAGCCATTTGCACATCGCCACCGCATCATTCCATGTGACATTCACCACCGGGTGATTTTCGCCTTGCGGGAAACCGGGATTACGCCATGAATATTTTGGACTGCGACCTTCAAAGGCATCGCCGCGACGGGATTTGGCCGGATCGTAATGCGGGTTATAGCCATAGCCGCCGGTGCCGTCTGCTTCCGATTCCGGCTGATAACCGGAAGCCTCAACAAAACGGCGAAACTCGCCCACCGTGACTTCGTACTGGCCGAAATAAAAAGGATGCGTAATGCGCACCTTATGTGCCGGGCCTTCATCCTTTAGTTCAACGAAACGTTTTTGTTCGTATTGCGGATAGTAGCGTGCCAGCGTCTCTGCCGATTCATCACTACCCATCACAAATTCACCGGCCGGGATCAATACAAATTTCATCCCCAATGAATTCTGGATATTGTTGTCCCGCGCGTGCGCGCAAGAGACTGCCACGGCAAGTCCAAGGAAAAGTATCGTCCGCATAACACTTATGAGTAAGAAAAAATGCAAGGCCCCGATACTTCATAGACTGGGGTAACCGCTGCATGCTGACACGAAAAAATCGCCAGCGCAATATCGCTGATGCGACAGTATTGACGATTTTTTGGATGGGTAAAAAGCCGCGTTTTCACAGGCATAGAGAGCCCGTCAGGGTGCCGTCTCTGGCATAATGACGGTGATGATTTCCCTCATAAATCCGCAGATAAAAAGCGCCGCACATCACATGGAAGTAGCCGCCGGATGTTGAGCCTGGCAAGCGCTGCCCTCATGCTGCCGGCCATCCTGCTGACCGGTGCGCTGATAGGCGCGTGCGGCATAGGCGGCGTACTGCTGGTTCCCATCCTCACGCATCTGGGTGGCATTCCATTGCCGCAAGCGATTGCCGCCGCCTCCCTCAGTTTCGCCCTGCCCGCGCTGGTCGCACTTGGCCCGATGCGACGCCAACCCGAGTTGCTGCAACGCTGCCTGCCCCTGTTGGGCGGTGCATTGCTGGGTGCAGCCGGCGGTGCCCTGACCGTGCATTTGCTTTCAGCCGCCACCTTGATGTTTGGCGTGATGTTGCTGGTCCTGTTTGCCGGCTGGCGCGGTTTACGTCCCGTGGCCATTGCCGCACAACAGAGCGCTTTCCTCAGCGGCAATCGCTTGTTCCTGCTGGGCGCCTTAATCGGTTTCGGTTCGGCGCTGACCGGTACCGGCGGCCCGGTCCTGATCCTGCCGCTGCTGATGCTGATGCGCCAGCCGCTGCCCTTTGCGGTGGTCGCGGCGCAGGCGATACAGTTCCCGATCGCGCTGGCCAGCAGCACCGTGCATGCACTGGAAGGACGGCTGGATATCAAACTTGCGCTGATCTGCGGCGTGCTGATGCTGCTCGGCTCCTTCGCCGGACAGCGTGCTGCCGCCGCCCTGAATGTCGCGCAACTGCAGCGCATGGTGGCGCTGCTCCTGCTGGCAGTTGGCCTCTGGTTTGGCTGGCTCTTATTGCATTAATTTGCCGAATTAATTCAGCGCGCCATCTTTTGCTGCAGCATGGCCTTCACTTCATTCCATTCCGTATCGATGATGCTGAAGCGCACCGAATTCCGCTTGCGCCCATCCGGCATGATGCGTTCATTGCGGACGATGCCTTCCTGTTTTGCACCTATGCGTAAAATCGCCGCGCGCGATTTTTCATTCAACTCATCGGTCGTGAATTGCACGCGTATTGCCTGCAGCGCTTCGAAGGCATACGTCAGCAACAAGAGCTTCGCTTCGGTATTGATGCCGGAACGCTGGATCGAACTGCCAAGCCAGGTATGGCCGATTTCCATCTTGCGGTTTGCCAGGTCTATTTTCCAGAAACGGGTACTGCCAACGATCTGACCGGTATCGCGTCGCACGATGACGAAAGGCATCACCGTCTGGTTAGCCCGGCCTTCCAATGCAGTCGCAATGTATTGCGCTACCGTATCCGGTCCCGGGATCACGGTGACCTTCATATTCCACAGCTCACCATCGGCCGCGGCTTGTACCAATTGCGTAGCATGTTCTTTTTGCAAAGGCTGAAGTTCTACGGTCTTGCCTGTCAGGGTCGGTTGCGGCGGGAGCTGTTGTTTCATGGTGCTTATGCTGGCGTTACGGGACTCTCATCATAAAACGGGCGGCAAAGCTGAGGCAAAAAAATTGCTAAGTGGAATCCACAAAGCATGCCGCGATAGCATTTCAGCAAGAGCGTTTCCGTCACCTTCAAATAAATTCGCACACTTTCCGGCAAAGCTTTTATACTGTACATACATACAGTATATTTGCAGCTGTAAATCAAGCCGAAGCCAATCGTTTGTAGCTTTAACCTAAAGCAATACCTGGAGGCCCTTATGGCTGCCGCCCTATCATTCGCCTTTCCTGTTGCCGCCCCCGGAATCCCGCCTTCCTTGCCGGATGCCGTCTGGCGTGCCGACCAGATGGGCTCTTACCATGCAAGCCCGCTTCCATCCGGCTACCAGGCGCTGGACCGGGAACTGCCCAAAGGCGGCTGGCCGCCATCGGTATTGATTGAATTATTAATGACGCAGCCCGGCATAGGTGAGCTGCGTTTGCTCGCGCCTACGCTGGCTCGCCTCACACAAGCCGGCAAAACCGTGATCCTGCTGGCCCCGCCGCATATTCCATACGCCGCCGCACTCGCGGATTTGGGCATACGGCTGCAGCAGTTGATCCTGATCGAAGTGGACAAGGCCGCTGATCGTATCTGGGCGATAGAACAAACATTGAAAAGCGCCGGCTTTGGCGCACTGCTGTGCTGGTTGCCGCAAGCGCGCACCGATCATTTGCGCCGCCTGCAACTGGCGGCGGCTGGCGCGGAAGGTTTGACCTTCGTGTTCCGCCCACTCAGCGCGCAGGAAATATCGTCACCTGCACCGCTGCGTATCGCCTGTCAACCGGCAGCACATGGATGCATTTCTGTCGAACTCATCAAACGGCGCGGACCGGTGCATGCCGCCCCGCTCATCCTGCCGCTCACGACTCCTGAAGTCCTGGCCCGTGCTTTGGCCAGCCGTGTATCAAGCAATACCCTTTCCGATACTCCTTCCTATGCTGTGGATCGCTCTTCACTTGCCGCAACTGCCGCTAGACGCCGCGCTACGCTGCCGGCTTAGGCATATCTCCTGCGAACCGGACCCGCTTGCCGATGCCCCCATCGTCATTTGTGAACGGCAAGTCGCAGGCTGGTGCAATCAACTGGCGGAAGACGCGGGGATACGTGCGGGCATGTCGGAAGCCAGCGCACGTGCATTGGCTGCCGGATTGCAATCATTCCAGCGCGATCCTGAACAGGAAGCAAAAGCATTGCAGGAAGCCGCGCTCTGGTGTTTGCATTTCACCCCGCATGTGGTGCTGAAACCGGACGGCCTACTGCTTGAAGTCGGGGCCAGCCTGCGCCTGTTCGGCGGGCACCAGCGCATCGCAACGCAACTGCTCAGCGGCTTGCTGGAGCTCGGCCTGCAGGCGCGGCTGGCAAGTGCAGCCACAGCCGGCGCCGCCTGGTTACGCGTGCAAACCGATGGAATCAGCACAGTGTTTGCACATGACGGCGACATCAACGAGGCGCTTGATCCCTTGCCCTTGCATGTACTCGATAGCGTACAGCCGCACCTCGACACCCTGGATGGCATAGGCTGCCGTCGCCTCGGCGACTTGCGCCAGTTACCGCGCGCCGGCCTGGCGCGCCGCTTCGGCCAGGCTTTGCTGAGTGAACTGGATCGTGCATATGGCACGGAAGCGGAAGCGCACCTGTGGTTTACAGCACCGGTGATATTTGATGTCAGGCTTGAGCTGCCGGCGCACGTGGAAAATACCGAAGCGCTGCTGTTTGCCGCGCGTCGCCTCTTGCTGCAACTGACAGGCTGGCTCAGTGCACGCCACGCTGCAGTGGCCGGCATCACCCTCAACCTACATCATGAATCGAGCCGGCAACGCGATCACCGCCGTACCGCGGTCAACATCATGCTCGGCATGCCCAGTCGTGACATCGACCATCTGGCGCTATTACTGCGTGAACGCCTGGCACAGCTGGATTTGATTGCACCTGTTATCGAAATCAGCCTGCAAGCCGAACAGATCACCGCGCAAGCCGCGCCGAATACTGAACTGTTCCCGACGCCGACATCGGATGCGGAAAATACCGGTCGCCTGGTCGAACGCCTGCAAAGCCGGCTCGGTCATGAAGCGGTAAGGCAACTCTCGGTCTTCGCCGATCACCGGCCGGAAAAGAGTGTGATGAGCAGCGTGCTCAGCACGCAGCAGGCGAGGCGGCAACAGGCGCGCAGCAAGGTAGCTGACGAAGAGGAAAATGCCCATCCGCCATGCATGCGCCCAAGCTGGCTATTGCCGCAACCGCTGGCCTTGCATACGCATCAACACAAGCCTTTTTACCAAAGTCCGCTGACCTTATTGAGCGGACCGGAACGGATCGAATCCGGCTGGTGGGATGATGCACTGGCAACACGCGATTACTTCATTGCACAAAACGAACAACATTTACTGCTCTGGATTTTTCGCCTGCGCACGACCGGCAACGTCTCCGGCTCGAGCTGGTTCCTGCATGGCTTGTTCGCCTGAAATGTCGCAGGAAATATCATGCTGCCCGGCCTGCCCTCCTATGCGGAACTCCATTGCCGCTCCAACTTCAGCTTCCTGCATGGCGCTTCGCATCCGGAAGAATTGGTGGAGCGCGCCTGCGACCTCGGCTATAGCAGCCTCGCCATTAGCGATGAATGTTCGCTGGCCGGCGTCGTCCGCGCGCATGTAGAAGCCAGGAAACGCGGGCTGCACCTGATCATAGGCAGTGAAATCAAACTGGCTTGCGGCACCAAAGTGCTCTTCCTTGCATGCAACCGTAATGGCTACGGCAATTTATCCGAATTAATCACACTGGCGCGCCGCCGTGCCGCAAAAGGCAGTTACACCCTGTATCGCAGCGACCTCGATGCGCAAAAAAATAATACTGCTGCACACCTGATGCATTTACCCGATTGCCTCGCCATCCTGTTGCCGCAACGTGGCAGCACCCCTGCCGAGCTGGCGGAACAAGCGGCATGGCTGAAACACACCTTTGGCGATCGTGCGTGGATTGCGGTGGAACTCTTGCACTGGTCTGGCGATGAACACTGGTTTGCACAGTTAAGGGAAATTTCCGCGCAACAAGCGTTACCACTGGTCGCGGCGGGTGATGTACTGATGCATGTGCGCTCGCGCAAACCCCTGCAGGACACCCTCACCGCCGTACGCCTCGGCAAATCCATCGCAGAATGCGGGCTCGACTTGCAACCGAATGCCGAACAGCATTTGCGCTCGCGTTTACGCCTGTCGCAAATCTATCCGGCCGCATTGCTGGAAGCAAGCCTGGAAGTCGCCGCCCGTTGTACTTTTTCGCTGGAGGAATTACGTTATCAATACCCGGAAGAAATCGTGCCGGCCGGTGAAACCATGTCTGCCTATTTGCGCCGCCTGGTGTATGAAGGTGCGACGCAAAGGCGCTACAAGCATGGCATCCCGGAACAATTCTGCAAGCAAATAGAACATGAACTCAGCCTGATACAGGAGCTGCATTACGAGCCTTACTTCCTGACGGTGTATGACATCGTCAAATTCGCCCGCAGCAAAGGGATCCTGTGCCAGGGCCGAGGTTCCGCCGCCAACTCCATTGTCTGTTATTGCCTCGGTATTACCGAGGTTGATCCGACCCGCAGCAGCGTCTTGTTCGAACGCTTCATTTCACGCGAGCGCAATGAACCGCCGGATATCGATGTGGACTTCGAACACCAGCGACGTGAAGAAGTGATGCAATACATCTATCAAAAATATGGCCGTCATCGCGCCGCACTGACGGCGGCACTGATTACCTACAGGCCGCGTTCGGCGATGAAGGATGTCGGCAAGGCGCTCGGCCTCGACTTCGAACAAATTAATCGCCTGTCGCAATCGCATAAATGGTGGGATGGCAAACAGATAGGGGTGGACCGTTTGCAGGAAAACGGCTTCGATCCGGCTTCCCCTATCGTGCAAAAGCTGGTTGAGCTGACGCAAACCCTGATCGGTTTTCCGCGTCATCTGTCGCAGCACACAGGCGGCTTTGTCATTTCACAGGACAGCCTGGCGCGCCTGGTGCCGATAGAGAATGCCTCGATGAAAGATCGCAGCGTGATTGAATGGGACAAGGATGACCTCGATGCACTAGGCTTGCTGAAAGTCGATGTGCTGGCACTCGGCATGCTGTCGGCGATACGGCGCGCACTGGAAATGATCAGCCTGCGGCGCGGTCAACATATGGAAATGCAGGATATACCGGATGACGATGCGGCCACCTATGAAATGATCTGCGCCGCCGATACGATAGGCGTATTCCAGATTGAATCGCGCGCGCAAATGTCGATGCTGCCGCGCCTGCGTCCCAATTGTTATTACGACCTGGTGATACAGGTCGCCATCGTCAGGCCGGGCCCCATCCAGGGTCGCATGGTGCATCCTTACCTGAAGAACCGGCGCCTGCATAAGGACGACATTATTTATCCCGGCGATGAAATCGAAGAAGCACTCTCCCGCACTTGTGGCGTTCCTATTTTCCAGGAACAAGTCATGCAGATCGCCGTACTTGCAGCGGGTTACACAGCAGGTGAAGCCGATGATTTACGTCGTTCGATGGCAGCATGGAAACGCAAAGGCAATCTGGAAAAACACGAAATCAAACTCAAAACCGGTTTAATCGAAAATGGCTACCTCCCTGCTTTCGCCGACCGCCTGTTCGAACAAATCAAGGGCTTCGGCGAATACGGCTTCCCCGAATCGCATGCGGCCAGTTTCGCGCTGCTGGTCTATGTCTCGGCCTGGATCAAACGGCATGAACCGGCCGCCTTCCTCGCCGCGCTGCTGAATTCACAACCGATGGGATTCTATTCTGCGTCGCAACTGGTACAGGATGCCAAACGCCACGGCGTGCCTGTACGTCCGGTCGATATCATGATCAGTGCAACGGATTCGACGATGGAAGACATGCACGCACAATATCCTGCCGTGCGGCTCGGCCTGCATATGGTGAAAGGTTTATCGATCGATGCCGCCGAGCGGATAGTTGCCGCCCGTTCGCGCCGCGCCTTTGCCAGCACCGATGACCTGGCACGACGCGCCGCACTGGACCAGCATGAACTCGGCGCACTGGCACGGGCCAACGCTCTGCTCGCGCTGACCGGCCACCGCCGCCAGGCCAAATGGGAAGTCGCCGCCATGTTGCCGCCACCGCTGTTATTGCGGGATGCACCAATCATCGAAGCACCTGTCATCTTGCCGGCCGCCACCGAAGGCCAGGAAATCATCGCCGACTATGCGAGTACCGGCCTGACCCTGCAGCGTCATCCGCTCGCGCTGCTGCGATCACGCCTGAAGCAAATGAATTTGTCCACCGCACTGGAAATGAAAGGCTTTGCCGACCGCAAACTCGCGCGCACGACCGGCATCGTCACGATGCGGCAACGACCACCGACTGCCAAGGGCACCATGTTCGTCACGCTGGAAGATGAAACCGGTATCACCAATGTCATCATCTGGCCCGACCTCGTCGACAAGCAGCGCAAGGAAATCCTGAATGCACAATTGATGACGGTCTACGGCATCTGGCAATCCAGGGACGATGTACGCCACCTGGTCGCGAAACGCATAGTCGATCATTCGCACTTCCTCGGTGAGCTATCGATCTCCAGTCGCGACTTCCAGTAATAGCAAGCCACCTCGATTGACGACTGTCATCATTTCATTTAAAGTGAACACGTTCACTTAGGGATCATGTTTCCCGCAATAAATGAAACCCGATATGCAAACAGAGCCAGCCAAACCAAATCGCCGTGACCTGCAGAAGGAAGAAACGCGTCGTTTAATCCTGCAGTCCGCCTATGCCTTATTCCAGCAACATGGTTATGAAGCAACGACGATGCGCCAATTGGCCGCACATTGCGGGGTCGGCCTGGGCACGTTGTTCAAGCACTTTCCTGACAAGCCGGCGATACTGGTCGCGACCTTTGAAGACGATATCGGCACGGTACTGACATCGGCCTTCAATAGCCTGCCGAAGAAAAACCTGCACAAGCAACTCAGGCATGTACTGAGCGGCATCTATAGCTATTACGCGAAGAACCAGGCTTTCTCACAAGTACTGGTCAAGGAATCGCTCTTCCTGACCGGTGCCGCCGGGCAAATCATCCATGCGCAAACCATGGCTTTCCTGGAACAGATCAGCGCACTCTTTGCCGCCGCCGCGCACAGGGATGAAATCGCACCGATTACAGATCCTATGGAAGTCGCACTCAGCTTCTGGTCTTTCTATTTATTGGGCCTGACGGTGGGCCTGCGCGAGACAAGCTTCGACGTCGCCCGCCAGGTCGATCTGGTCAGCACCTTGCTGCAGGCGCACTACCCGCTTTTGAAAAAATGATGTGAGGAAGGAGCAAGCATGAAAATCGGTATCCAGACCTGGGGCAGCGACGGCGACATCCTGCCCTTCATCGCACTTGCACAAGGTTTGCAGGCCGCCGGCCATCAGGTCAGCATCGCTTACACCAGCGTCGACAACAAGGATTATTCCGCCTATGCCGACGCCGGCGGTTTCCATGCTTTCAAGGCTTACGATCACTTTGACGCCGGCATGAATGATGCGATGGCGGGTATCGTCGAAACCAAAGGCCCGCTCAAGCAATTCACGCTCGTGATGCAAACGTATTTCGATCCCGCGGTGGAAGCGATGTACCAGGCTTCGCAAAAGCTATGCGCGGAAAACGATGTGCTGATCGGCCACATGATGAACCACACCCTGCTCACCGCAGCCGAACAAAGCGGCAAGCCACGCATCGTCGTGGCATTGGCACCGCTGGCGATACGCACCAGTGAAATCCCTTTATTCGGCCCGAACCTGGGGCCGCTGCTGAATCGCCTGACATGGTGGCTGGGCGACTATATCGGCAAGAAGAAATTATTCACGAAGGCCGAAGCGATACGTCGGCGCGCCGGCCTCGCGCCGCTGCAAAGCATGCAGCAGCAACTGTATATTTCAAAAGAACTGACGCTGATTGCAGCCAGCCCGACGCTGACCGCCAGGCGCAAGGATTGGGGCGGACATATACAAGTTTGCGGCGAACTGCGTTTCGACAAGGACAGGCAGCCGCTGCCCATGCCTGCCGGCCTGGAAGAATTCATTGCTGCAGGTACGCCACCGGTTTATCTCGGCTTCGGTTCACTGGCACCTTATCAAAGCGCACAGACCGACCAACTGATGTGTGCCGCCGTCGCCCTGGCCGGCTGTCGCGCCATCATCCAGTCCGAATCGAATGAAGCAAGCCCGCCGAATGTATTCAGGTGTAAAAGCGCGCCACACACACAAGTGTTTCCACATTGCGCGGCAGTCGTGCATCACGGCGGTGCCGGTACCACGCATACCTCCTTGCGTGCCGGCTGCCCGTCCATCGTGGTCGAACATGCCTTCGACCAGCAATTCTGGGGGCAGGAATTACACAGGCTGGGCGTCGCCGGTCCCTTGCTGCACCGGAATAGCGTGAATGCAGAACAACTTGCCGCAGCAATAACGGCCACCCTTGCATCCCCGACGATGCAAACGCGCGCACAGGAACTGGCCGCGCGCATGCAAGGTGAAGATGGCGTACGAACCGCGATACGCTTGATAGAAGAAAAGTTCGGCAGCTGAAGCGCGGGCACTACAACCCGCCGCTGTCACCAAAGTTCAGCGGAAGAAACGACTCGGTGAAATATCGAAGTGCTTCTTGAACATCGCGGCAAAAGCGCTCTGGCTGCTATAGCCATGCTCAAGTGCAACATCGATTACCTTATCGCCGCGCGCCAGGCTTTCCAGCGCCAGCAACAGTCTCGCCTGTTGTCGCCAATGTCCGTAACGCATGCCGGTTTCGCGCAGGAATAGCCGATGGAAAGTACGCGTGGAAATACCGAGCAGCTCCGCCTGTTCGGCCACCGTATTTTGTTCATCCGGATACCGCATCGTTTGCTGGCAAATCTCGCGCAAGCGACTATCTGCCGGCAATGGCAGGTACAAGGGCAAGACCGGCACCGAGCGTAATTCCAATACCAGTAAATGCAAGAGATGCCAGTCACGAGAACCGACTTGCAGCTCGGGCGTGATGCCGATCGCCGACACAATCAGCTCGCGCAGCAAAAGCGGAATATCCAGCACACAACTCTGCTGCGGCAGGTTCGGCAGCAAAGCTGGATTGACGAAGACGGTGCGCATCTTGACGTCGCCGCGCATGCTGACCTGATGATCGACTTCCGCTTGCAGCCAGACGCCGCGCGTAGGCGGCACCACCCAGCGCCCGTCCTGCGTTTCAACTGTCAACACACCTTCCAGCGCGTACAGCAATTGTGCATATGCATGCCGGTGCGGCGGGATGACATGGCCGTGCGGATAATCAATCGCCAGCGCAGCGGCAGGCGCATCAGAACCGACCAGGTCCTGATAGGGAGTTGCATCAGCCATATTGTCACTTTTGAGATAAGTTAAGTCATATTAGCACGCGAACGACTTGGCAGATCCGGGCAAGATGCACTTCCATCTTCATGAATCCTGAGAGTGCCTTATGTCTGCCAAGCCGCGTGCACGTGTCCTTTTCCCTTACCTTTACCCCTTCTTTGCCATCGTGCTGTGGGCCGGTAACGTCATCGTTTCCAAATTGGCCGCATCCGCGATCTCGCCGACCGCCATTACTTTTTACCGCCTGGTGCTGGTGCTGCTGTTGATGAGTCCAGTCATGCTGGGGCCACTGTGGCGCAATCGCGCGATGATACGGCGCCACCTCTGGCAGCTCGCGCTGTCCGGCCTGCTTGCGATGGCCTTGTTCCAGAGCCTGTCCTATCGCGCCGCAGAAAGCACGACCGCAACTAATATGGCGATCGTCACCGCACTCATTCCATTGCTGACCGCCATCCTCAGCGTGCTCGTGCTGGGTGAAGCAATCACGCTGGGCATGCTGGTGGGCGGCATCCTTTCCTTCGGCGGCATCCTCTACCTGGTCGGGCAAGGTGATATGGCCGCAGCGCTGGCGCATGGCGTTCATCCTGGCGACCTGCTGATGTTGCTGGCCGCTGCTTCGTATGCGCTGTATGGCGTATTGCTGAAATACTGGAAGATGCCGGTGCCGGCATGGCAGGCGATTTATATACAGGCTCTGGCGGCGCTGTTGTTCATGTTGCCGATGTTTGTGATGTTGCCGCCGGGAGCGGCCAGCCTGGATGCGCGTACCCTACCCTTGATCGCCTATGCCGGTATCGGTTCATCGATCATCCTGTCCTTCCTGTGGATAGAAGGCGTCAAGCAATTGGGACCGAATCGCTGCAGCATCTTCATCAATCTGCTGCCGGTATTGACTGCGCTGTTTGCGGTGATCTGGCTGCACGATGCGATGCATGCTTACCACCTGATAGGTGGCGGCGTAACGCTGGTGGGTGTGTTGCTGACGCAGACCGTGCAAAAGCCTTTGCTCAGGAAGCGGATGCAAGCCGAAGCGTGATACAAACAGGCGGCCGGTTCACAGAGGCCGCCTCCTTTGTTCAAGTCATTTTGACCGCACGGCCGATGTAAAGGATAGGACCGGTCGGACGACCTATAGGCGAACCGGCTTCAGGCTCCAGCGTGATTTCGAACAACTGGTTCGCTTCCATCGGTGGCAAATGATCCAGCGTATAAGTCGCACCTTTGCCTGGACTGACCAGGCCCAAGGATACCGGCCCGGTCCAGCCATCGCCCTTGGTCCAGAACTGCAGCGACTTGTTGGCCGGCACGACTTCCTTGCCCAGAGGCTGCAACTGGATTTCCTGTCCCAGCTTGGCCTGGACGATCCAGCCCGGCGTCTGTCCTTTAGGATCGACCAGCACCACCATGAATTTGGTTTCCGTCGCGACCGGACGCGTCATCATCAGTACGCCGAGCAGGACTGCCGCCGCCATGCTGCCGGCGCTGAGGAAGCGCCACAGGCGCACATCATTCCATATCCTCTGCCAGCCGCTTTCCAGCGCCCGCGTCGCCGGCCGGATGCTGGCGGCGATGCGCGGCCATAATTGCGGCGGTAATTCCTGCGCTTCAGGGATGGCGGTGAGCGGCATCAGGCGCTGCTCCCATTGCTCGACCGCGGCGCGCAGCGTCGGCTCCAGCGGCATCCGGCGTTCGACTTCCCGGCGTTGCGCAGCATTCAGGGTGCCGAGCACGTATTCACCGGCGAGATGCTGCAATTCCTCATCCGACTCATTCATCCCATGCACTCCCGTAATGCCAGCAAACCTCTTTTAATCCACGCCTTGACCGAACCAACCGGCGACTTCATCCGCTCTGCAATTTCACTGTGGCTGCAACCATCGACATAGGCATACAGGAGGGAATTGCGTTTGGCCTGGTCCAGATGCGACAGGCAATCATCCAGCTTGCCCAGGTTGACATGTGTTTCAAACGGATCCGCTGCCTGCGCATAAGCGTCTGCGCCCTGCTGTGCATCCAGCGCCTCCGCCGTGTCTTCATCCGTATACACTTCCTGCTGGCGATCACGCACCAGGTTCAGGGCCTGATGCCGCACCACGCTATGTATCCAGCCCCGTCCGCTACCACGTGTCGCATCGAAGCTGCCCGCCTTGCGCCAGATATTGACGAAGGCGTCATGCAGCACATCCTCTGCCAGTGCACGCTGGCGCACTATGCGTAGCGCGACCCCCAGCAGACGTTTGCCGTCTTGCTGGTAGATCTGCTGTAGCGCCGCTTGCTCACCACGGGCACAAGCCCGCAGTGCAGCGTCATAGTCAAAGGTGTCTTCGCTCAAGGATAAACGTACCGGTAAATGATCAACTACGTAATCGGCTGCAAACAGTCTTGTCAGCCGATTATAGCTGCAGCAACTTTGCCCGCTGACAAATGTAGCAGGCAAAGCTTGCATTACATGGCTTTCCAGAAAATATAGTCAGCCTGGTACTTGACCACTTCCTTCGCGCCCAGATTACCGGCAGCGCAATTCGAAGCCGGTGCCACGCCGCCTTTGGTCGCTACACGCTGGATGAAGGTCACGCCGCTCATTGCGCCATTCCCCATTGCAGGATTTGCCTTCACCAGTTGCAGCGGGATATTGCCGCTGCCGCCCGGAGCGACTGCCAATTGGGTGGCGGTGATCTTCGAACCGTCATTGCTTTCCCAGGTTGCCGGTGGGCCGAAATATTTGCCGACCGCCTTGCCGCTGCGGTCGGACAACACGGCATCAGGGCCGACGAATACCCACTCATGCTGGTCCATCGTGTCTTTTTTCACCTTGCATTCATAGGTGATATCACCGGCGCCTACAGTTTCCAATGCGACCTTGTTACCGGCCGGAACGTGCACTGCCGCCGGCAAGCCATCTTGCGAAAAGGGTGCAGCCCAAGCGCTGGAGAATGCAGCAAAGCCGGCCAAAGCAACAACGGTAGAGAGCTTATTCATGATGGTTTCCTTTTATAGTGGATAAGTGTGACCAACAGGATTGATCGCTGCTGCGAATATCCGATTGATACAGGTACTACCCACGGGAAACCGTTTTGGAGGCAGGCAGGACAAAATATTTTTAAATTATTTTGTATGAGCGCTCCGCAGCTGGCCTTCAGTCAGCCAATTTCTCTATGACCAGATCGAGCAAAGTGCGCAAACGTGCCAGTTGCCGCAAGTCCTTGTGGTAGCCCAGCCAGGTATCGCGACCTGGCGGCGCCTCCCCCAGATCGATCAGGGCAAGGCCGGGCACTTTATCCCCGAGCAGGCGCGGCAACACCGCCAGCCCGCCACCCTGCGCGCACATCTGCGCTTGTGCATCACGGTTATTGCTGCGAAACGCGATTTGCGCATGCGGCAACATCCGTTTGAGCCAGACCGCATCCGGCGCACCATCGAAAGCCGTATCCATGGTTACCAGCATGCTGCCGGCACCGTCGCCTGCCTGCGGCCGCGGCATACGCTTCTGGGCATACAAGCCATAAGGCATATGCAGCAATTTACGTGAAGCGACATCTGTTTCATCAAATGCCTGGATACGGAAAGCCAGGTCAGCCTCACGCCGCGCCAGGCTAAAGACGCGCGCATCAGTCAGCAGTTCAACCGTCACACGCGGATGCATGCGCGTGAAATCAGCCAGCACCGGCGTCAACACATGCGTACCGAACCAGTCTGACGAAGTGATCCGCAGCAGTCCTTCCAGTTGTTGTTCCTGTCCCGCCAGCTGACGCTGGAAAGCTTCGGCTTCATCAGCCATCCGCTCCGCATGAATCAGTACCGCCGCACCTTCGTCGGTCAGTACGAAACCGTCACTGGTACGCTGGAAAAGCGTATGCCCAACCGCTTCTTCCAACGCACGCAAGCGTCGTCCCATGGTCGGCTGCGTCTGTCCCAGCTTGCGCGCCGCCGCACCTAATGTTCCTTCCCGTGCAATCGCCAGGAAGACACGTAAATCGCTCCATTCCATCATTTATATGACTCCTCGCAGTTTTGCATTGGCCCCGGCACCCAAACATTTATGCATGGAGTATATGCAATATCTTTAGTTTTCATACAAATATAAAGCATCTATCTTGTCATGGACGTCGCGGAAAGCAGAGCTGTTGACGCCAGAAAACAAACTCTTTCCTGCTCATTTAATGAAAACCCAAAAAGGAAGCCATCATGCCCAGCTCCATGCAAGCACTTGTTTTAACCGCCTACAACAGCCCCCTCACCCTGAGCGGGATTAGCCGCCCGCGCGCCGGCAAAGGCCAGGTACTGGTCCGCATCCATGCCAGCGGCGTCAATCCGCTGGACACTAAGATCGTCAGCGGCAAAGCCGGACATGCACAGGCGCAATTGCCCGCAGTATTAGGCACAGACCTGGCCGGCGTAGTAGAGGAAATCGGCGCGGGTGTAAGCGCATTCAAAGTCGGTGACGAAGTGTATGGGATGACCGGTGGTATCGGCGGCATACAAGGTTCGCTGGCGGAATACGCCGCAGTTGATGCCGACCTGCTGGCAATCAAGCCGCGCAATATCTCGATGCGCGAAGCTGCAGCTTTGCCGCTCATCTTCATTACCGCATGGGAAGGCCTGGTCGATCGAGCAAAAGTAAGCGGTGGCAAAAAAGTCCTGATACATGGCGGTGCCGGTGGTGTCGGTCATATCGCGATCCAGATCGCCAGCGCATTTGATGCGCAAGTATTCGCAAGCGGCAATGCAGGCCAGAAAGAAACCATCGAAAGCTTTGGTGCGACGGCAATCGACTACACGTCCACCACCGTCGCGGAATACGTCAAGCAATATACCAACGATGCGGGCTTCGACATCATCTACGACACCGTTGGAGGTGCGACCCTGGATGCGTCCTTTCAGGCAGCCCGGCTATATGAAGGACATGTAGTGAGCTGCCTGGGCTGGGGCACGCATGCACTGGCGCCATTATCGTTTCGTGCTGCGACTTATTCCGGGGTCTTTACCCTATTGCCGCTGCTGACCGGCCACGGTCGCGCGCATCACGGCGCTATCATGCGTGAAGCAACAAAGCTGGTCGAAGCCGGCAAACTCAGGGTGCGACTGGATCCACAACGCTATACGCTGGACACGGTGGGCGCCGCGCACGATGCGATCATTCATCGCACGGCGCGCGGGAAAGTGGTGATTGATATCGCTCGCTGACGCACTGCCTGTTTTGATTGCAGTGGTAAAGAAACTGGGAAGCAAACTGGGAAACAAACTATTTCGGCAGATGCTTCGATTTGAACTTCTTCCATAGTTTCTTTACCTTCTGCTCATCTTCCGCAGCGCGTGCCGCCAGGTAGCCACGAATGAAAGCGGTGATGCCGGTCAGCCCAGCCTGATCCTTTTCAATTTCCAGTAATAGCTCATCACCGACGGCGACGTCATTCAAGCTGCCCAATCTATCCTGCAGTTCGGCCAGGGCCGCGACGTAAACCTTGGTCTCTTTCGCTGGATAAAGCGACTGGAAGAATTCGGTGTCATAACGCATCTTCTTGGCCGCAATGCGCACCCGGTGCCGGGTCTGCGCATCGGCGTCTTTCAATTGATGGCCGCGCTTTTTCAAACGCCGCTGGTCATGTTCCAGCATGTCCGTGGAAAACATCTTCAGGCGTTTCTTTAAATGCTTGCCCTTCAACTGCGGCAAGGATTCACGCCATTCACCACCCTGCAGCCAGCGTGCGAAAGACAATACCAGTCGGGTGTATCGCACCGAATTAACGGCTTCGGCCGCTACCTGGTGCAGCGCCGCCGCTTTGCTCAGGGCAGCCTGCTGCACATCGTCAAGATCAATGCCATCCACATCAGGCTTGATGGATGCCAGCGTCTTGGTCGCCAGCACATCCCAATCGCGCGCCTCACTGATGGAGTCTGCCAGCCAATCAACTTCTTCCCGTAGAGAATCGGGAACGGTGATGACTTCTGCAAAAAGTTTAAAAGCCGAGCGCAAGCGACGCAGCCCTATGCGCATCTGATGCAGGCTATCGATATTGTCTGCATGCGCCACGCCCGCCGCATTGGCCTGGATTTGCCGGAAACAGTTTTCGACGATAGTCTCAAAAGCCTGATTGATCGTCATCTTCTTTGACAGAACCAGACTCTCCGCCTTTACAGCTGTCGACGTTTTTTTTGCATTGAGCGCGTATCCGCGTTCCGCCTTGTTTACATTGCCGATCCGCAATGGCAGCTTCTTCAGCAATTCCAAGGCGAAGTCAAACAGATGCAAGGCCTTGCCGGACTTCAGCTCCAGTTCAATCTCGCAAATTGGCTCGCTGTCATTCAGCTTACTGATATTGCCTTCATCGAGCACGCATTCGATTTCTTCACCGCCGGGCAATTGCAGTTGCCATATCGTGCGATGCACAGAAATAGTAAAAACCGGATGCAAACGGACCGCGATTTTGGGTGAAGCAATCAGCTCATCCCACGCGCCATGTACGTCGATCAGCTTCCTCAATGCATACAGGTCGGGCTCCGGCTTATAGACCTGCGACTCCCACTCATGTCGCTGATGCAGGCCGCCGGCCACATTGCCACCCGCCTTCAAAGTCTGGGCCCAGCCTTTGCCGACTTGCCGTACACGCAAACCGGCACCGCATTGCTTCAAATCATGATCATCGGTATCGAAATAGATATCCAGTTGATTCTGTTCGACCGGCGCACCCTGCGCATATTTCTTGAGCAGCGGATGTTTTTTGAAGGATGGAATATCTTGCGCTTGTATCAGTAATTTCAATTCGACTTCCATCGCATTCCACTTTCGTTCGCTATTGATGACTATATTAAGCGCTACGATTTTTTCCGGAGGATGAATTAGGTGGGGATGCTGCAAAAATAGTTAAAAATTTTATGTGACGAAATAAGTTCTTCATCTTGCAGGAGCTGAAGTCATCAAGCGGTCATTCATCAAGCGGTCATATTTGACTCATGTCGTGAAAAGATTTCCGCTTTCACTCTTTAGTGTTTCGTAGAAAACACAAAAGCCCATGAAACTCATGGGCTTTTGTTTGAACAATCCGACTATTACTTCGCCTTCGTCAAGGTCGTATAGCTGGTAATCAAATTCCGGTAATCAGGAATGTGATTCGAGAACAGCGTACCCAAACCTTCGATATCGTTGCGCCAGTCGCGGTGCAGTTCACAGGCGACACCAAACCAGCTCATCAACTGCGCGCCGGCTTGTGACATGCGGTCCCAGGCTGCGTCGCGGGTGATTTCGTTGAAGGTGCCGGAAGCATCGGTGACGACAAAGACTTCATAGCCTTCGGCCAGTGCCGACAGGGCCGGGAATGCGACACACACTTCAGTCACGACGCCGGCGATGAGCAATTGCTTCTTGCCGGTTGCCTTGATTGCCTTGACGAAGTCTTCGTTATCCCAGGCATTGATCTGGCCCGGACGTGCGATGTAGGGAGCGTCGGGGAATTGCGCTTTCAGTTCCGGCACCAGCGGGCCGTTCGGGCCATCTTCAAAGCTGGTGGTCAGGATAGTCGGCAATTTGAAATAGGTGGCGAGGTCGGCCAGCGCCAATACATTGTTTTTGAATTTGTCCGGATCGATATCGCGTACCAGCGATAACAAACCAGCCTGGTGATCCACCAGTAGAACGGCTACATCGTTTTTATCGAGACGGGTGTATGGCTTGCTCATGGCTATTTCTCCTTTGAATTAAGAATCTGTCTGGGTGGTGCGCGGTTCATTCCGGCCACAGACGAACAATAATTCTTAAGACAAAAGTGCGATAGATAGCAATTTTTACTCTTAGCGTCCTATTTTAAGAACGATCACTTTTCCGTCAAGCCGCCTTCAAGTGATTCCAGCAAGCGCGGTCCGCTCCCCTGCTCAGCTAACTGGTCACCTGGATTGCGCAAGCTGCAATGCTCAATCGAAAGGCAGCCGCAACCTATGCACTGGTCGAGCTGATCCCGCAATTGCGTCATTTTTGCAATGCGCACATCGAGCTCGGCGCGCCAGCCGGCAGACAGTCGCGCCCAGTCATTCCCGGTCGGCGCACGGCCTGGCGGCAAGGTCGCCAATGCTGCGGCGATGGAAGCCAGCGGAATGCCGGCACGTTGCGCCACTTTGATGACGGCCACACGGCGCAGGACATCACGCGCATAGCGACGCTGGTTGCCGGCGTTGCGCCGGCTCGCGATCAGGCCCTTGGCCTCATAGAAATGAATGGCGGAGACCGCGACGCCACTGCGTGCGGCGACTTCACCGACCGTCATTTCCATATGCAGGTGTTCTTTATCGATTTTTTTCATCACAGCGCTTGACCTCAAGTTAAGTTGAGGTTTTACACTATTTTCACATCATCAGGCAAGCCTGAAGCCGCATGAAAGTTAACAGGCGATGACTAAAATTATTTCTTTTTAACTGTATATTTATACAGTATATTATCAGCGCGCCGGCTTATTGGCGCTCCATTTAAAACGGCACTCACAGCATTTGGAGGTTCGATGTCCGCACTGTTACCAGCCCTTGCAACCGGCGAATTAAGCAGAATGAATGAAAAAATTAATGTTGCGCTGATTTACGGCAGTATCCGCGAAGGACGTTACTGCGACGTCGTGGCGAACTGGGCTTGCGCGCAGGTTCGCAAGCACACGCAATTCGCACTGGAAATCGTGGATCCGGCCAAGCTATCCTTGCAACCGCAACGCGCAAGCGAGCAAAACGCGGACCTGGATGGTTTGCGCGCCTGCCTCGAACGCGCCGATGCTTTCATCGTGATTACACCTGAATACAACCACGGCTACCCTGCTCCGCTCAAGCACCTGATCGATTCAGTGACGCGGGAATGGCAAGCCAAGCCCGTCGCTTTTGTTTCTTATGGTGGCGTGTCAGGCGGCCTGCGCGCCGTTGAGCAATTGCGCCAGGTGTTTGGCGAACTGCATGTGGTGAGCATGCGCAATAGCGTGAGCTTTGCGAATGCATGGGAGCAGTTCGATGAACGCGGCCATTTGTTCGCACCGGCGCGCGCGGAAAAGTCGATGGAGATGATGCTGGCGCAACTGGACTGGTGGGCCGGCGCATTGAAGGATGCACGTAACAGTACGCCATACGGCATCGTTGCAACCTGAGGCAAGCTTTCCCATCCGGGAAAGTCTTGCCGCACTGTTTATTTCTTGCCCGGCTGGACGATCACGGTACAAGTCATCCCTGCCACCAGTTGATGATTTTTATCCAGGTCGTCTATGCGTATGCGCACCGGCACCCTTTGCGCCAGGCGAACCCAGTTGAAGGTCGGATTGATATCGGCCAGCAACTCGCGGCCGGTATTTGCATCCCTGTCGGTAATACCGCGTGAAATGCTTTCGATATGGCCTTGCAGCGCCGGGCCGCCACTCATCAGGCGAATTTCCACCTTGTCATTGAGCTTCAGGTAAGGCAATTTGGTTTCTTCAAAATAGCCGCTGACATAGTAGGAATTGCTGTCTATCACCGCCAGTTGCGCTACACCTGCAGTCGCAAAATCACCAGCATATACATGCAGGTTGGTGACATAACCATCGACCGGCGCACGCACATCGGTACGTTCCAAGTTCAGTTGTGCGGTATCGCGCGCAGCCGCCGCGGCCTGGTATTTGGCACCGGCAATCGATGACAGCGAAGCGGCTGCCTCACGATTTTCGCTGGTGACGATAGATGCATCCAAAGCACTGCGTCGTGCCGCTTCCTTGCTGCGCATGCCCTTCTCGGCCTGCTGTGCCGCCAGCGTTGCTTCGGCTTGCGTCAACACGTGTGCATAGCGGCTTTTATCGATGCTGAACAGGACATCGCCTTTTTGCACGAACTGGTTATCGCGCACCGCGACATTGGTCACGATGCCGGAAACATCGGGCGCGATATGGATGATGTCAGCCTTGACGCGGCCATCGCGCGTCCACGGCGAATACATATTGTCATCCCACAGGTATTTGCCGAGCAGGATGGCAAGCAACAGGAATACACCAGTGATGATGTAACGGAGATAGGCGGACGTACGCATGAGAGTGATCCCTCTTATTAGTAAATGATGAGCGCGAGTGCGCCGAATATGCAAACCAGCAGGCACAACCTGAACAGCGAGCGATGCCAGACATGTTTATAAATACCGAAGTGGCCGCACAGCCAGTCGACGCCGACGTGGATCACGACGCTCAACAGGAATACCAGCAGCAGCGATGGCGCCAATACGCCAAAAATGGAAATCTCACGCGGCATGATTGCTTGCTCCGTTTAATGCGGCTTCAGTAGAAAATTCATTCAGGGACTGATCCAGCAAAGAGGCATGGATCAGGTGCAGATCAGTTAATGCGCGCTGCAATTGCGCCGCCTCGTTTACCTGCAGTTGGTCTTTATCCAGCAGCAGGCTGCGTAACATCGCACCAGCCGCCTTGGTTTCCGTCAGCGCACGTGCATGTTGTGCGGCTTGCGGTTTGCGGAAATAATCAGCCAGGCTGGCGACGCATTTCTCTTTCGCGACACGTGCCGGATGCCCGGGTTTCAGGCGCGCACTCAAGTCGCGCAGATCGATAATTGCGTGGCCGATTTCCAGCAAGGTGATCGCCTGATTCAGCGTCCGGCGCGTCGCTGCATCGGCAGTACCGCGTATGCTCATGCTCAACTGATTCAGCAAGTCACGCACCCGGCTTTCAAAATGATGGCGCAAGTTTGCCGCATCGCTGATGCACAGGCGCAAGGCTTCACCCCACAAGGATTCCGCGATATGACGACGCGAACCCTGTTTGTGCTCCGGCAATATCAACGCAAACATCAGGCCCGCCAACACCAGGCCAAGCACTTGTGCCATGCTGTCATTGATGAAGCTCAGTACATCAAAGCGCATCATGTTTTCAGGTGCAATCATTTGCGCAAACATCAGGTTGAAACCGATACCGATGCCGGCCACCTTGCGCCAGGTACTGATATACGCACCAACCAGCAGGAACGGCAGCATCGCCAGTACCAGCATCATGTAACCCTCGACGTGATTCAACATGAAGAAGGCACAGAAGAAAGCAAACGGCGTCGCGATCGCAAAGCCCAGCGTGGTCTGGCGAATCAGGCCGCTAGGATCGGGCGATGATGCCGCCAGGCCGCAAAAAATAACGGTGATGATGACCGCGCCACCGGCGCTCGGCCAGTTCAGGCCGTGCCAGGCCAGGGTCAGCAACAGCAAGGCAGCGGCACTGCGCAAACCTGCCGCCAGTGCAATCATTGGCGGCGTCTTTGCGCTATAGCTGAGGATCTGGCCGGCATTCCGCGCCGGCTTGTCGGACAGACGCTTCGGCAGATCGTGATAAATCACCACCAACTGGTAAAACTCGTCACTAAAGCGCTGCATCAGTTCGAGCGCGGTATCCAGGTTCAATCGTTGTTCGTCGTTATATTCATGCTGCTGAAAATCCCGGCGCGCATCGGCAATCATTTGCGGCAGGACCGCATGCAGCGCCAGCAGCTTGTCACGTGTAACGCCGACCTCAAGCGCCGTGCGTGCCGGGATGTTCGTCACCAGCAAAGCCCGGGAAAATGCATCATACAAAGGCAGCATCACATCCGGCACCAGCATGTCGCCGCGATTGCGCAGGCGCTGCATCAATTGATGCAAGGTATGGAAAGTCGTCAGGCCCACCATCGCCGCCGCATTGAACGCATGCAATTGCTGGTTGCGCGTACGTATATCACCCGCTTCAAAGAAAGCCGCCGCACGCCCGGATTCCAGCGCCGCCACTTCGGTGGCAAATTGCAGGTGTAAACGCTCCAGTTGCTCCGGACTCAGGCGCCCTTGCATGGCGTCGCTGCACAGTTGCGCAATATTGCGATACAGGCGACGTACCGCCTGCACCAGTTGCTCACTCTGATGTTTGGGAAACAGGGCATCGTTCACCAGCGCCGCACACAGGATGCCGAGTGAAATCTCTGTCACGCGCGATACGGCAAGATTGAATACAAGCAAAGGCGCATCGATGGCCGGCACTGCAATCATGCATGCGGTATAGCCGGCCAGCACAAAGCCGTAAGAACGCGCATTGCGCATCAGGGCCGAACCGGCAGTACACAAGGCGACCCACACGGCCAGCGCGATAAACAGGAGCATCGCCTGCTGCGGGAACAAGGCGATCAGCGTCAGCGCAGCGGCACAGCCAACCAGCGTGCCGAACAGGCGATAGATACTTTTTTCCAGCGCCATCCCGCTACTCGGCAAGGCCACGATGAAGACTGTCATCATCGCGCTGCGTGGCGAATCAAAGCCAAGGCGGAAGGCGATCCATAAAGCCAGGAAAGCCGCCAGCAAAGTCTTCAGCACGAAGACCCAGCGCTGCCCTTCCGTGTCCAGCCAATCCTGCGCAATCACTCGCGCACGCCGGTGCCACGCGGCAGGCGGTGCCGGTGTAGCAGACGGTGCTTCTGATTCGACAGCGGTATTCATTCCGGGCTTTTAGCTTCCAGGTTGGCCAGTTGCCGGCGCAGCATGGTTTCCTGCAGCGCCAGTTCTTTCTCGGTGATGCCTTCATAGGTCTGATGCAGGATGGCCCAATAATCGGGCGATACCTGTTCGACCCGTTTGCGCCCGACGCTGGTCAGTGAGATTTCCACACTACGGCGGTCCTCCAGGCTGAAGCGACGTTTGATCAGGCCCTGCTTTTCGAGGTCATTACAGATTCGTGTCAGGTTCGCGGGTTTTTCCGAGCAGGCATCGCCAAGGTCGGAAGCGCGCTGTGTTTCGTCATCGGAGCCATAGAGCACCATCAGCGCGGTATAGCTGACACTGGTCAGCCCGTGTTCCTTCATCACCGCATTCAATTGATCCTGCGTACGCTTCTGGATGTGATAGGCCAGGCGGCTCAGCGTCACCAATTGCTTCGGATGCTCGGGCATGCGCTCGCCGCAACGTGCGATACGACGTACGGTACTGTCAAAATTACTCATGGCTTATCTTTCCCAGGATGCGTGTTATCCAATGCGCTGTGGTCCAGGCTGGTATTGCCCACAGCCGGCTTGGCCTCGTTTGCTTCAACTTGTTCCGGCTGATAGCCACCGCCCAATGCCAGCATCAGCGCGGCATGACTTTCCAGCATGCGCGCAGTGATTTGCGCGCGCTGCTGCTCTTGCGTGAGCAAGGCGACTTCACTATTCAGCAATACCAGGAAGTCTGTCATGCCGGCGGCAAAACCCTTGCTGGCCAAAGTACGTGCTTTGCTCGCCGTCACCAGTGCGCCATCGTTGAGGTTCTTTTGCTGTTGCAAGGATTGCGCAACAGCCAAGGTATTGGCAACACTTTCCAGGGCATGGATCAATGTGCCGTTATAGCTTTCGACCGCAATATCATAGGCCGCGGTATGCGCACCAAGATTGCTGCGCAGGCGGCCGCCATCGAAAATCGGCAATGAAATGGCCGGGCCTATGCCGCGTATCGACGAATCACCCTTGAGGAAATTGGCAAAGCCTATGCCCTGGAAACCAATGAAAGCCATCAGGTTGATGTCCGGATAGAACGCGGCCTTGGCCGCTTCGATTTGCTTGCCGGCCGCTTCCACACCCCAGCGACGCGCAGCGACATCGGGACGACGACCAATCAGGTCCGCCGGCAAGACCGCCGGCAAACGCAACCAGGTATTGTTGTCCAGCGCCAGTGTCGGCCGTGTGATCTTTTCGCCTTCGGCCGGGCCTTTGCCGCTCAGTGCCGCCAGCTGATTGCGCAACACGACAATAGCTTCGTCGTATTGCTCTATTTGTATATGCAAGGGTGGGATGGCGGCTTCGAGCTGCGTCACATCCATCTCGGTTGCCAGGCCGGCGGCCAGGCGCTTGCGCATCACCTGCAAACCTTTTGCGCGATGCGCCAAAGTGTCTTCGGCAATATCCTTCAAGGCAAATTGCAAGGACAACTGCACATAGCTGCGCACGATATTGTTTTCCAGTGCCAGGCGCGCCATCTGCGATTCGGCAGATGAAACTTTCACTTCATCCAGCGCCGCCGCCAGCTCCTGGCGATGCCTGCCCCACAGATCCAGATCGTAAGTCGCTTCTACCGCAACACGGTTATACCAGGCGTAATTGCCTGCTTCCGGTGGCGGGATGAAGTCATGCGCTGAGAATAATTGACGCGTCATCGAAGTCGACGCGCTGACATTCGGCAAGGTGGCCGACTCTGCCATACCGGCAAAAGACTGCGCCTGGCGCACGCGCGCTTCGGCAATATGCAGGTTCGGGCTGTCGCTCAAGGCGGTGGCGATCAAGGCATCCAGTTGCGGATCACCATAGGCATGCCACCACTGCTGCTGCGGCCATTGGGCGGCATCGTTGACAGCCGCTTGCGAAATGACCGTACCGCCGCCCAGCGTATTCGCATCGATGCGCTGTGACTGGGGCTTGATATTGCCCATATCCGCACAGGCGCTTAATAGCGCCGTCATGCAGGCCATAGCAAGATAAGCAATTCTTCGATTCATGATGCAAACACCCGTGGACTTGTGATTGGATTTTATTTTACTCCAATATATTTTACTAATGAACTATAATTTTATGAAAATTTTCAGATAACTTATTTCAGCAACATAGATATCGCCTTATCAATATAGACAAGGCGACAAGATTATCCAGGGAAATATGCGGCCGGAACGACCTTAGCTGCAGTGGAGCTAACGACGCGAAGAAATGACGATACCGCCGACAATCAAGATGAAGGCGACGCCGTGATACAGATGCGGCATCTCGCCCAGGAAGGCGGATGACATGATGGCGGCAAACAGTGGCGTCAGGTTGGCAAAGAAACCGGCGACGGTCGGTCCCACTCTTTGCACACCAAGGCCCCAGCAACGCAAGGCAATGATGGCCGGCCCGATCGCGACGAACATCAGCGCCGCCACCAAAGACCAGCTCCAGTCTATATACAAATCACCCAGCGCCCACTCGCCTGCAGTAAACACGCAGGACCAGGCCACACCAAAGGCGACCTGTGCCAACAGGAAGGCAGCCCAGTCACTGCGTATCTGTTCCGGATCTTTCGGCAGCGTCAGCAGCCAGCTATAGAAGGACCAGACGATGGCGGCAATGATCATGAACAGATCGCCGGCCACCAGGCGCAAGGCCAGCAACTGGCGCAGTTCGCCGCGACTCAATACGATCAGCACACCGACAATCGACAAGACTGCTCCCACGGTTTGCTTGTGCGATACCTTGACGCCAAAGAACAGCGAACCGATCAACAGCATCCATACCGGCATGCTGGCTGCGACCAGGGTCACATTAATAGGCGAAGAAGTTTGCAGCGCCAGGTATTGCAGGGTGTTATATAAGCCAACGCCGAGCAGGCCCAGCAAGGAAAAGCGGCGCCAGTTGCGCCAGAACGGACTATCGCGGCGAAAAATCCAGCTCGCCAGCGGCAACAGGATCAGCATCGCAATCGCCCAGCGCAACAAATTCAGCGTTACCGGCGGCACCATCGCATTGACCGAACGACCGACGATTGCATTTCCCGCCCACATGATGGGCGCGAGGGTCAGCAGCAGTACGGTCGATGGCGTGATCTTATGAGTCATGGGCAGAAAAGAGAAAGCCTTTGCAAGTCATAGCCATGCAAAGGCAAATAAATCAAACAATCGGAGAGGATACTTGATATGCCTGACTTGTGTCTGACACGACCAACATCTGTCACCACAAGCGGCTTAATGACCGGCTTCTTCAATTATGCGATTCGACACTTCGATCAGATTGGCATCGGGATCGCGCAGGTACAAGGACAGGATGGGGCCGGTGGCGCCGGTACGCCGTATCGGCCCTTCCAGCACGGTAACGCCGCAGGCATTGAAATGCTGCAGCACCCGGTCCAATGCTACTGAAGTAATGAAACACAGGTCGGCCGAACCCGGCGTCGGATGCTCGGCCTTGGGTTCGAACTCCTTACCGTGCTGATGCAGATTGATCTTCTGATTGCCGAAAGCCAGCGCCTTGCGCCCGGCACCAAAAATCACGACTTCCATACCCAGCACGCGCTGGTAAAAAGCAATCGTGACTTCTATATCCCTGACTGTCAGGACGAGATGATCCAGCTGATCCAGTTTCATGGCGGCATCGCAAGGAGATGAATGGATCTCCATTATCTGCCAAATCCATCCCGTCCTATATATCGTTCAGGCATGATGGTACCGATATTCCTGCGTATAACCGCCATAACCGTAGGACGCCGCCCGCACATCCTGCACATAGATATAACTCTCTTCATGCAGATTACCCAGGATGCGTTCGAAACCGGTAAAGGCTTCGCGGATGTATTGCGCTTTTTCATCCTTGGTATTGGTTTCATCTGTAATCTTGATGTCGAAATAAAAGCTGTTCTTCTTTTGTTCGCTCAAGAGATGGCCGCCGACCACCCAGCTGTCATGGCTCACATAATCGATGGCGATGGCGGTGACTTCGCGTTTCTTTTTCAGGATGCGGGTCGTCAGCTCGAGTAGTAATTCAGCGATCTGATGCGTCAGTTCAGGTGTTTTTTCGGCGCTTACTTTTACGTTAAGGATAGGCATTTGAAACTCCTTTTTAGTTTGCTATACAACTATTTATTTAAAAAAACTCAGGCGATGACTGAGCGAACTTTTTTAACTTTTGCGACGGTTTCATCAAAATGCGTAACGCCCAGTTCCTTCTTCAGGCGCTTCGTTACTTCACCACTGGCGGCATCCAGTTGTTCACGCAATGCCAGGCCTGCGGCACTCGGTTCAATCGCCGCTTCCCGCCCGTCACGCTCGGTCGCCACCCGCTGCAGCAAATGCATTTGCTGCAAACCATCCAGCGTGCGCGTTGCTGTAGAGCGTGAAATGGCCAGGGTCGCGGCCAACTCACTTTGCAACATGCCCGGATTTGCCAGTACCGCGCGCAACATGAAGGCTTGCGACGGCGTCAGGCCGAATGGCTTGAAAGCCTTGGTCCACTCACGCTCGAGAACGCGGGCCAAAGCTGTCGTATTGAAATAGAGGCAGTGATCAAACATGGCTGAAGCATAGATCAAAGTAATTCGCTATGCAACTAAATATTTAAAATATTTTTGCATCGACCCGCGGGCAATATGTAATAGTCTTGCCAATCGCAAAAGATCACCCACCATGAGCCAGCCTTCCCCGCCAGATACGCCAGCCAGCAGCACGCCGCCCGCCGCCGTCAGTTTCGCGCAGGCATTGGCCTTGTGGTTCAAGTTGGGTTTCCTCGGTTTTGGCGGCCCGGCGGCGCAGATTTCGCTGATGCACCGCGAGCTGGTCGAGCAGCGCCGCTGGATCAGCGAGAAACGTTTCCTGCATGCGCTGAATTACTGCATGCTGTTGCCCGGCCCGGAAGCGCAACAGCTGGCAACCTATATGGGTTGGCTGATGCACCGTAGCAAAGGCGGCATTGCGGCCGGCCTGCTGTTTGTGCTGCCTTCGCTGTTTTTCCTGATCACCCTGTCCTGGCTGTATATTGCCTACGGTCATTTGCCGCTGATCGCAGGCCTGTTTTACGGCATCAAGCCGGCGATAACAGCTGTTGTCATACACGCGGTCCATCGCATTGGTTCCCGCGCCTTGAAAAACAGCATGATGTGGTCTATCGCCGCCGCCTCATTCATCGCCATCTTCGCTTTCAATATTCCGTTCCCGCTCATCATTGCGTGCGCGGCCTTGCTGGCCTATCTCGGCAGCCGCTATATGCCGCAGAAGTTTTCCGTCGCTGGCGATCACGGCCAGGCGCAGAAATCATATGGTGCCGCGCTGATAGACGACGACACGCCGCCACCCGCGCATGCACGATTCCGCTGGGCCGGCTTGTACAGGATTTTGTTGATAGGCGGCTTGCTGTGGTGCGTGCCGATGGCGCTGCTGACTGCAACCCTCGGCTGGCAACATACGCTGACGCAAATGGGCTGGTTCTTTACCAAGGCGTCCTTGCTGACCTTTGGCGGCGCGTATGCCGTCTTGCCGTATATCTACCAGGGTGCGATCACACATTACAACTGGCTCACGCCGACGCAAATGATAGATGGCCTGGCCCTCGGTGAAGCCAATCCGGGGCCGCTGATTATGGTGGTGGCCTTCGTCGGTTTTGTCGGCGCCTATGTGCAAGCCATTTTCGGTCCCGAGCTGCAATTCATTGCCGGTGCTACAGCGACAGTATTGGTGACCTGGTTCACCTTCCTGCCTTCCTTCATCTTCATCCTGGCCGGCGGGCCTTTGGTGGAGTCAACCCATGGCAACCTGAAGTTCACCGCGCCATTAAGTGGCATTACCGCCGCTGTGGTCGGCGTGATTCTCAATCTCGGCGTCTTCTTCGCTTACCACGTGCTGTGGCCGGCCGGCTTTGCCGGCGCTTTCGACTGGATCGCCGCCCTGATGGCGATCGCCGCTGCGATTGCCCTGCTGTATTACAAGCGTAAAGTGATACACGTGATTGTTGCCAGCGCCGTACTCGGCCTCGTGCTGAAAACCATCGTCCTGTAAAAAACGGAGTTGCCACGCAGGTCGTGCATGGCAACTCCGTGCAAAGAGAAAGCGCTGTCAGGCGCTATCCCAGACACATCAAATTTCTTCGTACAAAGGCAGAGTCAGGAATTCTGCAAACGAAGTCGCGGTCGACATTTCCTCGAAGATTTGCGCAGCGCGGACATAGCTCGGGCTGCTGCCATTAGGTGCGTCCTGCTTCACCTTCTGCAATTCTTCCTGAATCATCGGGCGCACCATTTCAGCCGTGATCTTGCGACCGTCTTCCACTACGCCTTTGCTCGAACGTATCCATTGCCAGACTTGTGAACGGCTGATTTCGGCCGTTGCCGCATCTTCCATCAGGTTATGGATAGGAACGCAGCCATTGCCGTCCAGCCAGCTGCCGAGGTAATGGATGCCGACGTTGATGTTGTAACGCAGGCCGGCTTCGGTAATCGGTGTTTCCGGCTGGAAGTCCAGCAGGTCGGCAGCACTGGCGTGGACATCGTCACGCAGCTTGCCGATCTGGTTCGGTTTGTCGCCGAGGACTTTCCTGAACTCCGTCATCGCCAGTTCAACCAGGCCCGGATGCGCCACCCAGCCGCCGTCGTAACCGTCGATTGCATCGCGTTCCTTGTCTATACGCACCGCATTCATTGCCAGCTCGTTTTTGACCGGATCGTTCTTGATCGGGATCAGGGCCGCCATGCCGCCCATTGCATGCGCGCCGCGACGGTGGCAAGTCTTCAGCAGCAGCAAGGCATAGGAACGCATGAAAGGTACGGTCATCGTGACCTTGGCGCGATCGGCCAGGCAGAAGTCCTTGTCCAGCTTGAATTTCTTGATGCAGGAGAAAATATAATCCCAGCGCCCGGCATTCAAACCGGCGCTATGGTCTTTCAGCTCATACAGGATTTCATCCATCTCGAATGCCGCGAGTATGGTTTCGATCAGTACCGTGGCCTTGATCGTGCCTTGCGGCAGACCCAGTTCGCGTTGCGTCATGACGAAGATGTCATTCCACAGCCGCGCTTCCAGATGCGATTCCAGTTTCGGCAAATAGAAGAACGGCCCCTCACCGCGCTTATGCAATTCATGGGCGTTATGGAACATGAATAGCGCAAAGTCGAAGATACCGCCGGAGACACGTTTGCCGTCCACCAGCACATGCTTTTCATCCAGGTGCCAGCCACGAGGCCGCACCATCAGGGTCGCGATCTTGTCATTGAGTTTGTATTGCTTGCCATTGCGCTCGGTGGCGATGTTGCCGCGCACGGCGTCGATCAGGTTGAGCTGACCTTCGATCTGGTTGTCCCAGTTCGGCGTATTCGCATCTTCAAAGTCGGCCATATACACATCGGCACCCGAATTGAAGGCATTGATCACCATCTTGCGATCGACCGGGCCGGTAATTTCCACACGGCGGCAAGCCAGTGCTTCCGGGATCGGTGCGATCCGCCAGTCGGCGGCGCGGATGGCGGCTGTCTCCGGCAGGAAATCAGGACGCTCGCCGGCATCGATACGCTTGGCACGTTGGACCCGGATCGCCAGCAATTCCTGACGGCGTGCTTCAAAGCTGCGGCTCAGTTTGACGACCAGCGCCAGCGCTTCAGGCGTCAACACCTGTTCGTAGTCTGCTTTGAATTCGCCTTCAATTTCTATTCCTGCCGGGAAGTCTATCGTGCTCTCAGTCATGCTTGTCTCCATAAATATTTGAATCAGTGATATACAACTCTGTGATTGTTACTACTCTGCTTCTGCCTCGGACCGCATCCCCGCAAGGATGCGATCCCCCTTTGACAAGACGCCTTATGCGGCACGTCCTGCAATACAAACCTTTGCGACCTTGCTTTCAAAAAATTGTTCATCCTCGGTCGAACCATGCAAGGCGGTGGTGGACGACTGCCCTTGCTGGATCACCTGGGTAATGGCGTCGAAGTAACCGGTGCCTACTTCGCGCTGATGCTTGACCGCGGTGAAGCCCTTGTCGGCTGCAGCAAACTCGGCTTCCTGCAATTCGACGAAAGCCGACATTTGATTACGGGCGTAACCATGCGCGAGATTGAACATCGAGTAGTTCAGCGAATGAAAGCCGGCCAGCGTGATGAACTGGAATTTGTAGCCCATTGCGCCCAGCTCCTTCTGGAACTTGGCGATGGTGGCGTCGTCCAGGTTCTTCCTCCAGTTGAACGAAGGCGAACAGTTGTAGGCCAACATCTTGCCGGGGAATTTGGCATGGATCGCCGCGGCGAACTGGCGCGCGAATTCGAGATCCGGTTTACCGGTTTCGCACCACAACATATCGACATACGGTGCGTATGCGAGGCCGCGCGAGACAGCTTGGTCAAAACCGGCGCGGGTTTTATAGAAACCTTCAACCGTGCGTTCGCCAGTGAGGAAAGGCTTGTCATTTGCATCGACATCAGAGGTCAGCAAGTCGGCGGCTTCTGCATCGGTACGTGCAATCACCAAAGTACGGGTACCGCAAACGTCGGCTGCCAGGCGCGCGGCATTCAGTTTCTCGACCGCTTCACGCGTCGGCACCAGCACCTTGCCGCCCATGTGTCCGCATTTTTTTACCGATGCCAGCTGGTCTTCGAAATGCACGCCGGCGGCACCGGCTTCTATCATGGCCTTCATCAGTTCATAGGCATTCAGCACGCCGCCGAAGCCGGCTTCCGCATCAGCCACGATAGGCGCGAAGAAATCCAGATCGCCTTTGCCTTCCGACCACTGGATCTGGTCCGCACGCTGGAAAGTGTTGTTGATGCGCTTGACGACCAGCGGCACCGAATTGGCCGGATACAGCGATTGATCCGGATACATCTCGCCGGCGACATTGGCGTCACCGGCGACTTGCCAGCCCGACAGGTAGATCGCCTTCAAGCCGGCCTTGACCTGTTGCATCGCCTGGTTGCCGGTCAATGCGCCGAGCGAATTGACGAAGGGCTGCGTATTGCACATCTCCCACAGCTTGTCGGCACCGCGCTGGGCCAGCGTGTGTTCGACCTGTAGCGAACCACGCAGGCGAACGACATCTTCCGCCGAGTAGTTGCGCGTGATGCCTTTCCAGCGCGGATTCTCCTGCCAATCCTTATTGAGTGCTGCTATCTGTTGCTCGCGGCTAGTCATGGTGATTCTCCTCAGTTAAGTGCATGAAATAACAAAGACAAGAAAAAACATTGACTTAATCATAGGCGATATTGCGCATAGCAACAATGTCTTATATAAGATATTTTAATTTTTTATTTATCTTATTTATCAAGTACTTATATTACGTTTTTCTGTATATGAAACGATATTCTACCCTTTGGAATTTTTTAATGATGCAGCGCGATATGAATATCCCGTATTATGAAACGATATATTTGGTCGTGAAAAATCGCCGCTTTTCAGCTGTTTACAAACTTTCCGGCGGGAAAAACGAGGCCGGTGGACGGCGCAATTGCGGACAGGAGGCTTTTGCATCCGGCAGATGCAAACCCGGGTGCCTGCACTCCAATAAATTTATTTGCGCTTTATGCCGGCGAATTTTTGATCTGTCGTCCATGCCTGTTAGACTGCGAGTCCTTTTCCGCATCACGCAGCCAATATGACCGCCACTTCCTTTTCCAGCCTCGCCCTCTCGCCTGCCATGCTGAGCAATCTCGATTCGCTCGGATATCACGAGATGACGCCGATCCAGGCGCAAAGCCTGCCGGTGATACTGGAGCTGCGCGACCTGATTGCGCAGGCGAAGACCGGCAGCGGCAAGACCGCGGCTTTCGGCATCGGCCTGCTGCAGAAATTGAATCCGACCTGGTTCGCAGTGCAGGCGCTGGTGATTTGCCCGACCCGCGAACTGGCCGATCAGGTCTCGAATGAATTGCGCCGCCTCGCGCGCTTTACTGAAAACATCAAGGTACTGACGCTGTGTGGTGGTGCGCCGATGCGTCCGCAAATCGCATCGCTCGAACACGGCGCACACATCGTGGTTGGTACGCCGGGCCGCATCCGCGATCACATCTCGCGTGAAACCATCAATTTGTCCAAGGTGCAGACGCTGGTACTGGATGAAGCCGATCGCATGGTCGATATGGGCTTTTATGAAGAAATCGCCGGCATCGTCAGCGCCTGCCCGACGCGCCGCCAAACCCTGCTGTTTTCCGCGACCTACCCGGATGACATCCGCAAAGCCAGCGCAGAATTCCTGCGCGATCCGGTTGAAGTGAAAGTCGAAGCACAGCACGACGACAGCCAGATTGAGCAACGCTTCTATGAAGTGGGCTACGACGAGCGCAATGCCGCGGTCGCGACGCTGCTCAAGCATTACCGTCCGGTTTCGACACTGGCTTTTTGCAATACCAAGATCCATTGCCGCGAGCTGGCAGCCGAGTTGCGCGCACAAGGCTTCAGCGCGCTGGCCTTATATGGCGAACTGGAACAACGCGAACGCGATGAAATCCTGGTGCTGTTTGCCAACCAGAGCTGCTCGGTATTGGTCGCCACCGATGTGGCGGCGCGCGGACTGGATATCACTTCGCTGGGCGCGGTGATCAACGTCGATGTATCGAAAGATACCGAAGTGCATATCCACCGCATCGGCCGTACCGGCCGCGGCCAGGACAAGGGCCTGGCGCTCAGCCTGTGCGCGCCGAATGAAAAGAAATGGGTCAAGCTGATCGAGGAATACCAGAACAAGCCGGTGCAATGGTTCGACCTGAAGGAGCTGGAAGTAGCCGAAGGCGGCGACCTGCACGCGCCCATGGTGACGCTGTGCATCATGGGCGGCAAGAAAGACAAGCTGCGCCCCGGTGACTTGCTCGGCGCACTGACCGGCGACGTCGGCCTCAGCAAGGATCAGGTCGGCAAGATCAATGTATTTGAATTCATGACCTATGTCGCACTGGACCGCAAGGTGGCAGACAAGGCTTATGCGCGCTTAAGCAATGGCAATATCAAGGGACGCAATTTCAAAATGCGTTTTATCGATACCGATAGTTAAGCAAACTGATTAAGCAAAAATATCAATACTGCTGGCGCATCAGTGATGATGGTGCGACCAGTTGCCGTCTTCCGAATTCATGAAAGACTCGACCGCATCCTTCTGGCCGGTCGCATAACGCGTGATTTCACCGCAAGTGCATATGCCCTGGTAGGGCTGGATATGCGAGCAGGCAGATACCTTCTGCAAAAATACCTGTACCGATTTTGTGCATTTCTTGCACTTGAAAGTCAGTATGCGGGCTGGTTTGTTCGCCATCTTGATTCCTGAAAATATTGAATTAATTTATATCGTGATTATAAAAGATCAGCGTGCCGCGAGACGCCACAGCGAAGTGGTTTCGGCCGAGCGCGCCTGATGCAGCGGATCGTTGACATCTGTTGCACGCGGATGGACCGGCTTGGTATCCATGCGCGCAATTACCTTCAGGCCGGCCGCCTCTATCATCTGCAGCAATTCTTCCCGTGTGCGCAAACCCAGGTGCTCGGCCAGGTCCGACAGGATCAGCCAGCCCTCACCTTTGACTTCCAGGTGCGCCGCCAGGCCATTGAGGAAACCGCGCAGCATGCGGCTCTCCGGATCGTAGATCGCATATTCAATCGCCGAACTCGGACGGGCCGGGATCCAGGGCGGATTACACACGATCAACGGCGCTTTACCGGCCGGGAATAAATCTGCTTCCACTACCTGCACGCGATCCCGCAAGTCGAGGCGCAGCAAATTTTCTTTCGCGCATGCCAGCGCACGTGCGTCCTGGTCTGTCGCAATCACCTTTTCCACCCCACGCTGCGCCAGCAAGGCGGCAATCACGCCGGTCCCGGTACCGATATCGAAAGCCAGCTTCTTCGATGGCAGCGGTGCTTCCGCGATCAGGTTCAGGTACTCGCCGCGTACAGGTGAAAACACGCCGTAATAAGGATGGATGCGCGCACCGAGTGCCGCTATCTCGACGCCGTTCTTGCGCCACTCATGCGCGCCGATCAAACCCAGTATTTCACGCAGCGAAACAACGAAGGGGCCGCTACTCGCACCGTACGCCTCATTGCAGGCCAGCCTGATATCCGGCGCCCGGCGCAAGGGAATGTTGTATTCCGCATCCACCTCCACCAACAGCATGCCCAGCGTGCGGGCGCGTTGCGATTGGGCCTGGCGATGGAAATTGAAGGCATCGATAGGCGTGGTCGCCGCTTTGCGCGGCTTGCGTTCTATGCGACGCGCCAGTGCCTGCAGCAATTGGCGCGCATTCTGGTAATCGCCGCGCCACAGCAAGGCGGTGCCTTCACTCGCCAGACGGAAGGCGGAATCAGCCGTCAGCTTGTCGTCGGCAATCACGACGCGCTTGGGCACGCCATGGCCGCTTTCGGATTGCCAGCGCGCCGAACGGTCGGCACCTGCTTCATTCCATGTGATCACCGGATGCGCGCTCAAAACGAAGTCCGTGACAGGCGTACAGCAGCCATGATGGCAAGAAGGTTAAAATGCATAGAGGTTCCGATTGTGCAAAAGCAGCGTTGACGCTGCCCGGGGATAGTGAAGGATGCGGAAAAAGAAGGCGTGCAGCCTGCCTTTATTTTTTCTTGTAAATTTCCGGCTTGGACTTATTGCGCTGCTCGAAAATCGTCTTGGCGTCTTTTTCCGCCCTGTCCTGCGTCCGCATGGCCGGATCATCATCGTGCAGGGTAAAGAAATCCGCGGCCTGGGCGCGCATCACGTACTTGATGGCAGCAGCGTCGCTGAGGTCGAATCTTTCGGTCATGAGCGTCGTCACTTCGTCCAGATACTCTTCGTAGGTCATGCTTTTCATCTTAAAAATGCGGTTTATTGAACGAAGTTGAGAGTATGCCCTTCAAACTGCCAGCAACCTAGCTGTATCGACGCAATCAATTTATATTTAAACAACATAAACGGCGAATATTTACTATATTGAAAGTATCCGGGACGAGGACCCAGATTGGAAATTGACAAACAATAATCGCCTTATTCATCCATTAAGCCGCGCCCCGATCATGTCAAAATGACCCTGCCATAAACCGTTTCCATGAATCGTTCATTAAGCGCTTGTGACATGAAAGCGGACCAATCCCGGCAAAAATCGACGCACCTCGATGGCGAGTGACGAAAAACCAGCAGATGAAATTCAAGGATCATTACGCAACACTAGGCATCCCGCGCGATGCGACGCAAGACGCAATCAAGAATGCGTACCGCAAACTCGCGCGCAAATATCACCCGGACGTGAGCCGGGAGATGTATGCGGAGCTGCGCTTCAAGGAAGTTGGTGAAGCCTATGCGATCCTGAAGGATACGGCCAAGCGCATGGCCTACGACCTCGAATACCGCCCCGCCTTTAACTATCGCGAAGCATCCGCCCAACGCGCACAGGCGCAGCCACAGCCGCAAGCCAATTCACGCGCGCGCCAGTCCGCGCCAAAAGAGCCGCCGCCGGCAGCCAAGCCACGCACGGAAGAAAACTTCAGCAACATCCTTGATGAAATGATGGGCCGCCCGGGTCCGGCCACGCCGCCGAAACATCGCGGCGTCCACATCCATGGCAGCGACCAGCACACCAAGGTGCAGATCGACCTCGAGGACACCTATCACGGCACCTCCTGCAATGTCTCGATGCCGACCTATATGACCGATGAATACGGCATGCCCATCGTCTCCAAGCGCACGCTGAAAGTCAGCATCCCGAAAGGCATGCGCTCGGGCCAGACGCTGCGCCTGGCCGGCCAGGGTTTTCCCGGCACCGGCGAAGGCAAGGCCGGCGACCTCTACCTGGAAATCGTAATTCGCCCGCATCGCCGCTATCGCGTTGATGGCCGCGATATTTATGTCGATGTGCCGCTGACCAGCGTCAGTGCCGAACAGGGCACGGTCGTCCATGTCCCTACCCCGGAAGGTTCGGTGCAACTGGCGATCCCGCCCGGCTCCAGCATCGGCCGCAAGCTGCGCCTGAAAGGCAAAGGCATCCCCGGCGATCCGCCCGGCGATATGTATGCCGTCATCACCAAGGTCAGCCAGCCTATCCATACCGCGGTGGCACAAAAAGCCTATCGCGCATTGAAGGCAGCCTTTGACTTTGCGCCGCGTACCGATACCGAACGCTAGGCATTTTCTGCCGCATTTCCCTGCAACATTTTTCCGTTTCCGCGGTCTGATTCATTGAATGAAAGCAGCCGTGAAAACGAAGCTGGTCTTGCCGCCCCATCCGGCAAACTATCTCCGGCACGACACAGACGCTATACTTGCCAATTAAATATAAACAACAGCGCGTCTGCCCCACTCCTACCATCCGGATTTAAGCACTTATGAGCTACGAAGTAGTCGATACACAACTCTCCCCAGAAGGCCGCCTTGATATCCTGTCCAAAGCGGAAGTACACAGACTCCTAGACACCCGCAACGGCGGCTTGTACCAGCTGTTCCGCAATTGCGCACTGGCAGTACTGAATTGCGGCAATGACACCGACGACGCAAAGGAATTGCTGGATCGTTATCGCTCGTTTGAAATCAGCATCATCCAGCGCGAACGCGGCATCAAGCTCGATATCAAGAACGCGCCGGCCAGCGCCTTTGTCGACGGCAAGATGATCAAGGGCATACACGAGCACCTGTTCTCGGTCCTGCGCGACATTTTGTTTACGCATGATGAAGTGATCTCGAACCCGACCTTCGACCTCGAGTCATCGGGCGGCATCACCGACTCCGTATTCCATATCCTGCGCAATGCGAATGTGCTGCATCCGCAATTGAATCCAAAGATGGTGGTGTGCTGGGGTGGTCACTCGATCTCGCGCGAAGAATACGATTACACCAAGAAGGTCGGTTACGAAATCGGCCTGCGCGATATGGACATCTGCACCGGCTGTGGCCCGGGTGCGATGAAGGGACCGATGAAAGGCGCGACCATCGGTCACGCCAAGCAAAGGATCCCGACCGGACGCTATCTCGGTGTATCGGAACCCGGCATTATCGCGGCGGAAGCACCGAATCCTATCGTCAATGACCTGGTCATCCTGCCGGATATCGAAAAACGCCTGGAGGCATTCGTGCGCATCGGCCACGGCATCGTGGTCTTCCCGGGCGGTGCCGGTACTGCCGAAGAGATCCTCTACATCCTCGGCATCCTGCTGCACCCGGACAATGCCGGCCAGCCCTTCCCGCTGGTATTTACCGGCCCGGCCAATTCAGCTGATTACTTTAAGCAGATCGACCATTTCATCGGCGTCACGCTGGGTCCGAAGGCACAGAAACTGTACAAGATCATCGTCGATGATCCGGTGCAGGTGGCGCAAGCAATGCAGGACGGCATCAAGGAAGTACGCGAATTCCGCAAGAGCAAGGGCGACGCGTATTACTTCAACTGGGGCCTGAAGATAGACCATGCCTTCCAGATGCCTTTCTTCCCTACGCATGAAAACATGCGCAATCTGTCGTTGCATCAAAATCAGGAACGGCATGAACTGGCGGCCAACCTGCGCCGGGCGTTTTCGGGTGTGGTGGCGGGTAACGTCAAGGAAAGCGGTATCCGTGCGATTGAAAAGCATGGCCACTTTGAAATCAGCGGTGACCTCAGCATCATGGAACCGATGGATGCCTTGCTGGCGGCCTTCGTTGCACAAGGTCGCATGAAGTTGCCGGGCAAGGCGTACACGCCTTGCTATCGCGTCATTAAGTAAGACTAGGCAACAAACTGCTGGGCGCCGTCGGCGTTCAGCAGTGCCTGCATCGCGCGGTCAAACACCGGCGCCGACTCCATCATCCCGATCGACCCTTCACGCAAGCCCTTGATCAGCGCAATCGACGAATAGATCAGGAGGCGCGGCGCAGCGTCGGCGGCATTCAGGCGGAACAGGTAAAAGGATTGCGCCGCATCCACCCACAGCAAGCTTGCCGGCACATAAGTACCATCGTGCCACCACTCGACCTGGGTGCCGACATGCATGCCACCCAGCCACTTCGCATCCGAACTCATCAAGGTCCCGAGGTCGCTGTCCAGGTGCAGGTCGGCCTGCACATCGAATTGCTGCAAGGCCGCCTGCAGGCGTTCATGCGGCACGGTCGGCGCATGGATTTCAGTGGCCTGGGCCGGCGCACCACCTATATGCAAGGTCGAAAAATGCTGCTGCAGGCTGAGCAGCGAACGCGCACCCTTTTGCTGGTTGCCCTGTATCGTGCGCAGCACTTCGGCATGCATCGCAACCAGCTGATCGAGCACTTGCTTGCTTTCGATTTCCGACATCAGCAACAGCTGTAAACCGGTCTTGATCCTTTGCACCAGCTTCGGCAAGAGGCGCATCAGGGCGCTGCGCTCGCTCGCATCCAGTTCTTCCTGCACGCTCCACAGCAAGTCGGCCACCACTTCGCGGTAAGGCTGGATATCCATGCTGTCGTGTTCGCTGACATAGACCAGCACCCTGCTCCAGACCCGGATCAGGAAATCGACGGCGCGCTGGTCGGTGTCGATCGACGCCAGGCGTTCGCGCAAGGCATTGACGGTTTGCACCACCAATACATCGTGTTGTTGCGGATTCTTTTGCGCATGTTCGAGCGCCTCGATGGCGCGCAAGGCTTCGGCATCGGCCGCGCACAAGGCGTTTCCGACCACATGATTCAAATGCTGGCTGGCGGTTTCAAACACCTGCATGTCTTGCTGGAAATCCCGGCTGACACAGGCAATCGCTTCGGCCATGCCGGTATGGATTTCCTGGCCCGGCGGCGTCGTCGCGTTCAGGCCGCTGGCAATGGAAGCGCTGCGATTCAGGAATTGCCGTGCCGGATGCGCGGCTTGTTGCAAGACTTCCGGATCCAGCATCGCGGCTTTGACGAAAGGAATTCGTAGTTGTGCAAGCAGCACGCGAAAAGCCGGTGTCAGCGCCTCATTCGCCGCGATGTAATCAAACAGCATGGTGACAACATCGAGCCCGACCTTGTCGATCTCGCTGACCTTATCCAGGTCCAGTACTTCACGCAGGTCTGCAGTTGCCGGGCTATCCGCGCGCTGCTGCATTTGCTGTAGCTGCTGGAACAGCGGATGCGCAGCGGCTGGTTTATTCGCTGCCTGTGGCACAGGCGCATTCGGCACGCCATCCGGATAACGCAAATTGGGCGGGATCCGGCCCGGTGCCGATTGATTGAAAATCTTCCAGACAAAATCCTGCAATTCGATTTGTCCATCCGACGGCAACACCGGCATGCCCGCCGTGCCATTGCCGATAGGAGCGCCCGGTTTCTGCAATTGCGCCAGCACCCGCTCCAGCGCAGGCGAAGCCGGTGCGCTGTCATGCAATTGCGGGAAACCGCCATTCAATCCGGTCGACAAACCGGCATCGACTGCGGTCGCGCGATATGCACCCTGGTTTGCCAGCGCCAGCATTTCGCGCTCGCGTTTGCTCAGGGCGCTGGGGCGGGCCAGCAAACGCGCATGCACACCGTTCGATTCAAATACATCGCGGATGGCGGAAAAGTATTCAGGTAATTGATCGGCCAGCGCGCCGGACAAATGATCGAACAGCATTGCGCAGACATTGCTGTTGTTATTCATTTCGCACAAGACATCATGCAGTGCGCGCGCCATCAGATAAGGGCGGAAGGGATTCTCACGTTCACGTACATCATGTTCGTCATGCAGTTGCGCGATCATCAGGTTGAGCCGTCCCAGGCTTTGCTGGTCGGCTTCGCGCAAACGCAGCACCCGGCGCTCAACTTCGATCTGGCGCGTGACGGTATCGTCGTCCATCAGCGTCAGGGTATCGGCCGACACATCCTGCAGGCTCTGGCGCAGGTCGCGATACATGGTTTGCATGCCGCGTTCGATATAGCCGATATAGCTGAGGTTTAAACGCTTGAGGAATTCCGGTCCGTGCGTGCCGAGGAAATCGCGCGATGCGGAAATCCATTTTTGTTCATTGGCTGAAGCGGCATTCGGGATTTGTTGCGCCAGGCTGAGATTCGCGTCTTGCAGCATGTGTTCTGCAAGGGCGGAGAAACGGAATAAGGCACGCTCTTTGGCCAGTTGTATGACAGGTTTGATCGCGTGCATTACAGTGACCGGCTCCGACGTGTGTGGGCGAATATTTTTTTGATCATAGCGTAATGCAAGTGGTGTGACGAGGCTGCGCGGCAAGGCATCCCAGATTTAACCTGACATTTGTCTCGCATTGCACACATTTAACGCAAATTAACAAATCGCGGAAACAAAAAAGGCTTGCCGGTGGCAAGCCCTTTCAGCGTCATTGCAAGCGCGCCTTAAGCCGGTGCCAGCAAAGCCAGTTGTTCCTCGCTCAGGTAAGCCCATTCGCCCTCTTCCAGCTCCAGCGATTCCAGCGTCAGGGAGCCGATGGCAACCCGGCACAAGGCCGAGCAATGGTTACCGGCCGCCGCCAGCATGCGTTTGACCTGATGGTATTTGCCCTGCTCCAGCACGATCTCCAGCTCGTTCGCGCCCAGCATGCCGCAGGTTTGCGCCGCCAATGGTGCCGGTTCATCGTGCAATTGCACGCCGCCCAGCAATTGCGCGATCAGCTCCGGCGTCACCGGATCATGCGTGGTGGCAACATAGACTTTCGGGATATGACGTTTCGGCGACGATTGTGCATGGATGAAAGGACCGTCGTCCGACATCAGCAGCATGCCGGTCGTATCGTGGTCCAGTCGTCCCACCGGCTGCAGTTCACGCCAGGTGAATTGCTCGGGCAACAGCGTCAATACGCCCGGATGATGGCTGGGCTTGCGCGAACATTCAAAGTTGGCCGGCTTGTTCAGCACAATGTAGACGTGCTCGCGGTAACGCCAGACTTCATCAAAAATCGTGAATTCAAGCTCGCTGGTATCGAAAGCGGCGCGGTAATCGGTCACGCTTTCGCCGTTAATGCTGACTTCGCCGTCTTCAATCAGGTTGCGGCAATATTTTCTGGTGCCGAATCCCTGCGATTGCAGGATGCGGTCTAGGGTCAATTTACTCATGGCGGCACTGTACCAGAATGAGCCGGATTTATCAGCCGCAGCGCGCAAAATCCTGCGCCAGGCAACCCGCTTCGCGTCCTGAATTGTCACAAGCGCAAGCTCATCCAGCGCGCATTCGCTGCCGGCGATTTTCTATTTAGCCACGGCACACGATAAAATGCGGGTATCTATCGAAAAAGGAAAGCAGTCATGAGCCAGTTCTGGAGCCCTATTGTGCAAACACTCACGCCGTACGTACCGGGTGAGCAACCGAAATTGCCGGGCTTGATCAAGCTGAACACCAATGAAAACCCGTATCCGCCATCGCCTGCCGTCATGTCGGCGATGCACGCAGTCACTGCAGAAACCCTGCGCCTGTACCCGGATCCGGACTCCAGCGCGCTGAAACAGACGCTGGCCGACTATCATCAGCTGTCCAGCAACGAGATTTTCATCGGCAATGGCTCGGATGAAGTGCTGGCCTTTGTCTTCATGGCCTTGCTCAAGCATCAGGCCCCCTTGCTGTTCCCGGACATCACTTACAGCTTCTATCCGGTTTATTGCAAATTGTTCGGCATCGATTACCAGGAAATTCCGCTGGATGAGCAGATGGGCATCCGCCTGGCCGATTACCACGCACAGTCTTGCGGCGGCATCATCTTCCCGAATCCGAACGCACCGACCGGCATCGCCTTGCCATTGGCGGCGATTGAAGAATTGCTGATCAAACAGCCGAATGTGGTGGTGGCGATCGATGAAGCCTATGTCGATTTCGGTGGCGAAACCGCGATCCCGCTGATTCGCAAATACCCTAACCTGCTGGTGATCCGTACTTTCTCGAAGTCGCGCTCACTGGCCGGCTTGCGCGTCGGCTTTGCGATGGGACATCCGAAACTGATGGAAGCGCTGGAACGCGTGAAGAACAGCTTCAATTCCTATCCGCTGGATCGCATGGCCGTGACCGGTGCGGTCGCCAGCTATGGCGATGAAGCCTACTTCCAGCAAACACGCCAGGCGATTATCGACAGCCGTGAACACATGACGCAGGAACTGGAAAAACTCGGTTTCTCGGTCTTGCCGTCGACTGCCAATTTCATCTTTGCTCGGCATGCTTCCCTGCCCGCCAGCCAGTTGGCGGCCGGCTTGCGCGAACGTGCGATCATCGTGCGCCACTTCAACCATCCGCGCATCAACCAGTACTTGCGCATCAGTATCGGCAATCCGGATGAGTGCAAGGCGCTGATCCAGACGCTGCGCCTGTTGACTTCGGAGCACTAAAAACGCCGGCTTTCCCGTGGCGGCCATCTGCTACGGGAAATATCGCCCCATCTGATGCTGTAAGGCAGGCTGTACAGGGTGTATGCTTTTGCTGACCCTGAAGGAGAAAATGATGTCGGAACCGATCAAGCAAGAACCCGCAAAAATGTCGTTTTTTGCAACCATGGGCGCTATTTTCTGGTCTTTCATCGGCTTGCGCCGCCGCTCCGATTACGAAAAGGATGTGACCGGACTGAATCCTTTCTACGTACTGGTCGCCGCGCTGCTGGGTGTGGCGATCTTTATCGGCATCCTGCTACTCGTGGTATCGCTGGTCCTCAAATAAAAATAGCGAGCGTACCGGATCAGTACGCTCGCCATTTCTTTCAAACTGATGTCGTCTCAAGAATCAGGCATACGCAACAACTTGCTTGCTCTGCAAAGCCCATTCCGCTTCCACCACATGTAAATGCTGCGCCCGCAGCGTTGCCTGCAGCGACGGGATGGAGCCGCCCGCCTTGTATTCGAAGCTGACATGCAATTGCTCACCGGCCTGCACGCTGACCGGTTCCGCCAACGGCAGCACCAGGTAGTGATTCAGCCAGTCTATCGTGGTCGATTGCTGCATATTTACCGCCAGGATGTTTTTGGTCACAAAGCGCAAGGCGTTCACCGTGCCGGCATGTTCTATCGCAAACACACCTTGCCACGCGATTTGCGCATGCACCGCCTGAGTGAAATCCAGCATTGAATACACGGCTGGCTGCGCCAGTTCAACGCTGCCCGGCTGGATGAAAGTCGGTTCCTGGAATTGCACGATAGGCGCTTGATAGCCTTCGAAGCAGTAATCCTGTTGCAAGGGCTGGACCGCCATGATCATCGCTTCCGGGATAAAGAGCGGCAAGGGGCCGCCGAATTTTTCCAGATAGCGCTGTTTGAATGATTCGATGACTTGCACCTGCTTTTCGCGCAGCATGGCAACGTGGATCATTTCGCAAATGACGACATCGACCGGTTCCGGCGGCAGGTATTCAAATGCATCACCGTGGATGACTTCGACGCGGTCGCCGTTCACATTCTGCGCAAGGAAGCGTTTCGCTTCCGCTACCAGGTCCGGGTTGTATTCAACACACCAGACCTTTGCCGCCTTAGCCGCGGCAAACCATGACAGCACACCGGTACCACCGCCCAGCTCCAGCACCTTGGCACCCGGTGCTACCAGGTGCGTAATCGCCGCCTTGAAGCCGGACATGCGCCGATTGTCCATCAGCATATTGTGGTGATAGTGCACAGGGATGAATTGGCCCAGGTAACAGCTTTCAAGTTCGCGTTCGGTCAGCATGTGTTCATCCTCATGGATAGTCGGTGAGCTGCCATCCCCGGCTGGGAATGACGGCATGGAACACCATTATCGTGAATGGAGGAAGAAACAAAGAGCCGAGATGCGCCGCTTTTAAGCAGCTATTCGCTGCTTGAAAAACCCGGCTTGATGACTGCAAGGGAGAATGCCGGCGCCAGAATCAGGAGCCGGCAGCAGCGGATCAGACTGCCGGCAACACCGGTGTACCCATCAGCACCGTGACCGTATGCGCCGCGCCATCATCGCGCATCGTCACGAACTGATCCGGCATCGCCACGCCATCCAGCTCGACGCGCAGCACGCCTTTGCTGATACCGGTCGGATTCTGGATCGTGATGTTATAGACCGCCGCACCATAGCGATAATGCAGCTTCGCACTGCGCCACTCGTTCGGCAAACAAGGATCCAGGCTCAGCCTGTCCGCCTGTATGCACAAGCCCAGGATCGATTCAACACCGGCCCGGTACAGCCAGCCGGCGGCACCGGTGTACCAGGTCCAGCCACCGCGCCGCACATGCGGCGACTCGGCATAGATATCGGCAGCCACCGCGTACGGTTCAACCTTGTACGCCGCCATGCCGGTGCGTGAACTGCTGCGATTGGCCGGATTGATCATCTTGAACAAATCATGCGCCTGGCCGCCCTTGCCCATCTTCGAATAGGCGATCAGGCACCACACTGCCGCATGCGTGTACTGGCCGCCGTTTTCGCGTACGCCCGGCAAATAGCCTTTGATGTAACCCGGGTCCAGCGGCGTCTTGTCGAACGGCGGCGTAAACAGCAGGATGAGATCATCGCCCGGACGGATCAGGTATTGGTCGACCGATTCCATCGCACGCTGGCTGCGTTCCGGTTCACCCGCACCGGAAATCACCGACCAGCTTTGTGCAATCGAATCGATACGACATTCCGCATTGCTGGCCGAACCCAAAGGCGTACCGTCATCAAAGTAGGCACGGCGATACCATGCACCATCCCACGCATGCTGTTCGGTCGCCTTCTTCAGCTTCTCCGCATGCTTGCGCCAGCGCGTCGCGCGTGCCTTGTCCTTGCGCGCTTCCGCGACCGGCGCAAAGCGCAGCAGCGTCGCATACAGGAACCACGCCAGCCACACGCTTTCACCCTTGCCGCCATGACCGACACGGTTCATGCCGTCATTCCAGTCGCCGCCACCCATCAAGGGCAAACCATGCGGACCGGTATGCAGGCTATGGTCGAGCGCACGGGCGCAATGCTCATATACGCTCGCCATCTGTTCCGAAATATGCGCTTCGAAGTAGGCGTCTTCTTTTTCCGGCGGCAAAGGATCGCCTTCGAGGAAAGGCAGCATTTCATCGTAAATCTGCGCATCGCCGGTGACGTCGACATAATGCGCCGCACAATACGGCAACCAGATCAAATCGTCGGAGATATGGGTACGCACACCGCGTCCGCTCGGCGGATGCCACCAATGCTGGACATCGCCTTCGGGGAACTGGCGTGACGACGCGCGCAGGATTTGCTCACGCGCCAGCGTCGGTGCCACCAGGGCCAGCGCCTGCGTATCCTGCAACTGATCGCGGAAGCCGTAAGCACCGCCGGCCTGATAGAAGGCGGTACGCGCCCAGAAGCGGCAACTCAGGGTCTGGTACAGCAACCAGCCATTGAGCAGGTAATCCATCGAACGGTCCGGCGTCTCCACCTGCACCTTGTGCAGGATGTTGTGCCAGTTACGCTGGCTGGTTTCAAAGACTTCATTGATATCCGCCGCACGGTAACGCTGCACCAGGCTGCGCGCGGCGTCGGCGTCATCGGCCTGCCCCATCAGGAACACGATTTCAACTTCGCTATCCGGCGCGATCTCGACCTGGGTCTGCAGCACGCCGCAAGGATCGAAACCGGCACCGACGCGATTCGACAGCACGCTGCCGTGCGTCAATGCTTCCGGCTTCTGGAAATTACCGTTACGGCCGATGAATTCCTTACGATCCCCGGTCCATGCGGTTTGCTTGCCGCACAGGTCGATGAAGGCGACGCGCTGGCCGAACTCGATATTCCACGGATTGCGCGCAAACATCGCTCCGCTTTCCGCATCGCGTTCGGTTGCGATGAATGGCATGTTATCGGCCCGCGTTGCGCCGAGTGCCCATTCCACATAAGAACTCAACGATAAGCGCCGCACGCCGCGTGAGACATTTTTCAGGCGTAAACGGCAGATCTTGACCGGATCATCCCAACTGACGAATTGCAGCAATTCGCTGGCGATGCCGCTGCAGTTGAGTTCGAAGCGGCTGTAACCTTGTCCGTGACGCGTCGTATACGTCGCATCCGGCACGCGGATCGGCGAGATGGTCGGACTCCACAGTGCACCGCTCTCTTCATCGCGGATATAGAAAGCTTCACCCGACGGATCGGAGACCGGATCGTTGGACCACGGCGTGAGTTTGTTTTCGCGGCTGTTCTGGCTCCAGGTATAACCGGCACCACGTTCGGACACGGTAAAGCCGAAAGTCGGATTGGCGATGACATTGATCCACGGCGCCGGTGTGACCTGGTCCTGCCCCAGCACGATCACATACTCACGACCATCCTTGTCGAAACCACCGAGTCCATTGAATAGCGCCAATTGCGGCGGCACGCCAGCCGGGCCGGCACGCGGCCCCTGTATCTCACGCTTGAGCCACGAGAATGGCGCATTCTCTTCGACTTCCGGACGCGCCTGCAATTGTTCAGCCAGGCTGCCCTGGCCGCCTTCCAGCACCACGCGTGCCGAAGCCAGCAACAAGGTCCGTTCGTCATCAGTGATGACATCAGCCCGGACGATGAAAGCACCACCACGCTCGGCCTGCTCCTGCTGCGCGGAAAACGCTTGGGCTGCGCGAACCATGCCTTCCATTGCGGCTTGCAGTTCCTGTGCGTACGACGCGCCTTTTTCATTCAGGATCACCAGGTCCACCGGCAATTGCTTCATGCGCCAGTATTCATGCGCGCGCAGCAATTGCGATACCAGGCGCAAATCTTCCTGCTTGGCCATGCGCAGCAGGACAATCGGCCTATCGCCTGAAATACCCTGCCCCCACAAACCGGCATGGCTGAGGCGCATCGAACGGATCACGCGGCCACTGGCACGCGCAGTCCGATCCGAGAACAGGATGCGGCTGGCCAGATGCTGGAACAATTCGGCTTCGTAATGTTCGACGCGCAGGTAATGCAATTGCACCTGTGCATGCGTCCACACCAAAGCCGAGATGCGCGAGAAGGCCGAGCCGTCATGGTATTTATCGGCCAGGCTGAGGATCTCTTCACGCGAATTCGCCGCCATCGTCGAAAACACAAGATGCACGATTTCATCCGGCTCCAGCCGCACTTTGACGCGCAGGCTGAAGATAGGATCCAGCACCGCGCCGACCGTATTCGATAGCGGACGACCATCGATGATGGATAAAGGATTACTGACGCCCTGGCCGCGCCCGATGAAGCGTGCGCGGTCGGTTTCATATTCAATCCCGACCGCACTGTCGCTGCCCTCGCCACGGGCCACCACATGCGCCGCCCATGGTCGCGCTTCGCCATCCTTGCGCGGACGACGCGATGCCAGCAAACCACGTATCTCGTGCAGGTACTCGGTTTCGACAAACAGGTTGGAAAATGCCGGATGCGCGATATCCGCCGCCACCGGTGCCAGCAGCACTTCCATATACGAAGTCACTTCGATATAGCGGGTGCGCGAACCGTTATTGGTCAGGGTCAGGCGACGCAGCTCGGTATCATCTTCCGGTGACACGATCACTTCCAGCATGCTGGAGATGGAACCGTCGGCACGCGAGATGCGCACCCGGTCCTCGGCGAACTTGACCTGGTAAGAATCCGGCTCGACCGCCGTCGGCTGGAAGCCGGCCGACCAGTAAGCGCCGCTTTCCGCATCACGCAGATAGATATGGCTACCCCAATGATCACGGGTCGCATCTTCGCGCCAGCGTGTAATGCCCAATTTATTCCACAGGCTGTAACCCGAACCGGCCGCCGTCATCATGACTGCGTAATGGCCGTTCGACAGCAACTGCGTTTCCGGCGTCGCCGTCATCGCGCTATTGAATTCACGCGCCACACCGGATTCCGGCATGACCACGGTCGGACGTTCACGTTCTTCACGCAATGCCAGTGAAGCCGGTTGCACCCAACGCGGCTGCGATTCGTGCAACAGCAATTCGGCGGAGCGGATAATCGGTTCGTGATGGAAGCGATGGCGCATCACATTGCGGTTAATCACATTGCCCAGCGCCACCAGCAACATGCCCTGGTGATGCGCCATATAGGCGCGCACGATAGCCATAGTCTGGTTTTCGGCGCGACGGCCCGGCGTAAAGTCCAGCGCTTCATAAAATCCGTAGCGTCCCAGCGCGCCAATTTCAGTCAGGCTGCGGAAATTGGCGACCGCGCTTTTCGGCATATACATCGCCGCCAAGCCGGTCGCATACGGCGCGATCACGATATCTTTTTCCAGCCCGCGCTTCAGGCCCAGGCCCGGCACACCGAAGGCCGAGTATTGATAAGTGAAAGCGCGATCCCGCAAATTCAATGCGGATTCGGATACGCCCCACGGCACATGGCGTTCCTTGCCGTACTCGATCTGGCGCGCAACGATATCGCGGCAAGTCTGGTCCAGCATGCTGCCGCGCGGCGTCGAAATCACCAGCGACGGCATCAGGTATTCAAACATCGAACCCGACCATGAAGCGAGTACCGGCCCGTTAATCCCCGGCAGCATGCGCCGGCCAAGGCGGAACCAGTGCGATGGCGGCGCCTGCCGTTCGGCAATCGCGACCAGGCTGGCGAGGCGCGCTTCCGATGCCAGCAAATCATAGTAACTATCGTCGAGCCTGCCTTCATCGGCGTTATAACCGATGGAAAACAATTGTCGCTCCGGCGACATCAGGAAGCTGAAATCCATCTCGACCGCCATCGCGCGCGACGCACGCTCCATGCTTTCCAGGCGTTCCAGCCATTCAACCGCCAGTACCGCCGCCTGCATCAAGGCACCATCCAGTGCATCAAACAATTGCTGCGGAATGACATCAGGATCAAGGCGATTCTGCGATGTAAACAGGCGTGCGATATCGCGCCGTGCCGACAGATAGGCCGGCGGCAAATCTTCCAATGCGACATGGATATTGATGTGTGTATTGACGATCTGCCACAGCTCGGCATTGTTGCCGCCATCCTGTGCTTCCAGGTGGACCCACGGCATCATCACGACGAAATCATTGCAATGCATGCGCACTGCCGCACGCAATTCATTGGCCCAGGTCAGTACTTCATTGTCCGGACTTTTGACCTCGACCGAAAAGGCCTGCGCCAGGTCGAACAGATTCTCCGACCGCTCGACCATTTTTTCCCAGAAGGCATAGGCCGGCGACACCGCATTCGTGGTCAACAGGAAATCGCTGAATTGCTCGGTGCCTTTGCGCAATTCATTGATGCTGACTGCTTGCGTACGCAACTCCGGCCCGATGTTATTGATTGCCAGGCGCAAGAGTAAAACCGCGTCGCGCATACCGGCCACGATGGTCGGGCGCAAAATGCTTTGTTCGCGCGCATCCTTGCACGCCTGCGCCAGTGCAAACAAATGCCCGGCCAGATTGCCGCTGTCCACGGTCGAGATATAACGCGGCGACAAAACTTCCAGGCGCTCGGTTTCATACCAGTTGTAGAAGTGACCGTGATAGCGCGGCAGCTTGTGCAGCGTATCCATCGTCGCTTCGAGCCGGCGCATCATCTCGCTCAGGCCGATCCAGCCAAAATCACGCGCGCTGACAACCGACAACAGGTACAGGCCGAAATTGGTCGGCGAAGTGCGATGCGCAATGACAGGCTGCGGATCTTCCTGGAAGTTATCCGGCGGCAGATAGTTATCCTGCGCGACCACAAAGGTGGTGAAGAAACGCCAGGTGCGACGTGCGACCAGGCGCAATTCGGTTTCTTCGGCGACGTCCAGTTCCTCAACATTGGTATCGACCGGCGGCAGGCTGATTGCCCGTGCAAACAAAGGACTGGCGAGCCACAGCATGCAGAACGGCAGCGCCAGCCACATGGCGGCAGGATTGAAGAACACTACGGCAGCGGCGATCAGGACAGCGATTACCATCCCCATCCGACCACGCCACAGGAAGCTGCCCACCGAATATTTCTTCGCACGCCTTACTTGTGCGGAGGTGACCCACTCCAGTAATTTTTTACGTGTAAAGACCAGGCGCACCAGGGTGCGGGCGATGGCGTCCAGCATCAGCCATGAATACTGCACCAGCGTAACGAGGGAAATAAAGACCACCGCTATCGTATCCGGCAAGACCGACAAACCACGCCGCCAGTGCGCCTTGAAACTGAGGTCATCACGATGCGGCAGCAGGTCGGAAAAGAAACGGAATACCGCCGGTGGCGCCAGGCCGACGATGGCCAGTATCAGCCACGGCCAGGCGGGTGCGTTCGTCAGGAAGAAGCTCGCGACAAGCGTCAACAGGATGGCTGGCGCGGTCAAAGAGCGCCGCATGTTATCGGCGATCTTGAGGCGATCTATCATCGACATCGAGACCCGACCGGCGTTCAGCAGCCACGGCAACAACTGCCAGTCACCACGCGTCCAGCGATGCTGGCGTGCGGCGGCTTCTTCGACGTGCGATGGAAAGTCTTCAAACAGCTCGACGTCATTCACCAGCGCGCAACGCGCCAATGCACCTTCAAACAAATCATGGCTGAGCATGGTGTTTTCCGGCACCTTGCCGGACAAGGCACGCTCGAAGGCATCGACATCGTACAAGCCCTTGCCGGAATAACTGCCCCAGCCGAACACATCCTGGTACACATCGGAGACTGCGCCGCCGTATGGATCCACCCCGCCGCGCGCAGAAAAGAAGCGGCGATATAAGGTGCGTTCCTGCTGCATCGGCAGCGTTGGCGTGATGCGCGGTTGCAGGATGCCGTAGCCTTCGATGACCTGCATGGTTTCCGGATCATGGCGTGGCTGGTTCAATGGATGGACCGCGACGCCGACCAATGCGCGCAGCGCACCTATCGGCAAACGCGTGTCCGCATCCAGCGTGATCACATAGCGCACATTACGTGGCACCGGGATGTCATCAAGCAGGAAGGAAGTATCCTGCGCATCACGCAGCAGGCGATTGAATTCATGCAATTTGCCGCGCTTGCGTTCCCATCCCATCCACTTTCCTTCCGCTTCATTCCACAAGCGGCGGCGATGCAGGATATAGAAACGGGTCTGCCCGCTCTTGCTCGGACCATAGCGGGTATTGAGCATGGCGACGCAGCGGCGTGCTTTTTCCAGCAGCGGCAAATCCTGCGGCATATGCTCCTGCTTCGCATCAGCCCAATCCGACAGCAGCGTGAAATACACTTCACCATCCGGATTCGACAGATAATGCGTTTCCAGCTGCTGTATCTCTTCCTCTATACCCTCTTCACTGGTCAGCATGATGGGTACCGCGACAAAGGTGCGCATACTCTCCGAGATATCAACCAGCTCGACGCGCGGCAAATGGCGCGGCCAGAACAGGCGCATCAAGACCTTGTTGACAAACGCCACCGCAATATCGATGGCCGGGAACAAGCCGGCCAGGATCAATACCGCCAGTAATGCCGGCGACAATCCTTGCTCATACGTGGTCCACAGGGGAAATGCCAGGATCAGCACCGCCATCGACAAAATGGTCAGCGGGTAATACAGGCTGGCGTAGGCAATGTAGTGGCGGCGCAGCTTTTGTGTCAGGTGCGGTTTGTATCCGAGCTCGGCTTCGAGGTCAGTGCGCCCACGTCCCAGCAGGTAATAACCCGGATCGAGCGCACGCTCATCGGCGACCACATCGTCGGCCGACATCTGCTTGCGATGCGATTCAATCTTGCGTACCAGCGCATCAGCGATTTGCTGTTCGGAGTAACGCGCATTCAGGGCGATCTGCTGGATGATCTTGCGATAACGATCGCGGGTGAGGAAATCCAGCTCCGCGTAATTCGACAGGGTCTGCAGTTTCTGTTCGACCAGGCTGACCGATTCAAAGAAGTCGCGCCAGTCATACGCGGCAATCGTGCGCATGCTGGTGATGATATTGCGTATGGTCTGGTTCGATGCAACCTGCGTCGTATGCTCGCGCAAGACGATATCGTCTATGGTCGGCCCCTGGTCCAACAGGCGTGCACCCAAGGCATCGAGCAAAGGCGTGAAGCCCGGTTGCTGGTAACGCAGGCGTTGCACCAGTTGTACGACGAATGGCTGCAGCAGGCGGCCCGGCGGCAAGACGATGCCGGGTTGTTCGTTCTCCGGCATCTTTTGTGCAATGACGATCAGGTCATTCGCAAAATCATCGGCGGCCTGCCGTGCCGCCTGTGCCTTGACGACACGTACCGCGACGCGGCGCAGGTGTTCCAGCAAGACTACACGCATCACCACCGGCAAGGCCCACAACTCGGCCATCGTCAGGCGCTGCACCGATTGATAGGAACGGACGAAACGCAGGAACACATCGGCATCGAAGTGATTGTCGGTATGCGCGGCGAATTCCCAGCACAAGGCATAAATACGTACCTGCCCTGCATGATTGCCGCCGACCAGGCGTGGCAGGGCCTTGTACAGGCGACGCGGCAAGCCTTCGACCACACTCGCGACATTTTCATCGATCACATGCAGGTTATCGAGCAGCCATTCGGCAGCGGAAGTGATCGCGCGTCGCTCACCGGTTGCATGCTCGATTGCGGCATGCGCGGCAGTAATTATCTTGCCGTTCTCACGTGCAGCATTAATCAGACTGGCACCGCCTGAAGTAGCACCGATTTTTTGAATGGCAGCCAGATGTGCTGCGTGTGATTCGAGCCGCTCCGCGCTGAAAATTTCTACGCGCACCGGTTCTTCAGTGGGCGAAGATGCATCCTCTGCGAAAGAGAAATCCGGATTGCGATTGAGTAATTTTTTAAACAAAGCAGCCCTCACTTTGCTTGCAGGAAAAACTCAAACGAATATCTGCCGGCGATGTCTGAAGAGAATCGGCGTGCGCGAACGTATTGCTATTACAAAAGCAGCTATTGCAAAAGCGCTGCTGGTGAAAAAGGCGTGTCCCGCATAAGAAACGGGCATGCGTGCAGGTAGTACTGACCATATTTCTTCCTCCCCGCTGCTGCGGTTTTTAGATTGACATGGTGGTCCGTATTTTGCTCAGTTGGAGATGTAGAACAAACAAGAGTTCCCAACTTTTTAGACATGCAGCAAGATGAAGGGGCAAACTCAAGCACGCCTGACTGCAATGTAGTCCGATGCAGTGTGATCCGATAAACGGGACGAGGCAATATGCTCGATGAAAAACGAAATCGAATTTATGAAGGGTAGCTTAACATGCATAGCAAAATCATTAACGATGCACCGGAAAAAACATATGTACTGATATTGGAGAGCGGCGAAGAAGTGGTCTCGCAAATCCAGCGCTTCGCCCGGGAAAACAATCTGAGCGCAAGTCGCTTCACGGCGATCGGCGCCTTTAGCAGCGCCACTCTCGGCTATTTCGACTGGAATCAAAAAGACTATGAAAAAATTCCAATGAATGAACAGGTCGAAGTACTTTCGCTGATCGGTGATATCGCGCTACAAGATGGTGCAGCAAAAATTCATGCGCATGTAGTGGTCGGCAAACGTGATGGCAGCGCGCATGGCGGCCACCTGCTGGAAGCATATGTGCGTCCCACGCTGGAAATCACACTGACGGAATCACCCAGCTATCTGCAACGTTCATTCGATCCGGAAAGCGGCCTCTGCCTGATAGATCTCGAACGCTGAATCCGGATTGCCTTGTAAAAATTACCGGCATTATTTTCAATGCCTGTAATTTTTTGCATGCCTGGCTTTTCCGCATCAAGCGAGGTGGCGCGGATAGATCAGCTCCAGTGAAAACTGCCGGCACATTTGCATCAGCTTTGCGCGCAAATCCGTATCCGGCACACTGTCCGCCACTTTCAGCATCACGGCCAGATGACTGTTCTCGCCCACCGTCTTTAGCCACCACAAGCGCGCCAGGCCGAACAACGACTGCCCCTGCGTCAATGCCGCCGTCGCAGTATCGCCATCGTCGGCCATATTCATCAGCAGGACGCCGCCGTCACGCAAGACACGACGGCAATCTTCGAAAAAGGTATACGAGTTCAGCTCTGCCACCGCACCGTTCGCATCGAAGCCATCCAGCAAAATGACATCCGCCGCCTCGCCTGCCATTTCGTGCAGATAAGTCCGCGCATCCGCATGCAAGACCTGCAAACGCGCATCGTCAGGCGGAATCATGAATTGCTCACGCAAGGCAATCACGTCGGCATCGATCTCCAATACCGTGAGGCGGGTCGCAGGCAAATGCTTATAACAATATTTGACGAGCGAGCCGCCACCGAGGCCGATCAGCAAGATATGTTCGGGAGCCGGATTGAACAGCAGGAAACCCGTCATCGCCTGCGTATAGTGGATCAGCAATTCATCCGGTGCCGACAGGCGCATCGCACTTTGTACGATGCGTTCGTCAAAATGCAGTGTGCGGATATCACCGTCATCGAAGACAAAGGGCTTGCCGTCCTGCGACAGGGCCTTGAGTTTCGCAATGCGTTCCGGCGTGAAAAAATCCATAGATAAACCCTGATGATCCGTAGATGGGATGGCAAACGCCAGCTTACGGCATTCCATCCAGGCATGTATCGTGAATACAGTGCGACAAGCCGCCATTCACTGCTACCATATTCGCATGAGCGTAAAAGTACCTGTTCCACAGTCTATCGTACGTAGCGGAGGCGCGGCCTTCAGCTGGCTGCTGGGCGGCTGGCGCATCATGCTGTTTGGCGTCATCGTATTGTCGCTGACTTTTTCACCGACCACTTACAAGCGCGAGCATCGCTATGCGATTGCACAGCAACTGGTCCTGGGCACCAGCACCAACCTGATCTGGTTTTCGCTCTTATCGTCGCTGATCAGCGTGATCCTGATCCGTATCGTGATGGTCACGGCGCTCAGCTACGGCTTGTCCAAATATGCGCTGGATATGGTGGTGCGGATGCTGGTGCTGGAATTGATACCGCTGACCGCCGCCCTCTTCGTCGCGCTGCGCCGTACCCTGCCGGACGGCGTGGAACTGGCGGAAATGCGCCGGCGCGGCGACCTGCTGGCGATGCGGCAGCAAGGCGTGGATCCGATCCGCACGGAATTTTTCCCGCGCGCCATCGCCGGCATCTTTTCGGTCTGGATGCTGGCCGCCGTCAGTTGCGTGCTGGCGCTCATCCTCACCTATCTGTCGATATACGGCTTCACGCAATGGGCGCTGGCCGACTATACGCGCGTCGTCGGGCAGATTTTCAATCCTTCGGTCTCCATGATTTTCCTGCTCAAGACTTTATTCTTCAGTCTTGCTGTATCGTTGATTCCGATGGCTTCGGCACTTTATGATAATCCGCGGGAACCCCTAGCCAGCCGCCTCAAGGCTGCCAGCGAACTGGCGGCAATGGTAAGGTTATTCTTCGTGATCCTGTTGATTCAGATTGCTTCCCTCATGGGCAATTATTTCTAACCCTGATAAAGGCTGCGCCTGATCGCCATGCAAGTACCACCAGACCAAAGTCCTCCACCCGCCTCGCCGAACGCGCAATTGCGCGCGGTGGTGCCGCACAATCTCGAATTCAAGGCCGCCATCCTGCTGCTCTTCCTGGTCGTGCTGATTGCCAGTTCCATCGCCTACCTGATGTATGCGCGCGGCGCGTTTGAAGCCACGCAGGAACTGGTCTTGCTGGCCGATGATTCGGATGGCGTCAGTGTCGGCATGGACCTCACCTTCTCCGGCTTCCCGGTCGGCCGCATCAATCGCATTGAACTGGGCAAGGACGGCAAGGCCCGCATCCTGGTCGCCATTGCAAAGAAAGACGCGCACTGGCTGCGCACTTCCAGCATTTTCACGATGGAACGCGGCATAGTCGGCAGCACGCGCATCCGCGCCTTTACCGGCGTGCCGAATGATCCGCCGCTGGAAAGCGGTGCTGAACGCACTTTGCTGGTCGGCGACGTCGCGGCAGAAATCCCGCTACTGGTTGCCGCCGCGAAACAATTGATAGAGAACGTCAACAACCTGACCTCGGCCGAATCCGCACTCAACGCCAGCCTCACCAATCTGCAAGGCCTGACCGACAGGCTCAATGGCAAACACGGCGCTTTGGGTGCCTTGGTCGGCAATGACAAGGATGCGCAAAAAATCATCCAGACGCTGGACCGCGCCAACGATGTGCTGGCCAAGGTCGATGGCTTGCTGGTGAAAACCGATAACCAGGTCTTCGGCAAGGATGGCAATAGCCAGGCCACCATCGTGCAACTCAATGCCATGCTGGGCGAAGCACGTACCAGCCTGAAGAAAATGGATGCGGTGCTGGCCGATGCGCAAGTCATCAGCGGCAATGCCAAAGCCGCCAGCGGCGACCTCGGCAGCCTGCGCGCGGATGTAGACCGCAGCCTGCGCAAGGTGGAACAGCTGGTCAATGAAATCAACCGCAAATGGCCATTTGCACGTGACACGGAGCTGAACCTGCCATGAACCCTTCCCGTCTCTGGCCTGGCTTATTAGTACTTGCTTTGCTGGGCGCTTGCGCCGGCAAACCGGTACCGGACTGGCAAATCAATGCGAAGGATGCGACCGAACGCGCCAGCAATGCCTACCTGGCAGGAAACATCCGGGTAGCCGAACAGGAATTCCTGTATGCGCGCAATGAAGTGGCGCGCACCGGCCGCATCGATTTGCTGGCCCGGGTCGAACTCACACGTTGCGCGGCCCAGGTTGCCAGCCTGGTACTGGATGAATGCACGGCTTTTGACAAGCTGCGGCAGGATGCCCCGGCCGCTGAAATCGCTTATGCCGATTACCTGGCCGCTCGCATCCGGCCACAGGATGTAGCGCTGCTGCCGGCACAACATCGCAGCGTCGCGGCAGCCAGCCCGGATAACGCCGCGGCAGCACTGCAAGGGATAGAAGACCCCTTGTCGCGCCTGGTGGCGGCCGGTGTTTTGCTGCAAGGCAAGCGCGCCAGTCCGGCCGTCCTCAGTGAAGCGGTAAAAACCGCGTCAGCCCAGGGCTGGCGTCGCCCTTTACTGGCCTGGCTGGGCGTGCAGGCCATGCGTGCCGAACAGGCTGGCGACAGCGAGGAAAGCCAGCGTTTGCGCCGGAAAATGTCTTTGGTAGAAGGCACAAATTGAAGGTCAAAAACCTAAGTCACTGATAAATAAGGTAAAAAATCCCGACCCGGACCATTCTGCAAATTTTTATAAAAAAACCTTTTATACTGTATGCATATACAGTATATTGCTAACTCACCGGTTCGCCGGCGCGTTATCCCAAAACAGCATTTGGAGGTTTTCATGGCCGCAGTCGCAAGCAATTTCAGTTTTTCCGCAGCTTCCTTTCCAGAGTCCATATGGTCCGGCGCATCGGCACAAGCCGTCCGCGCCCATCCACAGCCTTCCGCTTATCGCGCGCTGGACCTGGAGTTGCCGAATGGCGGCTGGCCTGCTTCGGTGCTAATCGAATTGCTGCTGGCGCAACCTGATATCGGTGAATTGCGCTTGCTGGCCCCTACCCTGACGCGCCTGACACAAGAAGGCAAAACCGTCATCTTGCTGGCACCGGCCCATATCTCGGCAGCGCTGACTGACCTCGGCCTCGATCGCGAGCACATCATCGTGATCGAAGCGGACAAACCGATGGACCGCATCTGGGCGGTGGAACAGGCGGTCAAGAATGTGCATTTCGGTGCGCTGCTGTGCTGGTTGCCGGAAGCCCGCCCTGATCACCTGCGGCGCCTGCAACTGATGGCCGCCGCCAACGATGGCCTGACTTTCGTATTCCGCCCGCTGGACGCACAAAACCAGGCGTCGCCGGCACCCTTGCGCATGCTGTGCCAGCCGGCTGCCGGCGGTCGCATGTCGGTGGAAATCATCAAGCGGCGCGGTCCGGTACATTGCAAACCGGTGGTACTGCCACTGGCGATCCCGACCGTCATCCGCACGCCGCGTGCCGCCCGCTCGCTGAGTTCGCCGGTATTCGAAACACCGTCGACTCCATATATGGTCGCGCATTCCGCACTGGCCGCGACCGCTGCGCGCCATCGCGCGGCATTGCCGGTTTAAAACTTCTGGCCTGCGGCTATGCTTATGCGTAGCCGCAGCCAGCACTTTCTTATAAAGCAATTTTTAATGGCAAGCGCGGGCACATAGCCGTATGATGGGGTATCCCAACCCCTTGCTCCACAATGGCCACTATCCTCAATAGCCGTCTTGCCAAGCTACGCGCGCTGGTCGTCGATGACATGCCGACGATGCGACAAAATATACGGACCCAGCTGGGTCAACTGGGGATCGAGCAAGTCGATCAGGCGGCAACGCCGAATGATGCGATCAAACGCATACGCAACACCAGCTACGATGTCATCGTCTGCGACTACAACCTCAACAAGGAAACCAACGGCCAGCAAGTCCTCGAATACCTGCGCTCGCAAAAACTGCTGTCGCCTACCGCAATGTTCTTCATGGTGACAGCTGAAAGCAGCTATGACAGCGTGGCCAGTGCCGCCGAATTCCAGCCCGATGCATATATGGTGAAGCCGCTGACCGGCGGCAAGATCGCTGATCGCCTCGAACGTTTGCTGGACCGTCAACAAGCGCTGAAACCGATTACCGACCGCCTGCAAATGAAGGACCTGAGCGGTGCCATCGCCGAATGCGATACGGTCCTGGCGGCCGAGCCGAAATGGATAGTCGATATCCTCAAGATCAAGGGCAGCTCGGCGCTGGAGCTCGGCAATATCAACGATGCGCGCGCCACGTACAAAAAAGCACTGACCCTGCGCAGCGATCTGGTGTGGGCAAAGTTGGGACTGGCACGCTGCGACCAGGCGGCCGGCCAACTCGAAGAAGCAAAGAAAACCGTGACTGAAGTACTGGAAGCGAACGCGCAATTCATCGATGCCTACGACTTGCTGGCACAGATCGCCGAAGCGCAAGGCAATGAAGCAGCCGTACTCGATGCCTTCAACAAATCCTATGAGGTCATCCCCTCCGCCCGCCGCAGCCGCCTGATGGGCGATGCCGCCTACCGTGTCGGCAATCTGGAACAGGCGCGCCAGGCTTTCAACAAAGCCCTCACGCATACCCGTGGTTCGCTCACCGCACAGGCTTCCGATGCCCTGTCACTGGCACAAGTCCACGTCGATATCGGCGATGCGGCGGATGCGCTGACCGTCCTGAGCGCCGCCGCGCAAGACCATCAGGATGATCCCTACTTCGCCGCACGCCAGGCCACCATTGCGGCGCAGGCTTTTGCCCGTCTCGGCGATATGAGCTCGGCGCAAGCCGCCTTCGCTTCGGCCAAGGAACTGGCGGATGGCATACGTGCCGATATCCATACGCTGACCCTGGCCAAGGCCGCATTTTGCGTCGGGCTGGATGAAGAAGGTGCGCGCATCGTCGCCAAGGCGATCAAGGCAGACCATGAAAATACCCGCCTGGTCGCCTTCGCCCGCCGCGTCTTGCAAGACACCGGCAATGCCGCCTTGATAGAAAAAGTCGTCGATGAATCGATCAGTGAAGGTGCGCTGATTGTCGAACAGGCGACGCAATTGATGCGTGCCGGCCAGTTCGATGAATCACTGGCGAAACTGGAAGAAGCCCTGACCGCAACACCTGAAAACACCGGCGTGCTGCTCGCCGCCGCGCAATTGCATTTGCTGTGGATGAGCCAGAAAGGCCTGGATCGCAATTACGTCGAACGCGTCAACGCCTACCTGGCGCAACTGGATGTCTTGATGCCGAATAGTGAACGCGTCGCCAAGATGTATCGTTTCCTGCGTGAGACCCTGGTCAAAGCCAGCGTGGAGGCATAAGCATGGATCCGCAACTCGCCGCCGTCATCGTGCACGACCTGAAAAATGCACTGGGTGAACTCGAAACTGAATTGGCCGCACTGACAGCGGACCTGGACCAGGGCAAAGCCACGGAAGCGCATCACCATTGCCTCGCGCTGCGCGACAAGATGGTGGGCTTCCTCACCTTGTACAAGGCATCGGAACACGGCTTGCAGCCGCGCATAGAAGCGGTCAATCCGGAAGATTTCCTGAACGGCCTGATACGCGCGCATCACAAAGCCGGCATCAGCATCACGCTGGATACCGACGATATGCCGGCTATCGCCTTCTTTGATGAACACTTGCTGGGACTGGCGCTGGATGCGGCCTTGCAAAACGCCTTGCGCTTTGCCAAATCGTCCATCGTGGTCGGCTGCAAAACCATCGCCGATGAAACGGTATTTACGATCCAGGATGACGGGCCGGGATTGGGCACGCCGGAAGAGAAACCATCGACCGGCATGGGCATGGCTTTATCCTCCGCCATCGCCGCCGCGCATCACAATGAATTAAGGGAAGGACGCGTCCGCCTGCATAACCTGCCACACGGCGGCGCGCTGTTTTGCCTCTACCTGCCTTGAACTAAACCGCCGGCGACGTGGGTTGCGGCAGGTTGACCGCGCGCATCTCCAGCTTGCCGTCGCGTATCTTCAGGCGCTGCACGCCGGGCATCGCAATCAAATCCCGGTCATGGCAAGCCATGATGACACTACCGCCCTCGTTCACCAGAGTCGGTATCAGCGCAATCACCTGTTCGCGTGCCGCACCATCGAGGTTGGCGGTCGGCTCGTCCAGCAATAACAGTTTCGGCGACAACACGCGTGCACGTGCCAGTGCCACGCGCTGCTTCTCGCCACCCGACAGGAAATTCGGCACGCTCGCACGCAAGTGCGCAATGCCGGCCCAGGCGATGGCTTCCTCGACTTTTTCAGCGATGATATTTTTCGGCACACCGCGCACGGATAAACCGTAAGCGATGTTCTCTTCCACACTGGTGGAAAACATGACCGGATGCTGGTGCACATACACAATGGCATCACGCATCGTGCGTGAATAAGGTGACAGCTGTACCGTCTCGCCCTGGAATTTCACTTCTGCGGTATCCGCCGATTCCAGTCCGGCCAGGATCCGCATCAGCGTACTTTTGCCGGAGCCGTTGGAACCGGTCAGCACATAGGCCTGGGCCTGCGCGATCGATAGATTTTCGATATCCAGCAGGCGACGCTGGTGGAAGTTTTTTTGCAAACGCTGGATTGATAAAAGCGCATCCATCACATATTCCTCGCGGGCCGGGTATCACCCTGCAATAGCATCATCGCGGCATTGATCAGCAAGGCAAAGGCAATCAGGACGATGCCCAGCGCGATGCCCTGTGCGAATTCGCCCTTGCTGGTTTCCAGCGCAATCGCCGTCGTAATCGTCCGCGTCTCACCGGCGATATTACCGCCCACCATCATCGCGCAGCCGACTTCGGAAATCACGCGGCCGAAGCCATTGATCACCGCCGCCATCACGCCAAACCTGACTTCATGCAGGACCGTCAGCATCACGCGCCAGCCGGAAGCGCCATGCACGATTGCGGTTTCCGCCAGGCGTGGATCAGCCGCCTGTACCGCGGACAAGGTAAAGGCGATCAGCACCGGCAACACGATCAATACCTGGCCGAGGATGATGCTGGATTGCGTGAACAGCCATTGCAAGGAACCGAAAGGTCCCTGGCGCGACAGCATCAGGTATAGCAGGAGGCCGATCAATACGGTAGGCAGCGACAAGGCGGCCTGCGCGATCCAGATCACGATGCGCCGACCGATAAATTCACGGGTCGCAATCAGGTAACCGATCAATACCGCAATCGGCGTGGCAATCAGCAGGCCGAGGATGGAGGTCTTGAGCGAAATCCAGATGATGCGCCACAGTACTGCGTCGCCCGAAAAGAGCAAGCCGAAAGCTGCCTGGGTAGCTTCAATAAGGGACATAAGGCGGTGGAGTGCGACTGAGACGTCGACAATTCATTTTTGTAGCCGCAATTCTAACCCAGTCGCACACCTGCACCGAAATAATGCAGGCAATCAGATCAGGCTACGCGCAGCGAACCATCCAGCAACTGCGGTTCATACACCATGCGCTCCTTGCCGGTCACCAGCAGGAAATGCTTGCCGGTGCAGCGCGCCAGCAAAGTCATGTTCACCTTTTCCGCGACCAGATGGCCCATTTGCGTGGTGCCGGAACGCGAAATCAAAAACGGCATGCCCATTTGCGCACCCTTGATGACCATCTCCGAAGTGAGGCGGCCGGTGGTGTAAAACACTTTATCGGCGCCGCTGATATTTTCCAGCCACATGATGCCGGCAATCGAATCAACCGCGTTGTGGCGGCCGACGTCTTCAATGAAATACTGCAAATCGCCTTCAGAGGAAAACAAGCCGCAACCGTGTACCGAACCGGCTTTCGCATAAACCGAATCCTGCGTGCGAATGGTATTGACGATTTTGTAGAGCGTTGACTGCTTCAGCCGCGCGTCCGGTGGCAGTACGATACTGTCGACTTCATCCATCAAGCCGCCAAACATCGTGCCCTGGCCGCAACCGGTCGTCACGACGCGCTTGGCGGTACGTTCCTCGATATTGGCGATGCCGTCACGGGTGGTGACGAAGACAGCATGTTTGCTCCAGTCAACATGGATCGCCACAATTTCTTCTATCGCCTGCACCAGCCTTTGATTACGCAGGTAACCCAGCGTCAATGCTTCCGGTGCCGCCCCCAGCGTCATCAGCGTTACCAGTTCGCGCTGGTCCACATACACCGTCAACGGACGCTCGGCAGGAATCGCCAGCGGCGAAGTCTGCGCGGTCTCGTCAATCGCATTGACGTCATAAGTCAAGGCAACCGGTGTACTGGAAAATTCAGGGCGATACGACATGGCGGCAACTCATTCTGGCAGCGGCAAGGGCCGCTGTTCCATTCTCGGGATCATGCAAAACATGATGAAGCTCAGGTGTGGAATAGCGGATAGCGATTATCACTATCCGGGATTCGGTACTGCAGGTGGGATTATAGCGGTATGCGCGCCATCAGGCTGCTTTCAGCCGATAACACGCATTCGCCGTGCGGGCGAATGCGCTGGGAGGACTACTGGAGTAATGGCCTGGCTGCTGCCGGCTTGCTGCTGCCGGCTTATTTCTTGGCGCCGGCGGCAGGTACCGGTTTCGAGTCGGCAACCCCGACCGTAGAGGTTGCGACCTGCAATGCCACATACGGACCAGGGTTGGTACATGGCGGAACGGCAACAGTCGGCTTCGGCTTGCCAGTACGTTTCAGGTATTCACCGGCGACCCGGTTTTGTGACTCACACAACTGATAGGCGGCAACCTTGTCACTCCATGCCGCCTTATTCTTCGTTTCTGCGGCTTTGGCCTTGGCTTCATCGCTTAAAGGCGGCAGCTTGGCCGCTGCACTTGCCATGAGCATGGTGCCGAGCAATGCGATCAGTATTTTTTTCATCTGCATATCTCCTTAAACAGCCTTGGCCGGTGTACCCGCTTTTTCCGGAGCGTCGGTAGTACGGATACGTGGGATCTTGCCGCTTTCAATATCGGCGTACCACAGGTCATGGTGCTCCTTGGCCCAGGCATCATCGACGTAACCGGTCTTCATTGCCTTATAGGCGCCTTCCATACCCAGCGTACCGATGTAGATATGCGCCAGCGAAGCGCTGAATACCAGCACCGCCGCCACCAGATGGATGACGTGCGCCACCTGCATATTGCCGCGGGTATAAAGGATGCCGGGCACCAGCATATCCAGCACGAAACCGGAAGCGCTGACGATCAGGCCGAGGAAAACCATGCCGCCCCAGAACCACAGTTTTTCACCGGCGTTGAAGCGCCCTGCACTGGCGTGGCCGCGTGCGCCGCCGAGGTTTTTCAGCCATTGCAAATCGCCTTTGCCGGGGAAATTATCCTTGACGAAGATCGCGAACATCACAAGCAGCGATACTGTGAAAACCGGGCCGACAAAGTTATGCACGTTTTTGCAGGCGTAAGCCAGCCAGCCGAATACCGTATGCCCGAACACCGGCAGCACCACATATTTGCCGAACAACATGATGAGTCCGGTCAGCGCCAGTGTCAGGAAGCTGATCGCCACCGTCCAGTGCGTTATGCGTTCCAGCGAAGTGAAGCGTTCGATCAGGCGGCCGGTGCGGCCGTTTTTCAGTTTGATGGTACCCACCGCAAAATAAAAAGCGGCAATGCCCAGTACTGCAACAATGATCAACCAGCCGCCATAAGTCGTCAGCGGGCCATTTCGATACAGACGCCATGCCTCACCCGCGGTGGTGGCACGTGCCTGCCCCGGGAATTGCGCCTTGGGCTGTATCAGCACACCCGATTCCAAGGCCGGCAAGCTGGAATAATGTTCGCCGCCTTCCTTGACCTGCCGGTATACCGGCGCCAGATTTCCCGGCTGCACCTGGGTACGTTCAGCCTGGTTCTGTTTCATGTAAAGGATATCGTCCGACTCGATATTCGACATACTTTGCACCGCAGCCGGAGCTGGCGCCGCAGCCTTGGCGGCGGCGGGATCATTCGCCTGCGCCAGCGCCAAGCCGGAAGTCGCTGCCAGCAGCGTCAATCCGGCGGCGAGTTTGGCAAACCATGTATTCATGATAAATCCCCTCGCGGATGCATTAATTGACTTTCACGTACTCGTTCTGCGTCTGGGCACGTGTGCGCATTTGCGTTTCCCACTCGGTTTTATTGCCGGCGGTCCAGCCTTTGACCACGAAGGGATCATTCTTCGCACCGTCCCACGGCGCTGCATCACCGGAGACGCGTGCATTCGCCTGCGACTGCACTTTTTCGCCGCAGCCGAACAAGGCCAGCGCCATCATTGAAAGCAATAAGGTGCGCATCATGATTTGCCTCCACTCGGTGCCTTGGCATCAGGATTATGCGATTTGCCGTAGGCGGTACCCCAGCCCCACACTTCGCTGCCCTTGCCGCGACGCAGTACCCGCGTGCGCAGGATGTCGGCAATCACATCACCGTCGCCGCCCAACAGCGCCTTGGTCGAACACATTTCGGCACAGGCCGGCAATTTGCCTTCGGCTAGGCGATTGCGACCGTATTTTTCAAACTCCGCTTTCGAACCGTTTTCCTCCGGTCCGCCGGCACAGAAGGTGCACTTGTCCATTTTGCCGCGCAGGCCGAAAGTACCGTTGGACGGGAATTGCGGCGCACCGAATGGGCAGGCGTAAGAGCAGTAACCGCAACCTATGCAGATGTCCTTGTCATGCAAGACCACGCCTTCATCGGTGCGGTAGAAGCAATCAACCGGGCACACCGCCATGCAAGGTGCGTCCGAACAATGCATACAGGCGACCGAGATCGATTTTTCCTGTCCGATCACACCGTCATTGATAGTCACCACACGACGGCGATTGACGCCCCACGGTACTTCGTTTTCATTCTTGCAGGCCGTCACGCAGCCATTGCATTCGATACAGCGCTCTGCATCACAGATGAATTTCATTCGTGCCATTTTGATTTCTCCTTAGCTTTGATATCCGCCAGCTTTGTATTTCACCGTTCGTGCCAGATACCGCGCTATGCAGTCGCCTTTTCAATATTGCAGATGGTGGTCTTGGTTTCCTGCATCATCGTCACCGAGTCGTAACCGTAAGTGGTCGCCGTATTCACCGCTTCACCGCGCACGATAGGATGTGCCCCTTCCGGATAGGAATCGAGCATGTCCTTGCCCTGCCACCAGCCGGAGAAGTGGAATGGAATAAAGGCAGTGTCTTCCGCCACCCGCACCGTCACCATGGCCTTGACCTTGATGCGTGCACCGGTCGGGGTCGAGACGATCACATACTCGTTATTGCGTATGCCCCGCGCCTCTGCCGCTTTTGGATTGATCTCGACGAAGTTCTCCTGCTGCAATTCGGCCAGCCAAGGATTGGAACGTGTTTCTTCGCCGCCGCCTTCGTATTCGACCAGGCGTCCCGAGGTCAGGATGATAGGGAATTTTTCATACAGCTTGGTTTCGATGTTCTTGTCCTGCAGCGACTTGTACAAAGTCGGCATGCGCCAGAACGCCTTCTTGTCATCGTGCGTCGGATACTTCGCCACCAGGTCAGGCCGGGTACCGTAAATAGGTTCGCGATGCAGCGGCACCGCATCCGGGAAATTCCAGACCACGGCGCGTGCCTTCGCATTACCCCATGGATGCACGCCGTGTACCTTCATCGTCACACGCTGGATGCCACCGGAAAGATCGGTCTTCCAGTTTTTGCCTTCCGCCGCTTTCTTCTCGGCTTCGGTCAGGTCGTCCCACCAGCCGAGTTTCTTCAGCAGGATGTGATCGAACTCCGGATAGCCGGTGGTGATGTCGGCGCCCAGCGAATGTGAACCGTCTTCGGCCAGCAGGCTGACACCGTCACGCTCGACGCCGAAGTTGGCGCGGAAGTTACCGCCGCCATCCATCATGGACTTGGAGGTGTCGTACAGATTCGGAGAACCCGGGTGCTTGAGTTCCGGTGTGCCATAACAAGGCCATGGCAAACCGAAATAATCGCCGGCCATGTCGTAACCGGTTTCCGCATCCTTGCCCGCCTTGCAACGCAAAGTCTTCACATCGAACAAATGCATATTGCGCATATGCGCTTTCAGGCGCGTCGGCGATTGGCCGGTGTAGCCGATCGTCCAGGTGCCGCGATTGATTTCTTCCAGCATGGATTCCGGTTCCGGCTCCATCATGCCGCCCTTGCCCGGCACCAGCTTGATCTTGGCGACCAGCTCCTTGCCAAAGCCCAGTTTTTGCGCCAGCTGGTACATGATCATGTGATCGGTACGCGATTCGAACAATGGCTCGATGACTTTTTCACGCCATTGCAATGAACGGTTCGATGCGGTGACCGAACCCGAGGTTTCAAACTGGGTGGCCGCCGGCAGCAGGTAGACCGCACGGTTCGGATTCAATTCCTGGCCATCGACCTTCATCGCCGCCATCGCCGCAGTGGCTGATGGATACGGATCGATCACCACCAGCAGGTCGAGTTTGTCGAAGGCCTTTTTCATATCGAGGCCGCGCGTTTGCGAGTTTGGCGCATGGCCCCAGAACAGCATCGCCTTGACGCTATTATCCTGATCCAGGTTTTCGCTTTTCTCGAGTACTGCATCGACCCAGCGCGATACCGTGGTACCGGATTTTTCCATCATCTCTTGCGAGACATATTGTTTCTTGACCCACTCGTAATCGACGCCCCACACCGCACACCAGTGCTTCCATGAGCCGGTCGCCAGGCCATAGTAACCAGGCAGCGAATCAGGATTAGGACCGACGTCGGTCGCGCCTTGCACGTTATCGTGACCGCGGAAAATATTGGTGCCGCCGCCGGACTTGCCGACGTTGCCCAGGGCCAGTTGCAGGATGCAGGAAGCACGCACCATCGCATTACCGATACTGTGCTGGGTCTGTCCCATGCACCAGACGATGGTCGACGGCCGATTCATCGCCATGGTTTCGGCGGCCTTGTAAATTTCCGCCTCCGGTACGCCGCAAGCCTCTTCGACTTTTTCCGGCGTCCATTTCATGACTTCTTCCCTGACCTTTTCCATTCCGTAGACGCGGTCATTGATGTACTTCTTGTCTTCCCAGCCGTTCTTAAAGATGTGGTACAGCACACCCCACAGGAAAGGAATATCGGAACCGGAGCGGATGCGGATGTATTGGTCTGCCTTGGCTGCGGTACGCGTATAGCGCGGATCAACCACGATCATCTTGGTGCCGGTTTCCTTCGCGTGCAGCATATGCAGCATGGATACCGGATGCGCTTCCGCCGCATTGGAACCGATGTATAACGCTGCCTTGGAATTCTGCATGTCGTTATAGCTATTGGTCATTGCGCCATAGCCCCAGGTATTGGCAACGCCGGCGACCGTGGTCGAGTGGCAGATACGCGCCTGGTGATCCGTATTATTGGTGCCGAAGAAAGAAACGAACTTGCGCAGCAAAGCCGCCTGTTCATTATTGTGTTTGGAAGAGCCGACGAAGAATACCGAATCAGGGCCACTGGCTTTGCGGATATCCAGCATCTTGGCGGAAATTTCATTCAGCGCCTGGTCCCAGCTCATGCGCTGGTACTTGCCATTGACCAGCTTCATCGGATATTTCAGGCGGTACTCGCCATGGCCATGTTCACGCAAGGCCGCGCCTTTGGCGCAATGGGCGCCAAGGTTGATCGGTGAATCGAATACCGGTTCCTGGCGCACCCACACACCGTTTTCCACAATCGCATCGGACGCACAACCGACCGAGCAATGCGTACAAACCGTGCGCTTGACTTCAATCTTTTTACCGTCGGCGGCTTTGGCGCCATCGGCGGCCCTGGCTTTCTGGATCAGGCCCAGTTGCGCGGCAGCGATACCTGCGCCGATACCGATGCCGGAACGTTTGAGGAAGCCGCGTCTGTCCATGGTGGGCAGAGCACGCGACAGGCTATCGGCCAGGCTGGACGAGAATCGTGCAGGCGAACGCTCGGCAGCGTTGCTTTTGCGAGTTAACAGCATGTTGTCACCTCGTAATTAAATTGTGGTGGTGCGGTAGTATTTTTTGATGTGCTCAGTCAGACGGTAGCTATCACCGGCCGGCTCTTGCGAGGGAAGAACATTGGAAATTGCAGTCGTCACCGACTCCGGAGCCAGTTTGGCGGCTACGCCACCGGCTGCCACCAGGCCAAGGCCTGCAATGAAATTACGACGGGGGGTTTTGGACTTCTCAGACATGATCGTCTCCTGTAACTGTGGTCAGGACGTAATATGCTTTTTAAATCTTATATTAACTTTGACTACAAGTTAGCATACCTTTTGGCAACTTGCACCCCTTAAAGTAGAGATATCGGGATTAAATTTTCGTTAAAGGCCTGAATCGGGCCGATAAACAGGTGTTAATCCAGGCTCATGTCAAAAGCCTGCATTTCCACTTCAAAGAATTGCCGCGCCAGGCGTGCCACCGGCTTATAAAAACGCGAGTTGGCACTGCCCTCTATTGCGTTGCAACAATTGACGACCCAGGCTTGCATATGGTCGCTGAAGAATTTCTTTTGCGTTATCAGGTTCGCGTTGATCACATCATCCGATGCGATCAGGTAGCGCATCACCTCACACAAGGTCGCCAGGTGGTCTTCACTTTCCACCACATGCTCGGAGCGCTGTAAACCCAGTTGCATCAGGTCGGTACGCAATTCGGCCAGCGGCTTTTCCATCAAAAAGCCGGACAGGTAATAAGAGCCGTACAACATCACCTCCGGCTTGCCGACACCGACGAAAAGCTGCTCGTACTCTTCCCGCACCGCTTCCTGCTGCGCCGTTTTACACGTGTCGACCAATTCCGCCCATGCCAGCTCCAGCGCACTGTCGCCCTGCACCGGCGCCGCTGCAATCGTATCCAGCAAGGCCTGTGGCGGCGGCGCGTACAAGAGCGTCGCCAGCAAACCGTAGACATCTGCGCGCGCGGTTTCCTCTCCGTGGTCAGGGGTTTCAAACTTGATTGCTTGGGCAGTCGTCATGGCGATCCTGGTTAAATGTTGGGGTCAAGAAGATGCAGCTGCACGCGAGCCGTCAATGCCTTTTCAAATCCGTGATGACGGCTTCCTGCTTGTTCGCCATCATGTCGACCACGCGGCAATCAGGGCACATCCTGAGGCGATCGATATTGCCGGAAAACGCGCCATGCAAAGACAATTTGCTGACCATGTTTTCTATCATCTGCGCAGTACCAAAAGGCTTCTGGCAACTGATGCAATGGAAAGGCTGCGCCTCATTCAGCACCACCGCCTGCCTGGCGGCATCTGTCAGCAACAGGCGCGGTGCCAGCGTGATCGCATTTTCCGGGCAGGTCTTTTCGCATAAGCCGCACTGCACGCAATTTTTTTCGATGAAACGCAATTGCGGCATATTCGCATTATCGGTCAGCGCCGATTCCGGGCAGGCGCCAACACAGGACATGCATAAAGTGCAGCTCTCCTTATTCACCATCACCATGCCGTAAGGCGCGCCGGCCGGCAAAGTGATTTGCTCGACCTGCTGCGGCGCATGCGTTTTGAGATGATCGATCGCCAGTTCCAGCGCGCTGCGCTTATCTGCAGCGATATTAAAGAGTGCGCGCTGCTGCGGCACCTGGGCGGATTGGATGGTGGCCAGGCCGGTATCCAGCTGCGCCGCTGTTTGCGCCTGTATCAGCGACAAATGAACGCCGGTGTAACCGAGGCCGCTCAATATGGTTTGGGCAATCTCTATCTGCGCATTCAGCGCAGCCACGTATTGCGGTGCATCCTGCGACGTCACCAGGATGGAGATATGCGTAGTGCCGTAGGCAATTGCCGTCAGCCATAAATCGATGCCGGTCGATGCAATGTGATGCAACTCCAGCGGCATCACATTGGCGGGGAAACCCTTGAGCTTACCTTCGGCGCGCGCCAAACGGCCCAATTGATTTACCAGTTCTGCGCCCCGCTCCTGATTGTGCAGCAGCAAGGCAGCTTGCGTACCGCCGGCCTTCGCATAGGTGGACAACATGGTTTTCAGCCTGCTGCCGGTATCCGTGACGCGCGGATAAGAGTAAGCCAGCGCACCGGACGGGCACACCGTGGTGCAGGCACCGCAACCGACGCACAGATTCGGATTGACCTTGATCTGGTCACCGTTATGGCTGACGGCTTCCGCCGAACATACATCGATACATGCGGTGCAACCGACTTTGCCGTTGCGGCCGTGCGCGCACAGCTTTTCCTTGTAGAGGAAAAATTTCGGCTTGCTGAACTCACCCACCATTTGCGTCAGGCGCAAGGCATCATCCATCTGCTGCTGCATATTGGCACCGGGCGCAAAATAACCTTGCGGTGGCTGGTGCAGCGTCAGCAGCGGCGTATCCGACAAATCAAAAATCAAATCAACATCGGCATTGCGTTGCGTCTGGTCGCGCGCGAAATCAATCGCGCCTATCGTGCCGCAAGCCTTGACGCAATCACGATGCGATTTGCATTTGCCCAGGTCGATCTGGTAAGTCAGGTCAATCGCATTTTCCGGGCAGACATCGATACAGGCATTGCAGCGAGTACAGGTTTCGAGGTCGATCGGATTGGCTTGTTGCCATTGCACGGCAAACGCGCCGAGCCAGCCGGATACTGCAATGCGCTCACCGGAAAAGACCGGGAAGCTGCGCTCCTGCAGCATTGCATCGGCAGCCCCTGCCGTCAGCAAGACGCTGACATCCAGTTGCGTGCCGAGGCGTTGCGCCCACGCCAATGCGCGTTCGGCCGGACCGATGATCAGCACATGACCACTGGATTGATAATCGACAGTAGGTACCGGATCGGGCTCGGGCAAGGCGGCAGCCGCCAGCAAGGCGGCCATCTTGGGAATGGAATTTTTTGCTTCGCGCCCCCAGCCGCCGGTTTCGCGGATGTTAACGAAGCGTAGCGGCGCCACGGAATTTTTCTGTTGTGCGATTTCCGCGAACAGGCTGCGTTCCTGGGTGCAGGCGATGACGACATCATCAACGCCGTCCAGTGCGCCCAGATACGAACCCACTTCACGACGGCATAGCTCACTATGCATGGGCAGCGCGCCTTGACCCAGCGCTGCGCCTATCTGTACACCCGCCTGTGTATCAAGCGGCATGGTGCGATTGCAATTACATACTTTGAATTCTGTGCTCATTGGCTGGCTTCTATGCTGGCTAGGACAAAATGTTTTAATTATCTGCAACGCGGGATGCTGCGTTGGGCTCCTCTGATGAATTTGTTTTGCTATCCGTGCTCTCCGCCGCATCCTCCTGCGGCGCTTCTGTTTTACTTTCTTCTGCCGCCGCTGCAACAGGTGCTTCGGTATCGACAGCAACTGCTGCAGGCTCAGCCTCCGGTGCGTCCAGTGCTTCTTTAACAGGCTCCGGCGGCATATCCAGCAACTTCATGAGCGGCGATTTCAATTGCGCCAGCGGATCCATCAAACCCTTGGCATGGCTGAGGCCGGCAATGAAGGCAGGCGTCATCGGTTCGAATTTACTGAAATCCTCGATATAGACATCGAGGCCATCCATGATATTGAAATGCGGGTCGGTGAATAATTTCTTCATTGCCGAACGCTTGACCGATTCGTCGACTCCCTGCGCCATGAAGCCCGAGTAATCCGAATCATGCGTGAGCCTGGCCACGTCATCCATGGTCGGCAGCGGTTTGTCTTCGGTGACCGGGTCCGGTTCCGGTACGGCTGCAGGCGCGGCTTCAGCCGCCTCCTCTGTCGCCGGCGCCTTGGCGTCGGCATTCTTTTTCGCCCAGCGCGCAAAGAATTCTTCAGCGGCCATTTGACTCACCTTCGGCGCGCGCCATTTTGTCGACACCCTCACCGCCTTCGAAGGAAGGTTTCTTGTGCTTGCGTTTCGGTTCGGGGTGGTAGTAATCGTGTGTAAACGCGGTCAGGCGTTCGATGACCTCGGCCGATGCCGGCAAGGTATCAACGCGCTCGCCGCCATCCATCAGGCGTGCCGCTTCATTGTAGGAAAGTGTGACTGACTTCGGCACCGCCAGTTCGACCCCATCGACTTCTTCCATGCGCCACATGATGAACCAGCATGGTGCCGGTGCACTGATATTGAGGAAGTAACCTTCGGCTTCACTACTGGATAAATTGACGTCTATGCCGCTGAACAGCCAGCGCATATCGGCGGCATCGTTGCGCAAGCAACTCGGCATACGGTCGGATGATCCAATAGCGCCGACAATTTCAATGGGTAGCCATTGAAACGGTTGCCAGCGATTGGCAAGTGGTGTGCGTTGCATGATGACGCCAACGCTGATTGCTTCAGTCTCCATGTTTCCTCATGACGGCAATGCTGCCTGTTCTGATTGGGACGCAGAATATATTGTGCGCCGAAATTGCAAACCGCACTGAAACTGCAAGCGCGGCCTGGAACGATGAGTAAACCGCGCGGATATCGAAAAAATTCGTTCGATATCCACGCATAGAGAAAATTACTTCGAAACAACCATACCCGGAAAAGAAGCGGGTATCAAGTAAAGCCAGCGGGGAAATTAATCGTTTTTGACCACGATCGTTGGGAACTTGGACGACATATCCTTCGCCTTTTCCGCCACCTTGATCGCGATCTTGCGTGCGATCTGTTTGTAGATAACGGCAATCGGACCGTCCGGATCAGCCACTACCGTAGGCTTGCCGGAATCGGCCTGCTGGCGGATCGACATCGTCAATGGCAAGGCGCCGAGGAAGTCCACGCCGTATTCGCCGCACATCTTTTCGCCGCCGCCTTCACCAAAGATTGCTTCGGCATGACCACAGTTGGAACAGATATGGGTGCTCATGTTTTCGACGATGCCCAGGATAGGGATGCCGACTTTTTCAAACATCTTCAAACCCTTGCGCGCGTCCAGCAAGGCGATGTCTTGCGGGGTGGTGACGATGACCGCGCCGGTGACCGGTACTTTTTGCGACATCGTCAACTGGATATCACCGGTACCCGGCGGCATATCGACGATCAGGTAATCCAGGTCGCGCCAGTTGGTTTGTTCGAGCAATTGCGACAAGGCTTGCGTCACGATCGGACCACGCCACACCATAGGTTCATCCGGATCGATCATGAAACCGATACTTGACACCTGCAAACCGTAGTTTTCCATCGGCTCCATGGTTTTGCCGTCCATGGTTTCCGGACGACCGGAAATACCCATCATCATTGGTTGCGACGGGCCATAGATATCAGCATCAAGGATACCGACTTGCGCACCTTCAGCCGCCAGCGCCAGCGCCAGGTTGACCGAAGTGGTGGATTTGCCGACGCCGCCCTTGCCGGATGCGACTGCAATGATGTTTTTGACATTGGCCATCAGCTTCACGCCGCGCTGTGCCGAATGGGCGACGATCTTCGAGTGCACATTGGCGGTGACGCTGCCCATGCCCTCTATCGTGCGTACCGCCGCAATCGATGCCTTGCGGATGCCATCGATCTGGCTTTTGGCCGGATAACCCAGTTCCACGTCAAAAATGACGTTATTGCCATTAATCTGGATATTTTTTGCGGAGCGGCTGCTGACCAGATCCTTGCCGGTGTTCGGGTCAATGACAGTCGTCAATGCTTCTTTTACTGCTTCAATCGTAATACTCATTGGTTCTCCTGAATTTTATAGCGCAAGTCTAAACTAATTGACCGCGCTACGCTGATGACTTGCTGCCTGGAATTGTCATATTTTCCACTCCACGGCTTGAGAAAAGCGCTTTCCGGCACCAAATACAAAGGGCAAAGCAAGGGCAGGAAGCCAATGCTGATTCGACACACCCAGCGTGAACGCCTTACAATGGCGTACTTATACGACTTTCGCCATGACTGAAAAAATCATCCCGCTCGCAGATCTCCGCTATCAGAACAAGATACCGGTCATTCCGGCACGCCTCGAAACACCTACCGGCCTGCTGGCGGATACCCGTGCGCGCCCTTTGCAGGACTTGCGCATCTCGATTACAGATCGCTGCAATTTCCGCTGCGTCTATTGCATGCCGAAAGAAGTATTCGACAAGGATTACGCTTTCCTGCCGCAAAGCTCTTTGCTTTCCTTCGAAGAAATCACCCGCATCACTTCCCTGTTCGTCGCCCACGGCGTTGAAAAAATCCGCCTGACCGGTGGCGAACCGCTCTTGCGCAAAAATGTCGAGAAGCTGATTGCGATGTTGAGCGCACTGCGCACACCGGACGGCCGCGAACTCGACCTGACCCTGACCACCAACGGCTCGCTGCTGGCACGCAAGGCCCAGGCCCTGAAAGATGCCGGCCTGAAACGGGTGACGGTATCGCTGGATGCGCTCGACGATAAAATCTTCAAGCAAATGAACGACGTCGATTTTGCCGTCTCCGACGTACTGGAAGGCATAGACGCCGCGCACCGCGTCGGCCTCGGCCCGATCAAGATCAATATGGTGGTCAAGGGCGGCATGAACGATCAGGAAATCGTGCCGATGGCGCGCCATTTCAAAGGTAGCCCTTATATCCTGCGCTTCATTGAATACATGGACGTCGGCGCGTCGAACGGCTGGAAGATGGATGAAGTGATTCCATCGGCTGAAGTCATACGCCGCATCAATGCCGAAATGCCACTCGAAGCGATCGCGCCCAACTACGTCAGCGAAACCGCCGGACGCTGGCGCTACGTCGACGGCGGCGGTGAAATCGGCGCCATCTCCAGCGTCACACAAGCATTCTGCAGCGATTGCAGCCGTGCACGCCTGTCAACCGAAGGCAAACTCTACACCTGCCTGTTCGCCACCGGCGGACACGACCTGCGCGCATTGATGCGCGGCGGAAATAGCGACGAAGAAATCTCCACCGCGATTGCCCATATCTGGCGCGCCCGCAGTGATCGCTACTCGGAATTGCGCACCGCCAATACCGATGGTTTGCAATCCGCACGCAAAGTCGAGATGTCTTACATCGGCGGCTAGACGCCGCTCATTCAACCGCTTCAACTGATATCGGATAAACCCAAGAACATGGATACCAGTCAAATTACCGGACTCATACTTGCAGGCGGACGCGGTACCCGCATGGGCACCATTGATAAAGGCCTGCAACTGTTCCGCGATGCACCCATGGCCTTGCATGTGCTGATGCGCCTGTCGCCGCAAGTCGGCTACATCATGATCAACGCCAATCAGAATATCGCCCCGTACGAAGGTTTCGGCGTACCGGTGTGGCAGGACGAGATGCAGGGCTTCGCCGGACCGCTGGCCGGTTTGCAAACCGGACTGATCCATTGTGAAACCGATTACCTGGTCACTGCACCGTGCGACTCCCCTTTCCTGCCTACCGATCTGGTGCAGCGCCTGGCCGACGGCCTGGAAGAAAACAATGCCGACCTCGCGGTTGCCGTCACCGGCAGCGGCGACACGCGGCAGGCGCATCCGGTCTTCTGCCTGGTGAAAGCATCACTGCTGCCGCACCTGACGCTGTACCTGCAGGAAGGCGGACGCAAATTCGATAAATGGTATTCCTCGCTGGCGGTGGCCGAAGTCCACTTCGAAGACGAAGATGCCTTCCGCAATATCAATACGCTGGACGACCTGCGTAAATACGAGACTACTGCATAATGAATCTGCGCTATTCACACATCCTGCGCGATGCCGCACTTACCGATTTAGACGACCTTATGCCGAACGACACTCCAGCCGCCTCCAGCGATCAGCGTACGACGCTTTCAAACGTCATCAGCTGCCTGTCGGATTACGATCCCGATGCATTGCCGGTGCCGGATGCGCAAACCATCATTCGCCAGTTCATACAGCCTATTAATGCAATTGAAAAGGTTGCCATCCGCAGTGCGCTGGACCGCGTACTGGCCGCCGACATCGTCTCCCCGATCAACGTTCCTTCGCACGACAACTCGGCGATGGATGGTTATGCATTGCGCGGCAGCGAGCTGCAGCAAGGGCAAGACCTGCAACTGAAAATAGTCGGCACCGCATTTGCCGGACGCGCCTATGAAGGCACCGTCGGCAACGGTGAATGTGTGCGCATCATGACCGGCGCGGTGATGCCGGTCGAATGCGATACCGTGATCCCGCAGGAATTTACCCGTGATGAAAGCGAGACCGGCGTCACCGTTCCGGCCGGCACCGTGCGCCCCGGCGACAACCGCCGCCTGAAAGGTGAAGACCTGGCGGCAGGAACCCCCGCTTTGCAAAAAGGCCGCATCCTGCGCCCGGCCGACCTCGGCTTGCTGGCTTCGCTCGGCATCGCTGAAGTGCCGGTGCAGCGTCGCTTGCGGGTTGCCTTCTTTTCGACCGGCGATGAATTGCGCTCCATTGGTGAAACGCTGGATGAAGGCTGCGTCTACGACAGTAATCGCTACACGCTGCACGGCATGCTAAGCCGCCTCGGTTGCGACATCGTCGATATGGGCGTGATCAAGGATGATCCGGCCGCATTGGAAGCGGCATTCCGCACCGCCTGCGAAAACGCCGACGCCATCATTACTTCCGGCGGCGTCTCGGTCGGTGCCGCCGATTACACCAAGCAAATGATGGCCGAGCTGGGCGATGTGACTTTCTGGAAGATAGGCATGCGTCCGGGTCGCCCGATGGCTTTCGGCAAAATTGCATCCAACGGCAAGGAAGCGTATCTGTTCGGCCTGCCCGGCAATCCGGTCGCCGTGATGGTGACTTTCTATTTCCTCGCGCGCCAGGCTTTGCTGCATATGATGGGCGCATCGGCAGTCGCTGCGCCGCCTATGCTGCGCGTCGTTTCCAAGGCAGCGATCCGCAAGCGCCCTGGTCGTACCGAATATCAGCGCGGCATCCTGAGCGTGAATGCCGACGGCATACAGGAAGTCCGCATTACCGGCTCGCAGGGCTCGGGCGTATTGCGCTCGATGTCGGAAGCCAACTGCATGGTGGTGCTCGAGCATGAGCGCGCCGAGGTCAAGGCCGGCGACCTGGTCAACGTCATCCTGTTTGAAGGCTTGATTTAATCCTTTGTTGTAAGCCCGTTTAAACCCGTTCCGCCCCGCTCATTCGCAGCGGGGCATCAAAAATTTCCACACGGAAATACATTAGTTTCCCCTCGGCACTATTCAGCGAATTGATTGCAAACATTTGTCATTTTGCACAGAAGAAATGATGCATACAGGCACAATTCGACTATGCTGTATTGCATAGAAGTAATCAGTTTGCTTACGCCTGAATAATAAATAAAGCGAAGCAAAGCCGACACCTCAAGGGGAGGAGATTGTGAACAGATCAGCCGGTACGCCTGCATCGACTACTGAACTCGCCCGTCCGGTTAACATCCCGCCGCGCCCGGCCCTCTTGATTGCGGTCCAGCATGAGATGAACAAGGAAGAGCCGCACATCAAAAAGATCGCGCGCCTGATCAATCGCGACGTTGCGATTTCAGGCAACCTGCTGGCGATCGCCAACTCGGCCATGTTCAACCTCGGCCGGCATATAGAAACCGTCGAAGACGCGATCATGCTGATCGGCCTGAATAACTGCAATGCGCTGATGACCAGCCTGATGATGCGGCGCGCACTCTCACACGGCAAGATGATGATGCCGCGCTTCTGGGATGTGTCGGAAAAGCGCTCATGGGGCATGATGTACGTCGCCAAACTGACCCGCGTCAGCTCGCCGGAACTGGCCTATAACTTCGGCCTGTTTTCCGATATCGGCATCCCGCTGATGATGGCGTCCTTCCCGAATTATGCGCAAACACTGAACGCCGCCAACAAGATGGAAGCCAGCGGTTTCATCGAACTGGAAAACCAGTGTCACCGGATCAATCACGCCGTGGTCGGCGGCATGCTGGCCGAACATTGGAGCGTGGATCCCGTCGTCGTACTCGCCATCAAAAAGCACCATACGCACAGCATTATCAATGACCTGACCTTTTCAGAAAAAGTCCGGCAACTGATCGCGGTTTTCTACCTGGTGGATAAGGCGATACAGGAACACCGCCACACTACTTCCGTTGAATGGAAGGAAGGCGGCAAGCTGGCCAGCGAGATACTGGCCTTGTCAGATGAGGATGTAGAGCAGATTTGCATCGACCTGAAAACGCATTTCAATAGCCGCCTGCTGTCGTGATACAGGTCGCCTGAATTACAGCTTCCCGGCTTTTTTCAAACGATAAGTCAGGCCGTCGACGATATCGGTGCTGCCATTCTCGCGCGCAAAATCAATCGCCGTCATGCCGACATCATTCTTCAGGCTGGCATCCGCACCGGCATCCGATAATACTTTGACCGAATAGATAAAGCCGCCGCGCGCCGCCATCATCATCGGCGTGGTTTTATTCGGTGACAGCGCATCCAGTTCCGCGCCCTTCTGCACCAGGATTTTCACGATCTCGCTATCGCCGGAAGCAGCCGCGTAATGCAGGGCGGTCCAGCCGCTCTTGTTGACAGCTGCACCCTTGGCCAGCAAAGCCTGCACCGCCGGCATATTCGCCTTGAAGGCGGCAATCATCAAAGCCGTATCGCCATTGCGCGCCTGCTGTTCAAGGTCTATGCCACGCGCATTCAAGAGCACCGGGAATACCTTCATCGAGCCTTCGCGCATCGCCAGGATCAAGCCGGAATCGCCGCGCACGCCTTCTATCGTATTCGGATCGAAGCCGCGCTTCAGCAAGGCCGTTACGGTCTGCGCATCATCCAGCGAGACCGCGCGGAAGAAATCTTCGTAGGCACCGGCACGCGCCAGAGGCGGGCACATCGACAGCACCACGGCCGCCAGCAATGCCGCCAGGCTCAGGCGGCGCATCGGTGACGGCAAGTCTTGCTGCATTCTGAAGTGCCACATACGATTAGCGTGCAATCTTGAAGAGATTGAAAAAATTATCGCTGGTCTGTTGCGCCAGCTGCTCCAGCGGCACACCTTTCAACGTCGCCAGGTATTCACCGACATGGCGTACCAGACCAGGCTCATTCACCTTGCCGCGATGCGGCACCGGTGCCAGGTAAGGCGAATCGGTTTCGATCAGCATTTGTTCCAGCGGCACTTCGCGCGCCACCGCCTGCAAGTCTTTCGCGCTCTTGAAAGTCACGATGCCGGAGAAGGAAATATAAAAACCCATCTCCATCGCCGCGCGCGCCACTTCCAGCGATTCGGTAAAGCAATGCATGACGCCGGCCGCACCACCTGCATCGGTGCCCGCACCTTCTTCACGCATGATGCGTATCGTGTCTTCCGATGCAGCGCGGGTATGGATGATCAAAGGTTTGCCGGTCGCACGCGAAGCACGGATATGACGGCGGAAACGTTCACGCTGCCATTCGAGGTCGCCCTGCAGCCGATAGTAGTCGAGGCCGGTTTCGCCGATGGCGACTATCTTGGGATGTGCGGATAAGCGGACCAGGTCTTCAACCGATGGCTCCGGCGTATCTTCATAATCCGGATGCACGCCGACCGATGCGTAGATATGCGGATAGCGTTCCGCCAATTCCAGTACGCTGGGGAAATCAGGCAGGTCGACCGACACGCAGAGCGCATGGCTGACTTTATTCTCGGCCATCTTGCCGAGGATTTCAGGCATGCGCGCAGCCAGTTCGGGGAAATTGATATGACAGTGGGAATCGATAAACATAGGCCGAATTGTACGCGTACGACGGCTTTCATGCATAAGTGGCGTACGGGCACCCAGGCCGCGGCGACTTTCCGTACAGCAGTGAAATCAGGCGACCCGCTTGCCGACTATCACCAGGTCACGCTCCACACCATCCAGTGTGGCGACGCGCGGCATATTCGCCCAGCGTTCGAAACCGAAACGCTCGAATAATTTCAGGCTCGGTGTGTTGTGGCCAAAGATCAATCCAACCAGCGTATGGATGCCCAGTTGGGGCGCATAGGCGATTGCTTCCTGCAGCAGATAAGCGCCCAGGCCCTTGCCGCGTGCTTCTTCATGCAGGTAAATGGATAGCTCGACCGTCGCCGCATACGCAGCACGGGCGTGGAAGTTGGAATACGACAGCCAGCCCAGCACGCGCCCCTGCTCTTCCAGCACCCAGATCGGCCGCTGTTCGGCATTGTGTTCGAGGAACCAGGCCTGGCGTGAAGCCACCGTCACCGGTTCGATATCGGCAGTGACCTGACGGGAGGCGATGGTGCTGTTGTAGATATCGACGATGGCCGGCAAATCAGCCAGCGTGGCGAGGCGGTACGGCAAAGGCATGGTGACGGCAACGACTCCTGCTTATAGGGTATGCGTGGCGCGCGATGAGCCGAGGGCGGCACCGAGCAGTTCTTCGATTCTTTGCTTGATGCGCTGGCCGCTCTCGTCCGCCGAAAACTGCACGCCTATGCCTTGCGCCTTATTGTTGTTCGCACCGGCCGGGGTGATCCATGCAATCTTGCCCGCAATCGGATACTTGGTCGGATCATCCAGCAAGGTCAGGATCAAATAGATTTCATCGCCGATGTTGTAGGACTTGGTCGACGGCACGAAGATGCCGCCATTCGCGAGGAAGGGAATATAAGCGGCGTAAAGCGCGGACTTTTCCTTGATCGGCAAGGACAGCACCGAGGGCCGGCCGACGACGGGGCTGCCTGTTGCTAGCGGGTTATCTGCCATCACACACCTTTCAGGAGAAAATCATCGAATATTCCAGCAACATGTCTTCGATAAAGAGCTTGGGCGCCAATGGATGCTCGGCAATCGCGCGCCTGTCATTGACCGCCTTGATTTCCTGCAGCAAGGCGGCGGTTTCGACCCGTTGCGCCAGTGCCCCCAACTCTTTTTTGTAGCGTGGATAGTAACGGATTGTGCCGGAAAGTTTGACGGAAAGCACGTCATACAACCAGCGTTGCAGCCACGCGACTAATTCCGGCACCGGCGTTTTTTGCAAACGATCCGCCGCCTTCAATGCACCATCGACGCCGGGCTGGGCCAGCTGGCGCAGGAAGTCATCCATGGTTTCACGCATGCCGCCCTGCGATGCTTCGAATGCTGCCAAAGGCGCACCACCCTGCTCGGCCAGCCAGCCATCGGCATCGCTGACTTGTTGTGACTTCAGCCATTGCAGGCCTTCTTCGCGTCCCGGCAGGGCCAGCGCAAATTTACGGCAGCGCGACAGGATGGTCGGCAGCAGGCGATCCAGGCTATTGCTGACCAGCAGGAACATGGTTTGCGGCGGTGGCTCTTCCAGCATTTTCAGCAGCGAGTTCGCCGCCGCCGTATTCAATACTTCCGCCGGATAGAGCACGATCACCCGCATGCCGGAGCGATGCGTGGAAATGTTCATGAAGTCGCCCAGCGCGCGTATCTGGTCGATCTTGATTTCTTTGGACGGTGCTTTCGTCGCCTTGGCTTTTTTGCTGTCGCCGGCTTCGCCTTCTTCACCTTCCGCGCCTTCGCCGTCGTCCAGGATTTCCGGGCGCACCCGGCGGTAATCGGGATGACTGTATTGGCTGAACCAGCCGCAGGCGATGCAGGTACCGCAGGCATGGCCATCGGCCGCCGGTGCTTCGCACAAGAGCGATTGCGCAAAGGCATCGGCAAAAGCCGTCTTGCCTATGCCCTCGGCGCCATGGAACAGGATCGCATGCGGCAGGCGTTCACGCAGTTGCTGCAACTGCTGCCAGGCTGCCTGCTGCCACGGATAAAGCGTTGTACTCAAGAGTCTATCCTCGCCACGATCTCGCGCAATTGTTCCTGGATCGCGGCAATGCTTTGGGTCGAATCGATCACCTGGAAGCGCTGCGGGAATTCAGCCGCACGGCGCAGGTATTCGGCACGCGTTGCTGCGAAAAACTCGGCCTTCTCCTGCTCGAACTTATCCAGCGTACGCGTCGCATCGAGCCGGGCCCGCGCCACATCCAGTGGCACATCGAACAGCAGCGTCAGTTGCGGTTGCAAATGCGGATGCACCCATTGTTCAAGCGCATCCAGTTTGGCCCGCTCCAGCTTGCGGCCCCCGCCCTGGTAGGCGAAAGTCGCATCGGTAAAGCGATCGGAGATAACCCAGTCACCCCGTTCCAGCGCCGGTGCAATCACTTGCGCAATGTGTTCGCGACGGGCGGCGAACATCAGCAAGGCTTCCGTTTCCAGATGCATTTTTTCATGCAGCAGGATTTCCCGCAGTGCTTCGCCGAGGCTGGTGCCGCCCGGTTCACGGGTGACAACGACGGTCTTTTTGCGTTCGCGCAGCAGCTCGGCAAAGAAGGACAGGTGCGTGGATTTACCCGCACCGTCGATACCTTCAAATGTGATGAATTTCCCTGTTGTCATGCGCTGACCATAAGAATGAATGTGATTGATGAAGCGTCCGGCAGAATCTTATCTGCCGCGCTGGTATTTATTGACCGCATTATTGTGCTCGTCCAGCGTCGCCGAAAACTGGCTGCTGCCATCGCCGCGCGCGACAAAATATACCGCATCGGTCTGCGCCGGATTCATCGCGGCGTGCAGCGACTCGGCACCCGGCAGGGCAATCGGTGTCGGCGGCAGGCCCAGGCGGGTGTAGGTATTGTGCGGGGTATCAGTCTGCAAATCACGTTTGCGGATATTGCCCCTGAATTGCTCACCCATGCCATAGATCACGGTCGGATCGGTTTGCAGCAGCATGCCCTGGCGCAGGCGATTGACGAAGACGCCGGCAATCATGCCGCGCTCGGATTTCTTGCCGGTTTCCTTTTCCACGATGGACGCCATGATCAATGCTTCATACGGCGTCGCATACGGCAGGTTGTCGCTGCGTGCGAGCCAGGCTTCATTGAGGCGCTTGATCATCAGGTTATGCGCCTGCTTGTAGATTTGCAGGTCGCTGGAATTCTTTGCAAACAGATAGGTGTCCGGATAAAACAAACCTTCCGGCAGCGGGAAATCAGTCGAGACTTTCGCCATCAGATCCTTATCCGACAAGCCTGCGGTGTCGTGCTTCAAGCCCGGATGAGCATCGATGGCCTGGCGCATCTGGCGGAAATTCCAGCCTTCTATGATGGTCAGTGCTTCCTGTACAAACTCGCCGCGTACCAATTGCCTGATCAGGCCGTTCGGCGTGGTGCGGGGCTTGAGTTCATAGGTACCCGCCTTGAGCTTGGTGCTGTTGCCGGTGATTTGCGCCAGCACGGTCATCAGCCAGGGATTGGCCGGGACGCCGGCGGCGTCGATTTGCTGCATGCTGCTCCTGAGGCCGCTGCCGGCAGCGATGGTGAACTCGACGCCGGAAGTCTGTTCCGCCGGAAGAATCGGCTGCTCTGCCCAAAACATGAAAGATGCGCCGGCGATGATGCCCAGCAGGATGATGCGCCTGAATAATTTTTTCAAAACAAGGTCTCGGTGAAATCCAACACAATCCGACGCGTTTTTCCCACGCCACTATAATCAGACCCTAATGATAATCGCTGAACCACCCAAGACTCCAATTTATTGATTGAAATTATGACTACATGGCTTACTTTTCTGGCGGAACAAGGCGCAAAAATCAGCGATGACGCTGTGCCGCGCATCTTGTCTTTCGGTTCAGAAATACCGGGCGAAACCGCCAAAACCAATTTTGTCACGCCGCTTACCCATCTCGGCCTGATCGCCGCCAGCGGCGAGGAGGCGGCCCATTTCCTGCATAACCAGCTGACCAACGACGTCGAGCACCTGGGCGGCAAGGAAGCGCGCCTGGCCGGTTATTGCTCGCCCAAAGGCCGTTTGCTGGCCAGTTTCCTGATCTGGCAAAGCGCCGAGCGCATCATGCTGCAATTGCCACGTGAACTGCAGCCCGCCATCCAGAAACGTTTGCAGATGTTTATCTTGCGCGCCAAAGCCAAGCTGGCCGACGTCACCGAGGAATCCGTCATGCTGGGCCTGGCCGGTCCTGCCGCCGCCAGCGCGCTGATGCCATGGTTCCCGACGCTGCCTGTAGCCATCTACGGCAAGGTCGAATCCGAAGCCGGCACCCTGATCCGCCATTCGAATGCCTTCGACGTCCCGCGTTATCAATGGATCACCACTGCTGAACAGGCGATGGACGCGTGGCCGCACCTGACTGAAATCCTGCAAGCCAGCGGTGCCGAAGCCTGGCACCTGGCTGAAATCGATGGCGGCGTGCCGCATATCACCGCTGCCACGCAGGAACAGTTCGTGCCGCAAATGATCAATTTTGAATTGCTGGGTGGCGTGAATTTCAAGAAAGGCTGTTATCCCGGCCAGGAAATCGTCGCCCGCAGCCAGTACCTGGGCAAACTCAAGCGCCGCATGTTGCACGCCAGCGTCGCTGCCCCACAGGTTGCGCCCGGCACCGAAATTTTTTCCGCCGACGATCCGGACCAGCCTTGCGGCATGGTGGTCAATGCCGAACGCTCCAGCGCTGGCGTCAGCGATTGCCTGGTCGAGATCAAGCTGGCCGCAACCGATTCCGCGGTGCACCTGGGTTCCGCCAGCGGGCCGCAGTTGTCCTTCCAGCCGCTGCCCTACCCGCTGACCGATCCGACAGTGTGAGCGGCGCCAGCAGACTCATTTCAAATCACGGACAATAGGCGAAACAGGCGATGGATCTCTACATCTACTATCGGGTAGCGGTAGCCGACGCGACAGTCTTGCGTGCAAAAGTTTTGACTATGCAAGATAATCTCGCCCGGCTGCATGGCATACAGACTGCGCTCAAGCGACGTCCCGAAGCGCAGGATGATATGCATACCTGGATGGAGGTCTATCTGGATGTGGCCGAGGATTTTGCTGCGGAACTGGAGCAGGCGGTGCAAGCCAGCCAGTTGCCGGCCTTGATTGATGGCAAACGCCATACGGAACAATTTTTGGATTTATCTTTATGTGCTTAATCGTCTTTGCATGGCATGTGATACCGGACATGCCGCTGATCGCCGCCGGTAATCGCGATGAGTTTTATGACCGTCCGGCCAAACCGGCAGACTGGTGGGAAGACTATCCGCAAATCTACGCAGGCCGCGATCTGCAAGGCGGCGGCACCTGGATAGGCGTGACCCGCGACGGCCGTTTTGCCGCATTGACGAATATCCGCGCGCCGTCGGAAATGCGTGACGATGCACCATCGCGTGGTGCCCTCGTAACCAATTTCCTGGCCGGCAGCATGAGCCCTGATGAATACATCGCCGGACTCAAAACGCAGCAAGAGGATTACAACGGCTTCAACCTGCTGATAGGCGACAGCAAGCAACTGGTCTGGTTTTCGAATCGCGGCGATGGCGATGAACGCAACGGCAAGGCGCTGGTACCCGGCATCTATGGTTTATCCAACTCGCTGCTCGATTGCGCCTGGCCCAAAGTCGTACGCACCAAGGCGCAATTCGCCAGCCTGCTCTGCCAGGGCGCGCCGGAAGATGCCTACTTTGAAATGCTGACCGATACCACCTGCGCCTCCGATTGCCGCTTGCCGAAGACCGGCGTCAGCATAGAACGCGAACGCCTGTTATCAGCTGTTTGCATCGAATCGCCGGACTACGGCACCCGCGTTTCCACACTGGTCAAACTGAATGGCGGCCAGCAACCGGTACTGATCGAACGACCGACGCTGGCAATGCGCTGAGCGCCACAATGAATTAGCGCTTCAGCTTGGCGCGCAGCAGTTGTTTGATATGCGGCACTGCTGCATAGGGATCGTAGGGATTGCGCTGCTGCACCAGATCTTCCATACGTTGGCGCACGCTGGCCAAAGGTTCGAGGTCGGAGTAAATATAAAAACGATCTTCGCGTATCGCATCGAAAGTCAGCTGCGCCACCTGCGCTGCTGAAATCTTTCCCGACACTACCGCTTTTTCCGAGAACGCCTGCGCCGCCTTTTGGCTGGTCGTCGGTGCCGCCTCGTTCTGCATTTTTGCCGGACGATTACGTTCCGATTGATGGATACCGGTAGGAACAAAGTAAGGACACAGCAATGACGTGCTGACGGGTGCTTCCATCAATTGCAAATCCTGGTACAGGGTTTCGGTCAGCGACACCACTGCATGTTTGGATACGTTATAAATGCCCATCGTCGGCGCATTCTGCAAGCCTGCCACTGAAGCGGTATTGACGATATGCCCTTCATATTCAGGATCATCTTTCGCGCAGGCCAACATCAGCGGCGTAAAAATACGCACACCGTGGATCACACCAAACAGATTAACGCCGAGCACCCAGTCCCAATCGCTGGCGCTGTTTTCCCAGACCAGGCCACCGGAACCGACACCGGCATTATTGAATAGCAGATGAACCGCAGCAAAGCGCTGCATGGCGGCATCCGCCAGCGCCTGCACTTGCTCCGCCTTGCTGACGTCGCAGCAGACCGCCAGCACTTCCGCGCCCTGCGCACCCAGTTCCGCTGCGACCTTATCCAGTGCATCCTGCTGCACATCGGCCAGCACCAGCTTCATGCCCAGCCCTGCGCCCAGTTGTGCAAACTCGCGACCGAAGCCGCTGGCTGCGCCGGTAATGACGGCAACCCTGCCTTTGAATTGTTTCATGCCTTCTTTCGGTTGATCCGGAAGCCTGCGCTCAGGCTTGCGTCATTTTCTTTGCAACATCGGTGCGACGAATGAATTTAAAGGTACCGCTCGCTTTCGCCACCAGCTTGTCGGCATTCCATAATTCACCTTCGCAAAAGTAAATGCTGGAAGAAGCATGCAGCACTTTGCCCCTGGCCAGCATGCGCTCGCCTTCGACGCCGCCCGGCTGCATGAAGCTGGTTTTCATTTCTATCGTCACGCCGCCGCGTATGCCGGGTTCCAGTGAACGTCCGGCCAGCGACATGACATTGTCCAGCATGGTCATGATGACGCCGCCGTGCGCGACATGCCAGCCGTTCAGGTGGCGTGCCTCCAGGGTTAATGCGATCTGGCCCTGGCCACCGCCAAAGTCGACAATTTCGACACCAAGTTCCTGTAGGAAGGGAATAACGGGTTGTGCTGCTTGAGTAGAAGGATTGGTCATTGCTGCTTTTCGTTACAAAATGGCGCCATTTTAAGCCATCCCCGGCTTCGGCAAGCCTGCATTGGCAATTCATCCCGCCCCAAGGGACACGAGAGACTGGTTTACAGCTGTATTTACAACTGTATCCACCGCCTCATTGCAGCCTCATTTGCAGCCCCGAACACCATTGTTTATTGCAATTCACACATGTAAGCGTTACGTAAGTTTCACGCAAGTCCCACGTAAGTTTCCAGTCGCACACTCCATTTGCGTACCCGATGTACGAATCCACTCGTGCGTCGAATATTAATAATTATTAAGGAGACGAACATGGCGACAGTATCCACAACTGATCGCGGTATCACGCCGGAGGAGCGGAAAGTTATTTTCGCTTCTTCGCTGGGTACCGTATTTGAATGGTATGACTTTTATCTATACGGCTCACTAGCCGCAATTATTGCCAAGCAGTTCTTTGCTGGTACCGATCCGAATACGGCATTTATTTTCGCCCTGCTCGCCTTCGCTGCCGGTTTCATTGTTCGTCCTTTCGGCGCTATCGTGTTCGGCCGCCTGGGCGACATGATCGGTCGTAAATACACCTTCCTGGTCACCATCGTGATCATGGGTACATCGACATTCATCGTCGGCCTGCTACCCAACTATGCATCCATCGGTATCGCTGCACCTATCATCCTGATCATCCTGCGCATCCTGCAAGGTTTGGCCCTGGGTGGCGAGTACGGCGGCGCGGCGACTTATGTGGCCGAGCATGCACCGCATGGCAAGCGCGGCGCCTTCACATCGTGGATTCAAACCACCGCAACCATGGGCTTGTTCATGTCGCTGCTGGTGATCCTGGGTACACGTACTGCGATGGGTGAAGAAGCGTTTGCCGATTGGGGCTGGCGCATTCCGTTCCTGGTTTCGGTGTTCCTGCTGGGTATCTCGGTCTGGATCCGTTTGTCGATGTCCGAATCGCCTGCCTTCCTGAAAATGAAATCGGAAGGTAAAGCATCGAAGGCACCATTGACCGAAGCGTTTGCAAAATGGGGCAACCTGAAGATCGTTATCCTGGCACTGATCGGTCTGACCGCAGGTCAGGCAGTGGTCTGGTACACAGGTCAGTTCTATGCGCTGTTCTTCCTGACGCAAACACTGAAGGTAGATGGCGCAACCGCCAACATCCTGATCGCGGCTTCGCTGCTGCTGGCAACTCCGTTCTTCGTGATCTTCGGTTCGCTGTCCGATAAAATCGGCCGCAAACCTATCATCATGGCGGGCTGCCTGATTGCTGCGTTGACTTACTTCCCGATCTTCAGTGCCTTGACCCACTATGCCAATCCGGCATTGGAAGCAGCATTGAAAAATGCACCAGTGGTCGTTACCGCTGATCCTGCAACCTGCCAATTCCAGTTCAACCCAACCGGCACCAAAAAATTCACTTCGCCTTGCGATATCGTGAAAGCCAAACTGGCTGCCGCTTCAGTTGCATACTCGAATGAAGCAGCACCGGCAGGCACGATTGCGACCGTCAAGGTCGGCGATACGCTGCTGACATCCTACGATGCCAAAGGCCTGTCGAAAGAAGATGCCGCTGCAAAAGACAAAGCTTTCTCGAAAGAGTTGAGCGATGCGATCAAGGCCCACGGTTATCCAACCAAGGCTGATCCGAACCAAATCAACTATGGCATGACACTGTTGCTGCTGTTCATCCTCGTGATCTACGTCACGATGGTGTACGGTCCAATCGCCGCCATGCTGGTTGAAATGTTCCCAACCCGTATCCGCTATACATCGATGTCCCTGCCTTACCATATCGGTAACGGCTGGTTCGGTGGCTTGTTGCCAACCACGGCGTTTGCCCTGGTCGCATTCAAGGGCGATATTTACTACGGCCTCTGGTACCCGATCATCATCGCGCTGATCACCTTCGTGATCGGTATGATCTTTGTACGGGAAACCAAAGACAATGACATCTATGCCAACGACTAATCATCGTTAAGCATTCAAGCCAGTCTTGAATAAAAAGCTGCCAGGCAATTTGCTGGCAGCTTTTTTTTGCTTTGAGTATTTTCCGGCTCTAATTTCCATATGGAAACAATCATTCGTCCTATAATTTGCGCTGTCCAAAGCAGGCAAGATTTGCTATTGTCTGTAAGTCAATAAACCTCTTCTCGCGCTGTCGAGAATGCATCATCTCAATCTTCCCTTCATGACTAAAAGCAACACTATCAATCGCATCGGTACTCCCTTGTCTGCTTCGGCAACCAAGGTAATGCTGCTTGGCTCCGGCGAGCTCGGCAAAGAAGTCATCATTTCCCTGCAACGCCTCGGCGTTGAAGTCATCGCAGTGGATCGCTACAGCAATGCGCCCGGGCATCAGGTCGCGCATCGCTCATATGTGATTGACATGACAGATGAAGTCGCACTGGCAGAACTGATCAATCAGGAAAAACCTGATTTGATCGTGCCCGAGATAGAAGCGATTGCCACCGCCAAGCTGGTCGAACTGGAAAACGCCGGCACCGTACGCGTGATCCCGACCGCACGTGCCGCCTGGCTGACGATGGACCGCGAAGGCATACGCCGCCTGGCCGCAGAAGAACTCGGCTGCGCCACCTCCCCTTACCGCTTTGCCGACAACCTGAAAGAATTGCAGGCCGGCTGCGCTGAAATCGGCTTCCCCTGCATCGTCAAACCGGTCATGTCTTCGTCGGGCAAAGGCCAGTCCAAGCTCGGCAGCAGCGCCGATGTTGCGGCGGCCTGGGATGTCGCAGCAGCCGGCGGCCGCGTCGATTCCGGTCGCGTGATCGTCGAAGGCTTTATCGATTTCGAATATGAAATCACGCTGCTGACGGTACGTGCCATCGGTGCCGACGGCGAGGTCCATACCCATTTCTGCGAACCGATCGGCCATGTGCAAGTCAATGGCGACTATGTTGAATCATGGCAGCCGCAACGCATGCATCCGGGCGCCTTGCAAAAGGCGCACGATATCGCCAAGCGCGTCACCGACAACCTCGGCGGCCTCGGATTGTTCGGTGTGGAATTATTCGTCAAGGACGATATGGTCTGGTTCTCCGAAGTCAGCCCGCGTCCGCACGATACCGGCATGGTCACCATGGCGAGCCAGGAACAAAGCGAATTTGAATTGCACGCGAAAGCCATCCTCGGCCTGCCGGTGAATGTCGCACTCAAAACACCGGCCGCCTCCGCCGTCATCTATGGTCGCCACGACGGCAAAGTAGTGTCGTTTGAAGGCGTGGCGGACGCATTGCACATCCCCGGTACCGATATCCGTTTGTTCGGCAAACCGGAATCCTTCGCCCGCCGCCGCATGGGTGTCGCGCTGGCTGCAGCAGCCGACGTCGACACGGCACGCAAGAATGCCAAGGCTGCGGCCGCGAAGGTTAATCCGGTCGTCTCCAGCTGATGAAGACGCCGCTTATACGTGGCATAGATTTTTTTGCCGGTCGCGTAATTTTTCGCACCGTCACCCTGCTACTGTATGCGGCCCTTCTGTTCAATGTTGTCGTACTGGTCTATGACAGCAATCTTGCGCTGTCACCGCTGGGCCTGGGCGCCGTCATCGTCCTGACCGGCTTGCTGCTCACGTCTTTCGTCCGCTATTTCTGGTTCCGCGAAACCATTTTCAGCGAAACGATTTACCTGTGCGAAATGACGCTGGCGGCTGGCGTCATCATCGTGCTCGCCAGCTACCATCCGATGCCGTGGCTGATCGCGGTCGCCGGCATCTTCCCGCTGGTCTTGCGTACGCGTAATGCCGTCATTGCGATTGCGCTGCTGGCGGCACTCGGCTACTTCCTCGGGCATGAACTCGGCGCGACCACGGTTGATTTGCTGCCCGACTTCTTTGCCACCGCATGCATCGGCTGGCTGTCGGTGCTGCTGGCAAAAACCCTGAACCTGCACCGCGTCACCCTGCACCAGGCGCATACCAATGAACGTCGCTTCAATGCGATCGCGCGCGTCACGCGCCACATCTTCATCATCACCGACGCCCGCTTCAAGATCAAATTCGCCAACCCGGCGCTGCAGGAAGTCATAGGCTATAGCATCGAAGAAATCATCCGCAATGCGATGAGGCCGGTATTGCATAGCGACGATGAAGAGGCGCACAAGGATAAATTGCGCGAGCTGCGCGATACACCGCACAGCACCGTTTTCTCGCGGCATCGCACGCGCCACAAGGATGGCCACTGGATCTGGCTGGAAACGCGCGGCTACAACATGCTGCATGATGCCGCGATTAACGGCCTGGTCTTCAGCATAGAAGACATCACGCTGCGCAAGGAAGCCGAACAAAAACTGCAGGAAGAAACCGCGCTGCTGCGCGCGGTACTCGACCTTAATCCTTCGATGATTTACGCGAAGGATAATGAAGGCCGTTTCACCATCAGCAACCAGAGTTTCCAGAAGCGTTTCGGTTTCGACAGCGAAGACGAGCTGCGCGGCAAAACCGCGCTCGACCTGTGCCAGAAAATGGCCGGTAGCAATGATGACTTGAGCCCGGAAGTGATAGCCGACGAAATCCAGCGCCAGGATATGCAAGTCATGCAGAGCGGCCAGCCTTTGCAAGACCTCGAAGTACGCGGTTTCTGGCGCCAGGATATGGATCGCTGGTTCCATACCAGCAAATATCCGTTGCCGGATGTCAAAGGCAAAACCATAGGCGTACTCGGCGTCACACGCGACATCACCAAGCGCAAAAAAACCGAGCTGCAGATCGAATACCAGGCGATGCATGACATGCTCACCGATTTGCCGAATCGCCGCTTCCTCGTCAATCGGCTGTACACGGCGATGGAAACCAGCCGCCTGCGCCAATCCAGCCTGACCATGCTGTTCTGTGACCTGGACTTCTTCAAAAGCGTCAACGATACGCACGGCCACGACTTTGGCGATCAATGCCTGGTCGAAATCAGCAAGCGCATCGTGACGGCACTGCCCACCGCTGATTTTGTCGCGCGCTTCGGCGGCAATGAATTCGTCATCCTCACCAACTCATCGCTGGCGGAAGCGACGATCAAGGCAAATACCATCATGGCGGCAGTATCCGAGCGCCTGATCTTCGATAACGTCGTCGTGAAAATCCAGACCAGCATCGGCATTGCCCAACTCAATGCCAGCCATCAAAGCCCGGACGACCTGATCCGCGATGCCGACGCCGCGATGTACCAGGCAAAGGAACGGGGCCGCAACCGCACCGAAATCTACGACGCCGCACTGCAAAGCAAAACCACCAAGCATGCACGCATGGACGTGGCGCTGCGCTTTGCACTCGAACGCAATGAATTGTCGGTGGCTTACCAGCCGAAAGTCTTGCTGGCCGATGGCAGCGTACAAGGCTTCGAATTGCTGCTGCGCTGGAATAGCCCGGAATACGGCCTGATCTCGCCGAATGAATTCATTCCCATCGCGGAGACGTCCGGCATGGTGGTGCCGATCGGCATGTGGGCGATGGAACAGGCCTGCAAGCAACTCGCCGCATGGCAGCAGCAGTATCCGGACATGGGCAAGCTGACGATGGCCATCAATGTCTCGATGCGCCAGCTCTTGCAAGCTTCCTTCTTCAGCCAGGTACGCGACATCCTCGACAGCAGCGGCGTGATCCCGCAAATGGTCGAGCTGGAACTGACAGAAACTTCGGCGATGGCGAATCCATTGCAGACGATGGAAACCCTGTCGATGCTGAAAAAGCTGGGCGTGCGCCTGGCACTGGATGACTTCGGCACCGGCTACTCATCGCTCGCCTACCTGCAGAAACTGCCTATCGATATCCTCAAGATAGACAAGGCCTTTGTACGCGGCATAGGCAGCAATCAAAGCGATATGGAAATCATCCGCCTGATGATGGCACTGGCGCAGACACTGAATCTGCAAACCACGGCGGAAGGTGTGGAAACCTTCGAACAAATCCACGAGCTGAAGAAAATGGGCTGCAATCTGGGACAGGGCTTCCTGTTCTCTGCACCATTGACGGCACAGGAAGCGGAAGCCCTGATTTGTAACTCACATCGCTTCCCGCTCATCGTCGTCTAGACAGGAAGCATTTGATCAACTGCGCTCAGGCACCCAGCTTGGTATTGGTCTGATCGAGGATTTTTTCCGGCTCATTCGCAGCTTGCGGGCTTTCATTATCCAGCTCGGCATGCAGGCGCTCCATATCCAGGTCGCCCACCCATTTCGCCACCACCAGCGTCGCCACACCATTGCCGATGGTATTGGTCAGGGCGCGTGCTTCCGACATGAAACGATCGATCCCGAGGATCAGCGCGAGGCCCGCAACCGGCACGTGCCCGACTGCGGACAGCGTGGCCGCCAGCACGATAAAGCCGCTGCCGGTAATTCCCGCCGCCCCTTTCGATGTCAGCAACAGCACCGCCAGCAAGGTGACCTGCTGCATCAGGCTCATCGGCGTATTCGTCGCCTGCGCAATAAACACCGCCGCCATCGTCAGGTAAATCGCGGTGCCATCCAGGTTGAAGGAATAACCGGTTGGAATCACCAGGCCGACCACGGATTTTTTCGCCCCCATGTTTTCCATCTTGGCGATCATGCGCGGCAAGACCGATTCGGATGAAGACGTACCGAGCACGATCAGCAATTCCTCCTTGATGTACTTAACGAATTTCCAGATGCTGAAACCGTGCAGGCGAGTGACGATGCCGAGCACCACGAAAATGAAGAACAGGCAGGTCAGGTAGAAGGCCCCCATCAGCTTGCCCAGCGACAGCAGCGAACTGATGCCGTACTTGCCTATCGTGAAGGCCATCGCACCAAACGCACCAACGGGAGCGGCGCGCATGATGAAGCCAACGATTGTAAACAGGACGTGCGAGATTTTTTCAATGAAGTCGAATACCAGCGTGCCGCGGCCACCCAGCTTTTGCAGCGCGAAGCCAAACAGTACCGACACCAGCAGCACCTGCAGCACATCGCCCTTGGCAAAGGCATCAATCATGCTCATCGGGATAATATGCATCGCGAACTCGGTAACCGTCTCCAGCTTGCCCGGCGCGGTATAGGACGCCAGGCTAGCGGTATCCAGAGTGCTGACATCGACATTCATGCCGGCACCCGGTTGCAGCACGTTGACGATAATCAGGCCGACCAGCAAGGCCACGGTGCTCATGACCTCAAAGTACAGCAATGCGAGGCCGCCGGTCTTGCCGACCTTCTTCATGTCTTCCATACCGGCGATACCGATCACGACAGTACAGAAAATGACCGGCGCGATAATCATCTTGATCAGCTTGATAAAACCGTCGCCGAGCGGCTTCATCGCGGTCCCGGTTTCGGGCAGGAAGTGCCCGAGCAGGACACCGATGATGATGGCGACTATGACTTGTGCATACAGGGATTTATAGAGAGGCGGCTTTTTCATTTGTTCTTCTCGTCAAGGTTGAACACTCCGATTGAGCCTGTGTCTATCGTGGACAGGCACGCCTCAATATAGACCGGTGCTAGGTCCGGCACATGCCATGCTAGACCTAATTTAGGCAGCCCGGATGGAAAAAGATTCACCTGCACAAGACAAATAATTCCACCCTGCACTGGGCCTGCCGCATTGACAAAATCCGTTAAAAGTCCTTTTAAACACGCTGTTTATCTTTGCTCACATTGCGGTAACATAGCGGAAACCGTTTGGCACCATAGCGGCCCACAAGGCGCAGCTCGCCGTTTTAACAAATTCCTCACATCCGCCCGGAACAATCCGCGTTTGGCGCACTAAATGCACGACATTTAGCCAAATCGAATATATTCATGGGCAAACTTATTTTTACTAAGAATATCTATGAAATTTGATGTCGCGATTGTCGGCAGTGGGCTGGCAGGACTCTCCGTCGCCCTTCACCTGGCCGAAACCCGTAAGGTTGCGGTCATTTCCAAACGTGCATTACTCGACGGCGCCAGCAGCTGGGCCCAGGGCGGCATCGCCGCCGTGCTCGACTCGCATGACAGCGTGGACGAACACGTGGCCGACACCCTGGTCGCCGGCGGCGGCCTGTGCGACGAAGCGGCGACCCGCTTCATCGTCGAACACGGCCGCGAAGCGATCGAATGGCTGATCGCGCAAGGCGTGCCGTTTACACCTGACCCGACCGCCGAACTCGGCTTCCACCTCACGCGTGAAGGCGGCCACGGCCAGCGCCGCATCATCCACGCCGCCGATGCCACCGGCCATGCGGTCCAGGTCACGCTGGAACAAAAAGTCCGCGCGCACCCGAACATCACGCTGCTGGAACACCACTACGCGATCGACGTCATCACTTCCGACAAGCTGGAGCAGAAAAAACGCGGCCCGCGCTGCCTCGGCCTGTATGTACAGGACGTCAAAAGCGGCAAGGTCATCACCATCGCCGCCGAGCACACGGTGCTGGCGACCGGCGGTGCCGGCAAGGTTTACCTCTACACCACCAATCCGGATACCGCGACCGGTGACGGCATTGCGATGGCCTGGCGTGCCGGTTGTCGTATCGCCAACATGGAATTCATCCAGTTCCACCCGACCTGTCTGTATCACCCGTATGCCAAATCCTTCCTCATCACGGAAGCGGTACGCGGCGAAGGCGGCGTCCTGAAACTGCCGGCCAGCGCCGGCCGTGACGGCGGCAAACGCTTCATGCCGGCGCACGACGAACGCGCCGAACTGGCCCCACGCGACATCGTCGCCCGTGCCATCGATGCCGAGATGAAAAAGCGTGGTTTGGATTACGTGGATCTCGACATCAGCGACAAATCGCCGGAATTCCTGCAAGAGCACTTCCCGACCATCATGGCGCGCTGCCTGGAACTGGGCATAGACATGACCAAGCAGCCAATCCCGGTGGTTCCTGCCGCGCACTACACCTGTGGCGGCATCATCACCGACCTCTCGGGCCGGACCGATCTGCCGGGCTTGTATGCGGTAGGCGAAGCGACCTACACCGGCTTGCACGGCGCCAACCGTCTCGCCAGCAATTCCCTGCTCGAATGCCTGGTACTGGGTCGTGCCACCGCCAAGTACATCGATGAGCAACCGAAGCAAAAACTCAGCACCCTGCCCGCCTGGGATGAAAGCCGCGTCACCGATGCGGATGAGGAAGTCATCATTGCCAATAACTGGGATGAGCTGCGTCGCTTCATGTGGAACTACGTCGGCATCGTGCGCACCACCAAGCGCCTGGAACGGGCGCAGCATCGCATCCGTTTGCTTAAGGAAGAAATCGACGAGTATTACGCGAACTTCCGCATCACGCCGGATTTGCTGGAGTTGCGTAACCTGGTGGAAGTCGCATCGCTGATCGTCAATAGCGCGCTGTCACGCCGCGAAAGCCGCGGCCTGCATTTCAGCCGGGATTATCCGGATACGTTGCCGAAAGCTTTGCCTAGCGTGTTGTCGCCGGATCGCAGACCCTAGGATTGATATTGTTGAGGAAAAAAGCCTGCTGGTTTGAGCAGGCTTTTTTTATTGGTGGTTTTCCGTTTGTGGGTTGTGATGCTGTTCTTTCTTCGGGGAGAAGTGCGTTGCCGGGGGCGGCCCGGCAGCCGCTCACTTTCTTTGCTTCGCCAAAGAAAGTAAGCAAAGAAAGGCGACCGCAACAGTCGTCGCCCGCTACGCGGGTGCCCAAGCCAAGCGATCGCCAGCCGGCGTCGCAAACCAACTCGCTTCGCTCAAACATGTTTGCGCCGTTGAACCCGTCTGACAATCACTTGCCTTGGCAACGCCTAATGCGGATACGTCAAAAGCACAGCCTTGATGCGCAAAGGGAGTCGCTCTTGAATCTTAGAGGCTGTATTGGTGTTCCGCTTAGACGCTGCCGTTTGTGCGGGGCAAAAAATGGAAAAAGAAGTGGA